>OMNT01001703.1_pt1 | contig 19503 bp, 18 predicted proteins | sample 1672551 | NCBI WGS metagenome assembly OMNT01 (sample SAMEA3136698, study PRJEB25190) | human gut metagenome
ACCAGATAGTTTCTGGCGACGACCTCTTCCAGCGTATACGGGGAAAGAGAATAGATACCCGGCAAGTCCATGATGGTTACGCCATCGTGCTTCTTCAGCTTGCCTTCCTTCTTCTCGACCGTAACGCCCGGCCAGTTGCCGACGAACTGGTTGGAGCCGGTCAGCGCGTTGAACAGCGTTGTTTTACCGCAGTTCGGGTTGCCGGCAAGGGCAATTTTGATCTTCATCTGTTACTCATATCCTTCCGATAAGATTAAACCCAAAGGTTAGGATTTGCTAACCTTCGAGCAAAAATTAACACATTAAACTGACAAAGGCAGCAGCAAACGGGGATGGTGCTCGAGATGCGCCGTCAGATTTTTCGTCAGGCTGTACGGAAAGCCCGCAGGCAGGCTGACGCCTGTCAAGGGATTTACGTCCGGCATGGCGGAAAATATGCAAGCAGATCGAGTACCAAGCCGTCAGGCGTGCCCTGTTTGGTGGTGCCTTACTCGACCTCGATCATCTCGGCATCCGCTTTGCGCAGGGAAAGCTCATAGCCGCGAACCGTTACTTCCACCGGGTCGCCGAGCGGCGCAACCTTGCGGACGAAAACGTCCACGCCCTTCGTGATGCCCATGTCCATGATGCGACGCTTTACGGCGCCCTCGCCATGCAGACGAACAACCTTGCAGGTCTCGCCGATCTTGACTTCTTTCAGTGTCTTCATTGGTTCTTCCTCCTTATATCATGATCTTAGCGGCCATCTCGCGGCTGATTGCCACACGAGAGTCCTTAATGTTAACAATGATATTTCCGCCCATGGAGGTGATGACCTTCACGGCGGCGCCGGCTACAAAGCCGAGGTTTTCGAGGTGAGCACGGACTTCCGCTTTTCCGCCTACCTGCTTGATGATGTTTTCTTCGCCCTCTGTGGCAAATGACAACGGCATCACAGTTTTTCCCTCTTTCCTGAAAATTCTCCGCGCCGAGACGGCACGGTTAGGCTACACAAATTAGTTTTTGCTAACCCGGATGCTGTAAAATAGGTTAGAACGCTCTAACCGTCACTAATCATACCGCCCCATTCACAATTTGTCAACACTTTTTGCCCCAAAAAGACGCACTCAGCCCTATTTTCGGCGTTTAGTCAAACACAAAGTTAGTTGTAGCAAACACCTTTGTGCAGACTGCGCAAATTTTTCGGTTCAAAGCCGCATAACGCGTCTGTTCGGGGCCAAACTATGTTATTGTACATGAAAATGTCGCCTTTTGCCCCTTTGGCATAAACCGTGCCGCGGCAGAAAATTTGCATACCTGCCGGCCCAAATAAGCAGGAAGGAGCGACGCAACTTGTAAATTCAAAGTGTTTTTTGATGAAATCCACAAATAAATGCATTTTCGGTTTAAACATCTTTCAAATTATGATGCTTGTTTTTTTGCCGGAAGACGTATAGAATAATAGGCACAAAGCGTTGATGGAGACAAGCGCACGGCATCTTCCTCAAAGCGAGCGGCGGGTGGTGAAAGCGTCGCAGGCAACCCCGTGTGATCATCCCTCCGGAGCAGCGGCTTCCAAAGAGAACGAGTAGAGGCTGACGGGTTCTTCCCGTTACAGAAGAAGGAATTGCTGGATTCCGTTAAGTGCAGGGCAAACGCCCTGAATTCAGGTGGTACCGCGTGATTTACACGTCCTGAAGGTCTTAAAGAGACTTTCAGGACTTTTTTCTTCTCTAAAGTATCCCCGCAAAGAAAGCCTAACTTCCAGTAAAGCGTTTTTTATTTCATTTTCTTATTTCAATTTATTTAAGCGATCTCAAAAGGAGATCCAAAGGAGCGTTTATCATGGAAAACTACAATGTCAATTACAGCGTACATCTGCCGAGCTATTCCATCGGCCCGGATTGCTACAACGAAGTGCCGTATGTCACGCGCTTCTTCGGCAAAACGGCTGTTGTCCTCGGCGGCGAGACCGCTATGGAAAAAGCAAAACCGGCGCTGCTTAAAGGCGTAGAAGGCTCCGACGTCGAGCTTTTGGGCTTCCTCCCCTACGGCGGCGATTCCACCTACGAAAACGGCGATGCCCTTATCGCAAACCCGCTCGTGCAGAAAGCCGACATGATCTTTGCCATGGGCGGCGGCCGCGCCTGCGATACCGGCAAGTATGTTGCCGATAAGCTCGATAAGCCGCTCTTTACCTTCCCGACCGTTGCGTCGAACTGCGCTTCCGTCACCGCCATCTCCGTGATCTATAATACAGACGGGTCCTTCCGCGAGTATTATTACCCGAAGCTCACAAACCACTGCTTCATCAACTCCGCCGTCATTGCAGATTCCCCGGAGCAGCTCCTTTGGGCCGGCATCGGCGACGCGCTGAGCAAGGAGTGCGAAGCCATCTTCTCATCGAAAGACGACACGCTCGCCCACACCCCGCTCATGGGCCGTCAGGTCAGCCGCGTCTGCACCGATCCGCTCGTGCAGTACGGCAAAGAGGCGCTCACTTCCATCCGCAACAAAACGGCATCCTTCGCGCTCGACCAGGTCACGCTGGATATCATCGTTTCCACCGGCATCGTCTCCAACATGATGACCACCGTAAATGATTATTATTACAACTCCACGCTCGCCCACTGCGTCTACTACGGCTCCACCGTCACAGAGCACGGCCACCATCACCTGCACGGCGAGGTCGTTTCGCTCGGCGTGCTGTGCCTCTTGGAGCATGCCGGCCAGTTCGAGGAAGAAGACCGCCTGATGCAGTTTAACGATTCCATCGGCCTGCCGGTCTGCTTCGACGACGTGGAAATTCAGGAATCCGAGTTCGACAAAATGGCGGATAAATTCATGCAGACGACCGAGTGGGCGCACATGCCGCAGGGCGTTACGCGTGAGAACTTCCTCGAGTCCATGCGCCGCGAAAACGCCAAGGGTCGTGCTTTCAAAGCCGCAAAGAAATGATTTAAGAATCCTATAAAAGGTAAGAAAAAACGAAACAGGGCGGCACGAGTTCGTCTCTGCCGCCTGTTTTACGCTCAAAAAGGGGTAATTTCCTATGTCCGCATTACAGAAATTCAAAACTTTCTTCTCCAAAAATGTGCTCCTGTGTCTGACGGTCCCCATGGTCGTCTTCTCCCTGCTTGTTCCGCAGCCGTTTGTGTGGATGGGCCAGAACATCTCGATTGACCTTTCCGGCATCCCGTTCCTGAAAGAAAACTTTCCGAGCTTCGGCTTTGTCAACATGCTCCTGTGCGTCATCATGTTCGGCATGGGCATGACGCTTAAAGCCGACGACTTCAAGTACATCTTCAAAAAGCCGACCGACGTGCTTATCGGCATTTGCAGCCAGTACGTCTTCATGGCAGGCTTCGGCTGGCTTGTCGCATCGCTGCTGTCCCTCACGGGTGTGGGTGACCCCACCGTCCGCGCACAGATTGCCGTCGGCCTCGTTCTGCTCGGCTGCGTGCCCGGCGGCACCGCGTCAAACGTCATGACGTTCCTTGCAAAGGGTGACGTGGCGCTCTCCATCACCATCACCATGTGCACCACATTGCTTGCGCCGGTGCTCACCCCGTCCCTCACGCTCATGCTCGCCGGTCAGTGGATTGACGTCAACTTCTGGAACATGTTCATCAGCATCGTGCTCGTCGTCCTGCTGCCGATCCTCCTCGGTATCGCCGTACACACCGCGCTCGGCGACCGCGTAAACGGCCTTAAAGATTTCCTTGTCAAGGCTTCCACCGCCTGCATCATCCTCGTGGAAGGTCTGTGCGTCGGCCCGAACCGAGACCAGTTCACAACCCACGGCGTCACCGTCGTGCTCGTTACCGTGCTCGCCGTTGCGCTGCACCATGTGCTCGGCCTGCTCGCGGGCTACGTCACCGCCAAGGTGTTCCGTTTCAACGAAAAGAAGGTCCGCACGCTGTCGCTTGAGGTTGGTCTGCAGAACTCCGGCCTTTCCTGCACGCTCGCAAAGACCGCGTTCCCGGATACCATGGCCATCCTGCCCTGCGTCATCGCAACAGTCGTCCACCAGATCATCGGGCCTATCGTTGCCAGCATGTTCGCCGCAAAACCGCTGCCTGAAGAGGCCGAGCCTGTTTCCGAAAAGAAAAAAGCAAAGGAGGTCGTCACCGCGTGAAGCACTTTTCCGAAATTTCCCTGATCGCAACGGTCTCGTTTATCGGTGAACTGCTGCACTACCTCATTCCCCTGCCCGTGCCGAGCAGCATCTACGGTCTTTTGCTCATGCTGCTCCTGCTCGTCACACATATCATAAGGCTTGACCACGTAAAAGCCACGGCCGATTGGCTCATCGGCCTCATGCCCGTCATGTTCGTCGGTCCCACTGTCGGTCTCATTACGAGCTATGACAGCTACAAAGACATTCTCATCCCCATCGTTGTCATCTCCCTCGCGACCACCGTCCTCACCATGGCGGTCTCCGGCCTGACCACACAGGGGCTCATCCGTTTACAGACCAAAGAAGAAAAGGAAGAGCGCGCAGAAGCGCTTGAAGCATGCGAAAAGGAGGAACAAACCGATGTTAAATGATATTGCGTCGAATACCTCGTTTTTCGGCATCTTCATCACCGGCGTCGCCTATGTGCTCGCCTGCGCCATTCAAAAGCGCTTTAAGTCGTCCATTTTGAACCCGCTGCTCGTCTCCTGTGTGATTCTCATTATCTTCATGCTCGTCAGCGGCATCGATTACAACGTCTACCTGTATGGCAAGCCGAAAGCCGACGGCACATACGACGGCACGGGTGCCATTTTCTTCCAGAACATGCTCACCCCCACCACCGTCTGCCTTGCCATCCCGTTGTATGAAAAGCTCGTGTACCTCAAAAAGTACCCGGTCGCCATTATCGGCGGCATTTTGGCCGGCATGTTCGCGTGCCTCGGCGGCGTGCTTGTTTTGAGCATGGCATTCGGGCTTGACCACACCCAGTACGTCACACTGCTGCCGAAGTCCATCACCACCGCCATCGGCATGGGTCTTTCGGAAGAGCTCGGCGGCATGGTGTCCGTCACCGTCGCGTCCATCATCGTGACGGGTCTCTTCGGCAACGTCGCGGCGGCCGCCATCTTCAAGCTGTTCCGCATCAAGCATCCGGTCGCCATCGGCGTGTCCTGCGGCACCGGTGCGCACGCCATGGGCACCTCCCGTGCGCGTGAGTTCGGCGAGATTGAAGAAGCCATGAGCGGCCTCTCCATTGCCGTGTGCGGCCTTTTAACCGTCGTCGGCGCATCCATATTTGCAATGATCCGGTTTTAAACCAATCCATCCAATTACGAGTAAATCCGCACCGGCCCCTGTTAAACGCTCAGACCGTGCGGATTTTTTATAAGCAAAGCCGCGCTCCCGGAAAACTCCCGAGGGCGCGGTTTTGTCTATTCTTTTATTTCCTTACCGATTCCATAAACACCATATACGCGGTTTTATAGGTGGAGATAAATGCCGGCTCGCCGAAATTCATCGGGAACGGCTTCGCTTCGATTTTCTTTTCCAAAATGAGGTCGCACAGCGTCAGCATGTCGTCAATCTTCTCATAGCTGTTCGGCACATATTTGTCCTGCGGATCCTCGCCGCCCTCCTGCCGCCTGTGGCCGCCGAGGAACGCAAGCTCCGTATAGCCGGGCTTCTGCAATTTTTCTTTCAGACGCAGCACCGCGGCTTTATACTCCGAAATCGGTCGTGCAAGCGGCACCTGCATCCAAAGGCCGAATGCGTCTCCGGTAAACATGCACTTATGCGCGCGGTCGATGAACACGACGCTGCCCGGCGTGTGCCCCTCCACCTCGGCAACTTCAATTTTCACACCGCCGCCAAGGTCGATGACATCGCCGTCTTTGATGTCGATAACATCCTTTTCCGTAAAATTCTTGCCCGTACCGTCGTTTAAACGCGGCAGCAGCGGCACGTCTTTTTTGCTCATGTAGTATTTTTCGAACACATCGCCGCTCAGGAGATGGTCAATATGCGCGTGCGTCACGGCAAGCTCCACGGGCAGTGATGTCAGGCTCTCCGCCATTTTCCTCACGTTGCCGCCGCCAAGGCCGGTATCGATAAGCAGCGCCTTTTCTTTGCCCTCCACAAGGTACATGGAGTCGTTGTTGTAGTCCTCCATATAGAACACGCCCGGGCAGATGAACTCGATTTCATAGCGGTCAAAGCGCGTTTTGCCGAACATCCACTCCAGCGCTTCTTTGTTTTGGTACGCCGCCGTCCAAGAACCGTGCGGGTGCGTGTGGTACACGTTTTCCATTTCGCCCGCGGGATACTCCGTGTAGTGCGCGTCACGGTTGCCGGAGGAGCGCAGCGAGGACATCGCCATACGCGAGCCCACACCCACCGCGCCGTGCGGCGAGTGGTAATAGCCCGTCACCGGCACCACGGGGTCGTCTTCGGCATGGAACGCCCACACAGGCACATCTTTTGCCGCGCGCAGCTTAAACGGCTCCGCATAGCCGCAAATCGGCATGGCCGCCGCGATCTTATGCGGGTAGCGCGTGAGCAGCTCCCACGTGCCCGCGCCGCCCATGGAAACACCCGTCACGTACAAGCGGCAGATGTCCACCGGGTACTGCGCCGCCATCTCGAGCAGCGATTGCGCCAGTAAATCAACATACGGTACCCAGCACTGTTCTTCCGGGCACTGCGGCGCGAGGACAAAGCACGGGTGCTCCGCCTGCCACGCGTCCGTCATAAATGTGTCCGCGCCCGGCGTGAAATCGAGCACCAAATTTAAATCGTCCCCGCGCTCGCCCGCGCCGTGCAAAAACAGCACCAGCGGGTACGTTTTGCCGGGCTCCGTCTTCGGCGTGTACAGCGCGGCGTTTAAGTACCGCCCGTCTTTTTTCAGTTCTTTTACGAAAATGTTCTTCTTTTCAATACCGTTGATCATACAAAATAACCTCCTCTAAAGGGTTCATTCCTCCAGCAGATACGGCATCAGCTTTTCGAGCACCACCGCATAGCCGTTTGCGTACATGTGCATACCCTCAATGGTGTATTCCGCTTTCAAATTGCCCTTTTCATCCAGCAGACAGTCGAACACATTGATGTATGTGCAGCCGAGCTCCTCTGCCATTTTTTCAACTTCGGCGTTCACTTCTTTCAGCTCCGCATTCGTGCGCGCGCCGAACTGTGCCTTCACCGCTTCCGGGTCTGCGCCGGGCAGCTCGCGGTTCACGGGGTAATAGCTCATCACGTAAATTTTCGTCTCGGGCAGACGCGCCTGAATTTGCATCAAAATTTTTCTGTACCGGCTCATCAGGCGCTCGCGCTTATATTCCGGGCGGCTGATGTCATTTGTGCCGATGTTGATGAACACCTTTTTCGGCTCGAGATCAAAAATCGATTCATCCATGCGCTCCAAAAGTCCGTCCGTCACGTCGCCGCCGATGCCGCGGTTGTACACGCGGATGCGTGGCTCCACGTTTTGCAGCATCTCGTTAATCGGGAACAGCTCGCACAGCGAGGAGCCCGTAAATACGATCTCGCCCTTTTTCACGAATTTATTGAGGCACATAAAATTATGCACTTTCATTTCCCAGTCCGTCATATAAAGCACCTGATTTCATTCGTTTCATTTCACAGTCATTTTAGCACAAAATCCGCACAGATACAACCTGTATTCTAAACATTTTCCCCTCTTGACGTGAAAAACCGCAGCATATATAATAATCACATAGTAACACACTAATACGCGAAAACTCGCACTAAAGCGCTGTGGTGTAAGCACTTCAACGCGCAAAAGCAGACATTGTAAACCGCTTGCGCATTACCGAAAAGAGGAATATAAAAATGAAAATTGCCGCTTATGAAGTCCGCCGGGACGAACAGAAAGACTTTGCCTTCATTGCCGAAAAGCTCGGCGTGGAGCTCACCGAAACAGAGGATAACCTGACGCTCGAAAACATCGATACGGTAAACGGGGCCGTCACAACACTCGGCCGCACACGTTTTGACCGCGCCCTGCTCACCGCCGTCCAGGAGCGCGGCGTAAAATACATCTCCACGCGCACCATCGGCGCAGACCACATCGACCTTACCGCCGCAAAGGAGCTCGGCCTCAAGGTGTGCAACTCCAACTACGCGCCGAACGGCGTGGCAGATTACACCGTCATGCTCATGCTTCTTAGCCTGCGCAAGTATAAGCCCGCCCTGTGGCGCGCACAGGTCAACGACTACTCCCTTGCGGGTCTTCAGGGCCGCGAGCTGCGCAACCTCACCGTCGGCATTCTCGGCACCGGCAAAATCGGCGCGGCGGTCATCAAAAATTTGAGCGGTTTCGGCTGCCGCATTTTAGCAAGCGACATCCGCGAAAACCCATCGCTCAAGGGACTTTGCACCTATGTGGATAACGAAACGCTCTACAAAGCGTGCGACATCATCTCGCTGCACATGCCGCTTTTAGAGAGCACCCGCCACTTTGTGAACGCCGAGACCATCGCCAAAATGAAGGACGGCGTCACCATCATCAACTGCGCCCGCGGCGAGCTGATGAATATTCCGGATATGATCCGCGGCATTGAAACGCAGAAGATCGGTGCGCTCGCGCTGGACGTTTTCGATAAAGAAGACGGCATCTACCACGAGAACCGCCGCGACGACATCCTCTCGAACCGCGATATGGCCTACCTGCGCCAGTTCCCGAACGTCATCATGACGCAGCACATGGCGTTTTACACCGACGCCGCCGTGCAGAGTATGGTGTTCTGCGGCATAGAAGGTCTGTGCGATTTCGCCAAAACCGGTCACACCGCGACCGAGCTTGTATAAATGTCAAATACGACGATGAAATCGAGCTCGTGCTCAACCTCTAAAACCAAATAATGTGTATAGAAAAAGAGAAAACGTGTACCGAGCTCGCCCCGGCGCACGCTTTCTCTTTTCTTTTTACCTTTTCTGGTTATACGTGCGGACTAAGCGGTCCACGTCATTTTCGCTGTGAATTTCGTACTCGTGCTGTGTGAGGTATTCCTTCACTTCCTCGGGCAGGTCGTCGAAATCCTTGTGCCAGTCGAAAAGCGCCGCGCCCAAAACGTAGTTTTCCGGTCCCCAGTAGCCGTTCATGCCAAAACCGTTCGGAAACATAAAATCACCCCCGGCGTTTAGTATGCGCCAAGGGGTGACTTCAAATTCATTTCCCTACAATTTCACTTTTTTCGTCTTACACATACTTCAGCTAGAGACCGTAATGTGTAAAGAAAGTGCGCAAGATGCGCAGCCAGATTTTTTGCCAGTTCGCACAGAAAGCCCGCAGGCAGGCTGGCGCCTGTCAAGGGATTTATGGTCGGAATGGCGAAAAAGATGCAAGCAGATTGTGTGCGGGCTTTACACGTTATGGTCTCATTGCCCGATCTGCTCAAAGAACTTCGCGTGGATAGCGGCAACCGCCTTGTTCGCGTCTTCCTTCTTGATGAGCACGGAAATTTTAATCTCGCTCGTCGAGATCATCTGAATGTTCACGTTCGCCTCAAACAGCGCCTCGAACATATCGGAAGCAACGCCCGGGTGAGACTCCATGCCCGCGCCGACAATGGAAACCTTTGCCACGTCGTCGTCAAACACAACGCTGCTCGCGCCGATGGTCTCTACGTAAGACTGCATGAGCTCGATGGTTGCGTCCATCTTGTCCTTTTCCACGGTGAAGCTGATGTCCTTCGTGCCGTTTCTGCCGATGGACTGCAAAATAATATCGACGTTTACGTTCTTCTGTGCAAGCTTAGAGAAAATGCGGAACGCAAGGCCCGGCTTATCCGGCACGCCGATGACAGAGATTCTGGCGACGTTTTCGTCCTTTGCAACACCGCTGATGAGCATTTTTTCCACGTTGGTAGCCTCCTTAACGATCGTTCCCTTAGCCCGTGTCAGGCTGGAAAGAACCTCTAATTCAATATGATATTTTTTAGCCATTTCAACCGAGCGGTTATTCAGCACCTGCGCGCCCAGCGTCGCAAGCTCCAGCATCTCGTCGTAGGAGATGACGTCGAGCTTCCGCGCCGCCGGAATTTTGCGCGGGTCTGCCGTGTAAACGCCGTCCACATCCGTATAGATCTGGCACAGGTCGGCGTGCATGGAAGCCGCAATGGCCACCGCGCTCGTATCGCTGCCGCCGCGGCCCAGCGTCGTCATGTCGTCATACTTGTTGACGCCCTGAAAGCCCGTTACAACAACGATGTTGCGCTTTGAAAGCTCCGCCTTAATACGTTCCGGATTCACACGCTTAATGCGCGCGCTGCCGTAAGCCGTAGAGGTGGAAAAGCCCGCTTGCCAGCCAAGCAAAGAGACCACCGGGTAGCCCAAATCTTCAATCGTCATAGCAAGCAGCGAAGCAGAGATCTGCTCGCCCGCCGTCAAAAGCTGGTCCATTTCGCGCTTAGACGGGTTTCGGTTGATCTCTTTTGCTTTATCAATGAGGTCGTCCGTTGTATCGCCCTGCGCAGAAACCACAACGACCACGTCGTTGCCGTTCTTATATGTGCCGGTCACGATATCGGCGACATTTCTCAAATGCTCGGCATCCTTAACGGAGGAACCGCCGAACTTCTGAACGATCAATGCCATAGAAACACTTCCCTTTCCATAACCCCTGTGGGATAATTCTCGTTATTCAATGATGATACGCGCGCCCTGCGGGTCGGTATGCAGAAGCTCCACACGCCAGCCGTTGATGCCGCGGTCCTGTAAATGTGAATCGCACGCGCTCATAAACTCCTCCGCGCCCTCTGTGGGGATCATGGAGATGATGGTCGGGCCTGCGCCGCTCACATACGTGCCGAGCGAGCCAAGCTCGTAGCTCATGCGGAACACCTGGTCGTAATTCTCAATGAGGCCCGAGCGATACGGCTGATGGATCCTGTCCTGCACCGCCACGCGCAGGTTCTGCAGATCGCCGGAGAACAGCGATGCCGTCATTAAAGCGGAGCGCGAAAGGTTAAACACCGTGTCTTCGCGGGAATACTCCGTCGGCAGCACGCCGCGGGCTTTCTCCGTTTTAAGCTCGAACGGCGGGATCATCACCGCAAAGCTGATCTTGCCGGAAACCGGCACGGAAACGCTGTACACGCGCTTGCCCTCCATGGCAGAAGCGACAAGACCGCCGGAGATTGCCGGGCTTGTGTTATCCGGGTGCCCTTCAATCTGCGCCGCAAGGTTAATGAGGTCGCTCTGCGACATCGGCGAGCCAAGCATGCGGTTCGCGCCCAAAATACCGGCCACGATGCACGCCGAAGAACTGCCGAGGCCACGCGCCATCGGAATGTTGTTTTCCTGAATGATATGCAGACCCGGCAGCGTTTTGCCGCAGATCTGGTACAAATGCCGCGCCGCCCAGTAAATGAGGTTCGTCTCATCGGTCGGCACTTTGATCTTGTCCGTCGTCGTGATCTTCAGCTCGTCCGCTTCTTCCATCCACACGCGGTTGCACATGGTCAGCGCAATGCCGAGCGAGTCAAAACCGGAGCCAAGGTTGGCACTGGTTGCCGGAATATCGATTCGGATCATAATGCTTTCCCCTTTCCGCTTTTATCAATAATCGGAGATGCGAATACGGCCTTCAACCTTTACGCCGCGCGCTTCCAGCGCTGCCAGCTTATCGCTGAGTTCCTTCTCCGTAAGGTTTTCCACCGTAAAGCCCGCTTCGCCCTGTACCGGTCTTTTCGCAAGCAGCGGCGTGATCTTGCCGAAGACGTCCGCCGCCGTGTTCAGCGCCGTATCGCTGTCCTTGGCGGAAACGCGCACGAATGCGGACGTTTCCATGCTGCCGAAATCCGCCACGTAGTTCGGCTTCGCATCCTCCCAGAAGAGGTACTTGCGCGCCTTAAAGTGCTTCACACAGTCGATGACGTCCGCCACAACGGCACTCGCCGTGGGCAGCTTGCCTGCGCCTTTGCCGTAGAACACCACGTCGCCCGTCGCGTCGCCGCGCACCATAATGCCGTTGAATACATCGTCCACGCTCGCAAGCTGGCTGCCGCGGTGCACGAACATCGGGCAAACCATAATATGCACCTGTCCGTTTTCGAGCTTCTTCACAGAGCCGATGAGCTTAATGACACCGCCCCAAACGTCTGCAAAATCGACGTCCTGCAGCGTGATCTTCGTAATGCCCTCTGTGTAAACGGAATCCGGGTACACGTGCGTGCCGAACGCCAAAGACGCCAAAATGCAGATCTTGCGGCAGGCGTCCAGGCCCTCCACATCGGCGCTCGGGTTGCGCTCCGCGTAACCAAGCTGCTGTGCAAGCTTCAAAGCGTCTTCAAAGTTCATCTGCTCGCGGATCATCTTCGTCAAAATGAAGTTCGTCGTGCCGTTCAAAATACCGGCAATCTCCGTCACATCGTTTGCGGCAAGGCACTGGCTGATGGGACGGATGATCGGAATGCCGCCGCCGACGCTCGCCTCAAACAGGAAGTTGAGGTTATTCGCCTGCGCGATTGCAAGGAGCTCCGCGCCCTTTTGTGCCACAAGCTCTTTATTGGAGGTCACAACGCTCTTGCCGTTTTCCAGGCACGCCTTCACAAAGTCATACGCCGGGTGCAGGCCGCCCATCACTTCCACGACGATTTGCACCTCGGGGTCATTTAAAATGACGTTGAAATCCTTCGTAAAGCGGTCGCTGTACGGCAGGCCCGGGAACTCCTTTAAGTCCAGAATATACTTAACATGAATCTCTTCCTTCGCGCGCTTCGCGATGCTCGCCGCGTGAGAGGTAAGCACCTCCAAAACGCCGGAGCCGACCACGCCGTGGCCGAGAACTGCTATGTTTGCCATTTCCATTTTCCTTTCCACGCGGATTTAACCGACGATGCTGTCAATCTTAATAACGCCCTGCACCTCAAAAAGGCGCTTCAAAAGCTCATCAATCTCAATACTCATGTTTTCGCTTCGCGCCGAGACCGAAACGAACGCTTTGCCCTTTACCGGAATATTCTGGTTAATGGTCAGAATGTTCGCGTTCGCCTTATAGAATACCGTCAAAAGGTTCACAAGCACACCGGGCTTGTCGTTTAACACGACCTGCACCGTCATAATGGAGCCCGTTTCCTTTTTTGTATACGGAAAAACGGCGTTTTTATACTTATAATATACACTGCGGGAGATGCCCGCCATCTTGACCGCCTCTGAGGTGTTTGAGGCTTCGCCGGTCTCCAGAAGCTGGTTCACGCGGATGACCTTCTGGTATACCTCCGGCAGAACGGATTCGTCGATCAAAAGAAACGATGTGTTTTCCATTGTCCACCACCTAAGTACGTTTGTATTGCGTCGATAAACAGTGTAGCACACTTTTCGGCAAAATTCAACCCAAATTTCTTTCCTTTCCCCCTTTTTCTTATTTTGATCTATCTCGTACAAAAAGCAACAGGACCCACTCTTAAAATGAGTGAGTCCTGCATAATACACGTTAAATTTTTATCGTGGTTTGCATTCTGCAAACCGCTTTACGCCGCCGGTGTTTCCGGCTCTGTCGGCGGTTCCGGGGTAGGCTCCGGCGTCGGTGTCGGTGTCGGCTCGGCGTTGCCGCCGCCCTCGTTGCCCTCTCCGCCTTCGTTGCCGCCGTTCTCGTCGCCGTCGCCCTCGGGCGTCTCCTCATCATCCTGCTTCGTGGTCACCTCGGTGTCGTCTTTCTTTTTCTTGGAAGAGTAGTAGCCGCCGATATGGTTGTCCTCGTCGCGGTAATCCTTCTTGTACTCGGGCTTATCTGCCTCGAAGAACTTCACCGTCTGCGTCGGGGAGATCATCTTGTCGATGAAATCGCCGAAGACGCTGGCCGCCGTCGTAGTCGTCGCCTGGGCCTCGGAATAGTCGGAGCGGTCACCCAGCCAGATGGCCACGGCGTACTGCGGGGTCACACCGCAGAACCAGCTGTCCTTCTTGTCGTCGGTGGTACCGGTCTTGCCTCCGGCCTCCTGGCCGTTATCGGGACGAGCCGCCTTGCCAGTGCCGTTGTCGATGACCACTTCCATGCAGTCGAGCGCCGCCCGAGCCACTTCGCGAGAGAACACCCGCTCGCCCGTGGGGTCGGTGTTGTCCACGATAACGTTGCCGTTCTTGTCCTCGATGGAGATGATGCACTCCGGATCGTAGTGGACGCCGCCGTTGGCCACCGTGGCATAGGCGTCAGCCATTTCGAGCGGCGTGACCGAACCGATGCCCAGGGTAAGGCCCGCCACCGCCGGCAAATCGGAGGTGATACCCATGGCGTGGGCCATCTCGATCACCTTATCGACGCCCACGGAGAGAAGCAAGCGAATAAACGCCGTGTTCGACGACACGCCGAAAGCGCTCTTGATGGTGCGCGTGCCGTAATCGGCCTTATCGTTGTTGTAGACAGGCTCGCCGCCCTCCAAATCAACCTTGTAGCCAGCATCGATGAGCGTTTCCGGGTCGATGCCCTCGTTGATAGCCGCCAAAAGCGTGAACAGCTTGAACGACGATCCGGCCTGACGGCCCGCGCCGCCCTCGCCCGTGGCCATGTTCACCTGGGAGCTCTCGTAATCGCGACCGCCCACCAGCGCGTCGATGTAGCCGTTCTCGGGGTTCACAACGGCCATGGCCACCTCGAAGGGATCGCCGGCCTCCTCTTCCTTTTCGGCCGCAGCCTCTTCGGCGGCGGTCTGGGCCTCGATATCCAGCGTCGTGATCACCTTCAACCCGCCCTTGAACAGCTCGGAGGTGGAATAGGCGTACTTGCCCTCGGGGTTGGTCAGCTGGTTGCGCACGTAGCTCGTGAAGTAGGGGTAGGCCAGAATGCCCGTCATGGAGGGCTCGGAGGGGTTCAGCTCGATGGGCTCGGCCTTCACCGCGTCGGCCTCCTCCGCCGTGATAACCCCGTTGGACACCATGCGGTCGAGCACGGTGTTGCGGCGCTTCAGGCAGTTGTCCGGATAATCGATGGGGTTATTGTAGGTGGGCGACTGGGGAATGCCCACGAGCGTGGCCGCCTCGTTCAACGTGAGGTCCTTCGCGTCCTTGGAGAAGTAGCGCTCGGCGGCGGCCTCGATACCGTAGGCACCGGAACCGTAGTTGATAGTGTTCAGGTACATGAGCAGGATCTCGTCTTTGGAGTACTGCTCTTCCAGCTTCTGGGAAATGTACATCTCGCGGATCTTGCGCTTGAAGGAGATGTCGCGCATCTCGTCGGAAAGAATCGTGTTGCGCACGAACTGCTGAGTGATGGTGGAGGCGCCCTCCAGCTCGCCGCCCATGAGGTTGTTCACGAGCGCGCGGGCCACACCGAGGTAATCGACGCCGGAGTGGGTGTAGAAGCGCTCGTCCTCGGTGGCGACGGTGCCCTTCAGCACGTACTCGCTAATCTGGTCGAGAGCCACCGGGTCGCGATTCTCCAGCTGGAACTCGGCGAGCAGCGTCGTGCCGTCCGATGCGTAAACCATGGTTGGCTGCGCCGTGTTGTAAGCGTCGGCGTTCTGGTAGTCGGGCAGATCCTCCAGCCAGGAGTTGCACAGCGTCACCACGCCGAACACGCCCGCCGCGAGAAAGGCGACGAACACGCCCAGCACCGACAAAACGATGACCTTCTTATTCTTTACTTTCGTGCCCTTACGGCCCTTCATTGCGCGAGAACCCACGAATTAACCTCCATCAGTTATAGGTCTGGCCATTTTACCAATGAGTTATGGAGGGTTCATAAGATGGAGCCGCCACCAGGAAATGCACAGAGGACGAGGGGCTTCCCATTCTGCCCTTATCGATGCCGATACAAGTCATCCAGCGTTACCGAAAATTCGTCGCCAGACGCCTTCATCTTTCGCAAGGTGGCCGTCGAAAGAGGGTTCTTCGAGAACAAGTAGAAGAATTCGATGCGGTAGCCCTTGACGAGATCGGCGCGGTGGTGCAGCTTCTCCAGCACTTCCGTCTCGTCGAACGAGTTGCGCCACTTGCACTCCCCTATTAAGGCCGTTTTGCTGGCGCGGTCTGCGGCCACGACATCGACGTCATCCTGCTGGCGAAGCGCCGGATCGGTTCCCCACCATTGCCCGAATGACGAGGCCCGTATCGGAAGGCGTCCCGCCAGGGACTCTTCGAGAAGCCATTGGGAGCACACGCGTTCAAACCGATGACCGAGGTAGGTTCCGAGTACTTCGTCGGAAAGCCCCTCAGCGACAATACGACCGGCACCTCCCTCGATGTCTCCAACTGCCGGCATGACAAAGGTATACCAAAAGTCGTAGCAGGCATCGGCGAAACGGTAGAGTCCTTTGCGCGAAGTTTGAGGGTTCTCTCCAAAAGGGACGACGCGCTCGATGATGTCAAGGCGTTCTAGAGTTGCCAAGTACTTCGACACCGCCGTCGCCTCAAGTCCCGCGCGAGCAGCAATCTCGCCGCGCCGCGTTGCCCCCGAGCCTATGGCGCGAAGAATCGAGTTGTACACAGCCGGTTCGCGCAACTCCTGTCGCAACAGCATAAGAGGCTCTTCATAGAGCAATCCGTCAGTCGAAAAAAACAGATCGGCGATGTTGTCGAGGAACGGCCGACTTTCATCAATCTGCGCCAGATAATAGGGCACCCCGCCCACGCAGGCGTAGTACCGAAAAGCGTCTTCTGCGCTTACCGTTGGAACCATGCGCGCTGACGTTAAATAGTCGAAGGGCCGCACACGAATCTGCGCCGTGCGGCGGCCGTGCAAGGGGCTCTTTTTGCCCAGCACCTCGCTCTCCATGAATCCCTGATCACTTCCGCATAGCGCAAGACACGCCTTCGTTTGAGCGAAATGATGGTCTATGGCGATTTGCATTTTCGAAACCAGCGACGGATTAGCCTCGGCAGCATAGGGAAACTCGTCGAATACGAAAAGGAACGGTTCTCGCCGAGCCTGCTCCGCGAGAAACTGCAGAGCACCATCCCAACCGTCGAACCTTGTTCCCGGCGGCAGCGAGAAAAACTGCGCAATCTCGACACTGAAATCAGCCAGGTTATCCGCGTCAGTCTGCTGCTGAGCCGTGAAGAAAAGCGTCGGCTTGTCCTGGGCGAAATGAGTTAGCAGGGTCGTCTTGCCCACACGACGTCGTCCATACACCACCACCATCTGGAAGACATCAGCATCATAGGCCCGCTCAAGCGTCTCCAACTCGTTTTCACGTCCGACGAACAACGGCACTCCTTACAGCAAAATAAGATACTCACGATTATTATAATCACGAGTATCTTATTTGCAACTAGCTATTCGCGTCTTCGTTCGTAGACAAGTCTCTTTCGCCGGAGCGCTTTCACCAGACATACGAGGTAACGGGCTCCACGACAAATCTCTGGCAAACGTTAGCCAACGGAATCCCTGTACATTTCGCTCCACGAGTCGTCATACAGACGATACAACTTGCTCCAGTTGTCGTCATAGGCACGATATTGATCGGTCCACGAGTCATCGTAAGCACGATACATGTCAGTCCATGTATCTGAAACAACTTTGTATTCCTCCGTCTCATAACCAGAGTTGATGGCCCCATCATACTGCTCGTACGAGTCTTTGAGCAGTCGGTCCCACGCCTCGTAATAGTCTTTCATGGCATCGTCCCACACCCCATAGCCATCCTCCATGGCTCTTGACCAAGTCTTATAATCGTCCAGCCCTTTTTCTCGGACAAGAGCATAATAGTCCGTCATACCAGCAAGGATTGACTCATACAGAGCTTCCGAACGCTGCAAAGCAAAATCGTAAGCATCTTGAACTTGGCTCGAATTGTCTGCATACCCCTGGTAAGTGTCACCAACCGCAGTATTAATCTCGCTGAACCTGCTTTCGAGATCGGACGAGGCTGCTTCTGTCTCGCTTTTAATCGCGCTCAGCTTAGCGTCAAGCTCATTATCTCCGGTAATAACCTCGACCTCTTCTGCCGGCAACTCAGCAGCAGAAGATTTTTCTTCCCCCTCGTCATCGCTAACGCTCTCAGCGTCTTGAGCACTTTCAGTAGATTTTTGCGCATCTGTCTGTGCAGACTCCGGGGTCGATGGAGAATCGTACGCACCTCCTGTCACCTGAGCGCAGCCCGCACACCCCAGCAAGGCCAAAGCGAAAACCACAGCGAAAGCCAATCTTGTTGCAACGGCCTTCTTCGAATCATCTTTGCCAAACACGCGATCGTCCTTTCCGTCGTTGCGTCTCGAAAGCTAGATGACGGCCAACTCGACACGTAAGCCACATCCTCTTTGACTCACTGCGAGCGAACGCGCGAAAGAGGAGAGCATCCACCGCAGTCACCACAACCGCAAGGACTTCAGAACGGGCAAACCGCACGAAAACCTTGAATGGCAGATGCTCTCCTGCCCTGGTTTTCGATGCAGCTGTACCGCAGCTCTGAAGTTGTATGCAAGCATGTCACTTGCGGTTGTGGTGGCTCGATTATAGCAAAGCCCAAATCGAAAGACAGCATAGAGAAAGCTGCGGCGCAAGCGGAGTCGCTTGTGCCGCAGCGGGATACAGCAGAATTCTCGATTTACCAAACTACGCTTAAACGCGCTTTGGCAATAAACTAAGCTCCAAAACCGACGAGTTGCGCCTTGGCGGCCGCCAGCTGCACGCGCACCGCTTCGGGGGCCGTGCCGCCGAAGGTGGTGCGGGCGGCGACGATGGCGGGCAGGTTCAGGCATTCCACGATATCGGATTCGAAAAGATCGCTCTCCGCCTTGAAATCGTCCAGCGTGAGGTCTTCCAAATCGCAGCCGCGCTGCTCGCAGGTGAGCACCAGATGCCCCACGATCTCGTGGGCCCGACGGAAGGGCAGGCCCTTCTTGGCCAGGTAGTCGGCCACATCCGTCGCGGCCAGATATCCCTTCTTCGCCTGGGTGGCCATGGCGTCGGCGTTCACCGTCATGGTGGCGATCATGCCGGCAGCGCATACGTAGCAGTCCTCCAGGGTGTCGGCGGCGTCCATGGCGCCCTCCTTGTCCTCCTGAAGATCCTTGTTGTAGGCGAGCGGCAGCGACTTCAGCGTCATCATGAGGGCCACCAGATCGCCCACGACCCGGCCCGACTTGCCGCGGATGAGCTCCGCGAAATCGGGGTTCTTCTTCTGGGGCATGATGGAGGAGCCGGTGGAGTAGGCGTCCGACAGCGTGATGAAGCCGAACTCCGCCGACGACCACAGCACGATCTCCTCGCACAAACGCGACAGGTGCAAACACGACACGCTACAGGCGTAGATGAGGTCGAGCAGAAAGTCGCGGTCGGACACAGCATCGAGCGAGTTCGGGATGGGATGGTCGAAGCCGAGCGCCTCTGCGGTGGCGAAGCGGTCGAGCGGGTAGGTGGTTCCGGCCAACGCGGCAGCTCCCAAGGGGCACGCGTCAGCGGCATTGCGGGCGGCGGCGAGACGATCGTAGTCGCGGGCGAGCATCTGCACGTAGGCGAGCATATGGTGCGAGAACAGCACCGGCTGGGCATGCTGCAGGTGCGTGTAGCCCGGCAGGATGACGTCGAAGTTCGCTTCGGCCTGGGCGATGAGCGCCTCGCGCAGGGCGACGTTGGCGGCCATGAGCTCGCCGGCGCGACGCTTGGCGTA
>OMNT01001706.1_pt1 | contig 19481 bp, 18 predicted proteins | sample 1672551 | NCBI WGS metagenome assembly OMNT01 (sample SAMEA3136698, study PRJEB25190) | human gut metagenome
AGGAGTGTCCCAAAGCAAACCTTTAGGGCTTGTGTGCTCTTATCAACTGATGGTAACATAAAAAAGAACTGCCTTGGGGGCCGCCCCTTGACAATTCTTTCATCGTAAACATTATAACCCGCCCAAAAGCGCAAGGCAAGTGCAAAATTTAGGCAATTTTTGCGCAAAAAATGGGCGGAAAGAGTGCAATCCAATCCTTCTTTTTCTTAGCCAAACAGGCGTTTTTTTATCGGATTCAATGCAGCCAAAAGCGGCATGCCCACCGCGTAGCAGCTTATGGCCTCCCCCGCGCCCACGTACAGCGCGCAGACCGGATAGCTTACACCTACCTGATAGCCGTAGCACAGCACCGCGCCCACAACAAGCGCGTTCATAACAACCGCGGGCAGCGGCGCAAGCCATTTGCTCATGCCCCTTTTGCCCATATATGCCGTGATAAGCGCGGCAATAAGCGTTGCAAGGCTGCCGAACACAACATCGAACCACATTGCCCCGGTAAGCATATTCGCCGCCGCGCAGCCGACGAAAAGGCCAATTGCCATCTCCGGCGCGAAATACGGCAGCACGCACAGCCCTTCGGACAGCCTAAGCTGCATAAGCCCGCTGCTTATGGGCGCGATTGCAAGCGTGAACAATACATAAAGGGCTGCAACCGCAGCCCCCCTCACAAGCTTTAACAGTCCCGCGCGGGAATTATTTGTTGGCAAGGTAGTCATTGAGCTGCTTAGTCAGTTTGTCCGCATCTATGCCGTGCACCGCGCAGGCCTGCTCCAAATTTTCGCCGCTCGCCATTACGCAGCCAAGGCAATGCATGCCGCTTGAAAGCAGTATATCCGCCAGCCCCGCATCCGTGCGCAGTATCTGTTCGATTGTCATGGTCTTTTCGATCATTTTTGTTAATCCTCCGTTGTAATATTCTTCGCCCCTTACGGTGCGTTTCTTTTCGTGGCTATATTCTACCATATTGCTGGGATTATTTCAATAACGCCCCGCAATATGGCCCCAATTCAATGTTTAGCGTGCCGTTTTCGCCCTCAAACCGCCGGTTTGTCAGCGCATCGGTCATGCTGTTGGGCATTTTCAGCCCGTCCGCGTCCGGCCCTTGGGTAAAATCGTCCGCGCTTACTGCAACCCGCTTTACCTCACCGCTCCGGTTTACTATGCTTACGGCTGTCTCGTCGCCGTAATAGCGGGCTATAATGAACACGTCCTTACCCTTCGCGGCGAATACGCACTTGCCGTATCGTATTGCGCGGCTGTCCTTCCGCGCGGAAGCGATTGCCGTAAAGCGGCCCTGTATTTCCGCATCCTCGCTGCCCCAGGGATAAGTCCGCCTGCTGAACGGGTCCGCCATGCCCTGCATGCCCGCCTCGTCCCCGTAATATATGCACGGTATGCCCGGGTGGGTAAGCTGAATCAGCTGCGCGAGCGTCATAAGCTTTTTCGCCGTATTAAGCCTGCTTTCCTCCGGCACGAAGTGCGCCTGTACCTCTCGCGATACGCTGCGCCTGTCCGGCGCGCCGGCAAGCACCGTAAGCAGCCTTACCGTATCGTGGCTTGAAAGCATGGTCAGGCAGGAATCATAAAAGGGCTTTGGATAATTCTGCCTAAGCGCCGTAAGCGCAAGGCACAATGCCTCGGCATCCTGCTTCCCCGTAAGGAAGGAAATTACCGCGTCCGCAAAAACGTAGTTCATAACGCCGTCAAGCTCCCGCCCGTCGGTATATTTTCGTCTCCCGCAGCCGCCCTGCTTGGTGCTTGCGTCCTCCCAAACCTCGCCTATAAGTATGCCGTCCTTCGCCCGCGCCTTCAGCTCCCGCCTCAGGAAGGCGATGAATTCATCCGGCAGCTCGTCCGCCACGTCCAGCCGCCAGCTTTCTATGCCAAGCTTTGCATAATGGTCTATCACCCCCGCGACGAACGCCATATAGCCGCGGTTGTTCTCGTTGACCTCGGGCAGGGACTTAAAGCCCCACCAGCAGCCGTATTTATCGGGAAAACGGCTGAACTCGTACCAATCATAGTATGCCGAGCCCTCGCCCTGATACGCGCCCAGCCCCGGGTAATTCCCCTTGCGGTTGAAATACACGCTTTCGTCCCCCGTGTGGGAGAATACGCCGTCCAGCATAATGCCAATCCCCCGCGCCCTTGCCGCGCAAATGAGCTTTTTCAGCCCTTCCTCCCCGCCCAGCATATCGTCCGTGCGGTGATAATCGCCGGTGTTGTAGCGGTGGTTGGACTGCGCCTCAAACACGGGGTTCATATATATCAGCGTAACGCCAATGCTTTGCAGGTAGTCAAGCTTAGCCTCTATCCCTTCAAAGTCCCCGCCGTAAAAGTCGCACGGGTCGTAATCCTTCTGCCCGGGCAGCGGCGTCCAAAGCACCTCCTCGTTCCAGTCCTCGTGCTTCACGGTTGTCCAGCCAAGCTCTTCCCGCCTGCCTGTGCGCGCAAGGCCGCCGCGGCCTATTCTATTGAACCTGTCGGGGAAGATCTGATACGCCGTCGCGCCCTCCGCGGCCTTGGGCGTTTCAAATTCCCGTTCATATACTGTTATCTGCCAGGAGTTCGGGTCGTGCGTGAATATTCGGCTGCCGCCGCAGCCAAGCGGGGAATCGCTCCCCAGTATATAGCCGCCCTCGTCCGTGTCCAGCAGGAAGTAATACCATTCAAGCCCGCTCGTGCCCGCGTAAAAAGTGAAGCCGAAGCCCGCATCCGTGCGCACGCCGTGCTCTATGCGCTCACGCCCTTCCTTCCATATTCTGAGCTTTGCATTGCGCACGTCCGCGCCGCAATCTATATTCAGCGTTATCCTTTCGCCTTCCGTTACCGCGCCGAAGGGGAACCTATACCGCAGCTGCCGCGAATCGTGCGCGGCGAATGATCTTCCTTCCATATTTATTCCTTTGAGCAGTCCAGCACTATCACCCTGTCGCTCCCCAACGTATCCGCGCTAAGGTGCGCGGTGCTGCTGCGCATGTAATGCACCGGCCTGTCCTTTATCAGCTTTATGCAGTCCCCAAGCTCGTTCAGCTCAAATTTAAGCGCGGGCGTTTTATAGTGCATCGGTATTACCACCTTCGGCTTTATCGCTTCAACTATTGTTTCCGCCTCTTCGCCGTCTATCGTATATACTCCGCCCACGGGTATGAGCATAACGTCTATTCTGCCCATGCGTGCCATTGTGGCTTCGTCCGGCACCTCGCCTATATCGCCCATGTGGGCTATGCGCATGCCGTCAAATTCAAATACGAAAACTATGTTATTGCCGCGCTTTTTGCCGCCGTCGTGGTCGTGATATGTGCTTATGCCGCTTATGCGCACGTCGCCCGCCCTGTATTCCCCGCTTTTGTCTATCCTTACGGGGTTGCCCAGCGCAAGCGCAGCATAATTATGGTCGTGATGATCGTGGCTTATTGTCAGTATGTCGCATTCCTGCGGCGCTATTTCGTAGCCCGTAGCCGCGTCGCACGGGTCGCAAAGTATGCGCGTTCCCTTGTCCGTAGTCATCAAAAAGCAGCTGTGTCCCAGCCATTGAATGGTCATTTCCCCCATCCTCCTTGTTTCTTATATCTCTTATTATAAACCTATTATCTTCCTGCCCGCGCTCATCAGCGCGCTGCCGGCCATGCCTATAAGCCCGCATTCGCGGCGTATGCTCTCCCGTTCCTTGGTCGGGATATCCTTGAGCATCTCACGAACGGCAAGCGCCGCTTCCTTCATGCGTGCCGCTGTACGTTTGGCATCCTGCGGATATGCCGTGACGCCCATAAGCAGCCACGCCGCACGCTTTATGCCGTCCGTATCACAAAGCCCCCTGTCCCCTTTGCGCGCAAGGGTCATAAGCTTCAGCTCGGCATAGCCTTCGTCCGTATCGCCGTCCGGCTCACGCTCGCTCTGCTCTGCATCCGCCATGGCTTTTCGCAAAAGCGAAGCAAGCGTATTTGCGTCAAGCGCTACGGCTATGCTTTTCCCTGTTATCTCCGCCGTGCAGCCCACGGCTTCGCGGCAGCGCGCGGCAATATCATTTGCGTATGCTTCATCCGTGCAGGGGACTATAGCATGGCAGTTTTTTGCATAAACGGCTTTAGACCGCCCGGCGGGCAGTCCCGTAACGGCGCGGTCTAATGCGGCGGTAACTTGGGCGTAAGCGTTGAACATGTGCGTTTCTCCCGCGGCAGTTTTCTATATTTTAACTGCCTTTCGCCCGTTGTCAATGCTTAGCGATAAAAGTCCCTCAATTTTTCGGTTTTTTTGCTTTTTATGCCAAAATCAGGCCGTAAGCTGCCCGTTTTCGGTGTTTATAATAACGAATATCTGCTGCTCGGCTCCCGTTTGCGCGTCTATATAAACAATATATTCGTCCTCCCCGCAGCGGCCCTTGAACTCGTAGCACAGCCGCTCCGTCTCAACGGTGATGGGAATAAGCGCAAGCTCTCTTGATTCTATTTCAAGATTAACGCTCACCTTCGCCTCCGCTTCTTCGGGGCTTACCGAAGGGGTTGGCATTTCCCTTTCCGTATGGCTGAAAAGATAGTTCCGCGCGTCCGCGCCTATAACTTCATTCGTTTCAATGTCCACCCAAACCTTCACAAGGTCGTTGTAAAGTATTATGTCGTCCTTGGTCGCGGCAAAGTTAATCACCCCCGCGCCGGAATAATACTGCGCATATGTTGCGCGCATATTGTCAAACCCCGCCTTGCCCAGCCATTCAAGCGCGGCCTGCTTCATGCGCTCCCGCGTGGCCTCGTCCGGCATTTGGTTTTCGCCGCCCGCCGCGCTGCCCATGAACCAAACTATCTTTCCCCCGCGCTTGGCTATGGATATTCCCGTTTCGCGCCCCTGTTCATCGGTCGCGGTGAAGTCCCAGCTTGCTATGGTGCCTTCCGTCTCCCCCGCGTCCTCCATGCGGTCCGTTCCGGTCAGCCTTTCCGCGGTCGCCCGCGCCGTTTCCCTGTCAACTTCATCCGTGCCCAGTCCCTTTGCTTCGCGCTTTTCGCTGCTTTCGCTGAAGGGCCCATCGTAAATGAGCGTAGGGAATTTGTCTATATCGTCGCTCTGCTTAACGTCCTGAGCATATGCGCTTTCGTAATAGCCTTCGTTGGTCACGGCGGCGGTGGGTACGTCGCCTATGCTCAGGCGGTCGTTCAATTCGCGGCTTATCCTTGCGCAGGAATCGTAAAGCGCGGTAAGCTGCTCCTCGTCCTCCGCGGTGCGCTCCTCATCGTTGAGCGCCTTTTTGCTCAGCGCGCGGGCGTAATCCCCTATGCGCACAACAAAGCTGTTCAGCTCCGCCGTATCGATGTGGGATGACGGTATCTGGCTCATAAGGCTCACGCAGGAACCCGAAAGCCGCCATATATCGTCAAGCAGCAGCATGTATTGCCCGCCGCTGCCTGCCACGCGCAGCTTGCCGAGCGCGGTCTGCATATTGCTCATGTCGTCGCACAGCTCCGTAAACGCGCGGCGATACATGTTTTCGCTGCTCTGCTTATATCCTTCGGCAAGGGCCCTTTGCCCGTCTCCCCACACGGCTGTTGCCGCCAGCGCAACCGCCAGCAGCACCGGCACGCCTATGCGCCCGACCGCGCGCCATATTCCGCCCCCGGCTCCGCGCCGCTCTCGCATGGGTTCTGCCGGCTGCCCCTGCTCAAATTCGTCGGGCGGTATCTGTTCCATGCTGTTCATCACCCCGTCCGATATTCCGCGCGGCCCTGCGCTGCTCCATACTCCGTTCAGCTCGTCCGCTCCTCCGCCCGTACTTATGCGGTCTATTTCTTCCATGGCGTTCATGGCGTCTATATCGCTCATTTCCTCGCGCCTTATCTTTTCGTCCATATGCCCCCTCCTTATTTGAAGAATGAATGGTTGCCTATCACCAAAAGCACCGGCTTGCTGAGCATCCATTGGTTGGTGGTCTTTGCGGGGTTATAGTAATATAGACAGCCGTTTGTCGGGTCATATCCGTTCATGGCGTCCCGCGCGGCCTTTATCGCTGTTTCATCGGGGGTAAGGTTTATCTGCCCGTCGTTCACAACGCTGAACGCCCCGCTTTGGTATATCACTCCGCTTACGCTGTTCGGAAACTGGCTGCTTTTCACCCTGTTCAGTACCACCGCCGCAACGGCCACCTGCCCCTTATACGGTTCGCCGCGCGCCTCGCCGTAAACCAGCCGCGCAAGCAGATAAAGATTGCCATCCGTATTCGTGCCGCTTGAGCTTGACGAGCCCGACCCGCCCGACGCGCTCATCCCCAGCGCCTTCAGCGTTGCCGCGCCCACTATGCCGTCCGGCGTAAGGCCGTTTTTCTTTTGGAAGGCTATAACCGCCTTCTTCGTGCCCGCGCCGAACACGCCGTCTATACTGCCCGTGTAGTAGCCCCAGCGTTTCAGCTTGGTTTGCAGCGTTTTCACGTCCTCCCCGCTCGATCCTACCCTAAGCGTTGCCGCTATGCTTTCGCCGCCTATGCATAGGCACAGCGCGAATATCATGGCAAGGCTCAGCCAAGCCTTCGCATTATTTTTTCCCATAGCTTTCCTCCGTCTATGCTTTTCAGCTTTTCTATTATCCAGCTTTTCATTTCAAGCCCTTTTATATCAATTTCCCCCTTTTCGCCCGCGTCTATGCATATTGCCGGAAACATTACGCACCACCAATTATGCCCTTTTCCTTCGCCTAAAATTATCCTCAGCGCCCTGTATTTTCCTTTGGGATAAAGTATGCCCGCGTATACCCTGTCCGGAAATTCAAATTCGCCTATAACAAGCTGCGCCCCGTATTCCATGCCGCATTTTTTCAGCGTATCCTCAGCCGTGCGAAGCACCTCCGCCCCGCTTTGCATAAGCATCGCTTCCGCCTCCGCCTCGCTTTCGCAGCAGCGCATTCCGCCCATAGCTTCAAGCACCGCGTCCCGCACGGCAAGCTTTGCGTGCTGATCCGCCGCAGAATCGCTGTTTGCCATTATGTGCAGCCTCAGTATCCCTCCCATAGCCTCCGCCTGCGCCGCACCCGCCGCGCCCTGCATACTCAGCACCGCCGCCGCGCACGCCGCGGCGATAAGCCGCATTATCCTTCGCTTTGCTTTCATAATAAAAAAATCCTCCCATCTTTGTGATGAGAGGATTGCCGGAATCCCGTTATATTAAACGCTTTTTTACGCTTCAAACGGATCAGCTGTGAAGCTTTCGTCAAGGCTGGCTATAAACTGCGCCAAAAGCTCTATGCTTTCTTCCACGTCCGTAAGGCAGCCCACTTCGCTAGGGCTGTGCATATATCTGAGCGGGATGCTCAGCACCGCCATAGGTATGCCCTCCGCGCTCAGGTGCATTTTGTCCGAATCCGTGCCGGTCACGCCGCCCGCAACTTCATACTGCACGGCTATGCCAGCCTTCTTTGCCGCGTCCTCCATCCTGCGCACGGTCGGTTCGTTGCTGCACGCGCTGCGCACAAGCACCGGCCCTTTGCCAAGGTCTATTTTACCAAAGCGCTCCACATCGGATCCGGGGTAGTCCGACGAATGTATAACATCCACGGCTATGGCAAGCGTTGGCTTGATGCGTGCCGCGGCAAAGTATGCGCCGCGCATTGTGGTTTCTTCGCCCACTGTTGTGGCGGCATATACGCCCACCTTTGCGCCCAGCTCCTTCGCGCGCATAAGCGCCTGCATAACGGTGAACGCACCCAGCTTATCGTCCAGCCCGCGGCCGGCTATGCAGTTGTTTTCCAGCATATCGTATGCATAAGTATACGTTACGAAATCGCCCGGCTTTATCCATTCTGCCGCCTGCTTATCCGTTGTAAAGCCGCAGTCTATATACATATCCTTCAGCGCCACATCCGTGCGCACGTTTCCATCCTTGAGCAATATGCCCATAACGCCTGTTATGCGCTTTTTACCCAGCACCGTCACGCGCTTGCCCTGCATAAGCTCTGGGCGTATAAAGCCGGCCTTGTTAACATGTATCATGCCGTTTTCGCTTATGTATGTTACGCGGAAGCCTATTTCGTCAATATGTCCGCTCATCAGCACCCTTACGGGGCTTTCCTCGTTAATGTGGGCAATAACGTTACCCGTTTTGTCCGTATCCACGTTAAAGCCGGCTTCACGCATATACGCCGCAACCTTTTTTTGCAGCGGTATTTCCCCGCCGCTTACGGATTCTGTATTGAGCATTGTGTATAAAAGATCGTAATTCATATCATTTTTCCTCCTCGTTATATTTTTTCAGCGCAACATGGAACTGCACCCCGTTTTCCACGTTTTCGGCCCAAATGTCGCCGCCGTGGAAAATGGCTATCTTTCGCGCAATGTACAGCCCCAGGCCAAAGCTGCCCTTTGGTCCTTTATAGAATTTGTCAAACAGCATCTCCATGGTTTTCTGCTCTATCGGCTTGCCGTCGTTTTCAAAAACTATTATGTAGTTCGCGCCGTCCTCTTTAAGGAATATCCTTATTTTTGTTTTAACGTAGCGTATGGCGTTTTCTATTATGTTGCAAAAAAGCGTCTCCAGCGCCTCCGCATTGCCGTTTATCATTATGCCCTGCGGCACGTCCAGCTCTATGGCTGCGCCGTTGGTGCTGGCTTCAAAGCGCTTAACGCATTGCTCGCACAGCTTGGCTATATCCACCGCCACAAACTCGTTCTTCTTGCCAAGCATGTGGTCAAACGAGGAAACATAGAGCAGCTTTTTTATCCCCGCCTCAAGCACAACGCTTTCGTGCATAATTATGTCTATGGCTTCGTCGCCGTATATACCGTCCTGATACGCCGTGCAGCAGTTTTGTATTACCATTATGGGCGTTTTAAGCCCATGGGACACGCTTTGGTAAAACAGCTCCTCATCCTCGTTTATTTCGTTTACGTTGGTTTGAATGGCGGAAAGGGAGTTGATTATGCGGCCCACTTCATCCTTGCGGTTGACCTGATATATCTTTTCCTTCCAGTTTTTGTTCCTTATCCGCCCCATATTCTTCGCCAGCTTTTCAAACGGTTCCGTTATGCGCGCGGTTATTGAACGGGAAATGAAAAGATTAACTGTAAGCACCATCATGAACAGGCAAACTATTTCGGCCCATTGTTCGCCCGTAAGCTGCTTTGCGGAAAAGACGCATACAGCCATATACGCTATGGCCGCCGCGCCCACAAGCGCCGAATAGATGGACAGCTTTACAAAAAGCTGATATGCAAGCGGCTTATCCTGCATCCATACCCTTCCGGAAAAGCGGCTCACAGTCCCTCCTTATTCAGCCTGTATCCAAGGCCGTAAACGGTATCTATTGCAAGCCTTGGCAGTTTACGCCTAAGCCTTCTTATCGTGTCGTCCACCACGCGGTCCGTACCGAAATAATCATAGCCCCAAACCTTGTTCAGTATATCCGTGCGGCTCAGCACGCTGTCCGGATTTACGGCAAAGTATGCAAGCAAATCGTATTCCTTAACGGTAAGGCTTATGGGCTGCCCGTTTTCAAGCACGGTGTGCTTATCAAGCTCCATCTTATACGGCGGCAGTTCCAGCGTTTCGGCATGACGCGGCGCGGCTTTAAGCAGCTTGTTTACCTTTATCACCAGTTCCCTTACAAGGAATGGCTTTGGTATATAATCATCGCAGCCCAATTCCAGCCCCACCACGCGGTCTATATCCTGATTCCTGGCGGAGATAAATATTGTATAAACGTCCTTATCGCGGCTTTTGACCTCCTTAAAAATGCTGAAGCCGTCAAGATCGGGCAGCATAATGTCTATCACCCATAAATTGGTGGGCTTGCTTATGCCGGATAAGGCGTCCTCCCCCGTGGTGTAGCTGCGCACGTTGTACCCTTCCTTTTCAAGGTATTTTGTGATCAAATTATTTAAAGTTTTCTCGTCCTCAACAACGCTGATCCACATTGCGGCAGATCCTTCCTTTTTTGCGCCCGAAGGCAATTTTTATAATTATACCACAAAACGGTTTTTTATACGCAGTATGATTTCTGCCGATAAAAAGCTGAGCCGCCCTCGTGTCTCAGATGCGGGGGCAGCCCAAAGCGGAAAGCCTGATTATTTGCCAAGTACGGTGTAGTACTGGAAGTCCCACTGGCCTATCGGCGTCCTGCCGGGGCCTGCAACCTTACCATAGTCTATAACCTGAGTATAGGTGGCATAATGTATGGGGCATATTACCATGTTCTCCATCAGCACCTTTTCAGCTTCCTTCAGGTAGCCGTCGCGCTCGGCACCCATGGTCTTGCTGGCCATTATAACGGCGTCATCATAGGCCTGGTTCTCTGGGTTGAGCGTGGTGTCATCGGGAACACCGGCGTATTCCTTATATCTCCAGCGCGCGTCGTTAAGTCCGGTGGCGGTGAAGAGGGAAAGCATTGTCATGGGATCGTTATAGTCCGCACTCCAGCCGGTCATGCACAGTGTGTAGTTACCGGAGCTTACGGTGTTCGCAAACACGGCATATTCCTCAACCTTCAGGTTTACGGTTATACCCAGGTTCTCCTTCCACATCTGCTGAACAGCTTCGGCAATCTGGCTCATGCTGCCGGTCTCATAATAGAGCAGGTCAAGCTCGGGGAAGCCCTCGCCGTTGGGATAGCCGGCGGCCGCCAGATACTCGCGCGCTTTGTCAACTTCCGCGCTGTTGGGGTTTATTTCAAATTCGGTAGTCACGTTGCCGTATTCATCCATGGTGCGCATGCTTTCGCCCGTGGAAAGCTTGAACGCGGGCGCCACGAACGCAGCAGCGGGAACGGCGCCGTTGCGCAGCACCTGATCGCATATCAGCTTGCGGTCTATGGCAAGGCTGAGGGCCTTGCGCACGTTAACATCGTTAACTATTTCGGCATCCATATTGAACTCAATGTAGGTGGTGCCAAGGGCGGGCTCACTTACAAAGTTCGGATCTTCTGCCAGCAAGCGGGGTATTTCCTCGCCGGGCAGGGTGCTGGTCACGTTTATTTCGCCCGCTTCATAGCCCTGCAAAGAGGTGGTGGCATCGGTTATAAACAGTCCCTTTATGCCGGCAAGCTTAACGTTATCCTTGTTCCAGAAATTCTCGTTCTTCTTGAGCAAAACATGGGAACCTATCTTGTATTCTTCCAGATAGAATGCGCCGTTGGTTATGCACTTGGCGGGATCCTTTTCCCAACCTTCACCGGTGGAGGCCATGTCCTCGCGGCAGGGCATATAGGTGAAGAAGGATACAAGGTTAAGGAAGTACGCAGTGGGCTGTATCAGCTCAACCTGAAGGGTGTGCTCGTCCAGCGCCTTTACGCCCACGTCGTCGCGCGAGCCGGTACCGGAGAAGTATTCATACGCGCCCTTTATATAATCGGTTATAAGGAACGCATAGGGGGACGCCATTTCCGGGGAGCAGGCGCGCTTCCAGGCGTACTCAAAATCGTTCGCGGTAACGCTCTGGCCGTCGGACCATTTGGCGTCATCGCGCAGTTTAAATGTATATACGGTGTCCGCTACGCCTTCGGCGTTTGCGCTTACTTCGTAGCTTTCGGCCGTGGCCATCTTTATACCTTCCTTAGTGTCGCGCACAAGGCCGTCGTAAAGGTTGATTATAACGTGGCCGCCGGCACCGGAAGTGTTCAGCTGCGGATCCCATGTTTTGGGCTCCATACCTATGTTCCAAATGAGATAGTCGTCTGATACTTCCTCGGCAGCGGGGGTTTCGGTGCTGTCGCCGGGCTGTGCCGTTTCGTTTGCGCCGGGCGCAGCGGTGGCGGCAGGTTCGTTCGGCTGCGTTGTGGGTACGCATGCGGCAAGGCCAAGCAGCATTGCGGCGGCTACCATAAGGCACACTAAACGTTTCATTTTTGTTTTCCTCCTTGTTTTTTCGCTATTGCGTTTATATTTTTATCATTCAGCCTTAACCAAATGACACGCAACAAAATGATCATTGCCAACGGGCTTCAGTTCGGGTTCAGCTTGGGCGCACTGTTCGCAGGCGCGTGGGCAGCGCGTGCGGAAGCGGCAGCCTGAAGGCGGATCTATCGGGCTTGGTATATCGCCCTGAAGCACTATCTGCTCCTTTGCCCTTGCCTTTTCGGGATCCGGTACGGGTACGGAGGAAAGCAGCGCCTCCGTATACGGGTGCAGGTGGTGGTTATATATTTCCTCGCTCGGTCCAAGTTCCATCAGCTTGCCAAGATACATAACGCCTATCCTGTCGCTTATATGGCGCACCATGGAAAGATCGTGCGCTATGAAAAGATAGGTCAGCCCAAATTCGCGCTGAAGATCCTCCAGCATGTTCACAACCTGCGCCTGAATGGAAACGTCCAGCGCGCTTATCGGTTCATCGCACACTATGAATTCCGGATCTACCGCCAACGCCCTTGCTATACCTATACGCTGGCGCTGGCCGCCGCTGAACTCATGCGGATAACGGTTGGCATGTTCGCGCATCAGCCCCACACGGTCAAGCAATTCATACACCCGCTTGCTCTTTTCTTCCTTCGTTTTAAGGTCGGAATGAAGATCCAGAGCTTCGCGTATTATGTCCATAACCGTCATGCGCGCATTGAGCGATGCATAAGGGTCCTGGAATATCATTTGCATCTTTTTGCGGTATGGCAGCAGTTCCTTTTTGGTAAGGTGGCTTATGTCCTTCCCGTCAAAAATTATTCTGCCGTCGGTAGGCTCATAAAGCCGCGTTATCGTGCGGCCAACGGTGGTTTTACCGCAGCCGGATTCGCCTACCAGCCCCAGCGTTTCGTTGCGCATGATATCAAAGCTTATATGGTCAACGCTTTTGACCGTTTGCTTCTTTTGGCCGAAAAGTCCCTGCGGCTTATAGAAATACTTTGTCAGGTTTTCAACTTGCAGCAGCTTATCACCTGCCATAGTTAACACCAGCCTTCCTCATCTCATAGTCGCTGTCCTTGGGCGCATCGGCATCAAGCATCCAGCACATTGTCCTGTGCTTATCTTCCGCAAAGTATGGCGGCTGCTCCCGGGTGCATACGTTCATGCAATATTTGCACCGTGTACTGAACGGGCAGCCTTTGGGCGGATTTATAAGGTCAGGCGGCGTGCCGTCTATTGGTATAAGCCTGCGCTTTTCCCCGCCGTCCACATGCGGTATGGAACCAAGCAGCCCCATCGTGTACGGATGGCGCGGATGGTAGAATATTTCGTCCGCCGTGCCGTATTCCATTATCAGCCCGCCGTACATAACGGCAACCTTGTCGCAAACCGTGGCAACCACGCCAAGGTCGTGCGTAATAAGCATTGTGGTCATGCCGAATTGCTTATTCAGGCTTTTTATAAGGCTGAGTATCTGCGCCTGAATGGTAACGTCAAGCGCGGTGGTGGGTTCGTCGGCAATAAGCAGCTTGGGGTTGCAGGAAAGCGCAAGCGCTATCATAACGCGCTGCCTCATGCCGCCGGAGAATTCATGCGGGTAGCTGTCTATGCGCTTTTCCGCCGCGGGGATGCCAACAAGCTTCAGCATCTCTATCGCGCGTGCGCGGGCCTCCCGCTTGGTCATCTTTTCGTGTTCCAGTATCATTTCCATGACCTGATTGCCTATTGTATAAACAGGGTTAAGGCTTGTCATGGGATCCTGGAATATCATTGCAATTTCCTTGCCACGCACCTTGCGCATCTGGTTCTTGCCGTATGTCAGTATATCCTCGCCGTTCAAAAGTATTTCGCCGTCTACAACCCGGCCGGGATACTGAAGCAGGCCCATTATGGAAAGGCTTGTCACGCTTTTGCCGGAGCCGGATTCGCCGACTATGCCCAGCACCTCGCCTTCGTTCACGTCAAAGCTTATGCCGCGCACGGCCTTTACCTCGCCAACGTGGGTAAAGAACGACGTTTTAAGATCCCTTACAGATAACAGTTTTCTTGCCATATCCGTGTTCCTCACTTCCTAAGCCTTGGGTCAAGCGAATCCCTAAGCCCGTCGCTGAACAGATTGAGCGCCAATATTGTTATGCTCATGACCAGCGCCGGATAGAAAAGCTGATAAGGATTGGTATACAATCCCGGCAGCGCCGCATTTGCAAGCGCGCCCCATGAAGCCTTGGGCTTTGATACGCCAAGCCCTATAAAGCTCAAAAACGCTTCGGTAAACATGGCGCTTGGTATTTGCATGGTTATGGAAACCATTATGGGGCCCATGGCGTTTGGTATAAGGTGGCGGGTAAGTATCTTGTGCGAAGGCACGCCCAGCAGCGTTGCCGCCAGCACAAATTCCTGCTCCCTCATGCTGAGCACCTGGGAGCGCACTATGCGCGCCATGCCTACCCAGTATGTCAATCCCATTGCGATTATTATGGACTGAAGCCCCGGCCCCAGCACCACCATAAGCAGTATTACATAAAGCATCATCGGGATGGAGCTTATGGTATCCACAATGCGCATCATTATGTTATCCACTCTGCCGCCGCAGAAGCCCGCTATGCCGCCATACAGCACGCCGATTACGAAGTTGACTATCGCCGCAACAACGCCAACCAGCAAGGACATTCTTGCGCCGTATATAACGCGGATGAACACATCCCTGCCCAGCGAATCGCTGCCCCATATATAAGTTTTGTTTGAAACTGTCTTGAACGGCTTCATCGTTGCGCCGTCGTAGGTAACGGTAAAGCGCTCTATTTTTTTATCAAGTATCGTGCGTGCTTCGTCAATGGTAACATAGCCGCTTTCGGGCGGATTATCGCCAAAGTATTCAATAAGATAGTCCACGTTTGCCACGGCTATCTGTCCGCTTGATGCGTTTGCAGCCTCCTGCTGTATAAATTCGGACTTAGCCTTGAAATATACGCCATAGTCCACAATAAGCGGCTTGCCGTTTATTTCATAAATATACATGCGGTTGGTCTTATCGTCCTTTACCATTTTGGAGGAGGCGATAAGGTTTCCCTTCTCATCGGTATCAATGCACTTGAACTCGTTGGTCAAATACACATACGCCCCGTCCCCAAGGTCGTAAAGTTCAAGCTGCGGGGGAATATTGGCAAATTCAAGGTTCTGCTGATCGTAAGAAAACCGCCAAAACATGGGCACGAATATTGCCGCAAGCACTATCACCACAATTATTATCAACGACAATATGGCGCTTTTGTTCTTTTTTAGCCTCTGCCAGCAGTCCTGCCAATATGTCAGGCTGGGGCGGGACAGCTTTTCGGATTCAAGCGTGCCGCGGTCAACTTTTTGCCAGCGCGTGTTGCTTTCCATTTATTCTCCCCTCCTGTTAATCCAGCTTTATTCTGGAGTCTACCAGAACGTATATAAAGTCCACTATCAGCACCGATATAATCAGCAATATTGCGAAGAACACCGTTATGCCCATTATCAGCGGATAGTCGCGGTTTATTATACTGTTTGTGAACAGGCTACCTACGCCCGGTATTCCGAACACCTTTTCAATAACGAAGGAACCCGTAACTATGCTTGCAACCATCGGGCCAACATAGGTTATTACCGGCAGCAGCGCGTTCCTGAGCGCATGCTTATACGTTACCTTGAATTCGGATATGCCCTTGCTGCGCGCGGTGCGGATATAATCCTGCTGCTGCACCTCCAACAGGCTTGTGCGGGTAAGGCGCGTTATAAAGGAAAGCGAGAACGCGCCTATAACGACTATCGGCCCTATGTAGCCCGCCGCCGTATCCACGCCGAAGGAGGGCACCCAGCCGAGCGTTTTGCTGAATATGAACAAAAAGCCCGTTGCAAGCACAAAGCTTGGTATGGTGGCGCCGAGCGTGGATAGCACCATGAAGAAACGGTCAATGAATTTGTTCTGATTGAGCGCACACATCACGCCGAAGCCTATGCCTGCAAAGACCACAATCAGCGAAGCATACAGGCCTATCGTCAGCGAGTAAGGGAAGCCGTCCGCAATTACCTTGTTAACGGTTATGCCCGCGCGGGTATAGGACACGCCGAAATCCCCGCGGATAAAGTTGCCGAGATACACGAAGTATTGCTCGATAACCGGCTTATTAAGGCCATACTTCTCCATCATCGCCGCCCTTATTTCGGGATTGGGCATTTTCTCGTCCGCAAACGGGTTGCCCGGAATCGCTTTCATAAGGAAAAAGGTAATTGTAATAATCATAAAGATCGTTATTACTGATGATACGATCCTTTTGAGGAAGTATTTTAACATAGCTCCTTCTTTCCAATCTGGCGTTTTTTGTTTTTATTTTGTTGGATTATAACCCATGAATGTCGTGATAATATCAATAGCTGATGTGAAACTTCACATAATTGCAAAAAAGCTATATATCCCCGTTTCCGGCGTCCTGCTCCTTCTCCGCCATCAGATCCGGATGCGGAATACTATGCCAAACGTAGCGGTCGCGATAATCTTCCATCAGCGCAAAATACCACCCGCTGTCGCTAAGGGCATATATTATATGCCCCGCCATGCCTGCGCAGGCAATAACGTTGAGCGCAGCGCTCAGCGCGCTTTTGTTCAGCACTGTTATCAGCGCGGCAACGCCCGCCGCAATGCACACCACGCGGTTGATGCGCATATCCTTCCAAAGCCGCCCTATTGCGCAAATAAGCTGCCGCGTACCGAAAAAGCACACAAATGCGGCCATTATTGCTTTGGTAGTTCCGTTAGCGTCCGCTTCAAGTTCAAAACAGAGCATGAGCATGCCCACTACGAATGCCGTTATTACAGCCGCGCTCCACCTGAGCTGATAATACACGGCTGCATATATCGGGTGCGGGAACATATCCGCATTTTCGCCCGCAGAATACGCATTCAGCAAAAACAACCCGGCGCTGAGGCACGCGCCAGCGCCCATGCATGCGCCCAGGCCCATGCCGCTGTGGGCAAACACTATGCGCCCAAGCTGCACGGCATCGGTAAACATAATCGTTATTATAAGCATAAGGTTTGCGCCATTGTGCAAAAGGGCCGCCGCAAGGAACACGGCAAACGCTCCCCCAACGCAGACTCCTGCCGCCCTGCTGCGCCCGCATACAAGCAGCGCCGCTGCCGCCGCGGCAATACCGGCATATATAAGCGCGCCTCCGTCTGAGCCTTTTGGGGCGGCAAACACGGCCGCCGCCAACCCAAGCGCGGCAAACGACGCCTGTATGCCCAGCATTGCCGCGGCGCCGTTTTTGCCCGTGCCGATGCCTTTCCGCTTTGCGGAGCATATAACAAGCGCCGCCGCGCTGCCCGCCCTGCCGTAATAGGCCCCGAGCGCGCCCATTGCGCCCTGCACGCATTTGAGCAGCAGCGAGAACACCGCGAACCATACTATTGCTCCCGCTCCGCCAGCGGCGATCGCCATGCGCAGCATTATCATAAAGGGGAAGCATATGCTTTCCCCCGCCTGCATCAATATGCCCGCGGCATAGGCGCGGCGCAGCGGCTTGCCGCAGCGGTTGAACAGAAAGGATACGTCTGTATCGTTATGCAGATTTTGGGAAAACACACGGTTTGTGCGCACGGTAAAATATATCCCCGCAAGCACAATAAGCAATACAATCGGCCTGTACCACATGCCGCCTTACCGCCTTTCCCCTGAATTTGCCCAATATAATAACATAAATAAAAAAGTGGCTCAAGGCCACTTTTTTCATACTTCCGTATTTTTACTTTATCTTCCTGAACAGCATCTTCAGCTCCGAATCGCTCGTCCTGAGCCTCAGGTCGTTTCCGTCGGGCCAAAGCTCGATATGGTCGGGAACAAGGCCGTCCAGCCTGCCGGTGTAGCCGCATATCATGCCGTCCGCCTTGGCGAAGGAGAGCGGGGTTTCAAAGCTGCCGTAGCTGAACCAAAGCCTGCCGCCGCGGTTTTCCACATCAAACGTTTCGTAGGCAGGATGCTCGTATGTGCCAACGAGCTGCGGCGCGTTTTCTATGGTCACGTCCTCGCCCTCGACGCCGTTTTTAATCGTGGCAATCATGTCGTCCCGCTTTTTCAGCCATGCGTCTATCATGTCGTCATAGCTTTGCTTCGGCGCGCCGGTGGTGAGCATATCGAGCGCCATTGTGCGCGCTATTACGGAGGCGGGAGTGGTGCCGGTATTGAATATCATGGCGTAGCCGCTGTTTTCGCCCTTTATGAAGCCAACCTGGGTATTGAAGCCTTCAAGCCCGCCGCTGTGGAACACTATGTCGCGCCCGTTGTATACGCCCGTGTGCCAGCCAAGGCCGTAGCAGCAGCCGCGCAGGGAATCCATGTCCTCCTCGGCGGATGGTATAACGGGCGAGGTCATCGCCGCGTACTGCGCCGCGCTGCAAAGCCGCTCCCCGCTTTCGCATACGCCGCCGCGCGCCATTGCCATTACCCATTTGGAAAGATCCTTCACGTTCACCTTTATGCCGCCGCAGGGGCCGGAAAGCGGAGAATCGGAATATTCGCAGCGGTGCGCCGCATAACCATCGGAAACATAGGGCAGCGCGCGTTCAAGGTTATCCATGTTGCCGGTAAGGGTTATGACGGTGTGTTCAGTGCAACGCTCGGTCTGACCTACCACTTCCCGAAACGCGGTTTCAACCGTCCGATGCCGCAGTTGATTTCAGCGCTTGAACTCTCTGCCATGCAACAGCAGATTGCTGAAATGGCTGCTGCCAACCAACAGCTCGAATCGGCTCTGACCGCTGCACAGAACAGACCGGTAGAGGTTGCTGAAACTGAAGTTGTCGTTACCGATCCGAATATCGCGCCGCGTACCGTATTCTTCAATATAGGTTCTGCCGAGGTGTCTCCGCGTGAGGTGATGAACATCTCTTATCTGGCCAAACAGATGCAGGAATTCCCGAACGCGACTTACACCGTAAACGGTTATGCCGACTCTGCCACAGGTACTCCTGAGTTCAACAAGGAGTTGAGCTTGAAACGTGCACAGGCAGTGGTGGATGTTTTGGTGAAGGACTACGGAATCTCTGCCGACCGCCTGAAGATTTCTGCCGACGGTGGTGTTGACAAGTTCGGACAGCCCATCCTGAATCGTGTGGTACTGGTGAAATCTGCTAACTAACAGATAAATAATGGAAAAGAACAAGGGCTGTATCCGGTGACGGGTACAGCCCTTTCTTGTATGCTTTTTTACCACAGAGGGTACAGTATTAAAGGAAGAATCCTCTGTGAAACTCTGTCTCCTCTGTGGTGAAACCTTTATTCTGCGCTGAACTTTTTCACTTGTTCCGCAATCAGTTCCGCGTCGTCAAAATAGTTGATTTTCATGGCGCGACGCACATCGTCCAATGTTGCGGCGGCTGTTTCGCGTGCTGTTTCGCAACCTTTTCTCAGCATCTCGTAGATGGCGGGAATGTCCTTTTCGAACTCCTTGCGGCGATTACGAATCGGTTCCAACGTCTCCTGCATGATGTTGTTGAGGAAACCTTTCACTTTCATGTCGCCCAGTCCGCCACGTTGGTAGTGCGCCTTCAATTCTTCCAGAGAGGGGTAGTCGGGCAGGTATCGTTCAAAATGTTCGGGGCGGCAGAAGGCGTCCAGATAAGTAAATACGGTATTGCCCTCAATCTTGCCCGGATCCT
>OMNT01001710.1_pt1 | contig 19455 bp, 16 predicted proteins | sample 1672551 | NCBI WGS metagenome assembly OMNT01 (sample SAMEA3136698, study PRJEB25190) | human gut metagenome
CCTGAGAATTCCATTAATGGTTGTCTAAATTGAGAACCTTTAACAGTATTTGGATTCATTATATCTCCTTTTGGAGCAACTTTAGTTGTATCTGCTGCATAAGCCCAGTTTTCAACTTCTACTTCTTGAGTTTCAAATGGTTTCATAACTAAAGCTTTTTCTTTAGCAGGACATACATCAGCACAGTTTCCACATCCTGTACAGTCCAGAACAGAAGTCTGAATACGATACTCGTAGGTATCCATTCCTTTGCCTTTTGCTTTTACAGTTTCGAATCCTTCCGGTGCATTTGCTTTTTCTTCAGCAGTTACAAGGAACGGACGGATCGTTGCATGCGGGCACACATAAGAACACTGATTACACTGGATACATTTCTGACTGTTCCAAACCGGCACATTGACTGCGATTCCACGTTTTTCATATTTAGATGTACCATTCGGCATGGTTCCATCCGGAAGATCTGTAAAGCTGCTGACCGGAATGCTGTCACCTTTCATAGAGTTAACTGGGATCTGGATCTTGCGGATCCACTCTGGCAGATTTTCATCTACTTTAGTTTCCGGTAGTTCGATGTCGGCCCACTCCTTCGGAACTTCAACTTCTTCTACCAGCTCAATTCCTTTGTCTACAGCTGCGTAGTTCATGTTTACGACTTTCTCGCCTTTTCTGCCATAGGATTTGAGGATCGCACCTTTCATGTATTCCACTGCTTTATCAACTGGAATGATTCCTGTGATCTTGAAGAATGCAGCCTGCAGGATCGTGTTTGTTCTGCTTCCAAGTCCGAGCTCCTGTGCAATTGCTACAGAATCGATAACATAAAGATGGATCTTCTTCTGGGCTGCTGCTTTTTTGAATGCAGGTGTAAGATTTTTGTCCAGTTCTTCACCTTTCCAGTCACAGGCGATCAGAACGCTTCCACCTTCTTTTACATCTGCAAGGATGTCATATTTGTCCAGATAAGATTTGTTATGGCAGGCTACAAAATCTGCATGATTTACAAGGTATGTGGATTTGATCGGTTTTTCTCCGAATCTCAGGTGAGAACGTGTAACACCGCCGGATTTCTTTCCGTCATATTCGAAATAAGCCTGTACATTAAGGTCTGTATGATCACCAATGATTTTGATGGTGTTTTTATTTGCACCAACAGTACCGTCAGAACCAAGTCCCCAGAATTTACAACTTACGGTTCCTTCCGGTGCAGCATTGATGGTTTCTGTTACTGGCAGGGACAGATGTGTAACATCATCTTCGATTCCGATCGTGAAGTGATTCTTCGGTGCATCCTGCTGCATGTTTTTGTAGATAGCTGCTACATGTGAAGGAAGGAAATCTTTGCTTCCAAGTCCATAACGGCATGCATATACTTTGATATCTCTGTCTGATTCCAGAATTACAGAGCAGACATCTTCATAAAGCGGCTCTCCCACAGCTCCCGGCTCTTTTGTTCTGTCAAGAACAGTGATCTTCTTTACAGATTCCGGAAGTTCACTGAGGAAATATTTTGCGGAGAACGGACGATACAGATGTACTTCCAGGAGTCCGACTTTCTCACCTTTTGCAGTAAGGTAATCAATTGTTTCCTGAATACATCCTGCCGCGGAACCCATAACAACAAGTACACGGTCTGCATCTTCTGCACCGTAGTAGTTAAATGGTTTGTAATTTCTTCCGGTAAGTGCATTGATCTTCTGCATATATTCATTCACTACATCCGGTAAAGCATTGTAGTAGCTGTTACATGCTTCACGACTCTGGAAATAAGTATCTGAATACTGACCTGTTGTTCTGAGTACCGGGTGATCCGGATTCAGTGCATTTTCTCTGAATTTACGAAGTTCTTCATAATCAACCAGTTTTGCAAGCTCGTCATAATCGAGGCAGTCTACTTTCTGAATTTCATGAGAAGTACGGAAACCATCGAAGAAATGCAGGAATGGAACATGTCCTTTGATCGCGGATAAATGCGCAACTGCACTTAAGTCCATTGCTTCCTGTACACTTCCGGATGCCAGAAAAGCAAATCCGGTCTGACGACAGGCCATAACGTCGGACTGTTCTGCATTAATGGTGATCGCATGTGTTGCAACATTTCGAGATGCTACATGGATAACACCTGGTTTTAACTGACCTGCGATACGGTACATAGTCGGAATCATAAGCATCAGTCCCTGAGATGCTGTATAGGAAGTTGCGATTGCTCCGGTATCAAGTGCACCGTGCATTGCGGAAACAGCTCCACATTCAGACTGCATCTCTACCAGTTTTACCGGCTGTCCAAAAATGTTTTTCTTTCCGTTCGCAGCCCATTTGTCTGTCAGTTCTGCCATCGGGGATGACGGTGTGATCGGATAGATCGCTGCTACTTCTGTAAATGCGTATGAAGCATATGCTGCTGCTTCATTTCCATCCATTGTTTTCTTCATTTGCTTGATTTCCTTTCTGTTTTTTGAATTTGTTGATATTTGTTGTTTTGTACTTTAAATTTTGGTTTTGTTTGGCTATTATTTTGGTTTTTTCGCATTAGTTTATCGTATTAGTTTATCGTTTCACCTGTTGAGGCAAACTATAGTACAACGTTAAACTAAAGTCAACTGTTTTTTTCTTTTTCAGCAAAATGGATGATTTTGAGATTTAGATTTTAGTTATTTCTCACAATGAATTTTTATTTACAGAACTGTTTCGCTACAATCGCTTGACAAAGATTTTTTTTCTTTTTATGATGAGAAGTAATAGAGTAATAAGATTTCGTTTATAAAAAAACTGAAAGAAAAGAGACTTGTCTATATGATTACAATGAAAGATATTGCAAAGCGTGCCGGTGTCTCCGGTACTACTGTTTCTATTATATTAAATGGCAAAGCTGAAGAACGCCATATTTCTCCTGCTACCAAGGATAAAGTACTTGCACTCTGTGCGGAACTTGGATATCAGCCGAATTTAAGTGCCCGCCGTCTCCGTTCCCAGGAGAAGGCTCGTCCTGTGATCGCTTTTTACTGGCCGCTCGACCATCGTACCCACATTCTGGCATCTTTCCTGACTGTTGTTCAGGAGACAACTACTGCACGTGGATTCGACTGTGAGATTGCAATCCGAACTTATCAGAACGACCACCTCCAGGACAGTATTACACCTTTACTTAATAACAGTTATACCGGTGTCCTGATCGGTGCTGCTTCCCAGAAGGATCTTGATTATCTGGAATCTGTCAACCCGTCTGTCCCTGTTGTACTGATCAACCGTCATTCTGAGAAATATTCCACTGTATCCATCGACGAAGAAGTTATCGGCACAACAATTGCAACACTGTTCCGTCAGAAAGGATATATGAATGTAACTTCCTTTATCGCTGACCGTGCTTATATGGCTACCGGACTGAGAACCCAGGCTTTTTTCCGCGCATGCGAACGTATCGGCATTTCTATCCTGCCGGAATATATCCTGCGTACAGAGAATTCCATCTCCGGCGGCGTCGAAGCTGCCCAAAATTATTTACAGATGAAAGATGCTCCAACGGCAATTTATTGTGAATCAGATATTGTTGCACTTGGTGTTGTCAGCCAGCTGCAGAAAGAGGGACTGCGTTTTCCACAGGATCATGAGCTTATCTGTATTGATATGTCCGATCCTGATTATACGAAATATTTTAATCCGCCTATCAGTACTATACAGATGGATAATCAGCAGGTACTTGAATCTGCTGTTGACATTCTGATCCATTCTATTGAGCATGCAGATCTCACGCCACAGCATGTAACGATTGAACCGGAAGTCCATCTTCGAAGCACTTTCCAGCTTCCTGGTAATGATTGATTTCTCATATCTGTATAAGCATCAAATAATCCACACTTTTATATCTGCTTTTCAGAATTCTTTATGCAGGACCTTTTTCCGGGGTTCTGCATTTTTTTGTCTGTTTTTCATTTTCACTCTTGACAATTTGGATCTCAGTAAATATAATTAGTTTAACGTTTTAGTTTTACGTATTACTTAGTGAGACAAAATCCTGTTATGATAATCAATCATTAATGAAAGGATGTGTTCTTATGTTCTGGAAAAAGAAAACTGTCCTTCCATCCGGTTGTGGAGCTGCTGACTTTGCCGGTGCTGATACACCGCTCAAATTTAACAGCGTGGATTTTCGAGATGGACAGCAGTCACTTTTTGCCACACGTATGACAATCAATGATATGGTTCCTGTTCTCTCCATGATGGATGAGATCGGATATGACAGTATGGAAATGTGGGGCGGTGCAACTTTTGATGTTGCCATCCGTTACCTGAACGAAGATCCGTGGGACCGTATCCGTATTTTTAAGAAATATGTAAAAAAGACCCCGTTGAAAATGGTTCTCCGAGGTCAGAATCTCGTAGGATATCGTGCATATCCTGATGATATCGTTGAAAAATTTGTAGAAAAAGCTGCCGCTGCCGGAATCGATATTTTCCTGATCTTCGATGCATTGCAGGATCTCAGAAACTGTGAATCTGCTTTCCGCGCTGTCAAAAAAGCCGGTAAAAAGATCGAAGGTTCTCTTCAGTATAATATCAGTCCTTACCACACCACCGAATTAATGGTTGAGAATGCTCTTCAGCAGGAAAAAATGGGCATCTCCCTTCTTCATGTTGAAGATATGGCAGGACTTATGACTCCTCAGGCAGCATACGAGCTGATCTCCGCACTGAAAAAGGCACTTCATATTCCTGTTCATCTCCATTGCCACTGTACCGGCGGCATGGCTGAAATGACTTACTGGGAAGCGATCCGTGCAGGTGTGGATGGTCTTGATGTCTGTGTATCTGCACTTTCTCTCGGTACTGCTCACCCGCCTATTGAGACTTTTGCAGCTGCACTTCGCGGTACCAGCCGTGACCCTAAAATTGATCTTGGTAAATTTACCCCGATCAACAACTACCTGAAATCTATACGTAAAAAATATGCAGAATATGAAACCAAACTTGTCGGTGTTGACGTCGGCTGTCTGCAGCATCAGGTTCCGGGCGGCATGCTCTCCAATCTGGAAAGCCAGCTTGCTGCCATGAATATGACAGAGCGTCTGCCTGAAATTCTGGAAGAAGTTACCAGGGTACGTGCTGATATGGGATATCCACCGCTTGCTACTCCTTCCAGTCAGATGTGCGGTGCTCAGGCAACTACAAACGTGATCATGGGACAGCGTTACGGCGTTGTCAGCAATGAAATGCGTGGATACTGCCGCGGCATGTATGGAAGGCCACCGGGACCGATTTCCGATGAACTTCTCAAAAAAGCTCTCGGGGATGAAAAACCGGAATTCAAGAAACCTGCTGACATGTTAGAGCCAGGATTTGAAAAGGCACGCCAGGAAGTCGGGTCCCTCGCACGCTCAGAAGAAGATATCCTGACTTACGCTCTCTTTTCAAATGCAGCCGTAGATTTTCTTAAGAAAAAATATGGAATTCTCTGATTCAGAAGAAAGGATAACAACATGAAACAATCTGATGAAAATAAACTTCAGCGTTCCCGTGAAATCCTGAATGAATTAAAGGAAGCGCGCGGAGGATCTGTCATGGATTCTCACCGTGTCATGGGAAACGATCCTAATCTTATAAATATGTTTCTTCAACAGTATGTAAACTGCAACAAGAAAGATATCAATATTCCCCGTAAATACCGTGAACTTATCGTAATGGCTGTCGGTATGGCTACCGGAACAGAAACAACCATGAAAGTTCATTCCCGCCTTGCGCTGGAAAACGGTGCAACTCTGGATGAAGTATTTGAAGTGATCCGCATCATCTTCTTTACATGCGGTGTTACCAAACTGCTTCCTGCTCTGGAATGTCTGGATATGTTTGATCCAGTTGATCTTCCAGAATAATTATCAATATCAACAAATCCTATGAAACAATTTTTACTTCGCTTGCCATGTTAGATTTACACATATGGAGGATCTGGATTACTACATGAAATCTGTATCCTCAAAGTCAGACGCCCCGTAGCTTCCGCACGGGGTATCTGGCTTTTCTCATATCTACCGGTATAAGGAGGAACTATGACTACACCAAAATCCAGGGCTGTTCTGGCAGCCATCATTGGAAACTCCATCTTTGGTTTAAGTTTTCTTGCATCCAAAATCGCACTTTCGCATACGGAACCACTTCTGCTTCTCTGTCTGCGTTTTGGTATTGCTTTTTTGCTTATGAACCTTCTGCTTCTTTTCCGTATCGTAAAAGTAAATTTCCGGGGAAAAAATCTGCTTCCTCTGATTTTGCTCGGTATATGTCAGCCGGTTTTGTACTTTGTATTTGAAAATTATGGAATCAAGATGTCTACTTCCTCGTTCTCTGGTATTATGATCGGACTGGTTCCGATCGCGGGCTTTTTCATGGGATCTCTGTTCATCAAAGAACCTTTTTCCATGAAAAAATTATTATGGGCATGCTGTTCTGTACTTGGTGTCTGCCTGATCTCTTTCTCAGAAAAAGAATCCGGCACTACAACTGGTGTCGGATTCCTGTGTCTGGTCCTGGCAGTTCTGACAGCCGCGCTTTATAATACTCTGAGTAAAAAAGCTGCTGATGAATTTACTGCCTTCGAGCGTACCTATATTATGTTTTTGACTGGATTTGTATTGTTTGTTTTTATTTCCGTCGTCTTCTACAGAGAGCAGTTTGTTCCTGAACTTGCAGAAGCTTTTTGTACATCTGACGTTCTGCTTCCGGCATTGTATCTGGCTGTTTTTTCTTCTGTGATCGCATTTTTCTGTCTGAACTATGCAGTCACTTATCTCACAGTCCAGCAGGCGACATCATACACAAACCTTACTTCTATTGTTTCCTTTGCCGCCGGCGTGCTTCTGCTGCACGAAAGTTTTACATGGCTTCATTTGATCGGTGTGGCTGTGATCCTGCTTGGGATCATTCGCTTTAACCAGTGTGATATTACACAATAACTAATCATTTTATAAGGAGGTTTTTACATGCAGGGAACATTTATGAACAATGGCATTCAGCTCCGCTGGCTGAATACCGCAGGATTCGAGATTATTATGTCTAACGGAAAACATATCTTACTTGATCCATTTTTGTCAGGCACTATTGGAAATATCGTCTCTCATCCTATCTCACTTGATGAAATTAAAGGATGTGACTATCTTTTGCTCAGCCATATCCATTGTGACCATGCCAATGATGTAGAACAGATACAGAAAAAATTTCCGGATCTTAATCTGTTTGTCGGTGACCTGTCCGCTGACCCATTATGCACATGGCAGAATATCAACTGTGCAAAGCTTTACAGAGTACGTCCTGGTGAAGTTTATGAATTTGATGATCTGAAAATAGAGGTTTTCGCCGGTCGTCACACAGAATCTCCACGTGGATATTATCGTAAAGATTTTGAACATGATAGTACATTCGATTATTCTGGATGGTTCGGCAATTTGGAATTTCAGAATTATCTGCTCACATGCTGTGATGGAACCAAAATATTCGTCTGGGGAGGTATGACCAGTCCTGATCAGATTCATCGCTTCGCTGGATTAAATCCTGATATTGCTCTTATGCACGTCAGTCCAAAGCAGAGTTTTGAAGAATTTGCACATCTGACTTCTGCAATGAATACGCAGGTAATCATTCCTCATCATTATGATTTTTCAGAAGCCATGCTTGATGCTGATCCAGATAAGATTAAAGATATGAGCCTCGAAAACCAGAAAAACTTTGTAGTAAATGGAATGTTCAGCTTTGCCAAATATATGGATGCACTCAACAAAGTCTGCCGCGAAAAAAAATCCCCCGCCTTTTGTTGTTTCATATACTCAAAAGGCAGGGGATTCTCTTGTTATTTATTTTCTTTATTTCATCGCTTCAAGTTCTCCTCTGGTCAGTCCATCGATGCACTTTAGGATCTGGTCTATGGAAATTCCACACTCTAACAATTTCCTTGCTGTTTGCTTTTTTTCTTCATTTACCTGTCTTCGCGCTTCTTTTATTTCTTCATCTGCCTGTCTTCGCATTTCTGCAATCGCCTGCTGTTTCTCCTCTTCTATGATCTGTCCAACCTTCGTCATCTCGAGCCACCTCCTGATTTTCTCTGAATCTTCTTTTCGGATCACTTTATCTGTAAACACCAGAAGTCCGGTGAATACAAACGTCTGTATTTCTCTGCTTTCGATCTTTTTTCCCATTTCGAAACACCGCTGGATGCAGTTCTGTTTTTCTTCTATGCCTTTGTAGATCAATGGCAGAATCACAAACTGCATTTGTTCCTGCTTCGATAAAGATTGTCCAGTCTCATTTCATTTGCTTCTACCGCCGGAAGATTGGTCGGAAGCACTTCCGTAATCTCTGGAATTTTTAATCCATATGCTTCAAACGACTTGTTTTTCAGTTTCTCTCCGAATAATTTGGAAATCACATCTTTGTTATGATATGTAATCGCACTGTCGGGATCTTGATTTTTCTGTTTTTCCATAAACACTCCTTGTTGTAAAACTTTTTTCTCAAAGAATGTTTACTACATTTTGTTCTATAATCATATTATATACCTTCTTCTTTCGAACTTCAACATTCTCCTTGAAAATCTCTCAATTTCTTTTGGAATTTCAGGCTGACTTGCCTTTTGAATTAATTTCAGATCAGTTTCACATGTGAATGTGATTATTATACAAGATTTGATATCTTTCTTTCAAGAAAAATCGTTCGACAAAATCAGCAGACATGCCGCTGATATCTCCTCGATATACAAAATAACAAAAGCACCCACGCTTTTATGGATGCTCTTATATCATATCTTTATCTCATTTACTCTATTTCCAATTTCTCAAGACTCTCCAGCCTGGACTGGTACTTAGAATCAACAGCATTCTGGAATGCTGCTTCTTTCTTCATTTTTTCCAGTGCTGTGTTTGATTTTTTGACTGCCTGGATCGTTCCTGCACCGGCAATGCAGCCTCCTGGACATGCCATTCCTTCCAGAAGATAGCCATCATATTTTCCCATTTTTGCCATTTGAAGCATCTTTTTGCAGTTCTGAAGCCCTTCTGCATTCATGATATTTACTTCACGCAGCGGGTCAATCCTCTTGATTGCATTTACTACCGCTGATGCCACACCTCCACTGGCTGCAAATCCACGGCCGTCTGAACTTGCACGCAGCAATGCTTTTCCTTCCGGAATCTCATCCCAATCCACACCTTTTGCTTCAAACATACCAGAAACTTCCTCAAAAGTCAGTACAAAATCGACATAGCTTCTGATACTCTTACGACTTGCTTCCAGTTTTTTTGCTGCACATGGACCAACAAAAACAATCTTACAATCCGGTTCTTTCTGTTTAATAAGACGTGCAGTCAGAACCATTGGTGTCAGAGCCATAGAGATACATTTTGCCTGTTCCGGAAACAGTTTTTTCGCCATCACTGACCAGGATGGACAGCAGGAAGTAGCCATAAATGGAAGCTTTTCCGGTACCTCTTCAAGAAAATCTTTTGCCTCTTCGACAGTACAGAGATCGGCTCCTATCGCAACTTCCCTCACATCAGTAAATCCCAGTGCCTGAAAAGCTCCTCTTATTTTTGTATTTTTCATTCCCGGAAACTGTCCTGCAATCGCAGGTGCAAGAATCGCATATACCGGTGTGTCACTTTTCAGTGCCATGATCGTCTGATAAATCTGTCCTTTATCCACGATTGCACTGAACGGACAGCTTACCAGACACTGGCCGCAAGATACACATTTATCCTGATCAATCTCAGCTCTTCCATATTCATCTGATCCAATTGCATTCATTCCACAAGCTTTTGTGCATGGACGCTCCTGTTTGATAATTGCATTATACGGACATGCCTCCACACATTTTCCACAACGGATACACTTTTCTTCATCAATCTGTGATCTTCCATTTCTTATAGAAACAGCTTTCTTCGGGCACACTTCCACACAAGGATGTTCCAGACATCCCTGGCATCCTTCTGTAACCATCACACGTTTCTCCGGACATGCATTACATGCAAATTTGATCACATTGATCAGCGGTGGCTCATAATATTTTTCTTCAATGACACTGGCTTCTACCCCTTTTGCAATTGGTGCATGTTCTGTTATCTTTCTCAGAGACATTCCCATTGCAACTCGAAGCCTTTCACCAACAACCGCCCTCTCCAGAAAACACTGTCTCGATAGGACGCAACCTCGCCTGGAATGATCTTGTAGGGAAGTTCTTCCAGCATCTGTGGAGATTCATTCTCGTACGCCATTCTGGCGATTTCAGTAAAAATTTTGTGTCGTATTTCTGTTTTTGATGAGTATAATCCTCTCATTCATTCCTCCTGAAATTCAAATTTTATCAATTTCATTCATGATCAATGCTGCCATTTCATCGGTTCCAACCCTGGTACTTCCCTGGGTCATGATATCCTGTGTTGCATATCCTTTTTCAATAACTTTTGAGACTGCGTGTTCAATTTCCCAGGCTTCACGGTTCAGACCGAAAGAAAATTCCAGCATCAACGCCACTGCGCTGATCATTCCGATCGGATTTACAATCTGTTTTCCGGCAGCACTCTCATCGGCCCAGTGAAGCTGGTTCGGTGTGTAGATTCCTTTTCCTCCTGCCGAAATCTCCGCAGAGCCATATAGAAATGGTGTTCCTGTCAGCTCTGTGCCTTCATCCGCAATAATATCTCCAAACATATTTGAACTTAACACCACATCGTAATTCCACGGTTCCCGTATGATATTCATAGATGCACTATCTATATAACAGTTGGACAGTTCAATATTTTTGTACTGTTCTCCGACTTCCTGTACGGTTTTTCTCCACAGGCGTGAACTTCCGAGAACATTTGCCTTATCCAGACTGACTACTTTTTTTCTTCTCAGATAAGCCAGTGAAAAAGCAATATCTGCTGTCTGGCGAACCATTTCCTCATTATAATATTCGTATTCGTAAGCCTCACTTCCATAGGCTCCCTCACCCTTTACTTTTTCAGAACACAGAACACCACCTACGATATCACGGACAAAAACCATGTCCATTCCTTTTTTCAGTTTTTCTTCTTTCAGTGGTGAAAGTCCTGTCAGTTTCGGATAAATATGAACCGGACGAATATTGGTCGTTACCTGAAGTTCTTTTCTCAGTTTCAGAAGTGCGTATTCCGGACGCTTTTCCAATGGATACTCACTGAATTTACTTAAGCCGGAATTTCCAAACAGAACTGCATCCGACTCTCTGCATACCCTGACAGAAGCCTCTGGCAGAGGATCGCCGTATTTCATTACAGCATCCCCCGCCGCTTCAACTACAGCGATCTCTATTTTTTTATCATGTTTATCGCAGATCTTCTGCAGAACTTTGAGTGCCGGTCTCATCATTTCCGGACCGACACCATCTCCCATGATCACTGCCACCTGATTTTTTCTGTCTTTTATATCATTTTTTTCAGAGACATTCTGCTTCATTTTATTCCTCTTCTGTTCTGGCGATCTTTCTCGGATTTCCCTCGCCATCCAACGCTACGTATACAAACTCTGCTTTTCCAGCCAGAGCATTTTTTCCATCATGCTGATCCAGCCAGACATTCATCTCTACACGCAAGGAAGTGTTTCCTACATGTACAACTTCGGCTGTTATATCAATAAAGGAGCCAACCGGAATCGGAAGCAGAAACGCCACCTTCTCGACTGCAACAGTAGCTACATCGCCCTGTGCATACCGAAATGCAGTGATCCCGGACAGTTCATCCATCCATTGCATCAGTTTTCCACCAAAGAGGACACCTCTCGCATTAGCATCTCCCTGCAGAACAGCCTTTGTCATTATTTCTTTCTTCATTATGATTACCTACTCAAGATCAAATCCATTCCATACCGGAATGCCAGTATATTCCTTAGCAGTTTCTTCACCAGACAGAACACGGACTGCTCCGGCAGCAAGTGCTTCCATCTCAAATTCTCCTGCCATTACCGTGATCGGTGCAATGAAAGAAAGCATTTCCGTAAGTTTTTCTACCAGATAGTTGTCGTGTGAAATTCCACCAGTAAATACGATACCGTCAACTTTTCCTTTCAGGACTGCTGCCATTGCACCTGCTGTCTTGCCGATCTGATAGAGCATTGCATCATAAATGATCTTTGCATATTTATTTCCGTTCTCGATCATCTCACAAACTTCTCTGGCATCTGAAGTTCCCAGATGGTCTACCAGACCACCAGTCTTTGTAATCTTGTTATACATGTCGCGTTCTGTATATTTTCCGGAATAGCACATCTTAACAACCTCTCTTACCGGAAGCTGTCCGCATCTTGTCGGTGCCATTGGTCCATCACCATTTGCAATATCATCAGAATCTACCATTCTGCCTTTTTCATGTGCTGTTACAGAAATTCCACCTCCGATATGGCAGATGATCAGATTCATATCCTCATATTTCTTTCCATATTTTGCGGCATAACGGATGCCGATCTCTTTCTGGTTCAGAGCATGGATACGACTTTCTCTGTAAATGCCTTTGAGTCCTGTAACTCTTGCCACATCTGTAAACTCGTCAACATCCGGTGGATTTACAACAAACCCTCCCCCGCCATATTCCCTGCGAAAAGCATCTGCAAGCTGTGCGCCCAGAGTTGCCGGATGTTTTATGGTATATCCAACTCTTGCATGCTCCAGAAGTTTCTCACCGATCTCGTATACACCGCCTTCTACATTGACAAGTCCGCCGCCTCTTGCAGAAAAAGCATCAACATCTTCCAAAGAAATACTTTCTTCTTTCAATACATTCAGAATCGTTTCTTTTCTATAATCAAACTGGTCATTAATCTCCTTGAACTCTTTCAGCTTTTCTGCATCATGGGATACATTTCTGGAAAAAATTTCTTTTTCTCCTTCAAACATGGCAATTTTTGTAGAAGTAGAGCCTGGATTAATTGCAAAAATTTTATAATTTTTCATCTTGTTTTTCTCCTTTTTCTAAAAAGGGCATGGCGGCTATAAAACCACCATGCCGCGTATTACAACTATGGCAATAAAGTTGTCTGAATAAATAATTTGAATGAATATATAAACTTGAAAGGATTTGTATGATTTAACATATATATGTAACTATTAATGGAAGAACGGATACAAAAGTCCGATCCAGATAACCATCAGTGCACCGCCGATTCGTGTTGAAATAGAAGCAAATGCAAGAAGGTTCATACGGTTTGCAGCTGAAAGTACTGCAAGGTCTCCTGAGCCTCCGATGTTACAGCAGCAGAGTCCTGCAGTAACGCCGGCTTCATATGCCCACAGTCCGGAAATCTTTCCGAAGATCATTGCTCCGATGAATGCTCCAAGAACAGCCATGATAATTACAATGAATGCTCCTGGTGTGAAATACTCTGAAAGGGTGGAGAATTTCAGGGAGTTGATTCCGATTCCTGCGATCAGCATCGGGAGTAATGCTTTTAATGCAAAGTTCATTGCGTATACACAGTTATCTTCAATTGTCTGAGGGAGAATTCCTGTACATTTAACGATGATCGCAAAGATAATTGTCCATGCAAGTCCTGGGATCACGCTGAGTCCCGGAAGACTTCCAAAAATATTTCCAAGCAGATAGAAACAGAAACTCATGAACAGACCTGAACCAAGGGCTGCGTAATCCGGTGAAGTTCCCGGACGTTTTTCTGCCTCTACATCCATCTTTGCATTCTTGGAATGAAGGATTTCTCCGTTACCGTTCAGTCCTTTTACTTTGGAAGTAAGCGCACCTCCAATGGCTGCAAATACTACAGCAAGTACGTTTGCAATAGATGCGTAGCAAAGGAACTGCCCCGCCATTCCTGACATATCTGTTCCAGCCAGATCACTGTACAGTTTTGGCAGAGTTGTCATAGCACCGCCGGAACCACCGGACATACATGGTGCTCCAATGTTAAACAGTGCTTCTGGAATGCCAAATCCAGTGATCAGACCTGCCAGCATACAGAAACCAAGTGCAAATACCTGGCTTCCCAGAATAGTCGGCATATATCTTGCAGTTGCTCCAAGAAGGATCTTACGATCCATAACAAGGATAGAACCAACCAGAAGCATTGCGATGTAAGCATCCTGAAATCCACCGGACATCAGAACTTTAGTACCATTCTGCAGAGTTTCCGGAACCAGTCCTACAAAGTTCAGGAAAGATGCACCCAGAAGTGGAAGCAGACATGCGCCGCCAAGATAGTTGTTTACGATCGGAATCGTATTTCCAAGCCAGAAGAACAGTCCGCCGATTGCCATAAGGAAGGCGATCGTAGCAATAAAACTGGTTGCTGTATAGGTATCTGTTCCATTAGAATAGATTGTAACGGTTGGCAGAAATCCCATATAAGTCGTGATCATGATCACGATAAAAAACGGTATAAAATGTTTCGCGCTGAGACCGCAAACCTTAAAATTAATTTTGTTCATATCTTTTGTTCCCCCAAAAGTTTTTATTTTGCTCCTCCAACGAGAGCAGACATGGCGATCGACATAAATTTATCTTCTACAGAAGAGGATCTGGATGTGATGATCAGCGGTACCTGTGCACCAAAGATCACTCCACAGGTTTTTGCATTTCCTGTAAACGCAAGGCTCTTGATCAGGATATTTCCTGCTGCGATATCCGGAACTACCACGATATCCGCGTCTCCTGCAACCGGGCTTTCATATCCTTTGATCTTGTAAGATTCCGGATCCATAGCCAGATCATAGGAAATCGGGCCTTCTACGGTACATCCTTTAATCTCGCCTTCCTGATTCATTCGTTTCAGCTCTGCTGCTTCTACTGTCTCCGGCATTTTCGGATTTACTTTTTCTACTGCTGCCAGAACTGCAACTTTCGGATTTTCAATACCCAGTGCATGAAATGCTGCTGTGGCATTTTCGATCGCTGCTTTTTTCTGTTCCAGAGTCGGATAAGTCAGTAAACCGACATCTGTGATTCCAAAAACTTTGTGATAATATGGGGAATCGATGAATCCAACCAGTGACATGGTGTCACTCTTACGGATTCCTGTTTCTCTGTTTACCATTACTTTGAGAAGCGGACCTGTTTCAATATGTCCCTTCATGATGCAGTCGATTTCTCCTGCTTTCGCAAGTTCTGCTGTCTTTACAGACGCTTCTACCGGATCTGAAATATTGATAATCTCTGCATTTGCCGGATCAAATTTCAGTCCTTCCAGAATCTCACGGATCTTTGCTTCATCTCCTACAAGTACTGGATTTACCAGACCTTCCCTTGCAGCTTCCACAACTGCATCAAGTGTATGTTCATCATGAGCGGCAGCCACACCGATACGGCGTTTTACCGGACACTCTCTTAACTGTTTTTTTACATCTTCAAAAGAATGGATCATCTCGTATTATTCCTTTCTTGGGTCAGTCACAACACCTGCGATTGCTGTTGCAGCAGCGACTGCAGGACTGCATAAATAACTAAGTGTCTTTTTGGTTCCCTGTCGTCCAATGAAGTTTCTGTTTGCAGTGGAAAGAATTCTTTCGTCATCAGACATCAGTCCATATGGCATTCCACAGCAAAGTCCACAACATGGATGGCAGATCACACCGCCTGCTTCAATAAATGTTTTGATGTAACCACGTTCAATGGATTCCTTGAATACCTGATTTGTAGACGGAACTACAATGAACCGAAGTCCTTCTGCAACTTTCTTTCCTTTAAGGATTTCTGCAGCCACTGCCATATCTTCAATACTTCCATTCGTACAGCTTCCCAGATAGACCTCATCGATCTTTGTTCCAATGACTTCCTCGATCGGATGAACATTGTCCACACCCTGCGGGCAGGATAACTGTGGTCCTAGTTCACTCACATCATAGGTGAGTACTTTTTCGTATTTTGCATCGTCATCAACATGGATCCAGTCGATTTCTTCAAGAGGCATTCCGTAGTATTCAGCCGTCTTCTCATCAGCTTCAAACAGTCCACATTTTGCACCTGCTTCAAGTGCCATATTTGCAACTGTAAATCTCTGTTCCATGCTCATTTCATGCGCTGCTGTTCCTGTAAATTCCAGGGACTTGTACTGACCACCATCCGCTTTGATATCGCCAAGAATCTTCAGGATCACATCTTTTGACATGACTCCGTCCTGCAAATGTCCATTCAGCACGATCTTGATCGCATCCGGAACTTTGAACCAGAGTTCTCCGGTGATCAGAGCTGCTGCCATCTCTGCGGTTCCGATACCACTGCCGAAGTTTCCTGCACCGCCATAAGTTGTTGTATGACTGTCTGTTGCTGTTGCGATCTGTCCCGGTTTTGCATATTTTGCCTGGTGCATAATGGTGTGACAGATACCTTCACCGATATGCATTTTTTTGATTCCAAACCGCTTTGAAAGTTCCAGTCCGGCATTGTAGTGGTCATAATCATTCTTTGCGACTGCGGTAGGCATGCAGTGGTCAAATACGATCGTTACTTTGTCCGGATCATCGATCTTATCCACACCGATCTTATTCATCGTGTCAAGAAGATAGGTTGTATAAATATCATGGATCATGAACATATCCGGGCGTGTGATCACAATGTCACCCGGCTCTACGTGCTCTTTTCCGGCATTTTTCTTAAGAAGTTTTTCTACCAGGGTGTAACCGGATTTTCTGCACTGCTCCAGAGTAAGTGGATGGATCTCCTGCTTCTTATTTCCTTCTGCAATACGTTTCTTCGTATCTTCGATCAGGCCGCCGTTCGCAACAATGCTAAAAAGGTTCTCCGGGATCGCTCCTACTTTGAACTCTTTTCCATTGACGCTGACTGTCTGGGCATCTACATCTACGGTTACGATATCGCCGCCTTCACATACATCCTGAATACCGTCGCACTGTAACAGGAGAATTCCGCTGTTAAATGCATTACGGAAAAAAATACGTGCAAAACTTTTGGCAATAATGCAGCGCACACCGTTATAAGAAAGCACCGTTGCTGCCTGTTCACGGCTGGAGCCACATCCGAAGTTGCTGCCTGCGATCAAAATATCTCCTGCCTGAACCGTGGACCCAAACTCCGGTTTCAGAAGTTCAAAGGCATATTTTTTCATTTCCTCTATTGTCGGGATGGTTCCTCTTTTTCCTGGAATAATGGTATCTGTATCAATGTCATCCCCGAATTTCCATATTCTTCCGCTGAATCTTTTTTCCATCAAAGTGCCTCCTGAATATGTTTTGTGATTGCTGCCTGAATAACGCTCTCGGTAGAAGCTGAATAAACTTCCGCATCTTCACAGCCCATTGCTCCGGCATAGGTATAAAGTCCTGTTGTCAGAAGTTTTTCTTTTGGTCCCATTGCTCCCGGTCCCTGTACAACAACGCTTCTGTCTCCGGCTGCATGGATCTGAGCTCCAAAGTCAATGAATTTTGTAATGATTCCTTCTTCCATTGCCTGAAGATAATCTCTGCTTGTTGCTGGGCAGATGGAAAGTCTGAAACCTAATGCAAGCTCTTTTCCCTCGATCAGAGCTGCTGCTTTTCGCAGTTCTTCGATCGTTCCACCTGTGTAGCCGCCAATCTGACCTGCCTGAAGTTCCATTCCGTTCAAAGAAGATCTTTCACAGATTTCTGCTTTTCTCTGTTCCACACGCGCATTACACGGCATCATAACCATCGGTACTACCTGATCAAGCTGGATTTCCAGCGCATTCTCCGGTTTTTCTTCTGTGATTCCTGCTGTATAGGCACCTGTGATACATGCCATACTGAGCAGTACTTCTTTCTGATGAAGATCAAAGGACGGACAGTAAAATTCAACTGCTTTGCGACGGATATCTTTTGCTTCTTTAAGGAATGTCAGTGCGGCATCCATAACGCTCGCGCCATCTTTCAGTTCACCTTCCAGAGAAATATATTCTGTTTTTGGAACAACCACGCTGTATCTGTTTGTCTCTGTAACTCTTGCAAGTTCCGGAATACTTACATTGATTCCAAGTGCTCCTTTTGCACTGTAAATACTTCCATGTGTTCCACCACCGATGATGATCTGTCCTGGCTTCACGATCTCATTGACAAGATACTGATATCCAACACCCTGTGCCTGGATATAGGTTGTGTTGTATTTTTTTGCAAAAGCAAAATTCTTTTTTAATATTTCTGCTGCTTCTGGTCTTCCTGTCGGTACATCATGGTCATAGATGACCAGTACTTTTTCAGGAACTGCCACTGTGGAGATATCCTCCACAGCAGCATGAGATACACCATCATTGATGACAATGTAATCAGGTTCCACTGTCACAATGCTTCCAGCTTCTCCGCCAAGCAGTTTTTCTACGAATGTAGCCATATTTTTCTCCTTACTGCGCAAGCGCCTTGTAATTCTCATATCTTTCTCTGGCTTCTGCTTCTGTACGTTCAAACAGAGCATCAGCTGCCTCCGGGAAAGTTCTCTCCAGTGATGAGAAACGAACTTCTCCTCTTAAGAATTCACGGAAATCTCCTGTTGGCTCTTTGGAATCCAGAATGAACGGATTCTTTCCTTCTGCTTTGAGCATTGGATTGTGACGGTATAACTGCCAGTATCCAACCTCTACTGCACGTTTGATCTCGCTCTGTACATTTGCCATGCCACAGCGCATTCCATGGCTGATACATGGTGCATATGCAATAATGATGGACGGACCGTCATATGCTTCTGCCTCAAGAAGTGCTTTGAGGAACTGTGCCTGGTTTGCACCCATGGCAACCTGTGCTACATATACGTTTCCGTAGGTCATTGCCATTCTTCCGAGATCTTTTTTCTTGGTCTGCTTTCCGGCTGCTGCAAACTGTGCAACTGCTCCGGTCGGTGTAGATTTGGATGCCTGTCCACCGGTGTTGGAATAGATTTCTGTATCAAATACCATGATGTTGACGTTTGCACCGCTGGCAATTACATGGTCCAGACCGCCGTATCCGATATCGTATGCCCAGCCGTCACCACCGAAGATCCATACAGATTTCTTGGTAAGCTGGTCTTTGCTTTCCAGAAGAACTTTGGCAGCTTCTACTGTTTCTTCATTTTCACCAGTCATGTTTTCGAGAGCTTTTACAAGTTTTTCTCCTGCTGCTTTTGAAGATTCATACTGATCAAATCCGTCAATCCACTCTTTTGCTGCATTACGTACTTCCTCTGATGCAGCTTTATCAACAAGGATCTGTGCATTCATCTTCATACGGTCTCTCTGCTGGTTCATGGACAGATACATACCCATTCCGTACTCTGCGTTGTTCTCGAACAAAGATCCGCCAACTGCCGGTCCATGGCCTTCACGGTTCTGTGTATATGGGAAGGACGGGAAGCTTGTTGCCCATACCTGAGAGCATCCTGTTGCTGTTGCAATGTACATATGATCTCCGAAGAGTTGAGTTACAAGTTTTGCATATGGTGTTTCACCACATCCTGGGCATGCTCCAGGGAACTCCAGTAATGGCTGATTGAACTGGCTTCCTTTGACAGTCTTAACACCCAT
>OMNT01001715.1_pt1 | contig 19412 bp, 14 predicted proteins | sample 1672551 | NCBI WGS metagenome assembly OMNT01 (sample SAMEA3136698, study PRJEB25190) | human gut metagenome
AATAGACTATAACAAATGTAAAGATTTCGCTGCGTAGAAAATGCCTGAGCGGCATTTTTACTTGCTCTTACATTACATTTGTAATAGTCTATTCTTTTTATTTTCTGTGTTTTGGCTCCGGAAGGAATGAATGAAATAGTTTTTGGAGAGAGAAAGGGGATAGGTCAGAAGGTCGTGGCTTATTTTGATACTGTCTCCGCGATGAGGGCAATGATGATAAGATGATATCGCCAGTTATCACTGTATATGATAAATTTATCATTATATTGTCGCAATATATGAGAGAAAAATACGCTTCTGATAAGATTACTTTCTGAGCAAGCGGTAGTTTTCTGATTTCCTTCCCCTTCTCTCCCCAAAGACTATTGCATTTATTTCTTTTTTCGTCTGTTTAGCTTAAATAAAATACCAATTATATAAAATGTTTAAGAGAAACTTATTTTGCTTTTACAGTTTTTACTTTGCTGTATGCACCATAAGTCTTAGTCTTTCCAACCTGTTTGTAGGAGCGTACTTTTACAAAGTATTTCTTTTTAGATGTTAATTTCTTTACTACTTTGCTTGTTGTCTTGTTACTCTTTACTACAATTGTTTTCTTTCCTTTGAAAGATTTCTTTGTGGAATATGTGATTTCGTAACCGGAAGCATTTTTATCTTTTTTCCAGGATACTTTTATCTTTTTCTTTCCATTTGCTTTTACTTTTGCAGTCTGTTTTGTAAGTTTTACCTTTGCGGCTGATGTTGTGTTTGTTTTCTTTGCTGTAGTAGCAGGCTTTGTAGCTGGTTTGGCAGCAGTTGTTGTATTTGGTTTAGAAGCTGTTGTACTGTCCGGTATGGATGGTGTTGGTGCTTCTGTGGATTGATATGGTTTTAATAATTCAGTAAGTTCATTGATTAAATCAGCAGCATCGGCACTGGTAGAACTTTCGTTTGCTAAGAGTTCTGCTGCCTCATTTTTATGTGCTAATAATACACTATCATCAGCACCGGCACCTTTTAATGCAGTTTCAGCCTGTTTGATAAGTTCCTGTAACTGTGCTTTTTGTTCTTCTGTTACAGGGATTGCGACATAGATATCAGCGTAGTCATCACAAGAAATAGTAACGCTGTAAGTTCCACCCTCCGCATCAGATGGGATAGCATTTAAGTCAAGAGAAACGCTTTTTGCAATAGTTCCGGAATACAGAGTATAAGGAGTCTTCTTATGACCTGATCCAACAGTATATGTTACAGTCAATGTTCCATTTGTAACAGTAGGAAGCTGATTTAAAGTAAATGATTTCATATCGTCACTGAAAGTACCGCTGATTTCTTCAGAGTAAGCCGGTTTTATAAAGATTCCATCAGCGAAAGTATAAACATAGTTACCTTCTGGTGTTACATAAGTAATTTTGTTAATTGTTTTATTCACAAGCTTTGCAAATTCAGCCGTATTATCTGATTTTGCAATTCCCATAGTAGCCGCTTCATTGGTAACATTAAAAGATAATTTGTAAGGCTGTACCCAGATGTTTGAAAGATGTTCTAGACCTACTTTATATCCTTCTGTTGTTTCAAGAATGATTCCCTGAATAGTAGAGTTGACAGGGAATCCTTCATCTTGTCGGGAATTTCTTAAGTATTTTGTGCTTGTTTCCACCACATCAATCTCGTATTCACCCCAGGTGGATCCTGTTGTTAATGTTGGTACGGCATCCGTTACAGTAGTGACTGTTTTGTTATTAGAAACATAAGAACCGTCTTTCTGAAGTGTTTTATACTGAGAAGGAACCTGTGTAGGATTTTCATTTAATGTAATATCAGAAGCTTCCTCATATGCTTTGCTTAATTCTTTGTTTGCATCTTTTAAAATAATGGATTCAACATAAAGGTCAGAATCAACAGCAATATTTACATTCGCAACACCTTTTACATGATATCCTCCTGCAGCTTCTGCACTTTCCTCCTCATAATCTGTCCAGGCATTAGATAAAACAGAATGCTTAGAAGTACTGGCAGTAGTAACGACATCAAAGCTGTCTGTGCTGCTTACATCACCAGAATAAAATTCTTTGTAAGTTAAATTAGATGTTCCATATATCGTTCCGGAAAAACCTGTACCGTTAGTTAATTTATAATATAATCCACTGTTTCCAATCTGAGTATAGCCTTCTAAAGCTTCTGCAGAATATGTGTAAGTGCTGCCTGCGATAGAAACGGATTTTGTTCCTTCTGCTGCAAATGCAGGAACAGAAAGCTGGCTGACAGACATAAATACTGCCATAGAAGCTGCCAGAGCCTTAGTTAATAATTTTTGTTTTCTCATTAAATTTGTAGTCTCCCTTCTTCTCTTGTATACTTTTAGAACCTGATTATGAAATCAAACATAAAAAATTCCAAAAGGACATATTTGATAAGAAAATAAATATATAAAAATCTGTGCACTGATTTTTAAGGCAAAAAATTAGAGAACTCTCCCTAGCGCGCATACGGAGTGCGTTAGTGGAGGGTCCCCTACCAGGTTTTCATGCATGAATATCTAATAAAAAGATATTAAGCACCGAAAATTCAATTCAAATCTTGTAAGTCTGAGATAGAAAATATATCTCGCAATTAGAAAATACTATATAAAATTAGTTGTGTCAAACAAAAAATACCAAATGAAAAAAGTTCTCAAAAAAGGGAATGCTTAAATACTAATTTTCGTTTCTTTTTTCGTCTACACGAAATCTACAATTATTATTTTGTCTTCACAGTTTTTATTGCAGACCATTTTGATGTAGCTGTCTGATATCCGGCTTCTGTATATACGGCGCGGATGCGGACTTTATATCTTGTTTTCTTTTTCAGTTTCTTAAGCTGAGCAGATGTGATCTTAGCCTTGGAAACTTTAATTGTTTTTGTAGCTTTTTTGTTACCGAATCCTTTTGTTGTGTACTGGATTTCATAACCGGTAGCTTTCTTAACTTTTTTCCATGTAACTTTTGCTTTGTTCTTTGTTGTTTTTCCAACTTTAAGAACAGGTTTGGAAAGTTTTACGTTTGATTTCTTTAATGCTGGTTTAGTAGCAGGTTTTTTATTTGTTGTTGTGCCTGGTTTAGAAGGTGTTGCAGGTTTAGAAGGAGTAACTGTTTTCTCTTTTAAGCCTGAAAGAGCTTCTGTAAGTTTTGTGTTTGCAGCATCAACAATTGCCTGTGTATTAGCGGATTTTGCTTCTTTTGCTTCTGTTAAAGCAGTCTGAAGTGCTTTCCAGGTTTCAGCAGTATATTTGCTGCTATCAAGTGCTTCTGCTTTTTTGATGGAAGCTTCAAGGATAGAAGTATTCAGCTGTACAGTTCCAGATACAGATGGGTAACCGGTTGATGTAAGCTCTATTGTGTAAGAAGCAGATTTGTCTGCAAATACAGGTGTGGAAGAACCATATTTACCTTTAATTGCTGCATTGAAGTTAATGTTTCCGTCTGCATCAAATAAATCAGTAGCTTTAATTCCGCCTTTTCCTGTTTTTTCTACCCCATTAATTTTAATAGATGTAATATTATTTACATATTTTTTAAAGTTGACACCGGCAGGAAGAGTAACCTGATTATTTTTATTAATGGAGATATCTCCAGTCTTGTAGCCAGATTCTAATGTGAAGGAGGCTACAATATCAGAGTAAGTATCATCTGTAAATACCATAGAATAGGAACCCACACCAGTATTATCTGTAGCTTTTATCGTCAGAGTATTGTTTGCGTATGTATAATCTGTACCTTCTGTCAGGACAGTTTTTCCCATACTTACGCTGCTTAAAGTATAATTAGAACCAGAAGGAACAGCAGCAGTATCAACAGAAACGGTTGCACCATCTTTAAAGTTATCATTAGCGGTAGCTTTAATGCTGTCAGAACCAGCTAAAGTTTTACATTTTAAGTTAGTATTAATAACAATATCAGCACCGTTTTTTACAAGATAAGTAACTTTTTTAATTGTTTTACCTTGTAAAGCTTCATGACGATTATAATCAATTGTGTTTCCATGCTTTTCTTTAAATCCATCTGTTACGGCAAAGGAGAATTTGCCTCCAATCCAGATGTTTTCCAGATGCTCCATACCGTATTTCTTGCCATCTTCGTCTTCAACGATGATACCAAGTAAGGAATCTTTAGCACTTAAATTAGAAAGAGGGCTGTTTTCAGAAGTTACAGGATCTACTTCATATTGTCCGTAGGAAGACTGTGTTTTGATAGTAAGTGTATCAGAAGTATCTTCGGTAACCTCAGATTTCATAGCTGTCAAAGTACCATCACCATTTAAGATTTTATATTCAGATGGTGCATTATCAGATAATTTCATAGAACCAATAATTTCCAATAATTTGTTGCTGCATTCTTTGTTTTCGGAAATAGCCTTTTTCGCATTTTCATATAATGAAGTTGGAACAGCGATATTTACGTCTTTCATACCGATAATAGAGCCACCCTGTCCGTTTGCATTATCTTCTGAATATGTACTAGAGAAGGAGGATTTGTATTTCTTAGTTGTTGCACTACTTACTGCATCATACATACCACTTTCACGATAAGAAGCGGCTTTATCAGAAGTGAGGTCTAAAGTAGTATCCTCTTTTACGTCATTTAATTCTCCGTAATAGAAGTCTGCATAAGAAAGATTCGCTGTTCCGTATACATATTTATCAAGAGCATTTTTAGCGGCTGTAAGATGTTCAACTGCCTCATCGACCTCTGCCTGAGTAGGAGCTTCTTTTGCTAAAATGTCTTTTGCTTCCTTTAATTCTGTTTCGAAGCTATTCCAGCTCTTTTCTGTATAATCTGATTTATTTAAATCTTTAACAGAAGAAACAAGTTCGTTTAACTTAGTTGTATCGCCAGCGTTTGTGGAAGGTTTTACAATATTTGCATCGGTAGCTTCAAAGTTATATGTAGAATCAGCGTATCCAAGAGCATAAATAGTTAAGCTCCAGTAGCCAGTTCCGTCATATCCTTTTGGAAGCTGGCAGCGAATAGAATCTGTAAGACCTAACTGGATTCCCATACTTTTATGCATCCAGTTATCAGCAGCAAACTTTGTTCCGTAAGTGGCAAGTGCCTTAGAACGTGTGCTGTCCTTTCCATAGTAGGTCCATTTTACAGCCTGCATATGGGCTCCGAGGTCACCGTAACCAACATTGCTGTCAGTAGATTTCTGATTAAAGTCAACTCTGAGGAATTCGCCGTAGCTTCCTTTTGCAGGAACAACTCCACCAGTACCTTTAATGGCATCTAAGTCAACAGTTTTTAAAGAAGAATCTGCAAGGCCGGATGTTGTACCATCGTTCTTTCTTGCACTGAAAGAATAAGAACCATCCGCATTTTTAGTTACAGTTTTTAAACCATTTGTATTTGCATTAACAGATGCAGTAGCCTGGTAAGACTGTAACTGGTCCTCCCTGTAACCACCAGCTAAAGTGGCACCATTTTTAACAACAGCATACTGTTTTGAAAAATCTTCGAAATCGGCAACTTTTACTGCGACTGGAACATATTTGATTCCAGTAACCTGATAATGCTCAATCTTTTTAGTAGAACCATCGGAAAGAGTGATTACTCCTCTTGAAAGGCCGACTTCACTGCCGTTTGTCAGAACAACTGTTGACTTGTCTTTCCAGTAGGATAAAGAATAGGAAGTTCCGTCTTCATCATAAACGATAGCAGTACACTGGAAGTTTCCTCTGTGAAGACCGTGGTTGGATGTAGCTCTTGTTACTGCATCAAAGGCACCTTTATCATATTCATCGTGTGAATCAGCTGTATCAGAAGAAGTTGTATCGCCGGCAGCCGTAACTCCTTCTGCCTTCCAATATTCAGCCCATGTCAGGCCTGCATAGCAGTAAATGTAGTCATCGCTGTTTTCTGCTGTTTGTGTCTGTACTGTAGATACACTTGCTGCTTTTACAACCGCTGGAGTAATACTGGAAAATACAGTAGTACAAGTCATTGCAAAAGCGAGAGTACCTGCTACAAGTAATTTGTTTCTCATAAGTTCCTCCTTATATTATAATTGGTATTTGAGTTAGCTTATTCTAACGAAAAATATAATAATATACTATTATTAGTCATGTCAAACTGTATATGTATTAATGAAAAAAGTTCTCATTTTCTTATAAAAAAATTGCATTGTCAGAATATTTTCTATATAATGTATGAAGTTAGAAAAAACTAATGAAAGTAAGTTTCAAGATAATGGAGGATTGTTGTGATAAATTTTAGAAAAAAAGCAGTTGCGATGTTACTGGCTGCTGTGTTCGCTGCAGGAATGCTTTCTGGATGTGGAGCATCAGGAGATACAGAGAAAAGTAAGAATGATAGTAGAAAGGCTGTGGAGCAGACAACACAGGCAGAAGCGGATACAAATAGTAAGACTCAAAATGAAGAGGACAAATCAGAATCAAGAGATATTTTTGCGATGGATACGTATATGACTTTAACGGCTTACGGAAAGAATGCCAAGAAAGCGTTAGATGAGGCGGTTGATGAGATTAACAATATTGAACAGCTTGTTTCTACGGGAATTGACAGTAGTGAAGTTTCACAGATTAACGAGAATGGAAAAGGCTCTGTCTCAGAAACAACAGGATATCTGATTAAGCGCTCAAAAGAGATTTATGACAGCACGAATGGAGTGTTTGACATTACGATTTACCCGATTATGCAGGCGTGGGGGTTCCCGACGGAGAACTATCGTGTTCCCGGAAAGAAAGAGCTGAAGAAGTTAAGGGGACTGATGGGAGCAGATCACGTTTTATATGATGAGAAAAAACAGGAGGTCACTTTAAATAAGGAAGGAATGAAGATTGACCTTGGTGGAATTGCGAAAGGATATACTTCTTCAAAAGTAATGGATATTTTTAAAGAAAATGGGATTTCTAGTGCAGTGATCAGTCTTGGTGGTAATGTACAGACACTAAATGGAAAGCCAGATGGTTCTGATTGGAGAGTGGCGGTCGAGAATCCGGCAGATACGGGAAGTTATATTGGAGTGCTTTCTATAAAGGATAAGGCAGTGATTACTTCTGGGGGATATGAGCGTTATTTTAAGCAGGATGGAAAAACATATCATCATATTATTGATCCGGCTAATGGATATCCGGCAAATAATGGTCTGACTTCTGTTACGATCGTATCAGATGACGGAACACTTGCAGACGGTTTGTCTACATCATTATTCATTATGGGACCGGAAAAAGCACAGAAATACTGGAAAGAACACAGTGATGAGTTTGACACGATTCTTGTAAAAGATGACGGAAGCATTCTAGTTTCAGAGGGACTCGCAGAGTATTTTACCAGTGAGTCTGATTTTACGATAATAAAAAAATAATGATACAAAAAATTTCTCATAAAATCAAGTACAAAAAGATTTCGAGAATATAAGAATGCAAGAGTACAGGAATACAAGAATACATTCAAAAAGAAAGGGAGATATGATGAGAGAAAAGTGGAAAAAATATGTTGAAAAATTTAAAAGTCTTGGTGATAAGGTTTCAGGTGTGAAAGGAATTACAGCGGTAATTCCGGCGGTTTGCCTGGCGGTTCTTATGGTGACAGTACTTACCGGATACAAAACCCCACAGGCAAAAAAGTATGAAGCTTCAGAGACAGAAGACATCAGTCAGATTAAGGAAGCGCTTGCGAAGGAAAGTACAGCAGCAATGGCAGAAACAACGAAAAAGAATACAACAAAGAAGGGAAAGAAGGGGGCTATTGATGTAAAAGATGGAACGTATAAAGGTTCTGCAAACGGATATGGCGGAAAAGTTACAGTAAATGTTACTGTAAGCAAAAAGACGATGACGGCGATTGATGTTGTCAGTGCTCCGGGTGAGACGGATTCTTTCTTTAATCGTGCAAAAGGGGTTATTGATGAGATGCTTACGGCACAGAGTACAGACGTAGATGTTGTGTCTGGGGCAACATACAGTTCAAACGGAATTATCGGTGCAGTGAAAAATGCACTTTTTGGAACGGAGTATAATAATGCGACAGCGGCATCAGCGAATGCAGGCAATGCAGGTGGTTCGGCTCCGAGTGTCTCTAAAGTAAGTGAATCCGGTACATGGAAGGATGGAACTTACACTGGCTCCGGTAAAGGATTTGGCGGAACCATTTCTGTAAAAGTAACAGTAAAAGATGGAAAAATCAGCGCGATTGATGTAACAAGCGCATCAGGAGAAACTGCTTCCTATTTTAGTAAGGCAAAAGGAATTATTCCAAAGATGATCAGCGGTCAGACTACAAATGTGGATGCGGCATCTGGAGCAACCTATAGTTCCAATGGAATTATTACCGCAGTAAGAAATGCTCTTTCAAAGGCGGAAACAGGAAAAAGCAGTACGAAAAAGAAAAAGAAGAAAAACAAAAAAAATAAGAAAAAAAACAGTGGTTCTAACAGCAATAATAACAATAATAATATTGCAGCACCGGCAGAAGGGTATGAAGATGGCACTTATACTGGAAGTGCGGCCTGTTCGGGAGAGCAGTTTAAGGAATATAGTGTAACGGCAAATGTAACGATTAAAAATGGAAAGATTTCTGCGGTGGAGATTTCTTCTACAGCAAAAGGAACCAACCTGAAACAGTTTATGAGCAGAGATGAGATTAAGAATCTTCCATCACTTATTGTCTCTAAAAACGGAACAAGCGGAGTAGATGCTGTCAGTGGAGCAACGTACAGTTCTCATGCTATTTTTAATGCGGTAAATGATGCTTTATCAAAGGCGAAGAAAAACAGTTCTTCTACGGAAAAGAAAGAAGAGACAACAACGGAGAAGAAGGAAGAGACGACAACAGAAAAGAAAGAGGAAACGACCACAGAAAAAAAGGAAGAGACAACGACAGAAAAGAAAGAGGAAACGACTACAGAGAAAAAAGAAGAAACAACAGAAAATCCAGACGAAGGGAAAAACTACAAAAATGGAACATATAAAGTAAGCGTAAGCTGCGAGCCGGATGAAGATGAGGATTTTGATCCGTATACGATTTCCATGGATATCACAATTAAAAAAGATAAAATTACAGAAATTTCTAATATTACCGCGAATACAAATTCAACGAATAAAGCATATACAAACGATGCAAAGAAAGGAATGGTTTCTAAAATTACAGCAAATGGAAATGCAGATGGTGTAAATACTGTATCAGGAGCCACCTGTTCTTCTAAAGCAATTAAAGATGCATGCCAGAAGGCATTTAATGCGGCAAAGAAGTAATTTTGAAAAGAGAGGCTTTTGCGTTTATTTAAGAAAAAGTCATTTGAATATTAAAAAAAATAGTAAGAAAATTTATAGAAGATAATAGAAAGCATTTTAGAAGGGACAAAGAATGAAATATAAAAACTTTTTAATCCGTTTATTTGATCTTATTCTCGTTCTGGGGCTTTTAGCAGGGTATCAGGCTGTGATTTACAGTCGTGATAAAGAAGCCACAATTGCAGAATTAAAAAGCCAGATAAATCAGCTTCAAGGAGAAAAAGAGGATATTCTTGAAGCAGCAAAAAATTCCGGAAAGCTGGGGGCAGATGGTGCATCTGCCGGTCAGGCTGAAACGTATAAAGATGGAAACTATACTGGAAGTTCGCAGGGATTTGGAGGAGAAATCAAAGTAAAAGTAACGGTATCAGGGAAGAAGATCAGTGCGATAGACATTACAGAAGCAAGTGGAGAAGATGAGGCTTATTTATCAATGGCAAAAGATATTGTGAAGACAATACTTGATAAGCAGACGACAGAGGTTGATACAATAAGCGGAGCAACCTATTCATCTACAGGAATAAAGAATGCAGTAGGACAGGCATTAGAAGGAGCAGCTAAATAATGAAGAAAAAGAAAAAAATATCGGTGCAGACAATCATAGAAGTGATGATACGGGCAGTATTTTTTATCATCTATCCAGCGTTATTTTCCACTGCATTTACCGGAATAAAATTAATTGTAGAACAAATTACACAGCGTGCAAGTCTGCAGTGGAATTCCTTTGTACAGACACTTGTGGTATTACTGGTCTTTACCATTGTATTTGGACGATTTTTCTGTGGTTTTGCCTGTGCATTTGGAACCTGGGGTGATTTCGTTTATTTTATTTCATCTATGATTCGCAAAAAAAGAAAAAAGAAACCGTTGAAATGTTTTTCAAAAGCGGGAAAGATACTCCGGTATTTAAAATATGTTGTACTGATTGTTGTCCTGCTTCTTTGCATAAAAGGTTACAGTAGTGCAGTTGCTGTACATAGTCCATTTAGTGCATTTTCCCGTTTCCATCAGTTAAAGATGGCAGACAGTCTTATAGGAACAGGTCTCTTTTTATTGATTACAGTAGGAATGGCATTGGAACCAAGATTTTTCTGCCGTTTCTTATGCCCAATGGGAGCAGTATTTTCCCTGATGCCGGTTCTGCCGTTTTCTGTAATCAAACGAAACAGAGAAAACTGTATTCCAAACTGTAAAGCGTGTAATTTAGTATGTCCGGCAAGTCTTGAGATACCATCGGATAAAGAAGGGGATAATGCGGCATCCGGAGAATGTTTCTCCTGTGGAAAATGTATCGGAAAATGTCCAAAGCAAAACACACATAATGGTTTTTTGGGAAAGCTATGGTTACCAATGCTTGTAGGAAAGGCTGTGATATTATTCGTGATATTTAGAATGTTGTATTAAAAACTTTTCCAGATTTTGTCTATCATATAAATTATTATATCAAAAATCCTTTTTCGTGTTATAAATTTGTGGCGAAAAACCCACATGCTTGCGTGTGGGATGAAAGCCACTTTTTTTGACTTGACTTAAGCATAGAATAAATATATAATCTATGCATAATATAAAAGAAAGAATTTTAAGTATATGTATGAATGTCTAAAAGATTGTTTGAATTGTGCAAATTCTTTTTCTGAGCCATCAGACAATGGAAATGATATTTTGCATTGCATGGTTCATGATGAAGAAATTGTAGAGGAAGAATATTGTTGCGAAGATTATAATTAGGAGAATATTATGGCACGACTAAAATCAAATAATGTACAAGTTAATATATCTATTCCCTCTGAGTGGAAAGCGGAACTTGAAAACCTTGCACGTATCTATTCTGTCGAGGAGGGTGAAACTATCACATTTCTTGATTTGATGCGTAGAGGTATTCAGGAAAAATATCAACTTGGAGAACAAGCTCATGAGTGAGGAACAATATCATTCAGCATCACATTGTAAATATCTGATACAGTATCATATCATCTGGTGTCCGAAATTCAGATTTTCGGTATTAAAAGGCAATGTAGAGGATACCTTGAAACAGATATTACAGAAAATCTGTGATGATTATAATTATCACATTAAGGCACTTGAAGTGATGCCTGACCATATACATATTTTCATAGATGTTCCGCAGACGGTTGCTCCCTGTGATGTTGTAAGAACCCTAAAAAGTATCAGTGCTGTCGAATTATTTAGAGCATTCCCAAAATTAAAACAGTTCTATGCGAAATGTGGTGTTCTATGGTCAAGAGGATATTTTGTGTCAACAGTTGGGCATATAAGTGAAGCTACAGTAATTAAGTATATCGAGGAGCAGAAAAATGATAAGTGATGAAGAATATAAAAAACTTCTAAAACAATTTCATAAACTTTCTGACAGGCATATTTTGGTTGTTGAGACCGATATGCCTTATTCCGATGTACTTAAAGTTGTGATTCTTTCTGATAAGATACGCAAAGCAGGTAATGAGCTTGTTAGTTTTATGAGAAAGAATTATGACCAGCTTATACGTACTAAAAAATATCGCAAGTTGCTAAAACTCTATGGTTCTACCAAGGATAAAAAGAAACGTAAGGATTTAGCTGATCAACTTAACGAAATGCAGAAAGCCTATAATGTCACATGGGATTATTGCAGAAAATCTATGATTCCTATAGGCAAGAAATATGGAATCGATGCTGTATTTGCATTAACAAAAGCGGAGGATGTTTGGCGGGGTATCGAGAAATGCCTGTATGGTAATGGTAAAGCTATTCATTTCTCAAAATATGGAGAACTGCCTTGTATTCGAGCAAAACAGATAAATCGTGGCATTCCAATATCTGTAAAAGATGACAGATTGCAGTTCAAACTTGGCAAAACCGCTTTCGGAATACAGGTAAATGACAGATTTCAACAGGACGAAGTAGATGCCGTTTTAACATATCTTGCCGAACCTGAGATTGTGGATAACAAAGCGGTAAATACTCTCATGGAAGACGCTTATTACATAGACACATACAGACCTTGCTATGCCACTCTTGTTATTAAGATGATACGAGGTAAATACAGGGTATATGTGCATCTGACCATTGAGGGCAAAACAAAACTAAAGTATGATAAGCATGGCAATCCTCGTCACAAGTATGGTAAAGGGGTGATAGGTGCCGATATTGGCACACAGACTGTTGCTTATACATCTGATACGGAAGTTGGTTTAAAGAATCTTTCAGAGCGTGGCAACAGCATACAGACTTCTGAAAGAAAAGAACGTCTGCTCTATCGTGCTATGGACAGGTCAAGGCGGGCAGCGAATCCACAAAACTACAATGAAGACGGTACGGTTAAGAAAGGTCGTAAGACTTGGAAATATTCAAATCATTATAAGAAACTGAAAGCAAAACATTCTGAATTATGCCGTATTAATGCAGTAAACAGACAACTTGCAATAAACGAAGATGCTAACCATTTACGAAGTCTTGGAGATACATTCGTCACAGAACCTAAAAACGCCAGCAAACTTATGAAGCGAGCGAAAGAAACTGCGGTTAATGACAAAGGCAGGTTCAATAAGAAGAAGCGTTTTGGTAAATCCATAAAGAACCGATGCCCCTCTGGATTCCAGACTACGGTGGAAAAGAAGTTTAAGACGACTGGTGGTACATATATAGAAGTACCAAATAATTACAGAGCCTCACAGTACGACCATACTGTTGATGACTATATCAAAAAGAAACTATCTGACCGATTATATAAGCTACAAGATGGTACTGAGGTACAAAGGGATTGGTATTCATCATTCCTGCTTTACTGTTACGACTATAAGATACAGAATATAGATAAAAACAAATGTATAACCAAGTTTGATAATTGCTATAAGAAAGAAAAAGCCCTAATCACGTGGATTAAGGCTCATAAGATTAAAGTATTAAACAGCGGAATTAAAATAGCTTAATAACTTAATAATAAGGGAGATTGACTGTACTTCCTTGCTGAAAAGCAGAATTTTGCCGTTAATGTGGTCGTTGGACTGCTTGGTAATGAAAATCCTGATTTAAATAGATTTACACTTGTAACTCCAAAGCCTGCAAATGGTGTACGATTACAAGCTACACTTGATAATCAGAACTCCACAGGCTTGCCTGTGGGAGCAGTCAGAATGGACGGTAATTGCTGTATATTGCTACCCTCATAAGAAAGGAGTATTTTTTGAATAAAGCGAATTTGATTATAGAAGAAGTGAATAAAGTAATTATTGGTAAAGAAAAGGTCATCCGTAAGGTGTGGATGACGATTCTCTCTGGTGGACATGTTTTGCTTGAGGATGTACCCGGTGTGGGAAAGACAACGATGGCGCTGGCTTTTTCAAAGGCTTTGGGACTTTCTTATCGAAGAATACAGTTTACACCGGACGTCATGCCATCGGATGTGGTCGGTTTCTACTATTATAATAAGGAAAGTGGGAAGTTTGAATACCGTCAGGGAGCAGTTATGACGAACCTTCTGTTGGCAGATGAAATTAACCGTACTTCAAGTAGAACGCAGTCAGCACTTTTGGAGGTTATGGAAGAAGGACAGGTAACGGTAGATGGTGTGACAAGAAATATACCGGAACCATTTTTTGTTATTGCAACGCAAAATCCGCTTGGTTCTGCGGGTACGCAGATGCTTCCGGAGTCGCAGATGGATCGTTTTATGGTTCTTTTATCTATGGGATACCCAACAATAAAGGAAGAAATGATTCTGATGAGTCAGAGAAAGGTGAGTGATCCATTAGATGATGTGAATGAGGTTATCTCAAAAGAAGAATTACTTTCTATGCAAAAGGAAGTGAATGAGATTAAGGTTTCCTCGTTAATCTATCAGTATATTGCAATGCTTTCTGATGCGACACGAAGACATGATATGATTCAGCTGGGTGTCAGCCCAAGAGGATCTCTGGCCTTGTGCAGAATGGCAAAAGCGAGTGCATTTTTGGCTGGCAGAGATTATGTTGTGCCGGAAGATGTTCAGGATGTTGTAAAAGATGTTTTCCGTCATCGTCTGGTATTAAAGTCAAGAGCAAGGTTATCGAGTAAAGATGCGGATAAGATTATGGATGAAATCTGTGCCACTGTACATGTGCCGGATCGAAGAGCGGCAGGAGGAAGAAGATGACCCGAAAAAGATTATGGATGAATCGAATTAGCGGGATTGTCTGTCTGTTACTGTGGATTGCGTTAGTCATTTTTCTTTCTGGAACAACAGGGAAGATTGCCGGGATGGCATTAGGAATTATGTTGCTGGTGGCTGTCATTTATAATCTTTATCTTCCAAAAGAAGTTTCTACTCATCTGATTATTCCTGCCTATGCGCAAAAGGAAGAAAAAATTACCGGACGACTTTGTATCAGCAATACAGGAGTGTTCCCTGTTTTATCTGGGAAAGTTTTTTTACAGGTAAGGAAGACAATCAGTGGGGAACAGGAAATGTTTTCTATGAATATCAGGGCAGCGGGACGAAAAAATGGTGCGGCTGCCTTTGTTATAGATTCGGAATATATGGGATTTTTGAAAATCACGATTTTAAAGGTGGAGCTGTACAGCTTTTTTGGATGTATGAAAAAGGTAACATATGTAAATCAGGAGAAGGTGGTAATGATTCTGCCACAAACAACGGAACTGCATTTTCCAGTACAAAACAGCGGAGCTGCCTGTTTTTTTTTTGATGAGGAACAAAGTGGTAAAAAGGGAAATGGTCCGGGGGAATATTTTGGAATCCGTCCGTATGTTGATGGAGATTCCATGAAGTTAATTCACTGGAAGCTAACAGGAAAAACAGATGAATATATGGTAAAAGAAGTGGAAGTTCCTATGATGCGGATGCCACTTATTTTTCTCGAAACAAGGGTAGAAAAGCTGGATGCTGCTATGATTGACGGGTTGTTAGAAGCATTTTTTTCTATTTCACAGCATATGGCACAGGAAGGACAGAAGCATTGTCTTTGTTGGTGGGATAAAAAGACCGATGGATGGAATTTTTACAATGTGGCAAATGCAATGCAGTTGGAAGAAGTGTATGCCCATGTATTTCAAAGTATGTTTTTTTCTCAGGGGAATGCAACGATAGATTCTTTTGAAAAAGAAAGAAAAGAACAGTTTTCAGAAGTGATTTATATTACAGAGTATTGGAAAGAGAAAGAGGCAGTTTTCGATGACTGGAACCTGACTTTATTATTAGAACGACGGGAAGCAAGAAAAGAAGAAGGGGAAGCGTTAGTACCGTATATTTTTTCGGCAGAAACCATGGGAGAGGATATTGATCGGATTTTGACAGCGTACAGGAGTGCAGATTATGGAGCATAAAAACTCATTTCACATTAAAAAATTGAATCATCAGAGTGGATTTGGCTGGGCAGAAATGATGCGGGCCGGGTATGTGTGGCTTGCTGCGCTGTTATGTTTTATCTGGTATGCTACTGGTCGTTTTGAAATGTATACAGCAGGTGTTGTTCTTTTTATTGGGACAGCCTTTTTTATATTGTTGTATTTCGTTGGGATATCTGTTGGAAAAGGTTTTGCGGTTTTTATAAGCGGTTTGTATTTTTTTGTTCCATTTTTCATTCTTTCTATAGAAAATATTCGAAGAGCTTTATTGATTTTCTCACGAACGGTCTTTGATTATCTGGCAGACTATGGGCAGAGCAAAAATATTTTTCATCGTATACTTCAAAATACATCGGTAGATATGCAGACAGGAAATGTGGAGTTTTTGCCATTTGTTGTCGGAATATTGGGGATAACTTTGTGGCTTATTCTTTTTATGGCATTGTTGTGGAAAGTCCAGCCTTGTATTTTATTTTTTACCGTAGCAATCTGTTTTGCTTTTCCATTTTTTGTATGGGGAGTCCGGCCAGAATTGTTTGCAGTGTTAAGCTTTCTTATTTTTTGTTTCTTTTTCTTTGCTCCGTCTTTCTGGGGAGGGGTACTTGGAACTTCAATTCTTATTATTTTGCTTTTTTTAGGAACTTTCTCAGGAATGACAAATACCGGACAGATGTCGGCAATTCAAAAGAAGTGGAATAAAGAACGATATAAAGAAGATGTATCTGTTCTTCCGGAAGGTCAGCTTACAAAGGCAAAGAAGATGAAGCGGACAGATGAAGAGGCTCTTAAAGTAAATATTTATAAAAAAAACAGTTATTATCTGAAAGGATTTGTTGGAACAACTTATGAGAATAATTGTTGGAAAGCAAGTACAAATAACTGGAATATTTTTGGCTCAGACAGGAGTATGCTTGCAGCTTCTGACCGGGAGGCATACGAATCTTTATTATGGCTTCATAATAAAGAATTTTACGGAAACACAGTAATGTATCATTTTGTAAGGCGGAAAAAGCTTTCGGAAGGAAAAACGGACCCGTCTATTTACAGTTTATCTGTAAAAAATGTAGGGGCGAATCGAAAGTATCTTTATCTTCCTTATGAGAGTGCTGTTTTACCAACAATATATGAAGAAGAAGGGACGGCAGCGATTAATAAAACAGAGAATATATTCGCTTCTGGAATAAAAGGAGCAGGAGAATATTCTTTTAAAGCAATGGAAACAATGGCTGGAAAGTTGAAATCGTCTACCAATATTAAGACGGAGGATAAGAATCTTTCCTCAAAAAAAATGACGGAAAGCTATAAAGAATATGTAAATGCAACATGTCTTTTCTTAAATAAAGAAACAAAAACATTGATTTCTTCTGCAACAGAAGGGAGTCTTCAAAGTAATCTATCGGTATTAGCAATTATAAACCGGGTAAAAAGCTTCATGAAAACATCGATTACCTATAATGAAAATCCAGGAAGTATCTCGGAAGATGAAGATTTTGCCCAATGGTTTTTTGAAGATAAAAAAACAGGATACGATGTGCAGTATGCGGCGGCAGCAGTAATGATGTTTCGTTATTATGGAATTCCATCCCGTTATGTGGAAGGATACCTTCTTACACCGGAAACAGTAAAAGAGGCAGGAACGGCAGAGACGGTGACAGTTTCACAAAAATACGCGCATGCATGGCCGGAAATTTATCTGGATGGAATGGGATGGATTCCGGTAGAAGTTACTCCCAAATATGAAAACATTATGGGAACACCGTATTATGAGACACAGGAAACTGCGGTAAGTAATTCAAGTTCGTCAGATCAATCTTTAGAAAATGACGATAAGAAGAAACAAGAAAAACAGCAGGAACAAAAAACGCAGGAAAAAGAACAGACAACAGAAAAGAAATCAGAAAAGAAAACAGTAGAAACACCGCAGCAGATTCCGCAGAATCGCTCAAAGCAAAGCAAAGGTGGAAGAACGGTTCATAAAATCCTGTATATTCTATGTTTCTTTATTTTCATAGCAGGTCTTTTGCTTTTTGTATTTAGAAAACGACTGCAAAAAGTATACCGAAATTATAAAACAGATAAACTTTTAAAACAGCAAAAGTATAGTCAGGCAGTCATGTTCTGGTATGATATTTTGTGTAAAACAATATATGGCAAAGAAAAAATAAGAGATAATCGTGTAAGAACCTTTGAAAAAAGACTTCGTACCTTTGACAGAGAAGTGGAACCGAAAAAGTTACATCTTTGTATGAGAATTCGCCAGAAAGCGGTGTATTCACCAGAAGGAATCACTAGAAAAGAAGCAGAAGCTGCAGTACATTTTCTGAAAAAAGAGTGTGAAAAACTGAAATAAAGGTATTTTAAGTTTCGTTTCTATTGACAGAGAAAACTATAGCGATTAGAATATTTTCATAGTTAGATTTAAATTAAGTGAGGATAAAATATGTGGTTAGCAGATAACTGGAAAGAATATGAAGTAATAGATTGCAGCGAGGGAGAGAAGTTGGAGCGCTGGGGTAAATACACCCTTCTTCGTCCGGATCCTCAGGTAATCTGGAATACAAAGAAGGAAGATAAGCATTGGAAGCATTTGAATGCACATTATCACAGAAGTAAGAAAGGCGGTGGAGAGTGGGAGTTTTTCGATCTTCCAAAACAGTGGGATATTCATTACAGAAGTCTTACTTTTCACTTGAAACCATTTAGCTTCAAACATACAGGACTGTTCCCGGAACAGGCTGTGAACTGGGATTGGTTTTCTAATAAGATTAAAAAAGCAGACCGCCCGGTCAAGGTACTGAATTTATTTGCCTATACAGGTGGAGCGACATTAGCAGCTGCAGCAGCAGGTGCTTCCGTCACTCATGTAGATGCCTCCAAAGGAATGGTTACATGGGCAAAAGAGAACGCAGTGGCATCCGGTCTTGGAGATGCACCAATTCGATGGCTTGTAGATGATTGTGTGAAGTTTGTAGAAAGAGAGATTCGTCGAGGCAATCATTATGATGGAATCATTATGGATCCACCATCTTATGGAAGAGGTCCGAAGGGAGAAATCTGGAAGATTGAAGAGAAGATTTATTCTTTAGTATGTCTTTGTGAGAAGCTTCTTTCTAAAGATCCACTCTTCTTTTTAATTAATTCTTATACAACAGGATTACAGCCTGCGGTTCTTTCTTATATGTTAGGAAGTGCCATTGCTAAAAAGCATGGTGGAAAAGTTAGTGCAGATGAGGTCGGGCTTCCTGTTAGTGCAAGTGGACTTGTTCTTCCATGCGGTGCTTCCGGACGATGGGAAAAGGAATAGATGGGAGATAGCATATGAGTGCCAAAAAGACAGCTTTTTATGGAATGTTTCTTGCACTTGCCTTAGTAGCCGGATATATTGAGCAGCTTATACCTGTTAATCTTGGAGTTCCGGGAGTGAAGCTGGGACTTGCCAACATCGTTACAATGCTTCTTCTTTATATAGCAGGAGTACCGGCAGCCTGCCTTATTTCCGCACTTAGAATCCTATTATCCGGGTTCCTCTTTGGAAGCGGATTCGCAATGGTATACAGTGCGGCAGGAGCGGCGATGAGTATGCTTGTTATGGCACTTTTGAAGAAAACAAAGAAGTTTTCTTCTGTAGGAGTGAGCGTAGCAGGAGGCATTTTTCATAATGTAGGCCAGATCATAGTCGCCATGCTTGTATTAGAAACAAAGGCATTAGCATATTATCTGCCGATTTTAATTCTTTCAGGACTTGCAGCGGGAATCTTAATCGGAATCTTAAGCGGGATATTAACAAAGAGATTAAATCCGATAA
>OMNT01001722.1_pt1 | contig 19365 bp, 12 predicted proteins | sample 1672551 | NCBI WGS metagenome assembly OMNT01 (sample SAMEA3136698, study PRJEB25190) | human gut metagenome
TCGACCAGATGGCCGCCTCTCACGTCAGCTACATCCGCCTCGACGCCGTCGGCTACGGCGCTAAGGAAGCTGGCACGAGCTGCTTCATGACTCCGAAGACGTTCAAGCTGATCTCCCGTCTGCGTGAGGAAGGCGTCAAGCGAGGCCTCGAAATTCTCATTGAGGTGCATAGCTACTACAAGAAGCAGGTTGAAATCGCCTCCAAGGTGGACCGCGTCTACGATTTCGCCCTGCCGCCGCTGCTTCTGCACTCGCTGTTCACCGGTCACGTCGAACCCGTGGCCCACTGGACCGAGATCCGCCCGAACAACGCCGTCACCGTGCTCGATACGCACGATGGCATCGGCGTGATCGACATCGGCTCCGACCAGCTCGACCGCTCCCTCAAGGGCCTCGTGCCCGACGAGGACGTCGACAACCTGGTCAACACCATCCATGCCAACACCCACGGCGAATCCCAGGCCGCCACCGGTGCCGCCGCGTCCAACCTCGACCTCTACCAGGTCAACTCCACGTACTACTCGGCCCTCGGCTGCAACGACCAGCACTACTTGGCCGCCCGCGCCGTGCAGTTCTTCCTGCCGGGCGTGCCGCAGGTCTACTACGTGGGCGCGCTCGCCGGCCGCAACGACATGGAACTGCTGCGCCGCACCAACAACGGCCGCGACATCAACCGCCACTACTACTCCACCGCCGAAATCGATGAAAACCTCGAACGCCCGGTGGTCAAGGCCCTGAACGCCCTGGCCAAGTTCCGCAACGAACTGCCTGCATTCGATGGCGAGTTCAGCTACGAGGTCGATGGCGACACGTCCATCACCTTCCGCTGGACCGCCGCCGACGGCACGTCCACGGCCGCCCTCACCTTCGAGCCCGGACGCGGCCTCGGCACAGACAACACCACCCCGGTTGCCAGCCTTGCCTGGAGCGATGCCGCCGGCGACCACGAAACCCGCGATCTGCTCGCCAACCCGCCGATTGCCGATATCGACTAACCGTTGGCCCATAAACGCCACTCCGCTGTGCGCGCTCCAAGTAGTGCGCCCGGCGTAAGCTGGGTTCATGGAGAGCAAACCGCCCGCAGTGCACTGAAGCCAGTGCGCCCGGGCGGTTTTGCGTATGCGGGGTTGAAGGTCATGCTCCTGCGGGCGCGGCCCAAGCATCCCGCCGGAATCGACGAGACGAGCAGCAGAACAGAGAAAGAGCAGCATCATGTTGGAACCGTATGTGCGTCCGGGTATTGATGATCGCCCGGATTTGGACAAGGTCCTAAGTCCCGAAGACAAAGCCGCCGTGGCCAGACTGGCCATCAAGAATCGCCGCCGCCCGCCCGAAGCCTCTGCGGACCAGCCTGAGGCCCAGGCTGTGCGATTGGCTTCCGCCGGTTCTTCGGCAGCCGCTGCTGCAGCCGCCAGTGTGGACACTCCCGCGCCGGATATGTCGTCCGCCTACCTCGACATGCGCGATCCCATGGTCGCCGTCAATGGCCAACGCCCTACCGCAGGTCAGGTCTCCCGACTCAACTGGGGTTTCTTCGCTGCTTCAATTCTGGTCGGCGCACCTTGGGTGGCGTTGAACACCATTGCCATGCCCAACGCGATTGCGCGTACGTTCGGCTATGACACTGCTGTTGCCGGTCATATCGCCATCAATCCGGCCACTGGCCGCCCGTTGCCCGTCGCCACCGAATTGGCGATGCCCCTGGCCGTGTTGGTGATTGTCGGCGTAGTGGCCTCCATGTTTGCGATGCCGCTGATTTCAGTGTTGTCCGACCGCACACGCACGCCATTGGGCCGTCGTACCCCGTGGATGGTTGGCGGAGGTCTGCTGTGCGCGCTGATCACGCTGATTCTGGGGCAGAATATCGGCATCATTGTGCTTTGTATTTTCTGGGTGTTCCTACAGTTCGCCTATGCGATGCTTTCCGTGCCGTTGACCAGCGCCATCAGCGAACGGGTGCCCGACAAGTTCCGCCCTCGCATCGAACGCTGGCATGGCATCGGTGTGATGCTCGGCCAAGCGCTTGGCGTGTGCATGGGTGCGCTTGGTGTGATGTTCAATTCGTTTACGCCGTTTAGTTACACCGCCGTGCTATTTGCAGTGTCCGGTATTGCCACCGTATTGATTCTGCCCAAGGAGCCTTCTAGCACTGAGCAGCCGAACCAGCTTTTTGACCGCAGTCAGGTACTTGACCAATTGCGCCCGCCGGCCCACGCTCCCGAGTTCTCCCGGATGTTCGCCGCCCGTACGTGCATGATGGCCGGTGTTGGGCTGACCGGTGTGTTTCTGTGGTATCTCGTACGTTTCTGGGTTTATGGCAAGGCCGTGGTACTTACGTCCGCGCCGCTGACCATTCCGGCCGGATTCCTCATTGCCGGTATGGCTGTGGCCACATTGATCGGTGCCGCGCTCGCCTCCTGGGCCGCCAGGCCGATTTCCGAGCGAATCGAGGAAAAGAACATTCCCGTGGCCCGTGTGGTGGCCGGTGCTTGCCTGCTGTATGCGATTGGTCTGGGGCTCGCATGGGGCCTTGGCGTCTGGTCCACCGGCACTGCCCGTGAAAACGGCATGCTGCTGTTTGCGTTGATCTCCGGATTCGCCTTCGGCATTTACGATTCGCTCGGACTTGAACTGGTGATGGACTCTTTGCCCGACCCGCGCCGAGCCGGCCACGACCTCGGCATTTATGCGCTCGCCAACTCGGCCGGTCTGGCGCTCGCCGCCATCATCGGCGCGCTACTGGTGAACGCCTTCGAGCATAGCTTCGGCTATTACCTGCTCTTCCCGTCCGCCATCGTCATGGTGCTGCTGGCCGGAATCGTCACCCTCACCACCAAATCTGCCGAATAATAAACCGGTTCGAGTACACTGGTCAGCAGTGATCCAGTCCAGTACTCGCAGGGGAGCAAAACCATGGTCGGCATGCGCGACGTAGCCAAAGCGGCAGGGGTGTCCTTAAGCACCGTTTCGTTGGTGGTCAACAACACCGGCTACGTCTCGGCCGATATGCGTGCCAAAGTCGAGTCCGCGATGCGCCAGCTCAACTACATTCCCAACGAGCTGGCCCGCAACCTCTACCGAAACCGCACCAACACCATCGGCGTGATCATGCCGACCATCGCCCACCCGTTCTTCTCCACACTCACCGCGCATCTGCAGCGCGAGTTCGCCGCGCGCGACCTCAAAACCCTGCTCTGCTCCACCGCCGATACAGACAAGGGCGAGAGCGAGTACATCGACATGCTCCAGCGGCACATGATGGACGGCATCATCATGGCGGCCCACACCGAGCATCCGGCCGACTACTGGACCTCCATCCATCGGCCAATTGTCGCTTTCGACCGCACGCTCGGTGAGGGTGTGCCGGTCGTCCGGTCTGATCATGAACAGGGAGGCCGTCTGATTGCGCGCCAGCTCATCGATTCCGGCGCGCGCCACGTGGTGCTCGTTGGTGGCCCGCGTTCCCAGTTCGCGGAAGGCACCACTTTCCCCACGATTCGCTACCATCTCACCGTCGAGCGTCTGCTGGCTGAGGCCGGCATTGCCTGCGATTATGTCGAAGCCGGCACCGTGGCCGACATCGCCGCCCACGAAGCCACCGCATGCGCCATTTTCGAACAGTATCCTGATGTCGACGCCATCGTCGGCTCCGATGTGGTGGCATCCGTGGCATTGCAGGAAGCCTCACGACGGGGTATCGAGGTGCCTGCTGATCTGCAAGTCATCGCCTATGACGGCACTCTCATGGCCGAAACCGCCGGCAAACGCCTGACCGCGATTCGACAGGACTTCCCGGCCATCGCCGCCGCGCTCGCCGTCCGCATGGACTCACAGATCGCCGCCGACGGTGGCCCCGCCTCTCCGTCCAAGAACGATAGCGCTTCGGACGTTGACACCCAACCCACTCCCGAAGAAGTCATCCCCGTAGCCCTCATCCCCGGCGAAACCACCCGGTGACTCCTATCTTGGCTCCCCTCTCTGAGGCTGAGCTGTGAAGCAAACAGTCCAGTGGACTGTTTGTAGGCGAAGGCGAGCCGGGAGGCGAGCAGGCAGACTGCGGGCGGTAGCCCGTCTGTAATTGCGGCCGAGCTGGCGGCGTAGGCGACTGAGGGGAGCCGAGTCACGGCCGCCCACAGTCACCCATCTCACATGACTCCTACGTCACAATGTCCACAATGTGAACCCTTGCTGGATTGGCAAGACATACAAACCTATGTTTACATTCCAGTTCAGGTCGAACGGCCTGAGGAAATACCGAAAGGAGGCCACGCGATGACTGGATTCAATGCTTCTGCGTTTGTATCCGCACGAATTATTAGCCCGTCTTCGCTGGCGGACTAATTCGGCACTGATGCTTGAAGCCCCGTCAACGAAGGCAGGGCCAATCAAGCTGACACAATCGGCACGGCCCTGCATGATGCGGGGCTTTTTTTGTTGCGCTCACAAGGCTTACGGCAGAATCCCGCAGACGGAAACGGTAGCGGACAGTACACGGCAACAACACAGCGACAGAACAACAACCTCCCTGTGGGGCGAAATAATCGCCCGCCGATGAGAGTGAACGAGAGCAAAACAGGAGTAACAATGACTGCAGCAGTCGAAGAGACTGGCTTAGGGCAGGCGGCAGGTAAAGCCGCTACCTTGGTACGCGATTCGGTCAAGACCGTGATCGCCGCGTCGATGGTCGGTACCGCCATCGAATTCTATGACTTCTACGCCTACGGCACCGCCGCGGCAAACTACTTCCCGCACATCTTCTTCTCCGCGAAGGACAACCCCACCGTCGCACTGCTGATGAGCTTGCTGACCTTCGCCGTCGCCTTCATCGCCCGCCCGCTGGGCTCGCTGATCTTCGGCCACTTCGGCGATCGCATGGGCCGCAAGACCACGCTGGTCGTCAGCCTGATGACCATGGGTGTCGGCACCTTCCTGATTGGCTGCCTGCCCACCTACGATCAGGTCGGCGTTGGTGCAGTCGCCATCCTCTGCCTGCTGCGTTTCATCCAGGGCATCGGCCTGGGCGGCGAATGGTCCGGCGCGGCACTGGTCGCCACCGAGAACGCGCCTGAAGACAAGCGCGCACTGTACGGCTCCTTCCCGGAGCTCGGCGCCCCGATCGGCTTCTTCCTGTCCAACGGCACCTACTTCGTGCTCGAATCCTTCAACAATCAGGACGCGATGCTGGCTTGGGGCTGGCGTGTGCCGTTCCTGCTGTCCGCCATCCTGGTGATCGTCGGCCTCGTGGTTCGCGTTCACATGGAGGAGACCCCGATCTTCCGTATGGCTCAGGAGCAGAAGAAGGTTGTCAAGTCCCCGCTGACCGAGGTCTTCCGCAAGTCTTGGCGTCAGGTGCTGCAGGCCACCTTCCTTGTGGCTGTGACCTACACGCTGTTCTACACGCTCGCCACCTGGTCCCTCGCTTGGGGCACCAAGGAGCAGGGCGAAGGCGGCGGCAACCTTGGCTTCACCAACCAGGAATACCTGCTCATGCTCATGATCTCCATCTGCGTGTTCGCCCTGTTCATCGTGCTGTCCTGCCTGTACGCGGACAAGATCGGCCGCCGTCGCGTGCTGACCTTCTCCTCCTGCGCACTTGTGGTGTTCGCCGTACTCTTCCCGTTCCTGCTGGACGGTGGTCTGGTCGGCCAGAAGAACTTCTTCGCCAACATGGTGTTCCTGTGCGTCGGCTTTGCCCTGATGGGCATCGCCTTCGGCCCGATCGGCGCCTTCCTGCCTGAGCTGTTCGACGCCAACGTGCGTTACTCCGGCTCCGGCATCGGCTACAACCTGGCCGCCATCGTCGGCGCGGCTTTCGTGCCGACCATCGCCACTTGGCTGAGCTCCCACTGGGGCGTCCACTCCGTGGGCCTCTACCTTGCCGTGATGGCCGTGTGCTGCCTCGTCTCCGTGCTCACCTGCAAGGAGACTAAGGACGTTGACTTTACCAAGTGACGATGTTCACAACGTGAAAACCCCTAATTCCACTAAGTGAACCCCTACAGGGCTTTTCCGATGCGACGGGACTAAACCTGCATATCGGAAAAGCCCACAAGGAAAGCCACAACAGAATATCGCTCAGCGAAACCCCGCAGAACGCAAGAAAAATTCAACCCCATAAATAAACAAATAAATAAAAGGAGCGCCAAAAATGGCAGCAACTATCTGGTACGAGAAGGACGCCGATCTGTCCGTGTTCGATGGCAAGAAGGTGGCTATCCTGGGCTACGGTTCTCAGGGTCACGCCCACGCGCTGAACCTGCGTGACTCCGGTGTCGACGTGGTCGTCGGCCTGCGTCCTACCTCCAAGTCCGTGGAGTTCGCCAAGGAGCAGGGCCTTGAGGTCAAACCGGTTGGTGAGGCCGTCGCTGAGGCTGACGTTGTGATGATTCTTCTGCCTGACCAGTACCAGGCAGCCGTCTACAAGAAGGACGTTGAGCCGAACCTGAAGCCGGGCGCTGCCCTGGCCTTCGCCCACGGCTTCAACATCCACTACGGTTACATCAAGCCGTCTGAGGATCACCCGGTGTTCATGGTTGCCCCGAAGGGCCCGGGCCACATCGTTCGTCGTGAGTACGCCGCTGGCCGTGGTGTCCCGGTCGTCGTTGCTGTTGAGCAGGACCCGGACGGCAAGACCTGGCCGCTGTGCCTGGCTTACGCCAAGGCTCTGGGCGCTCTGCGTGCAGGCGCCATCAAGACCACCTTCACCGAGGAGACCGAGACCGATCTGTTCGGTGAGCAGGACGTCCTCATGGGCGGCATCAACCACCTGTGCGACCTCGGCTTCGACGTGCTGACCGAGGCTGGCTACCAGCCGGAAATCGCCTACTTCGAGGTGTTCCACGAGCTGAAGATGCTGGTCGACCTCGCTAACGAGGGTGGTCTGAACAAGGCTCGTTGGTCCTGCTCTGACACCGCTCAGTACGGCGACTACACCTCCACCGTCATCACCGAGGAGACCAAGAAGCGCATGCAGTATCAGCTCAAGCGCATTCAGGATGGCTCCTTCGCCAAGGAGTTCATGGATGACCAGGCTGCTGGCGCCCCGAAGTTCAAGAAGCTGCAGGAAGAGTACTCTCACCCGCACCTCGAGACCGTTGGCCCGAAGCTGCGCGCCATGTTCTCCTGGAATAACGCCGAGGCCAAGGACAAGGATGAGACCGAGTCCTTCAACGGCAAGATTGCTCGTACCCAGGTTCAGTGATTGTCGCCCCTGAAGGGGATTTAAGCTAGCAAACCGCCGTTCCCGCCCATACGGGAGCGGCGGTTTTGTGTTGTTGCGCGCAGCGAATCATTCTCAATAACAACTATGCGCTGATTTCTTGCAGGCAAACGAACACCGAATATGCAAGGTCGTTGATATCTCAGCCTTTCCCCATATGTGGGATTGTGCGATTCTGTTCAAAAGGGTGCAGAGTTGTTATCGAGAATCGTTCTCTGCACACGGCTGTCCATACTCCAATAGTGACCTAGCTCACGTTGTGGACTCCAGCGGGGCTGCGACGGCGTTCTCGGTAGGATTGAACTCGGTTTGAAGGACACAATCCTCGCAAAACAGGACTTATCTGCACACCGTAGATACCCCCGGCGCCCAGCGGCGCCACAACCCACTACTGAAAAGGAGTGCCAATAATGGCAGCACAGATCTGGTATGAGAACGACGGTGATCTCTCTGTTCTCGAAGGCAAGAAGGTCGCAATCATCGGCTACGGCTCCCAGGGCCACGCCCACGCGCTGAACCTTCGCGATTCCGGTGTCGACGTGGTCGTCGGCCTGCGTCCGACCTCCAAGTCGGTCGACTTCGCCAAGGAGCAGGGCCTCGAGGTCAAGTCCGTGGCCGAGGCTTCCGCCGAGGCCGACGTGATCATGATTCTGGCCCCCGACCAGTACCAGCGCACCATCTGGGCCAACGACATCGAGCCCAACATCAAGCCGGGTGCTGCTGTTGCGTTCGCTCATGGCTTCAACATTCACTACGGTTACATCAAGCCGTCTGAGGATCACCCGGTGTTCATGGTTGCCCCGAAGGGCCCGGGCCACATCGTTCGTCGTGAGTACGCCGCTGGCCGTGGCGTGCCGGTCGTCGTGGCCGTCGAGCAGGATCCGCGTGGCGACGGCTGGGCTCTGACCCTGGCCTACGCCAAGGCCCTCGGTGCCCTGCGCGCCGGTGCCATCAAGACCACCTTCAAGGAAGAGACCGAGACCGATCTCTTCGGCGAGCAGAACGTGCTCATGGGTGGCGTGAACAAGCTCGTCGAGATGGGCTTCGAAGTCCTGACCGACGCCGGCTACCAGCCGGAAATCGCCTACTTCGAGGTCTGCCACGAGCTCAAGATGCTCGTCGACCTGATGAACGAGGGCGGTCTGAACAAGGCTCGTTGGTCCTGCTCTGACACCGCTCAGTACGGCGACTACGTCAACACCGTCATCAACGAGGACTGCCGCAAGCGCATGGAATACCACCTGCAGCGCATCCAGGACGGCTCCTTCGCCAAGGAGTTCATTGACGACCAGGATGCCGGCGCCCCGCACTTCAAGGAGCTGCAGGAGAAGTACTCCAACGAGCGCATCGAGACCGTCGGCCCGAAGCTGCGCGCCATGTTCTCCTGGAACAAGGATGGCGTCAAGGATGCCGACGAGGCCAACTCCTTCACCGGCAAGATCGCCCGCGCCCAGGTTCAGTGATTCTTCCTTGGCTCCCCTCGGGTGAGGTGCGCACGAACAGCGAGCCGGCAATCGCAGCCTTCAGGCTGTCCGTGTTGCAGTACGCTGGCGCGTAAGCGCCTGAGGGTGGTCCCCAGTGCATACCAAAAGGCCGCCGCTCCGATTCATTCGGAACGGCGGCCTTTCGCTTATTCCAAGGGATCTACTTGATAACCCACGCAGAAGTGTCGGTGGGGAGCTGGCCTTCGGGGGTCAGCGGGCCGGACGCCAGCACCACGGAGCCATCGGGCAGCGCGACCGGGGCATTGCCGAAGTTGGTGATTGAGGTGAACACCCGCCCGCCAACCGCCGCGCGGGTGTACGCCACCACATCGTCGCCCATGTCCACCTGCTCGGCCGTGGTGTCGCGCGTGGCGGTCAGCGACTCCTGGCGAATCGCCAGTGCGGCGCGATACAGCGCGAGCATCGAATCCGGGTCGGCCTGCTCCACGTCCACCGCGTAATCCTTGAACCACAGCGGCTGCGGCAGGTGCGGGTCGGCGGCCGGCGTCACGCCATCGGCGCGAACCGCAGGGGAGAAGCCGAAGGAAGCGCCCGTGCCGAACTGGCCGGCGGCGCACAGCGGCACATGGTTCTCGCCGGTGCCATCGTCGGCCGGAGCCGGACGGCTGAAATCGGCCAGAGCGGGCTCGTCGGAAGCGGTCCAAGGCAGAGGCACGCGGCAACCGTCACGGCCCTTATCCATCGTGGCCTGAGCGGTGTGGAAAGCGGTCGGATCCTCCAGTCGATCCCACGGAATATCGGCCACCTCAAACAGACCCAGCTCCTCGCCCTGATAAATATAGGCGGCGCCGGGCAGACCAAGCTCCATCAGCGCGGCGGCACGGGCACGGCGGGTGCCGAGCTCGCGGTCTTCGGGATATGTGGTGCCGTTGCGCAGCAGCCAGTCGTGCGGCAGCTGGTGGTAGGGCGCGCCCTTGACCTGCGGCAGACCGTAGCGGGAGGGGCTGCGCGGCACGTCGTGATTGTTCATGACCCACGTGGTGGTGGAGCCGCCGGTTTCGGCCGCCGCCTTAAGACCCGCGGCGATGGCCTTGCGGAACTCGTCGGCATACCAGTTGGCCTGCGCGAAGTCGAAGTTGAAGGACTGGCCCAGCTCGTCCATCGAAGCGTACAGGTGCTGGTGCTCAGGCACCACCCACGCCTCGGCCACGGCAAAGCGCGGCGGGTTGTATTCGTTGAACACCTTGCGCCACTCGCGGTAGATGTCGTGCACCTCACGACGGTCGAACAGCGGGTGGCTGAAGTCATGATTCAGCACGCCGACCACGCTGTATTCGCGGCCGAGCTCTTCCAACGGCTTGGATTCGAGATCCTTGGCCAGGCCGTGCGCCACGTCGATGCGGAAGCCGTCGGTGCCGTGGTCGGACCAGAAACGTAGGGTCTTCTTGAACTCCTCGTGGATGTCCGGATTCTTCCAGTTGACGTCCGGCTGCGCCTTATCGAACAGGTGCAGATACCACTGGCCGTCGGCCACGCGCGCCCAGGCCGGGCCGCCGAAGAAGGATTGCCAGTCGTTGGGCGGCAGTTCGCCGTGCTCGCCGCGGCCGTCGCGGAAGATGTAGCGGTCGCGCGCCGGGGAGCCGGGCTCGGCGGCGAGGGCCTCTTGGAAGAACACGTGCTTGTCGGCGGTGTGGTTGGGCACGATGTCCACGATCACTTTGATGCCGGCCTCGTGCGCGGCCTCGGCCATCGCGTCGAAGTCGTCCATGGTGCCTAGGCGCGGGTCGACGTTGCGGTAGTCGATCACGTCGTAGCCGCCGTCCGCCAGATCCGAGGGGTAGAACGGGGAGAGCCAGATCGCGTCGACGCCGAGGTTCTTCAGGTAATCCATCTTCTCGGTGACGCCGGCGATGTCGCCGAGTCCGTCGCCGTTGACGTCCTTGAAGCTGCGCGGGTAGATCTGGTAGACGACGGCCTGCTTCCACCAGTCGTCATTGAGGTTGTTGGCGGTCATGCCGATTCCTTCCTGTTCCGGGTGCGTTGTGGTTGGGTTGTTCCGGTTGTGCTCGAACTGCTGTGTGAAGGCCCAACCGTTGTATTGATGATGACAACGATATCATGTGAATTACGCATGCAAAAGTCGATTTATCGGCGTTTTGCGATGGTAACGTAGTCACGCCTGCGCGGACGCTGCTGTTGCGGCAGGCGGCGCGGTGGTTTCGCGCAGTATCAGCGGAGTGTCCGGCCGTACGAATGCCGGTTCGATTGACTTGCCCGCAATGGCATCCAATACCATGTGCCCGGCGGCCACGCCCATTGCGAACGGGTCCTGATGCAGTGTGGTCAGTCCCACGGCGGCGGACAGGGTGGAATCGTCGAAGCCGATGATGGAGATGTCCTGAGGTACCCGCCGCCCGTATTGACGCAGGCGATACAGCACGGGTGCGGCCATTTCATCATCCTCAAAACAGAAGGCGGTGATGCTGGGGGAGGCGTTCAGTGCGGCGTTCAATGCCGCGTTGCTTTCGCCAAGACCGCGTTGAATGCTCAGAGGCGTTAGTTCGATCCCCGGATGGGCGGCAGTAGCGTCGATGACGCCCTGCAGGCGAGCCTCGGCACTGTAGCGCATATTGGTTTCGGTCGGTGCGCTGCCGACGAATGCGATATGTCGGTGGCCGAGTGCAATCAGGTGCTCGATGGCCGAACGTGTGGCGGCGTAATCGTCAATGCTCACGCCTGCGTCGAACCCATCGGTGGAGGGAATGTTGATGCCGACAATCGGCACGTGCATATGCTTCAGTCGCTCCACTTCAGCCGGCTCAATGTCGAAGGAGCTGACAATCACCGCATCCGCATTGCGTCGCACGGGCAAATCCGCAAAGAAGTCATGGCGCTCGGCGGCGTTGCGCATGGGGTAGGGCACAGTGTCGTAGCCGGAGGGGCGCAGCGCCGAGTCAAGGCCGGCGAAGATGTTTGCATTGAACCAGGTGGTGATGGTCTCGCTGGCCAGCAGCGCAATGCGGAACGACTGGCCGGACTTCAGTGCGGCGGCCGAGCGAGAGACGGAGTAGTCGAGCTTTTCGGCCGCGGTCATCACTCGGTCTCGAGTCTCTGGAAGCACTAGATCCGGCTTGGCGAAGGTTCGGGACACCGTGGATACGGAAACGCCGGCCTCGCGGGCCACCGCTTGAATGCTTGCCTTGGTCATATGCCGTCGCTCCTTCGCCGTCGCGAACAATCATTGTCATGACAACGATAACATGCCCATAACAAGTCGTCGTCTTCGGCTATCTCGATTACGAGGGGCTGATTTAGACCAATTTCCCATTGCCGGAATCGATCACCGCTTCTCTCGGCGCATCACGGCGGCTAGGGACTGCACGCGTGGCAGGTCGAAGACCTCGTCGGTATGTACCACGTGGCCTGAGCTGTCCGCCAGCGGCACGCGCCAGTTCGAATACTCTCTGGAAGTGCCCGGCTGATTCTGGGAGCGGCATTCGCCCACGCCGTCCACCAGCGCTGCCTGCAGCAGCAGCGACGGCGTATCGGTGAGCATGGCGTGCATCGCTTCCACGATTTCCTGCACATGGCCTTCCACATCATCCGCCACGGTCTGCGAGATATAGCCGTTCTCCACCAGACGGTTCATCATGGCCGTGCGCTCGGCCATCGCCGAGGCGGCGAATGCCTCCACCGGCTCGCTCAGGAGATGCAGCTCCTCGCGCAGCTTGACGTGTGCGAAGTTCAGGTAGCCGGCGGTGGGTGGCAGATCGTGCGTGGTCACCGAGGCCAATGCCTGTTTGCGATAGTCCTTGGGTGCGCGGTACGGGTCGCCGGCGTTCGGCGAATCGTCCACGCGGTTGAACCATTCCACGTCAGTGCCGAGCACGCCGTGATCGGCCAGAATGCGGCGCACGTAATCCGGTACGGTGCCCAGATCCTCGCCAACCACCATGCCTCCGGCGCGCGTGGCCTCGATGGCCAGTACTCCCAACATCGCCTCGTGGTTGTACGTCACGTATGCGCCGTTGCGGGCACCGAGCCCCTGCGGAATCCACCACAGGCGGAACAAGCCCAGCACATGGTCGATGCGCACCGCGCCCGCGTGCTCGTACATCGAATGCACCATCTCGCGGTACACCTGGTAGCCGGTGGCCTCCAGGTAGCGCGGGTTGAACGGTGGCTGGCCCCAATCCTGGCCCTGCTGGTTATAGAAGTCCGGCGGGCAGCCGACCGTGACGCCACCTGAGGCGAAGCGTTCCGGATTGGCCCAGGCATCCGCGCCGAGCCCGTGCACGCCCACGGCCATGTCCTGCATCAGCCCCAGCGTCATGCCGTGGTCCAGCGCCTCCTGCTGCGCGGCGTTCACCTGCTCGGCAGCGATCCACTGCAGCCAGCGGTTGAACTCGAACAGGTCGTGGTGCTCCTCGACGAGCTGGCGCACGGCCGGGTCGTCGATGGTCTTCTCGAAGAACCAACGGTTCTCGCCCCACGGCGCGCCCCATACCTCGAAGCACAGGCACCATGTGGCGAAGGAATCGAGGTCCGGGCCGGCGGTGGTCTTGAAATGCTCGAATTCGAGCTCGCGCTTGTTGTTGCGGCCCGCTTCGAAGATCAGGCGCAGCGCCGGGCGCTTGGCCTCCCACGCCGCGTTGATGTCCATCGGGGTCGATTCGTCGTTGCGCGCGGCCACCGAATCATGCAGCGCATCCACCTGCGCGCGCACGTCGGCCGGCAGTGTGGCATATTCGGGGATATCCTGCGGCCGGATGTACGTCACGTTGAGGAATCGGCGCGATTCCGGTAGATACGGCGATGGCTCAAGCGGCGGAATCGGCGCGCCGGCGTGAATCGGATTGATGAGCATGAAGTCGGCCTTGGACTTCTCGGCGGCATCTGCCAAAAGACGCTTCAGATCGCCGTAATCGCCGATGCCCCACGATTCGCGGGACCGCACGGAATACATCTGCGTCATCCAGCCCCACCGCTGGTGCTCGGCGACCGCCTCCGGCACGGGAATGCGCGCGGGGGCGGCGATGATGGCCGCCTTGCCCTCGCGCCCGTCAACCGTGACGGTCAGCGTGTGGTAACCCATCGGCAAATCGGGGGCGATGGTCAAGTCCGGCTTGCCGGAATTGAGGTTCGGCAGCAGGGCAAAGTGGCCAAACGCGGTGCCGTCCTCCAGTTCGATGGAGGCGGTGATGTCCGCGTCCGACGAGCAGTTCAGGGTGATGCCGGTCGGTTTGCCGGTGGTGGCGACGATGGTGGAGGGGAGCAAACGTTTGCTGTTTTCCACCTCAAGTTGGGTCATGGAGCGTACGATGGCCTCGTCGCTGGATGCGTCCACGTCGAGGGCCTTGAGTACGGCGACCAAGGCCGCGTCGCTGATTTCGGTGTAGGTGCCGAGCTGGTCGATGAATGAGGTGGCAAGTCCGCAGGCTTTGGCGAGCTTGATGAGCGGGCGGGCGAGTCGTTCCGTGCTTTCCGCGCGCTGCGGGGCACCGGAAGCGGCGTTGTTGGTGGTGTCTGCGATGGTGCCGGTGCTGGTTGCTGCGTCGTTGCCGTATGCGTCGGTCATGATGACTCCTTGCTTGCAAATCGGGTACTGCTAGTCGTTTGCATTGCTGTTCGAGGGCCGCTCTGCGTTGAGGTTCCGGCAACCTGACAGACCAATGTTCGAGCTGTTCTGCCTCTACCGTAACTCATATTGACAACGATTGCAATACATTCGGTGAGTTGGACGAGGCTAGAGGTGTTGGTGTTTGTCGTGATGGCCCGTTGACTATCCCCAGTCGACTTTGCCGACAGCCTCGCCGGCGGAGGTGAGGTCGAACGGGTTTAACCAAACACGACGAACGATTGCGGGGAGAGCGTCAGCTGCCCGCCGCTCACGGCCGGTTCACTAAGACTGAGCAGCACGTCGGCGTCGGAAGAGAGCTCGTCCGGCAGGTATTCCGTGAGGAATGAGGCGATTGAGGCACCTGAATCGGCGTTGAAATAACTGGAATCGCCTTCGTGCTCCATAGGCGTGTCGGTATTGCGCAGCAACAGGTTGTAGCCGTTCGGGTGGCCGTCCCGGCGCCAGTCGAGGTAGAGGTCCATGTCGAAGCCGGCCTGCATCGATTCGTTCGGATGGCCTGGACGCCATCGGCGGACCGACCTGGGTGGATTCCGATAAGGCGGCCGTATGGGTGACCAACTGGGACACCGAGCGCAACGGCTCCTCGCTCACCACCCGTGACGGCACCAGCTACCTGCTCGCCAACGCCTTCATGCTCGCCTACGATTACGGCCAGCCGCACATCTTCTCCGGCTACTACTACGCCGGCGTCGACGACGGCGCTCCCGGCGCCACCCGCACCTCCGTGCCGGACATGACCTGTCCGACCGACGGCATCGAAACCGCCGGCACCTGGCACTGCGCGCAACGCTGGACCGCCATCCGCGGCATGATCGGCTTCCGCAACGCCGTGGCCGGCACCTTCACCGGCACCGTGGCCAAGGGCTCGGCCGTCGCCCTATACGCCGGCGCGACGCCCGCAAACTGGACCGGCACCCGGAAAGACGATCCGTCCGATCCCGCCTGGTTCACCGGCGAAACACCGCATAAGGGCGATGACACCGCCGCCAAGTCCGCCGATTCCGCAGCGTCCGCCAAGTCAGGCGACGCCAAGTCCGGAAAGGCAACGTCCGATGCCATCCGCCGCGCCGCAACGCTCGCCGCCATCCTCCTGCCCGTCATCGTCGGCGTCACGTTCATGGCGATAGCTCGCAGGAACGGCAAAGCCCAGTCCGACAACAGCGGCCCGAATGACGACTGATTCGGCCCCGCTCAGCCGCGCACCCGCGGCGCGGCGGTGGAGTCGCGTACCAGCAGTTGCACGGGGAAGATCTCGTGCGGCTGGTCCAGGGTGCGCCCCTCGATAAGGTCCAGGGCCTTGCGCGCGGCGGCGACGGCCATGTCGTACGGCTTCTGGCGCACGGTGGTCAGCCCCACCTCGCCCGAGAACGTGCTGTTGTCGAATCCGGTGACGGACAGGTCGGCCGGAATCGCCATGCCGCATTGGCGCAGGCGGAAGAACAGCGGAATCGCCAGCGAATCCTGATGGAAGCACAGGGCAGTTGGGGCGTCGTCGCGCGCGAGCAGCGCGGTGAGGGCGGCGTCGACCGGATCGTCGCCGGCCTGCATGTCCATCGTCTGGCCGGTCACGCCGTCCAGTTCGCTGCACGCCTCCAGGAATCCGGTGACGCGGTTGTGCGAGCTGAAGCCCATCGTGGCATCGAACGTCTCGTACAAATACAACAGGTTGCGGTGGCCGAGCGTGGTCAGATGGCGCACGATCAGCCGGATGCCGGCCTTGTCGTCGATGCCCACGGAGGCGGTGAACCCCTGCGAGGCCGTGTTGATGCCGATGAGCGGGATCCGCGTGGTGTTGAGTCGCCTGATTTCGGCCGGGGTGATGGCGAACGACGAGACGATGACCGCGTCCGCGTTGCCGCGCACCGGCAGTTCGTCGAAGAACTCCTCGCGCGCGCCCGCGTCGCCGATCGGTTGGATGACCAGATCGTAGCCGGCCGATCGCAGCACTTCGTTGAGGCCTTCGATGATGCGCGAGGTGAACCAGTCGAGCTTGCTGCTGCCCACCAGCAGCGCCACGCGGTGGGAGCGGCCCGATTTGAGGATGCCGGCCATGCGGGATACCGAGAAGTCGAGTTGTTGGGCGGCCTCCATCACCTTGGCGCGCGTTTTGGCGGAGACCATGTCAGGGCGGGAGAACGCGCGGGAGACCGTGGCGGTGGAGACGCCTGCTTGCCTGGCGACGTCCTCGATGCTGGCTTTCATGGCCCCTCCCGGTTTTTCAAAGTTGACGGTGCGACAAACTTCTCTTCATTGTAAATCATTGCAGTACGTTTTACGACAGTCATAGTGCAATGGGTTGCGATATTGCGACACGCCGAAAATATAGACCAATATGGTCTCAATAGCTTTGGAATGTAACAGGTTGCAAATGTAACGGTTTGCATGGCTGAGAAAGCCGGGTTGCCGAACTAGTTCGACACCCGTATACTGAACCGTGTTCACTTAGAGCTTGCGAGGAAGTAAGGGAGATAATGAAGATCAAGAAATCTCTCGCCGCGCTGACTGCAACCGTGAGCATTATGGCACTTGCAACCGGTTGCAGTTCGAGCGGTTCGTCGGGCGTCGTCGACACCCAGGCCGACAAGGGCCTGGCCGTCATGGGCCTGGCCGTCATGGGCGACACCATCACCTACGACCCCAACCACTTGGTCAACGACGGCCAGCCCATCGAACTGGGCTACTGGTCCTGGGGCGACGAAAGCACTGACCCGGTGATCTCCATGCTCCACGAGTACGAGAAGATCCACCCGAACGTCACCTTCAAGATCTCGCAGGTGGCTTGGAGCGACTACTGGGTCAAGACCCCGCTCTCGCTCAAGGGCAACAAGAACGTCCCCGTGCTGTTCAACGTCCACAACTCCGAGGATGCCCTGCTCCGCCCGCACGCCGCCCGCCTCGACGGCGCCAGCGACTGGCGCATCTTCCACCAGGTGGTGCTGCCGATGAGCCGCAATTCCATCGCCGCGCTCGCCAGCTTCACCTTCCTGTGGAACTGGGAGGACTACCTCTGGCCGTTCCTCATGATCACCGATGACGACAAGCAGCTGTTGTCGGTGGGCCTCAAGATGTTCTCCGGCCAGTACGGCACCGATTACGGCGGACTGTTCGCCGCCACCTCCGTGACCATCATCCCGGTGGTCATCGTCTACCTGGTGTTCCAGAAGCAGTTCATCGCCGGCATCGCCACCGGCTCTGGCAAGTAAACCCGGCCGGTTTCGGCCGAATCCGAACTGCGCCGCGGTCTCCCACCAGTCCCGGGGAGCCGCGGCCGCATCACTCGTATCATCGTGAATAACCGTACAGAAAGAGTAACCATGGCACAATCGCCACAACTCAAGCATTCGTCTCCGACCTCGCCCGATCCGCAGGACTTCCGCCTCGACGCCACGCCGGCCATGCGCGCCGACAATGTGGTGTCCGGCGACCACTGGCGCATCGGACTCATCACCGATTCGCTCGTGCGATTCGAATGGTCCGATTCCGGCGTATTCGAGAACCGCCCGACCCAGACCGTCCTGAACCGCGATTTCGGTAGCCCAGTCGAACGCCGCGTCACCGAGCGTGACGGCCGCGTCATCATCGACACCGCGGCCCTGACCATCGTCTACGACCAGCAGCCGTTCAGCAAGGAAGGCCTGAGCGTGGTCGTCAAAGGCGTGGCCGACACCCAGTTCAACACCTGGCATTACGGCGACGCCCAGCGCGGCAACCTCAAAGGCACCGCCCGCACGCTGGACGAGGCGGACGGCGCCATCGAGCTTGACAACGGCGTGATCTCGCGCGACGGCTGGGCCGTCATCGACGATTCCGCCGCCAACATCATCATCGAAACCGACACGGTGAACGGCAAGGCGAACCCGTTCGGCACCTGGGTATCCCCGCGCGCCACCGCCGAAACGGACTTGTACTTCTTCGGCTATGGCCACCGCTACATCGAGGCCGTACGCGACTTCTATCGCCTGACCGGCCCCACGCCGCTCCTGCCGCGCTTCGCCATGGGCAACTGGTGGAGCCGCTACTACCGGTACACGCAGGACGGCTATCTGGCCCTGATGGACCGCTTCAAGCGCGAGGGCATCCCGTTCACCACCTCCGTGATCGACATGGACTGGCATCGCGTGGACGACGTGGACCCGAAGTACGGTTCCGGCTGGACCGGCTACTCGTGGAACCGCGAACTGTTCCCCGACCCGCCGGCCTTCCTCGCCGACCTGCACCGGCGCGGCCTGCGCACCACACTGAACGTCCACCCGCGCGACGGCGTGCGCGCGTTCGAGGACGCCTACCCCGAAGTCGCCAAGCGCGTCGGCATCGACCCGGCCACCGAGGAGAACGTGGAATTCGACCTCACCAACCCGGACTTCGTGGACGCCTATTTCGACATGCACCACCGCATGGAGGCCGAAGGCGTCGACTTCTGGTGGCTGGACTGGCAGCAGGGCGGCGTGACCCGCGAGAAAGGTCTCGACCCGCTGTGGATGCTCAACCACATGCACTACCTCGACTCAGGGCGCGGCGGCAACTGGCCGCTCACCTTCTCCCGGTACGCCGGCCCCGGCTCCCACCGCTACCCGGTCGGCTTCTCCGGAGACACGATCGTGACCTGGGAATCGCTCGCCTTCCAGCCGCAGTTCACCGCCACCGCTTCCAACATCGGGTATGGCTGGTGGAGCCACGACATCGGCGGCCACATGTTCGGCTACCGCAACGAAGAGCTGGAGGCCCGCTGGTACCAGCTCGGCGCGTTCAGCCCGATCAACCGACTGCATTCGTCCAACTCGCCGTTCTCCGGCAAGGAGCCGTGGAACTTCAACCGTGACGTGAGCGCCGCGATGGTGGACGCGCTGCGTCTGCGCCACGCGATGATGCCGTACTTGTACACCATGAACTACCGTGCCGCCGAAGCCGGCCGTCCGCTGGTCGAGCCGATGTACTGGCAGAACCCGGATACGCCGGACGCCTACGAGGTGCCGGACGAGTTCCGCTTCGGCACCGAGCTCGTGGTCGCGCCGATCGTCTCCCCGGACGATGCCGCCGCCTGCCGCGGCCGCGCCGACGCC
>OMNT01001733.1_pt1 | contig 19256 bp, 17 predicted proteins | sample 1672551 | NCBI WGS metagenome assembly OMNT01 (sample SAMEA3136698, study PRJEB25190) | human gut metagenome
TAGGTGGAAAAGCGCACGCCCCGGCGGGCATCGAAGCGGGCGGCGGCCCACAGCAGCGCCGCCTCGGCCTCTCCGATGAGCTCCTCGCGAGGCACCCCTCTCCCGAAAAAGCGCTTGGCGCAATATACCGCCAGTCCGTAATGCGCGCGCTCCGGCCGGTCAGCCGATCTCGTCAAGCATTCGCTCACGGTGCAACCCTACCTCGCCGGTGATGTATTTGCGCATGGTGACGGTCGTCCCCCTGTCCACGGCGCTGTCCACCTCGACCGCGTCCATGAAGGTCTGCATCACGCAAAAGCCCATGCCGCTGCGCTCCGCACCGTCGCCGGTGGAATAGAAGGGCTGCATGGCCTTTTCCACATCCGCGATGCCGCAGCCCTCGTCGCGGATGACCACGGTCAAAAGCCGCCGGTCGCCGTATTCCGCGCTCATGCGCACCAGCCCGTCCTCCCGGCCCCGGTACCCGTGCACGATGGCGTTGGTCACCGCCTCGCTTACCGCGGTTTTGATATCGGCCATCTCCGGCAGCGTGGGATTGAGCTGCACGGCAAAGGCCGCGATGGCCACCCGCGCGAACGCCTCGTTCTGCGGCAGCGCGGAAAAGGTGAGTTCCATTTGATTCTGCATCACAGCCGACCTCCCCTGATGTCATCCTCCACGCCGATCACGCGGTCCAGCCCTGAAAGGCGGAACAGCTTTTCCACCGGCGGCTGCATGTGCATTACGCTCAGGCTTCCGCCACGCGCCTGCAGCGCGCGCAGCCGCCCCAGCAGCATCCCGATCCCCGAGGAATCCATGAAAGTCAGGTTCTCCAGGTCCAGCACCAGGTGTGTGATGGTCTGGTCCTCCAAAAGCTCGTCCAGCCTGCGGCGAATCTGCGGGGCTGCAAAATGGTCCAGCTCACCCGCGATGACCACCGTGACGGCGCTTCCGAGCGGCTTTGCTCCAAGCATGACTCATCCTCCGTTCCGGTCGTTTCGCGTGTAGGATTCGTGTATTGTCACAGATATCCTTTGACGAATTTGGTCTACTTATGCAGACGAGCGCATTTTTTCAAACAGCCCAAAAAAGCACAGGCGGTCTTCGCCTGTGCACAAACCAATCAAAAAACCCTTTGGAATTCGGAGGACACCCCTCTGCGTCCTTTTCCCAATCACGCTTTTCAATCGCCCGTGGCATTATGTCAGCAAAAACGCTTCCACCGCCCGGCGGAACCCCTCCGGATTGGTCCGGGCGATAAAGTGGTCGCCGGGGAGGATCTCAAGCTGCGAGTTGGGCAGGCTCCGCGCGATCAGGCGGGTGTGCTTCTCTCGAATCATGTCATGGGTTCCGGCGATCACCAGCGCGGGCGCAGCGATGTGGCCAAGCGCTGAGGGCGGGATATGAGGCTCCCGCACCATCAGGCCAAGCAGCTCCGCCTTGCGCCCGGCTCGCGGGCTGACCCGCGCCAGCACTGTGGCCAGGCAGTAGTCCAGCACGATGGGAATCTGGACCGAGAGCTTTACACCCGAGGGGTCCAGGTTGGCGCCATTGAGAATCAGCCGGTCCACCCTGTCCGGATAGTCAAGCGCGAAGGTGAGCGCGATGTTCCCGCCGTCCGAAAAGCCCAGCAGGCTGGCCTTTTCGATGCCTTGCGCGTCCATGAAATCCCGCAGGTCCCGCGCGAATTGGGCGATGGTGAACGGGGCGCTTCCCCGCGGCGATTTGCCGTGCCCTCTCGTATCCAGCGCGATCACCCGGAAATGCCGGGCCAGCGCGGCGATGTGCGGGGCAAAGTAGGTGCCGTCCTCCCCGTTCCCGTGCAGCAGGATCAGCGGTGTGCCGCTGCCGGCTTCGGTGAAAGCAAGTGCGATATCCATGGCGGCTTCCTCACTGAATGGTGGCGGTAAACTTGAGCAGCGTTATGCTGGGACTGTTGAACAGCCGTCCCTTGAGAGGGTGGGCCTCGCTGGCGCCCAGACCGCCCGAAATATACTGGTTGATGCTGTTGACGCGCTGCATGCCCATCAGCCCGTCATCCGGGGGAAGCCAGCCTATGTCCGGCACATACAGCGCCCCCATGCCCGGCACGCGCCACTGACCGCCGCAGTAATGCCCCGCCAGAAGCAGGTTAATGGTGCGGAAGCTGAATACCTTCTCCTCATCCGCCCATTCCAGGCTGGTGCGGATATAGTCCTGAATCAGCGGCACATGGGTTACGGCGATTTGCAGATCGGTAGAGAGCATTTCCTGCTGCGCAGCCACGGCGCGTTCCATGGCATCCAGGCGGTAACACAGCGCGCGGTAGCTGGCGCCGCCCTCCGCTTCGTACTGCCGGCCCAGCGCCTCCATATCTTCCTTCTGCTTGGTCAGGCTCTTCACCATGCCCGCGGCGTCCACATCATAGAGGTATTCCGGCACAAACCATATGCCGCGCTTGCCTACCTCCTGCCGTACGGGTGCGTCCAGGTAGATGGCGCCCTCCTGCTGCGCGGCGAGCACCCAGTCGGCGAGCACCTCCGGCGTGCCCCTCGGGGTGGAGATCACCGGCGCGGGGTCGTCGTCGCCCGCCACGAAATACACCGGCGCTTCAGGCTTGAGCTGCTTCAGGGTATGGATCAGCGTGAGCATGGGCTCGTAGTTGCCGTCGCTGCCCACCATGTCGCCGGTCATCACCACGGCCTGAAAGGCCTTGCCCTTGAGCAGAGATTGCCACAGTTCCATGTCGCTGCCGACCGGCCCGGCATGCAGGTCGCTGATGTGAAGCACCGTAAAGCCTTCAAAGGTCTTGTCCATGCCCATGACGGACACGCGTTCCTCCAGCAGCGCCACATGGCTGTTGACCGCCTGATTGAGCAGCAACCCAGCCAGTATCACGGCCAGCAACATGCCCAGCATCGTAAGCAGGCAGCCCCCCCTGCCGGTTTTCTGCTTTTCGGGGGCAAAGATGTAGTTGCTTTTGCGTTTTCCCATTTCATTCACCCCCAACATATTGTAATATCATCATAAGGGGAGCCATCCTTGCAAGTCAACGGCCTGTTTCTAAGAAAAGCATTACGCTTTTTGGGAAGAAGCGCGCAGTTTCGGCATAAATCCGATATATCCAGTCACAGATGTTTTACACTTGTAAACGGCTTTGTCCCCGCATTTGCCCCTCCTGTCAGATAACGGAGCCACACCCGCAAATACTCCCATTCTTTCCAGCTTTGACAGCTATCATACAATAGAAGATATGCGCCATCTGAAAAATTTTTGGGTTTCGGTTGACATAAAAATTTTTCCGCATATAATGTTCGATGTACAACTGTTGCATATAAAACATTTTGCAACTCTGGAGGTGCCAATGCAACGAAAGATCGGAATTGACATTCACCGTCTGGACAACCGCATTCGACGCTGTGTGCAGCACACTGCCACGCAGCACGAAATGGAGGCGGTCAGCGGTACCAACGGCCGCATCATCCGCTTTTTGAGCGAGCATACGGACCGGGACATCTATCAGAAGGATCTGGAAAGCGAGTTCGGCATCACCCGCTCCACCGCGTCGCGCGTCCTGCGGCTGATGGAGCAAAAGGGACTGGTGGAACGGCAAAGCGTGCCTCAGGATGCCCGGCTGAAAAAGCTGGTGCTGACGGAGCGTTCCCGCAGGCTGGTGCAGGAGATGTGCCAAACCGGCATGACCATAGACACCCGGCTGTTGCGGGGTTTTTCGCCCGACGAGGTACAGACGCTCTACGGCTTTCTGGACCGCATGTTCCGAAATCTGGAGTAGCGGCGCTTGCGGACCGTTTCAAAATAAGGAGGGTAAGCAATGGTAAAACGCCTGATGAAAAGCATTCGGGAGTTTAAGGGCGCATCCATCAAGGCGCCGATTTTTGTATCCCTGGAGGTGGTGATGGAGGTAGTCATTCCGTTGATCATGGCCGATCTGATCGACCGGGGCATCAACGGCGGCAACATGCCCTACATCCTCAAAACAGGTCTGATTCTGGTCTTGGCGGCGCTGATGTCGCTGTGTTTCGGCGCGCTGGCAGGCAAGTACGCCGCCACGGCCTCGGCCGGGTTTGCCAAGAACCTGCGCAGGGACATGTACAGTCATGTGCAGGAATATTCCTTTTCCAACATCGACAAATTCTCCACCGGCGGCCTGGTCACGCGTCTGACCACGGACGTAACCAACGTGCAGAACGCTTATCAGATGGTCGTCCGCATCGCAGTGCGCGCACCATTCATGCTGATCTTCTCCCTGGGCGCCGCCATCTGCATCGACTGGCAGCTCTCGGTGATCTTCCTGGCCTTCATTCCGGTCCTGGGTATTGGCCTGTACCTGGTCGCCACCCACGCTCATCCGATTTTTGAGCGTGTGTTCAAGCTTTACGACCGCCTCAACGGCGTAGTGGGCGAAAACCTGCGCGGCATCCGCGTAGTCAAGTCCTTTGTGCGCGAGGCGCATGAGGATGAGAAGTTCGACGCCATCTCGCAGGACATCTATCAGGATTTTTCCCTCGCTGAACGCATTCTGGCTTTCAACATGCCACTGATGCAGTTCTCCGTGTATGGCTGCATGCTGCTCATCAGCTGGTTCGGCGCGCAGGCGGTGGTAGCCTGCGGCGGAGACGCGGCGCTCGGCCTGTCCACAGGTGAGCTGACCAGCCTGTTCACCTACACCATGCAGATCCTTTCCAGCCTGATGATGCTGAGCATGGTGTTTGTCATGATCGTCATCTCCCGCGCCTCCATGGAGCGCATCGACGAGGTGCTTCAGGAGCCCAGCGCGATCGTATCGCCCGAAAACGCGGTCACCAAGGTGGCGGACGGCTCCATCGTCTTTGACAACGTGACGTTCCGCTACAACGCCAAGGCGGAAAAACCGGTTCTGGATCATGTGAGCCTGAACATTGCCTCCGGGCAGACGGTCGGCATCCTGGGCGGCACAGGTTCGTCCAAGTCGAGCCTGGTGCAGCTGATCCCGCGCCTGTATGATGTGAGCGAGGGCAGCGTATCGGTGGGCGGCGTGGACGTGCGCCGCTATGACCTGGAAGCCCTGCGCGACGCCGTAGCCTTCGTGTTGCAGAAGAACGAGCTGTTCTCCGGCACCATCAAGGACAACCTGCGCTGGGGCAACGAGCACGCCACCGACGAGGAAATGATTCATGCCTGCAAGCTGGCGCAGGCCGACGGCTTCATCCAGTCCTTCCCCGACGGGTATGACACCTATATTGAGCAGGGCGGCACCAACGTATCCGGCGGGCAGAAGCAGCGCCTGTGCATTGCGCGCGCGCTGTTGAAAAATCCCAAGGTACTGATTCTGGACGACTCCACCAGTGCCGTGGATACCGCTACCGACGCGTTGATCCGTCACGCGTTCCGTGAGGAAATTCCCAACGTGACCAAGATCATCATCGCTCAGCGTGTGGCCAGCGTGATGGATGCGGACCAAATCGTGGTGCTGGACGAGGGCCGGCTGATGGATGTGGGCACACACGACGAACTGATGAGCCGAAGCGCCATTTACCGAGAAGTGTATGAATCCCAGATGAAGGGAGGCGATGAGGAATGATGCGGGGTATGAGAATGCGCGGGGGCGTCAAGCCCCAGGATGTGGGCCGGACGGTTCGCAGGCTGATGAGCTATGTGGCGCGCTACCGCCTGCGGCTGATGCTGGTGGTGCTGTGCATCATTCTCAGCGCCGTGGCCAGCGTGCTCAGCTCCACGTTTATCGGCGTGCTGATCGACGATTATATCTCCCCGCTGCTTTTGCAGGCCAATCCCGTTTTTACCGGCCTGGCCAGGGCCCTGGGCGTGATGGTCTGCGTCTATGTGGTGGGCATGATCAGCGGCTATTTTTACAACCGGCTGATGGTCACCGTGGCGCAGGGCGTGCTCAAGGATGTGCGCGACGAGATGTTCGCTCATATGCAGACGCTGCCCATCCGCTACTTTGACACGCACAGCCATGGCGAGGTGATGAGCCATTTCACCAACGACACCGACACCCTGCGCCAGATGATCGCCCAGGCGCTTCCGCAGGTGCTGTCCTCGGTGGTTTCGCTGGTGGCGGTGGTCTGTGCCATGCTGTCGCTGAGCCTGTGGCTGACGCTGTTTGTGCTGGCCTTTGCAGTGCTGATGCTGTACATCACCAAGCGGGTAAGCGGACAGAGCGGCAAATACTTCGTCAAGCAGCAGCAGTCCCTGGCCGATGTAAACGGCTACATCGAAGAGATGATCAACGGCCAGAAGGTAGTCAAGGTATTCTGCCATGAGCAGAAGGCCGTGGAGGAATTTGACCGCCGCAACGACGAGCTGTGCCGCAACGCCACCGCGGCCAACAAGTTCGCCAATATTTTGGGGCCGGTCAACAACAACCTGGGCCATCTGCTCTATGTGCTGCTGGCCGTGGTGGGCGCGGCCATGAGCCTGGCCGGGCTGCCCAACGTGGGGCTGTCCGGCGCGGGCACGATCACGCTGGGCATGATCGCCTCGTTCATGACCCTGTCACGCAGCTTCGTGATGCCGCTGAGCCAGGTCAGCCAGCAGCTCAGCTCGGTTATCATGGCCCTGGCGGGCGCGGAACGCATCTTCCACCTGATGGATGAACCCAGCGAGCACGACGACGGCTATGTGACGCTGGTCAATGCGCGCCGGGAGAACGGCCAGCTCGTGGAAAGCCAGACCCGCACTGGGCTGTGGGCCTGGAAGCATCCGCATCATGACGGCACCGTGACCTACACCGAGCTCAAGGGCGATATCGTACTGGATGACGTGGATTTCGGCTATGTGCCGGACAAGACCGTTCTGCACAACATCTCCCTCTACGCGAAGCCGGGTCAGAAGATCGCCTTCGTGGGCGCGACGGGCGCGGGCAAAACCACCATCACCAACCTGCTCAACCGCTTCTACGACATCGCCGACGGCAAGATCCGCTATGACGGCATCAATATCAACAAGATTCGCAAGAGCGACCTGCGCCGCTCGCTGGGCATGGTTTTGCAGGATGTCAGCCTCTTTACCGGTACGGTGATGGAAAACCTGCGCTACGGAAAGCTCGACGCCACGGACGAGGACTGCATCCGTGCCGCTAAGCTCGTCAATGCCGACGCCTTCATCCGCATGCTGCCCAACGGCTACCAGACCGTGCTCACCGGCGACGGCAGCGGACTGAGCCAGGGCCAGCGACAGTTGATCTCCATCGCGCGCGCGGCCGTGGCCGACCCGCCCGTGATGATTCTGGACGAGGCCACTTCCTCCATCGACACCCGCACGGAAAGCATCGTGCAAAAGGGTATGGATGCCCTCATGCGTGGGCGCACGGTGTTCGTCATCGCGCACCGCCTGTCCACGGTCCGCAATTCCGACGCCATCATGGTACTGGATCATGGGCGCATCATCGAGCGCGGCAGCCATGAGGACCTGATCGCCCAGAAGGGCGCGTACTACCGGCTGTATACCGGAGCATTTGAGCTGGAGTGAGGGACGCCGGCTGAAAAAAGGATACGAACGGGGCGCCATCCGGGAGGATGACGCCCCGTCAGCTTGTCGAAAAAGTCCGGGCTGTGCAAGTCTTTTCCGCCCGATCACGCCAATACCGGCGTTATGCGCGGTCCCGCGCAGTTATGGCATTCGCTTGACCGGTGGGCTGCATGGCACCGAATGCCCAATACGACCCGAAACAGGCAGCAAAACCATGGGCAAGGCCGACGGGGATTGCACGAAAGCAACCGGGATACCTGCCACCAAAGGTGGGAAAGCGAAGGCAGTCAACCGGAATGGGAGGGGGACGGCCGGCGTCCTCTGCGGCGTCGAGGCTGCGGTCCCCCTGACTTTCTAACATGGAGTTTGCCGCCGTTTTGAATTGCTGAAAATCCCATGTTTTAAAAAGCGTTTCTTTAAAATGAGATGACATGAAGAAAGGATGATTGAATCAGCTGCCTGCCCGACGTTCCCTTTTCCGGTTGCTCCGATAATACTCCCCAAAGCCCAGAGGAGCGGAGTGGCACATGGGCCATGCCTGCTTTCAGGCATCGAATCGTGATGGGAGCGGGCCTGCCCTCCCGGTATGCCAACGCCCCGCATCCTTGCGGTACGGATACGGGGCGTTTGGCCTGGATGGTGGCTTACCGGTATTCCGGCAGCCAGCCCTCGTGTGCGGCAATCATGTCGTCGCAGAGCGCAACGATATCGTCGATGGACAGCTCGCTCTGGCAGTGCGGGTCCAGCATGGCGGCCTGATAGATGGCATCCTTTTTCAGCGTCATGGCCGCCTCGATGGTCATCAGCTGCACGTTGATATTGGTGCGGTTCAGTGCGGCGCACTGTTCGGGCAGGTTGCCTACAAAGCAGGGAGTCACGCCGCAGGCATCCACCAGGCAGGGAACTTCTACGCAGGCGTTGCTGGGCAGGTTGGGGATCAGGCCCTGATTGAGCACGTTGCCGCCGATCTTGCAGGGCACGTTGGTCTCCATCGCCTCCATGATGTAGCTGGCATATTCGCGCGTGCGTTCGTGCGCCAGGCTGGGGTTGAGGGTCAGCTCGTCGCGGCGCTTTTTCCAGTCGGCGATCTTCTTCACACAGCGCCGCGGATATTCATCCAGCGGAATGTTGAAGCGGTCGATCAGCTCGGGATATTTGTCCTTGATGAAAAAGGGCAGATATTCCGCGTTGTGTTCGCTGGATTCCGTCACATAATACCCGAAGCGCTTCATGATTTCAAGGCGCACCATGTTGTCGTGCTTTTCGGTCAGCTGCGCCGCGCGCCGCTTGATTTCAGGGTAAAGGTCGTTGCCGTTTCGGTCGGTGATTTCCAGCAGCCATGCCATATGATTGATGCCGGCGATCTTTGCGCGCACATTATCCTCTTCATAGGGCATGCCGACGGTTTTCAGCAGGCTCTTGGCGCATACCTGAACGCTGTGGCACAGCCCCACGGTCTTTATGCCCGTATAGCGCTGCATGGCGCCGGTCAGCATGGCCATGGGATTGGTATAGTTGAGGAACCAGGCATCCGGGCATACATCCTCCATGTCGCGCGCAAAGTCCATCATCACAGGGATGGTGCGCAGTGCGCGAAAGATACCCCCGATGCCCAGCGTATCGGCAATGGTCTGCCGCAGCCCGTACTTTTTGGGTACTTCAAAGTCCGTGATGGTGCAGGGGTCATAAAAGCCCACCTGAATGGCGTTGACTGCATAGTTGGCGCCGCGCAGGGCGGCGCGGCGGTTTTCAACGCCGCAATAGGTTTCGATGCGGGCTTTGTTGCCCAGGTTGTTGTTCAGGGCGGTCAGCATCAGGTGGCTTTCCTCCAACCGCTGGGGATCGATGTCATACAGTGCGATGACGCTGTCTGCCAGCGAAGGGGTAAGCATGCTGTCACCGAGTACGTTTTTGGCAAATGCGGTGGAACCGGCTCCCAGAAATGTGATTTTGGGCATGAAGGACACTTCCTTTCCTGAAAGATGCAATCTGTTGTTTCATTATAGCGAAACGGGCTTCTTGATGAAAGCGCTGCTTTGTTGTACAATGCTGTCAAAATATTGCATGTGGAGTTGAGCGGCGTGGAAGGATACCTGTCTTTTGAGGATGATGCGCTTCCCCGTGAACTGTTTGTATGCCAGTTTGGGGAAGAAGCCTGTGCGCCCGGCTATGGCTTTGGCCCTACCGTCCGTTCGTGTTATCTGATTCATTTTGTACGTTCAGGCCGTGGCAAGCTCCACTGTGGAGGCCGCGTATGCCCCGTAGGACCCGGACAGGGCTTTTTGATCCTGCCGGGAGAGGAGACCTACTATCAGGCATCCTTTGAGCAGCCGTGGCACTATGCATGGGTGGGGTATCGCGGAACGCAAGCGGAATATCTGACACGGATGGCGGGACTGGACGATATGCACCGGGTTTTTACGCCCGATGACCCCGCGCTGGTCTGGCAGGCGATGGAGCAGATGCGCCGGGAAGGCCGGACGCTTTCTCTGACACAGATATCGGCAGTGGGCAACCTTCTGCGCATGATCAGCATGATTGCGCCCGCACACAATCCGGTCGTTGCGGGCGGGACCGCGCGGCAGTATTGTGAAAAGGCGAAGTGGTATCTGGAAGGGCGTTTTGACCGGGACGTATCCGTACAGGAAACGGCGGATTTCGTGGGACTCAGCCGCTCCCAGCTCTATCGTGTCATGATGGAGCAGCTGGGCTGTTCGCCCAGAAGGCTGCTGACAGAGATCCGCATTCGCCATGCCCAGCAGCTTCTGAAGACCACATCGCTGACCATGGAGGAAATTGCGCGGCGCATTGGTCTGTGTACGGGGGCGCAGTTCGGAACGCTGTTTCGCAGCATGCAGGGCATAAGCCCCGGAAAATACCGGCAGCAGGAACGCGAAAAGGAGGCGGCGCCGCAACGGCTGGAGCGCTGAGCAGGTGACGGCTGTTCCCTTCACGTTCATCAGGGACGGTGCAAGTTGCTCCACCGCATCGGAACCCCCCTGGAAAAGCCACAGGACTCCACAAAAGGGCCCGCCGAAGAAGCCTTCTTCAGCGGGCCCTTTATCCGCGCGGTGCGGGCACTCAGATCTCGTCCTCCAACATACAGTCGATGACGCCGTCAATGCTCTGGCCGCCATCAATAAAGATGGTTTGCCCCACGATGAAGCTGCTCTTCTTCTTATCGGCCAGGAACTGGATCATGGGCACGATATCATCCACGGTTCCGCCGCGTCCGGCCGGGATCTTGCGCTCGAAGCCGCGGATATCGCGCTCGCTGTAGCGATCCATGATCTTGGTGTACACCAGCCCCGGTGCGATGCAGTTGACGTTGATGCCGTACTTGATAAGCTCCACACCGATGGACTTGGTGAACATGTTCATGCCGGCCTTGCCTGCGGAATAGGGCAGGGCCTTGCGCTTGACCCACGTCACCAGGCTGTGGATGGAAGAGATGTTGATGATGGAGCCGTGAATGCCTTTTTCGATCATGCAGCGTGCGGCAAGCTGGGAGCAGTACGCTGCGGAATTGAGGTTGAGCGCGATTTGCTCATCCCAGTAATCCATGGGCATATCCACAAAGCCGCCCTTGGGCATTTTCAGCGCACCCCCGGCGTTGTTCACCAGCACATCAATGCGTCCGAAATGGTTGATAAAGGCATTCAGCATACGTTCACACTGGTCGCGGCGGCCGACGTCGCATTGATAAATCTGCGCGTCAACACCATAGCGGCGGCATTCCTCGGCAACGCTTTGCGCTCCCTCGGGCGTTTTGTTGTAGTTGATGCCCACGTCATAGCCATCCTTGGCGAACGCGATGACGGCAGCAGCGCCAATGCCGTGGGAAGAGCCGGTAACCAGAATCGCTTTTCTTTCACTCATTTGAATTCTCCTTTTACATGCATACTTTCCAGAAATTGCGTGACGGTATAGAGCGGCAGGAACAGGAAGTCCGGCATCACGCCTCCCACCTTGACGATGAGGCCTCGGGCCAGACTGGCGGGATCATGTTCTCCCGAATCCCACGCCTTGCGCAGAAAAGCTGCATATTCATCCATGCAGGAGGCGCAGGCATCAATATAGGCCACTACAGCGTCGGAACCCTCCGCAAGGCTGCCCAGGGGCAGATAATCATGGCCGGCTACAATGCGGCGTATGGGCAGCTGTTTGAGCTTTTTTAGCGTTGCCAGATAGCCCGGCAAATCCATGACCAGCGCGATCCCCTGTGTGACCGTTCCGTTGAGCTGCAAGCTGTCGCCGGTAATCAAAGTGCCGCTGCGCTCGTCCAGCCAGCAGACCGTGTCGGTGTCGTGACCGGGCGTGGTCACCAGGCGCAAATAACCCGCCAGCGTACCCCCTTCGTCAAGCAGCGCGTCTGCCGTCACACCGCGTAGCGATGCGGGGGCTTCCGGGCTGTACGCCGGGAAGGTGGCCCGGATGAGCCGGCTGTATTTGAGGGGATCCGCCAGCTTGTCTTGCGAGGCGGTAGAACATACCATCAGGATGGAGGGGCACAGCTCCCGGATGCGCGCATGTCCCCCGACATGATCGCCGTGACAGTGGGTGCAGGCCAAGTAGTGGATGTCCGACAAAGACATCCCCAGCTTTTTGAGCGCGGGTACGATGTAGTTGTCCACGTCGGATGCGCTGGCGGCGCTGTCGATCAATACGTTTTGCGTGCCGCGCACAAGCACAACGCCCGTCCATGTGCCGCTGAAGGGGACGCGCAGTCGATAGATGTCCGGCGCCAGGTTAACAAACTCAGGCATGAGAAACCTCCCTACTTTTTTCATCAAAACGAGAAGGACAAATTGATTGTAATGTAGCGGCTATGGGCATACAAGGCGGAAAAAGGCCATCTGTTCAACACGCTTTTCCGTCTTGCGTTTAAAGGGAAAAGGGTGTAAAATAAACCTCTTTATCATCTCTTCCCAAGGATGGATTTTGATTCTGAACAACAGCGCTTTTCGCCCAGGCAGAAATGTTTGTTTTGTTATAGAACAGATTTGTTTTCACCGTTGCTGCCGGGGCCGGACGCCTGTATAATGCAGGTACATTTCTGAAGGGAGTTGGATAGTGTGGCAAAAAAAATCACGGTTGCAGTTATCGGCTGCGGCGACTTTGCCTGCAATTTTGTACCTTTGTTTCAGGCACATCCATATGTTGAAAAAGTATATGTCTGCGATATCATCCCTGAGCGCGCCAGGGAGTATTCCCAAAGGTTCGGGGTCGAGATCATCGACACCTTTGAAAACGCGATAGCCGACTCCAAAATTACGGCCGTGGCCATCTTCACCCAGAGACATCTGCACGGACCGCTGGTCAAGGCGGCGCTGGAGGCCGGAAAGGATGTGTATTCCGCGGTGCCCATGGGCGTGTCCGTGGAGGAATGCCGGGAGATTGTCGAAACCGTAAAGAAAACCGGCAAAACCTATATGATGGGCGAAACCTGCATCTATTATCCCTGCTCCATGTACTGCAAGCAGCGCTACGAAAAGGGCGACTTCGGCACCTTTGTCTATGCCGAGGCCCAGTATCATCACGATATTTCCCACTTTCCCAAGAACTTTCGTGAGGATTTGGTCAATGCCGGCGTGCCGCCGTTCTATTACCCCACGCATTCCACGGCCATGGTGCTGCACGCGCTGAGCACCCGTGCTACGCGCGTTGTGGCCTTCGGCTATGCCGAGGCCCCGGGCAACGGGATTTATGAAAAGGGCGTGAACCAGTGGGATAACGTCTACTCCAACGGCTATTCGCTGATGAAGCTCGCCAACGGCGGCACTGCCCGCATCAACGAATGCCGCCGCATTGGCTATAAGGCCCCCAGCTCCTATATCAGCGCCTTTTACGGGACGAAGGGCAGCTACCAGTTCAGCAATGCCCAGCACATCTTTGCCCGTCTCACCCCCGACGGCGTGGATGCCGTGGACGTAAGCAGCCAGGTCAACCCCGAAGCCATGGAAGCACACCGCGGCGAGAAGGATTTTGTCAATTCGGTGGCAAACCACCGCTGGCAATCGGCGGATCCCTCACCAGTCCAGAAGGAACGTAACAGCTTGCTGCCCAAGAGCTACGCGGGCCTGCCAAACGGGCATATGGCCAGCCACAAGCTGCTGGTGGATGACTTTTGTACGGCCGCATATTTTGAAAAGATGCCCACCGTCAATGCATGGCTGGCGGCCAGATACACGGTGCCCGGACTGCTCGCACATGAATCCATGATCCGCGACGGACAGGCGTTTGACGTGCCGGATTTTGGCGACGCGCCGGTTTGAGGCAGAAAACTGCGCGGCGGTCAGCGCATTCCGCTGCGGTAATCCATGGGAGACACGCCGCGCAGCTTTCGAAAGGTCTCTGAAAAATGGGAGGGCGAGGAGAAACCCAGGTTGTCCGCGATCTCCTTCATACTCAGATCGGTCGTAACCAGCAGCGCGCAGGCATTGCGGATGCGGCACTGCATCTGGTAAAGATGAATGGTCTGGTGCGCATACTTGTGAAAAAGGCGATTGAGATAAAACGGGTGGTAGCCGAACATGCGGCCAAGGCTATCGGCGGTGATGCGTTCGCGGGAGTGCGCCTCCAGATACTGCTTGAGCCGCTCCACGACGGTTGGCACAGGTTTTTCTCCGGCTTTGGGCTCGCGCATAAGCTGCAATAGCATACCTTTCAGAAGAGCCGAGCAAAGTTCGTTGAAATAGACATCCCGCTTTTCCCGTTCCGACAGCAGCAGGGCCGCGGTCTGCTGGATCTGCGGTACATCCTGAAAAAGCGTGGGAATGGGAAAGAACGCCGGGTCGGGCAACTCGGGCATTCGCTCCGGGCGGAAGCGGGCAGGCGGGTCCGGACGAAACGCCTGCCCGTTGCCCGGCAGATAGGAAAGGCTGAAATTGATATTGTACAGCATGGCGGGGGCGTCCCGGTGAAACAGCATGCGGTACGCATGATCGGGCGGTATGATCAGGCAGGAACCCGCGCGCAGGGTAAGGCGTTTGGTTTCTGTCTCGGCGGCGCATTCGCCCTCGCGTATGGCGAACAGCCGGTAATCGTATGCCTTGATGGGCTCCGAATAGCTGATGGAGCCGCAACGCAGATCCATGTAGCGGATGAAGGGATTGAGCTGTGAAGCGTCCATGGGCATCGTGTCTCCCTTCCTGCCGACGGGACAGCTTGCAAGATTGTAAAATGATATTATAACATGATCGATGGCATAATACAAGACGGAATTTTGATGCTGAACGGCCGGCTTTTTTCTTTAGACACCAAAGCCGCTTTGGACTATACTGAACACGACAGATTACCGCACAACATAAATAACGGAGGTGTGGCGCATGACGGCGCTTGAATGGGTGCAGAGGAGCAAGATTATCGCCATCGTTCGCGGACTGCCAAAAGAGTATATGACAAGGCTGGCGGAGGCGTTATATGCAGGAGGCATCGACCTGATGGAGGTGACCTTTCACCAGCAGAAGCCGGAAACATGGAAGGACACGGCGGCGGCCATCGCCGCGGTGGACAGTTGCATGGAAGGGAAAATGCTGGTCGGCGCCGGTACGGTGCTCACCCTGGAGCAGCTCGATATGGCCCGGGACGCGGGAGCCAACTATATCATTACTCCCAACACCAACTGTGACCTGATCCGCCGCGTCAAGGAATACGGGCTTCTTTCCTTTCCCGGTGCGTTTACGCCCAGCGAGATTGTAGAAGCGTACGAGGCAGGGGCCGACGCGGTTAAGGTGTTTCCCGTGGGAAACCTGGGCCCGTCCTATATCAAGGCGATCAAGGCGCCGCTTTCCCATATCCCGCTCATGGCCGTGGGTGGCGTAAACGAGAAAAACGCAGCCGAGTTTCTGGCGGCGGGCTGCTGCGGTATCGGCGTAGGCGGGAACCTCGTGAACAAAAGCTGGATCGAAGCGGGCGAGTGGGACAAGATTACCGAACTGGCGCAAGCGTATAGAAAGGCGGTAGACGAGGCGTGAGCAGGGTCGTAACCTTTGGCGAGATCATGATGCGGCTGAATCCGGAGGGATATCTGCGGTTTGTACAGGCAGAACGCTTTGAAGCCACGTATGCGGGCGGAGAGGCAAACGTGGCGGTAAGCCTTGCCAACTATGGCGACGACGCCGCTTTTTGCACCAAGGTGCCGGCGCACGAGATCGGCCAGTGCGCGGTCAATGCGCTCAGGCATTACGGCGTGGATACCTCCTGCATGCTGCGTGGCGGCGAGAGGCTGGGCCTGTATTTTGTGGAGAAGGGCGCCAGCCAGCGTGGCAGCAAGGTGATCTACGACCGGGCCAACTCCGCCATCGCGCAGGCCAAACGGGAGGAGTTTGACTGGGACAGCATTCTGGCGGGTGCGGACTGGTTTCACTGGACAGGCATCACGCCGGCACTTGGCGGTGAGCTGCCCGAGATCACACTGGATGCGCTTCGCAAATGCCGCGAGAAGGGAATAACGGTCAGCTGCGATCTCAACTACCGCGGCAAACTGTGGAGCCGTGAGCGGGCCGGAGAGGTGATGGGCCGTCTGGTGCCGTATGTGGATGTGCTGATTGCAAATGAGGAGGACGCAAAGGACGTCTTTGGCATCGAGGCGGCAGATACGGATATCATGGGCGGCAAGCTGAACCACGAGGGCTATGTCAGCGTGGCGCGGCAGCTTACGGAGAGGTTTGGATGCAAGGCGGTGGCCATCACGCTTCGCGGCTCTATCTCTGCCAGTGAGAACAACTGGGCCGGCATGCTCTATACGGGCGGGCAGCCCTTCTTCTCTCGAAACTATCTCATCCGTCTGGTGGATCGTGTTGGTGGAGGCGACAGCTTCGGCGGCGGACTCATCCACGCCCTGTGCAAGGGCATGGATGAGCAGAGCACGATCGAGTTCGCAGTGGCGGCAAGCTGTCTCAAGCAGACGATCGAGCATGACTTTAACCTCGCCTCCGAAAAGGAAGTGCTGGCCCTGATGGGTGGCAATGCTTCCGGACGCGTCCAGCGGTAAGGGCTGCGAGGCCATCCCCGCGAATACGTCGGTGTAGCGGCGCGTGCGTTATAACCGGATTAAACAGATAACATCAAACCAATTCACAAAAAATTAAAGAAAAGGATGAAAAGAGTATGGAACGCAAATATGAAGACATGCGAAGCTGCTGGGAATTCGGTGAGGCGTCTGAATGCCGCCGCGGCCTGATGCTGGGCATGGGCTATACGGAAGAGGAGTTGAACCGTCCTCTGATCGCCGTGGTAAACAGCTGGAATGAATACAATCCCGGGCACGTGCATCTCAACCAGCTTGCCGAGCGCGTCAAGCAGGGTATCCGTGAGGCAGGCGGCCTGCCGCTGGAGGTGGGCACGACCGCCATCTGCGACGGCATGGTGCTTAAGGACCCCAAGTATATCGAGATCCCCAGCCGCAACCTGATTGCCGATCAGGTGGAGCTGACCGTGGACGGCAACTTCTTTGACGGCATGGTGCTGCTTTCCACCTGCGATTCCATCGTGCCCGGCCACCTGATGGGCTGCGCCCGTCTGGACATCCCTGCCATCGTGGTCACGGGCGGTTACATGCCGCTGGGCACCTTCCGCGGGAAGGAAGTCGTGCATATCCGGGCGCAGGACAAAGTGGGCGCGATGGCCGAGGGCAAGATCGATCCCGACCTCTACAACGGCCTCATCCAGCACAGCTGGGGCATCTGCGGCGGCTGCACCTCCATGACCACGGCAAACTCCATGTGCATGATGGCTGAGGCCATGGGCATGACCCTGCCCGGCAATTCGTCGATGAGCGCTGTTTCCAGCGAGATCCGCAACCTGTCCTATCGCGCCGGCCTGCGTATCATGGAAATGGTGCGCCAGGGCATCACCGCGCGGCAGATCATCACGCCCGAATCCATCCGCAACGCGATTGCCGTGGATATGGCGGTGGCCGGGTCGTCCAACCTGATTTTGCACCTGCCGGCCATCGCGCACGAGGCCGGTTACGACGAGCCCTGGTGGAAGGTGTTCGATGAAATGAGCAACACCGTGCCGCTGCTGAGCCACCTGATGCCGGGCGGCGAGTATTCCGTCAAGGACTTTGACCTGGCTGGCGGCATGCCTGCGCTGATGAAGAACCTGTTGCCCCGCCTCAACGGCGACTGCATGACCGTAAATGGCCATACCGTGCGCGAGAACGTTGAAAACGCCGTCGTCTACAATGACGACGTCATCCGTACGCTGGACAATCCTGTCATGACCGAGCCTGGCCTGGGCGTGCTGTATGGCAATCTCGCTCCCGAGGGGTCCATTATCAAAATTGCGGCGGTTCCCAAGCAGCTTATGCACTACAGGGGCAAGGCCAAGGTGTTCAATTCCCTGCACGACGGGCTGGAGGCGCTGCGCGCGGGCCAGATCCATGAGGGTGACGCCTGTGTGCTGCGGTTTATGGGCCTGAAGGGGCGCTTTGGAACGACCGCCTTTACTTTCCAGGAGGAGCTGAAAGGAAAGCCCACGCTGTACAATTCCTGCGCCATTATCACAGACGGCCGCTTCTCCGGCGGTACCAGCGGTCTGAGCGTCGGCTACGTCAGCCCTGAAGCGGCGCTGTGCAGCCCCCTGTCCATTGTGGAGGACAACGACGAGATCGAGATCGACATTCCCGCCCGCTCCATCACGCTGTGCATCTCGGACGAGGAGCTCAACGCGCGCCTTGAAAAATTCAAATGGGAGTTCTCCGGCAAGGACTATCAGCGCTTCCTGCGCCTGTGGAGGCGGGAGTTCGTCTATGAGCTGATGCGTTTGGGACTGGAGGTCACGCCCTACCGCACCCTTGAGCATATCGCCGGTGTCCACCACCTCGCCCTTGACGTGGGCGCCCACGGACACGCCGCCGCCCATGTGGCAGACGATGAGGTTCAGCTCCTCATATTTCTTGCCCTGCTCCTTGGCGAAGCGCTTGGCCACGGCCTTCTGGTTCAGAGCGTGGAAAATGCTGACGCGCTGGAACAGGGGGTGGCCGGCATAGCGGGCCACGTCTGTCATTTCATCGATGACCACAGGGTCGACGATGTAGGAGGGGATGCCCAGCTCGTCGCCGATCTCGCGGGCGATCAGGCCGCCCAGATTGGAGGCGTGCTGTCCCTGCACGCCGATGGTGCAGTCCTTGACCATGTTGTCGTTGACAGCGTATGTACCGCCGCGAATGGGGCGCAGCAGACCGCCGCGGCCGGAGACGGCGGAGAGGGTGCGGGCGTCGAAGCCCTGCTCGCGCAGCGCCTTCATTACCAGGTCGCGGCGCCAGTCCTTCTGGGCGGGGATAGTGTTGAACTGGGCGATCTCCTCCGCACTGTGGCGCAGGGTCTTGTCGAAGAGAAGCTGCTCATCCTCATACACACCGATCTTGGTGGAGGTGGAGCCGGGATTGACTACAAGAATTCTGTAAGACACGTTTGTTTTCCTCCTATGCTCTTTTGTTCCGCGGCACAGCGGGTAAAATCAACATTCCTTATTATACAGAATATGATGCCGTCTGTAAATGGGTTTTTACGCAAAAATGCGGTATTTTACATACGGGGCTGATTGACAAAGCGCATAGTGTGGGCTAAAATGATATATGTGAGTTTATACCGTTCTTCCATTCGGAACGGGGAAAAGGAGAACTATCCTATGGAGAAGAAGACGTTTTATATCACCACGCCCATCTACTACCCCTCGGACAAGCTGCACATCGGCCACAGCTACTGCACCGTGGCTACCGACGCTATCGCGCGGTACAAGCGTTTGCAGGGCTATGACGTCATGTTCCTGACCGGCACCGACGAGCACGGCCAGAAGAT
>OMNT01001739.1_pt1 | contig 19225 bp, 15 predicted proteins | sample 1672551 | NCBI WGS metagenome assembly OMNT01 (sample SAMEA3136698, study PRJEB25190) | human gut metagenome
AATAAATAATAAAGTATTTGTGAGAGGGTAAAGTGATCTATCCTGTAAAGGGGTAAATCGCCCAACCAACTAAATAAATTTGTCCAAGCGTAAAATCAGACCTTGATGGACTGGAATTTCCAGCCCGTCAGGGTCTTTTTTGATTTATAGAGTGGTGGAAATCTTGACTTAAGTGATTTTTCTCAATATAATTTGTATTTTAACCTGACTTTTGCAGGTAAAGTAGGTTAAAAATGGCCGCAATCCAAGTGTTTATGCTGGATTGCGGCTTCTCTGTTTTGTCATTTTTTCATGGTGTTTTTTCTACTTTTTTGTCTTTGCCAAAATTTTTTTTATTTCTCCTAAAGTCCGAATACGTTTTCCAAAATCAATCCGATATCTTTTAACAGTTCATCATAGTAGTCAAACAAGTAGTAGTTTTGCTGAACCAGACTGCATTCTGCTTTTGACAAGGATTCAAGGATTGTTCCAACGCTATATTTATGCTCAAGCTTGTTTTCCAGTATTCTTGCGATTGTCAGGGCTACAAAACAGGTCAGAAAGTGTGCTTCGATATGTTCCTTAGTCCAGACATATACGGGTCTGGCTTCCAGTTCGCTTTTGGTTACTTTGAAGGATTCTTCAATCCGCCATAATCCTCGATACATATCAATAATCTCATCATCTGACGCTTCCATTTCGTTGGTCAGGAGCATGTAATAACCGTCCAATGCCTTCTCTTCCCGAATATTCTCCTCATCAAGGTTCAGAATGGAGGAGGAAGTGAGGATTTCTCCGGTTTCTTTGTCATAATCTATTTTTTTTACATTGTTTTCTTCAGCTACTTTTTTTACATCTCTTACAACATAAAAGGTTACTCCTAATTCATGCATCTTAATGTTCTACCTTTTTCTTTAAAATAATGTTTTTTACACGTTTTAATTGATAAGGAATAATTGCTTTAAATTTATCTTCAGCTACTGTCATTGTTGAACATTCTGGATGATCACGATGTAATTTAATAGCATCAAAATCACATTTTGTTGTACAAATACCACAACCAATACATTTATTCATAATAAACTCCTTTATTTAAAACACCTGTTTTATTTAATTTTTTATAAATAAACTTTTCAAAAAAACGATTTATTTTGGTTCCAATAGGTTCAAAAGCTCCGATTGGATTTACTAAAATACTTATGCTTTCATTTCTATTTGCTCCGAGAATATCTGTTATAAGTTGATCTCCAACAAAAGCAATTTCTTCGGGATTTAATTTATAAATACGCATAATCTTTTTATATTTTTTTAAAAATGGTTTTCGTGAAGAATATGAAGTATCAAGATTTAATATTTCTTTAAAAGGAGTAAGCCTTTTTTTAGTGGCATTAGAAAATATAATGACTTTAAAATCATCAGAAATAATCGAAAGAAGTTCCTTTATATCTTTTGAGGGAACATCCTCTTTATAAGAGGCAAGCGTATTGTCTAAATCAAAGGCAATACACTTAATCTTCATTTTTTTTAATTTTTTATAATTAATATCAAATATGCTTTTATAATACATATCTGGAATAAATTTATCCATACTTTTTCCTTTCTAAAATAAACTTAATTGGCTACTTTCAGGCATACCCTTAAAAATACCCATAGCTTTCATTTTATCAATAAGTGTTGTTGAAACTTTACATCTTGATTGGAAATCTTCGATTGAAATAAAAGGATGTTTTTTTGCTTCATTTTCAATATTTTTAGCAACTGTTTCACCAAGACCATCAATTGTAATAAATGGTGGAATAAGTGATTTATCATCTGCGACATCAAAGGTCATAGCTTTACTTTTATATAGGTCAAAAGGAAGTACTTTAAGCCCCCTTGCGGCCATTTCTAATGCCACGGATAAACTTTCAAGTGTTCCACCCTCTTTATTTGTTGCTTCGAATCCTTTATTTCTTATATCAATAATTTTTTCTTTAATATCATCATAACCCTTAATCATTGCCTCAATATCAAAGGCAGTCGCTTTTGTAGAAAACCAAGATGCATAAAAGTATACAGGCATATGTACTTTATACCAAGCAATTCTAAACGCTGATGTAACATATGCAGCAGCGTGAGCTTTTGGGAACATATACTTGATTTTTTGACAAGAATTTATGAACCAATCTTCGATACCAGCTTCTTCCATCGCCTTTTTATGTTCTTCCCAAGTTGCAGGATCTTTTGAGGCTTTTCCTTTACGAACAAATTCCATAATCTTAAAGGCTTTTATTGGTTTAACACCATGATAAATTAAATAAACCATAATATCATCACGACAACCAATAACCTCTTTAAAAGGAACAATATTATTTTTAATAAGTTCTTGAGCATTACCAAGCCATACATCTGTACCATGTGAAAGACCCGCTATTTTAACAAGTTCAGCAAAAGTTGTAGGTTTAATCTCTGAAACCATTCCTATTGTAAAGTTTGTACCAAATTCAGGTATTCCTAGAGTACCTGTTGGGCACAAAATTTGTTCATTAGTTACACCAAGTACATCAGTCGAAGAAAATATTGACATAGTATCTTTATCATCAAGAGGTACTTTTGAAACATCAGTTTTTGATAAATCTTGAATAAGACGAAGCTGCGTTGGATCTGAATGACCTAAAATATCTAGTTTTAAAAGGTCTTCCTCGATTGAATGGTAATCAAAGTGTGTTGTTCTCCATGCACTTTCTGGGTCATCTGCAGGAAATTGGAACGGTGTAAAATCAGATACTTCCATATAATCTGGAACAACAACTATTCCTCCTGGATGTTGACCAGTAGTTCTTTTTACACCAGTACATCCCATGGCAAGACGCTCAATTTCTATACTACTTTTATTCATTATACCTTTATCTTCGAAATAACCTTTTACAAAACCATAAGCTGTTTTTTCAGCAACAGTGCCAATTGTACCAGCACGATAAACATTATCTACACCAAATAATACTTTTGTATATTCGTGTGCACTTGCTTGATTTAAATCAGAAAAGTTTAAGTCGATATCTGGAACTTTATCAGCATTAAATCCTAAGAATGTTGCAAATGGCATATCTTGTCCATCTTTTTTCATCATTTCCCCACAGTTAGGACATTTCTTATCTGGAAGGTCAAATCCTGATGAATATGTGGCTCCTAAAGTGTTACCATTTTCATCTTCGAATATTGAAGTTTGACATTTTAAACATCTATAATGAGCAGAAAGCGGATTAACTTCAGTTATACCCATCATCGTAGCAACAAAGGAAGAACCTACTGAACCACGGGAACCTACTAAAAAGCCTTCATCATTTGAGTGTTTAACAAGTCTTTGAGCAATAAGATAAATTGGGTCGAATCCTCCACCAATGATACCACCTAAAGTTTTTTTAACTTTTTTCTTAATAGCATCTTCGGATTTCTCGCCATCATCCTCACTCCAATGGTTTTCAACATACTCTGTAACAATTTCATTTACTTTATCATAACCTGTAATAATTGTCTCATGTAAATTTTTAAAAGTTTCTTTAGTAAGTTCTTCATCAGAAATATCTGGATTTTCTTTCTGAAGTTTTTCATGCCAATATGTATAAACTATATCACCATAAAGTTCTTTAGCAATTCTTTCCTCAATATTAAATGGTAAGTTCTTACCATACCATGAGGATGCTTTATCATATACAAGGTCAGTTACCACTCTTTTACAATCTAGATAACTTTTTCCATCATCACTTCTTACTCTTGGTGAAAATGGAACTCCGTGAGTATCAATAATAACTTCGATTTCCTCGACCATATCTAAAACTTTATTAGTGTTTTCAACAACTATTTCATAAGCAAGATCTTTACCTAAAAAACTAAAATCTGAAAGCATTTCTTCAGTAGTTCTAAAATGCATCGAAGGTATTACTTTAATATTATTTTTTGCAAGGGGATGGCGTCCACCACCAGGTACTTTTTGATTAATAATAATTTCACGATATATTTTATCTTCTCTAGAAAAATGATGTACATCTCCAGTAGCTACTATAATTTTTCCATTTTTCTTAGTTTCATTAATAACCTTCTTTAAATGATTTTCTAATTCATAATCATTTTTAAAATCACCAGTTTGAATTAAATGACCATAACACTCTTTTGGTTGAACTTCAACATAATCATAAAAACCAATTATTGATACAAGATCTTCACTAGATTTACTTCTTGCCTCAATAAAAACTTCACTTTCATAGCAACCACTTCCGATAAGTAAACCTTCCCTAAGTTCGTTTAAAACACTTCTTGGAATTCTTGGTGTTTTATATAAATAAGTAGTATTTGCAAGAGAAATAATTTTAAATAAATTTTTAAGACCTACCCTATCTTTAGCAATTGCATTAAAATGATATGTTCTACCAAATTTAAATAGTTCTTCTTTAGAAACTAAATTTTGTAGTTCATTTACATTATATATTTTTTCATTTTCAAGTTTACTAATCATTTTATTAAAAACAAGAGCAGTTCCTTCAGCATCATAATCTGCTCTATGATGACTTTCTTCATCAAAAGGAACATTATATCTTTTTACAAGAGCTGATAAACTATGACGAGCAAAACCTCTATCTAAACTTCTTGATAACTCTAATGTATCAATTACAGCATTTGTAAACTTACCTAAATTATATTTTTTCATTGCCATTTCAATAAAAGAAATATCAAATTTAGCATTATGAGCAACCATTGGAAGATCACCAGTCCATTCAAGGAATCTTTTGGTAACATTTTCTTCTGTATCAGCAGAGGATACCATATCATCAGATATTTCAGTTAAAGCGGTAATATTATCTGGTATATGAAACCCTGGATTAATAAATTCATCAAATCTATCAGATATAACACCATCTTCGATTTTAACAGCACCAATTTCAATCATTACATCTCCGGATGCAGCATTAAAACCAGTTGTTTCAGTATCAAATACAACAAAAGTTGAAGTCTTAAGGGGAGCATCTATTGGGTCTTTTACAATATGTACCACATCATCAACAAGTGTAAGTTCAGTTCCATATAATCCTTTAAAATGTTTAGTAGGATCCTCAATATTTTTATTGTGAGCTTTAATAAGCTGATAAGCAATTGGAAATCCTTGACAGCCATTATGGTCAGTAATTGCAACGCCCCTATAACCCATATTAATTGCATTAGTAACAAGTTCATTTGTATGTTTTGCAAGGTCTACTTTAGTTACTCCATCCATTTGACTCATCATTGTATGAGCATGAAGTTCTACTCTTTTAACTTCAGCATTATCAGAAATAGTCACATCCTTTGAGGCAATTTTTTCAATAGAACGAGGTTCAATAATAAAGGAATGCAAATAATCATCCATTTTAACAGAGCCAAATACTTTAATCCAACTTCCTACTTTAAGTCTTCCCATTATATTATCATTTTCATCTTTATCAAACTTAACTATCTTCATTAAATAACTATCAGTTTTATCAGATACTTTTAAATTATTAATATAAAATGCACCTTTTTTACCTTGCCTTTCAATAGTTTCCATTCCAAAAATATAAACCTCAAAAATAATATTTTTAGCTTCTTCATTAATATCAATTAGTTTAGTGGGTTCTCCTTCTACATGAGCACCCATTATCACTGGATTTTCTTTTACCTTTACTACAGGCTCTTCATTTTCTTTTTCAATTTCCTCTTTAATTTTTTGTGCTTCTTTATCATCTAAACATATTTGAACATCTATATTTAATCCATACATTTTAAATAAATTTTTAATTTTAGGTAAATCATATTCAATAATATTACTTTCAATAGAAAAATGAGTAATTATTTTAGCAACCCCATCTTCATAAGCAATATGAATTTTTGATAATGATGGTTTATCAATATAAAAAGATGTAATTAGTTCATTTAAATAAACATTTAAAATATCTTCATCCATATTTTCATACTCTAAAGTTACAAAGCAATCACTTTTACCTTTAATTTTATTTTTACACGCTAAAAATAGTGCATCTACACTTTGTTTATCAATTATATTTGGACAAGTTAAAACAACATTATATACTTTACTTGCTCTATTAAATATAACTTTTTTAACCGTGGTACCTATAAAAGCATCACTACTAAAATTTATACTATCAAAAAATCTTTGTACTTCATTATCCATAAACTTACCCTATCACTTTCTTTTAATATTATTAACTAAAACATTTAATTTGTCAAACCTCTTTGACACTTTTACATTGACTCTAATTAATTCATTAACTTTTAAATCATTATTTTTTGCATATAAAGACGAAAACATAGTTAAATTTACTTTACCAGTTTCATCCTCACACTCTAAAAAAGCCATTTCACCACCCTTTTTATCTTTAATAGTACGAATACTTTTAATAAGTAAAACCATATTTATATTTTTAAATAAATAGTTCTTTATATTTTCTACTTTTATAACATCTTTATATTTACTGCAAGGATGATTAGTTATATACATTCCATAAGATAATATTTCAAATTCTCTTAAAGTAGTATCATCATATTCAGGATATTTAGTTAAAATAGGTTTTCCTAAACCATCAGAATAAATACTTGCATAATTTAAAATAACATCAATATTTTTTATCATTGTTTGCTTATTTATTTTAAATATATCTAAAGCACCACTTTTAATAAGAATTAAGTAAGTTTCCTTATTTAAAAAACTATTTGTTTTAACAAAAAAATCAAATATATCATCAAAACCATTTTCTCTAACTCTTATTATTTTACTTATTATGTCATCATTTAATCCTCTTATAATGTTAAGAGGTAATAATATATAGCCATTTTTTTCTGCATATTTATCTATTGAATAATTAATATTAGGTTTAAGTAATTTATATCCACTATTTTTAAGTGATGAAAGGATCTTTTCACATTTAGAAATATCTTTGTTATTTTCCAAAAGATAAAACATAAACTCTTTAGGATAGTTTGCTTTTAAATAGGCCATTTGATATGAAACTAATGCATATGCAACTGAATGTGATTTATTAAATCCATATCCTCCAAACTCTTTAATTTTGTTAAAAAGCTTTTCAACAAACTCTTTAGAATAACCATTTTTTATGCCTCCAGAAACAAACTTATCATGTTGAGCATTAATAATATCTTCTTTCTTTTTAGAAATTGCTACTCTTATATCATCAGCCTCAAATAAAGAATAACCACCCACTTTTTCAAATATTTTCATAACTTGTTCTTGATATATAATCGTGCCATAAGTAGAACCTAAAATATCAGTTAAATCACCAGCTAAATTAATACCTTCTTTTTTATTTTTTAAATACTCATCTATTTGTTTATTTGCTCCTGGTCTAACAAGTGCTAAAGACACAGTAAGTTCATTAAAACTAGTTATTTTAAGTTTATCTAATACACTTTTTGCATAACTTGATTCAAATTGAAAAATATCGTCGGTATCAGCATCATAAAATATTTTTAAAGTTTTTTACAGATTTATCATTTTACACAAAACATACGTTTCATTTTATTTATGTAAATCAGGTCATCCACATTGTTATCCTTGTGGATAATGTGGATAATTTTGTGTATAACTTGATTATTAGCGGATTTGCGGATTTTTGTCATGTGGAAAACTTTTTGGAAAGTTTTTCACTTATCCACCATGATTCGACAGGTTTTGTGCATATTGCCAGAATGGTATTTTTCAGCCCGATTATGCCCGCAATTGCCCGCAGTCAGGCAGATATTCTTAAACCGTATGCCTATTGACATCCAGCTCATTTTTTGTTAAGGTGAAGGCACTAAAACAACGTGTGGATTTTTCAGTTCCGACTTTTTTCGCCACACAATCTGCCCCATTCAGAAGGGACAGGTTGTGTGGCTTTTATTGTGTAAAAAAGCACGCTCTGTTTCCCACACCTGATATCCATACGATTCTGATATAAAGGAGGATTTTTCATGAACGACACATTTATGAAGGAAAAACCTGTAGGTCCGCTGCTGGCATCCATGGCTCTGCCTATGGTCTTTTCCATGCTTGTAAACTCGCTGTACAACATTGTGGACAGTTTCTTTGTAGCGCAGATCAGTGAACAGGCCATGGCTGCCCTTTCCCTGGTCTATCCGGTTCAGAACATGATCAACGCCGTTGCCATCGGCTTTGGAATCGGAATCAACGCTAGAGTCTCCTACCACCTTGGTGCAGGAGACAAAAAAATGGCAGACACAGCCGCAACCCACGGTTTTCTCCTGTCTGTAATCCACGGTTTTCTGATGACTGTAATCAGCATTGCCGTTATGCCCGCGTTTCTTCGGATGTACACGCAGGATGAAACCGTAATCCGGATGGGACTGGAATATTCCACCATCGTTTTCCTGTTTTCCACAGTAATTACCATCAGCCTTTTCTTTGAAAAACTTTTCCAGGCTGTGGGAAGAATGAAAGTGTCTATGATCGCCCTGCTGGTGGGATGTATCAGTAACATCATCCTGGACCCGTTCCTGATCTGGGGAATCGGATTTTTCCCGAAAATGGGAATCCAGGGTGCGGCTCTGGCCACAGGCATCGGTCAGGTGCTCACCATTGTGGTATATATGGCCTTTTATATTCTGAAGCCTATTCCGGTACGCGTAACGCCAAAAGCTCTGAAAGCAAGCAAAGAAACGGATCTCAGCCTGTATGCCATCGGTGTTCCCGCAATCCTGAACCTGGCACTGCCATCGTTCCTGATCTCCTTTCTAAATTCTGTACTGGCCGCCTATTCAGACAGTTACGTGGTAATTCTTGGCATTTATTATAAACTACAGACCTTCCTGTATCTTCCGGCCAATGGTATCATTCAGGGAATGCGTCCGCTGATCGGCTACAACTTCGGTGCCCGGGAAATGAAACGTGTGAAAAAAATTTTCCGGCTGACACTGGAATCCAGCTGTGTGATCATGCTTCTTGGAACCATCATCTGTCTCCTGGCCTCCACACAGCTTATGAACCTTTTCACCAACACCCCGGAAACCATAACAGCAGGTTCCAAAGCTCTCAGGATCATCAGCGCAGGTTTCCTTGTTTCCGCAGTCTCTGTTACCACCTCCGGTGCCATGGAAGGCCTGGGAAAAGGCACACAATCCCTCGTGATCTCCCTTTTCCGCTACGTCATCGTTATCATGCCAGTAGCCTGGCTTTTATCCCGCTTCCTGGGCCCCACAGGCGTATGGAACGCCTTCTGGATCACAGAGGTGTTTACTGCCATAGTATCCGTCACAGTTTACCGGAAAACCCTGAAAAAAGCATAGTATAATCCACAGAAAAAAGACTTCGGTTCCACCCGTCTCAACACAGGCAAAACCGAAGTTTTTTCTTATCTGTCACTTATTCTCTATTCCACAAACGTACCAACTGCAGCCGGAGCCCGGTAATTATAGTCGGAAACCTTGATACCCGTAGCTGCTGTACTGGCGTGAACGATCTTGCCATCACCAATATAAAGAGCCACATGGTCAATCCCACCATCACCATAAAAAACCAGATCACCAACTTCAATATTGGAAACATCCTTCTTCTCGGAAGCCGCACACTGAGCCGCCGCAACACGAGGCAATTCATACCCAAACTGTGCAAACACAGACATTACAAACCCTGAACAATCCGCCCCATTAGTCAGACTCGTCCCCCCATAAACATAAGGATTTCCCACAAACTGCAATGCAAAATCCACAATCTCCTGCCGCTTCGCCAACCGCTCTTCCTCAGCCTTACGCGCAGCCTCCTCAGCAGCCTTACGCTCCTCTTCCGCTTTACGCGCAGCCTCAGCAGCCGCCTCCGCCTCAAGCCTCTCCTGTGCAATCACCTCAGCCTCAGCCTTCGCCTCCTGATAATCCTGCACCTCAGAAACCGTCTTATCCGCCAGAGCACTAGCCAAAGCAGAAATAGAATCCGCTCCGTCCGAGAAATCATCCTCCATGGAAAGCTCCTCCACCACTCCATCCGTCACAGAACTGACATCCGAAGCACCCAGAACAGAACACGGAACCGCCCCCACAAGAACAGCACTCAGAACAACAGCAGCAAATTTCTTATAAAACATAAAAATAAAAACTCCTCTCAGAAAACCACGCAGCAACACATACACTCATTCAGTCAGACATACACAATCCATTTCGCCACGCTCATCACTCGTTCATTTGTTACAATTTTGTTAAATTTGTTACGCAAGTGTGTATCCTACCATAAAAACTTACACCTGTCAAACCCTTTCACAAAACCTTCACACACTAAATCCGCCATCCAACGCAACGCCAACACCCCATCCCTACCGTCAGACACCAGGAAACTCAGCCTTTCCTCCCAGCCATCCAGCGAAGCGCTGATGGCTCATCCAACTCCCAGGAATCCACTCCCCCCTAGCACTCATCACCCTCTCACTTCCACCAAAAGCCCCACACAGCCACCACTACCTCCCGCCCGGAGCAAACCAGCACCCGTCTCCCTGGCGTCCGTCGTCCGTCAATCCGCACTTCGGTCTGCAACCCACTCCGTACAAAAAAGAGCATCCCCTGCAGCCCATACCCAGGCCACAAGGAACACTCTCCCAACTTCCGTCAAACAAATATAAAAATATAATCAGATATAACTCATAAACCCCTTCCCAACAACCTCACTACTCTTAGTAACCATCAAAAACGCCTGCGGATCCACCTCATCAATAAACCTCTGCAGCAACACCGCCTGTCCCACATCAACCACAGTCAGAATAATCTTCTTATCCTTATGGGTATAAACACCCTCCCCATGATAAACCGTAGCACTCCGGTTCAACTCCTTCATAATAAACTCACAAATTACATCCGGCTTACTGGAAATAATCGTAAAATACTTATTCAGCTTCATCCTCTCAATCGACTTATCAATCAACAACGTCTTAGCCATAAGCCCCAGCACAGAACAAAGCCCCGTAGTAAGATCAAACACCATAAACGAAACAACAACAATCGCACAATCCACCAAAAACAGTGCACCCGAAATATTCATAGTCGAATACTTCTTAATAATCATCGCCACAATATCCGTGCCACCACCCGAAGCATTCTCAAAAAACAGCAGCGCCGCAGCCAACGCCGGCAAAATGATCGCAAAACAAAGCTCCAGCATAATATTCCCGGTCAGAGCCTTATCCATTGGAAAAACCTTCTCAAACACATTCAGAAGCAAAGAAGAAACAACCGTAACATAAGCCGTCTTCACTCCAAAATCCCGTCCAAGAATAATAAACCCAATCACCAGCAAAATAAGATTAATCACCAGGTTGATCTGAGCAGACGTCATCGGAATAAAATGCGAAAATACAACCGCCATACCCGAAACACCACCAAAGGAAAAATTATTCGGGAACTTAAACACATAAATCCCCACATCCATCAGAACAACAGCAAATGTGATAATGATATACTCCATCATACGCTTTGGTATCAGATTTTTCATTAAAAAATATCCTCCTGATCTCCTCAAATAATTTTCACCGGTAACTACCGGTCAAAACCAGCAATCCCCTCATCCTCTTCGTTTATCATACCTTATATCACCAAAAATGCAAATAAAAAAAGACAGAGAAAAATACATTTCCCTGTCCCTTATATCAACGATCACGATCAACCACAGCTTACAGCCCGAAAAACCTCTCCAGAAATTCCGCCACACCATCATGATCGTTATCTCCGGTCACCTCATTAGCTGCATTCTTTACATACTGTTTGGAATTGCCCATAGCAACACCAATACCTGCACCCTCCAGCATTTCCAGATCATTCTCATTGTCTCCGAAAGCGATCACATGCATCCGGTCAATACCAAGCTTTGTGCGAAGCATAGCAAGACCCACACCCTTGTCCACGCCTGCTGCATTAAATTCCGCATTGCCGCTGATGGAAGTAGTCACTGCCACATCATCCAGATCCTTCCATTTCTCACGAAGTGCCCTGCTGGTCTCCATATCATCAAAATAAATATTGATCTTCTCTGCCTGATCCAGAATATCTTTCTGATGATAAAAATCCTTAACATATACATGTCTGCTGAGAAAATAATCTACAAAAGTTTTTTCCAGCAGAGCTTTATCCGCTACAGATACCACATAATCCCTGGCATCTGCATCAGAATAGGCGATTCCGTTTGCATATGCCTCTGCGATCCAGCCCTTTACGCCACTGTTCTCCACGTCTTTCAGGATTTTGCTCACCATTCCTTCTGGCATGGTTTTCCGCCAGATCATCTCATTTTTATCGTAGTCCCAGACAACGCAGCCGTTTTCCACGATTCCCCATTTCACTCCCTCAAGCACGGAAAATTCCTGGGGGATCAGTTCTCTGGTCCTTCCTGTTGCCGGCACTACATAGTGTCCGTCATCGATCAGCCTCTGCAAAACATTTCTTGTTCTCTCGGAAATCTTATTGACACTGTTCAGAAGCGTTCCGTCCATATCTACTGCAATGATGTATTTCTCCATAAATCCTCCCGTACAGGAATTACCGGATCCTCATCATAAACGCCTCGTATGGTCTTAAATCCTCTTTGATTCCTGTTCTGTCTTTATAGTTTACGATTTTGATATCCGCTTTATCGGACACATATCCTGCAAGGCTTTCTGTACTTACTGTATCCTCAGAAAGGTTTGCAACCACGATCCACTGCTCTTTGTCGGAAGTTCTCAGGTATGCAAAGATCTTCTCGTCTTCCGGAAGAAGAAGCTGATAATTGCCTTCTGTGAGAAGCTCCTCCTCATGACGCAGCCGGATCAGATCTTTATAATAATAAAACACGGAGTCATTTTTTTCCAGAGCTTTTTTTACATTGATCTCCTGATAACGGTCGGAAATACGGAACCATGGCCTGCCGGTTGTAAAGCCTGCGTTCTCACTGTCATCCCACTGCATCGGAACTCTGGCATTGTCACGGCTCTTGTTCCATACAGCCTTGCGGAAATCATCTTCAGAGATGGTTTTGTTCTTAATAACAAGATCCTGGTACGCATTACGTACCTCGATATCCTCGTACTCATCCAGCGGGAACTGTACATTTGTCATACCGATTTCCTCGCCCTGATATACATAAGGAGTTCCCTGCATGCCGTGGAGAACAGTAGCATAAGCTTTTGCACATTCCTCACGGTAAGTGGTGTCATTTCCCCATCTGGAGATCACACGTGGCTGGTCATGGTTTTCGAAGTACAGAGCATTCCAGCCTTTACCATAAAGCTTGTTCTGCCAATCGGTCATAACACGTTTCAGCTCGCGGAGATCAAAAGGTTTCAACGCCCACTTGCGGTTTACAGAACCGAGAATGCGGTCAATGTTCATATGCTCGAATGTGAAGATCATGTTCAGCTCTTCCCTCGTCGGATCTGTGAAAAGTCTTGCAACTTCCGGTGTGGAACCTGGTGCCTCGCCAACCGTCATACAGTCATATTTGGAAAGTACTTCCTGGTTCATCTCATGGATAAACTCATGAAGTCTCGGTCCGTTGCTGTGATATTTTCCTGTGTAATACTTACGGTCATCGGTCTTCGGGTAATCCGGGAAGGACTGGTCTTTGGAGATGGATGCGATCACGTCCATTCGCCATCCGTCAGCTCCTTTATCCATCCAGAATTTCATCAGATCATAGATTTCCTTACGGACAGTTTCATTTTCCCAGTTGAGGTCCGGCTGTTTTTTGCTGTAGAAATGAAGGTAATACTGGCCACGCTCTTCGTCATATTCCCAGGCACTTCCGCAGAAACTGGAACCCCAGTTGTTTGGCTCACTGCCATCTGCTTTCGGGTCTTTCCAGATGTAATAATCACTGTATTTGTTGTCTTTTGATTTCCGGCTTTCCACGAACCATGCATGCTCATCGGAAGTGTGGTTGACAACAAGGTCCAGAACGATCTTGATGCCATGTTCGTGAGCTTTTTTGATCAGCTCATCCATGTCCTCGTTGCTTCCGAAACCTGCATAAATTTTCCGGTAATCACTGATATCGTAACCGTTGTCGTCCTGTGGGGAGTCAAAAACAGGGCTGAGCCAAATCACGTCGATTCCAAGGTTCTGAAGGTAGGGAAGTTTTTCAATAATACCCTGGAGATCGCCGAAGCCGTCTCCGTTGGAGTCCTTAAAGCTTCTTGGATAAATCTGATATACAACGGAATTTTTCCACCAATCTTTCATTTTTCTGTGTCTCCTTCGTTATTTTTGGCTTTTTTATAGGCGGACCGATCGGGCCCGCCTTTTTGCAGTTCTGATTTTATCCTTATCTTTAAGGCTTATGCAATTCCGAGAAGAGAGAGAAGGATGCTCAGGATGATAACACCAATGATCAGAACTGTGATGCTGATATTTTTCTTTTTCAGCAGGTAGTAACACAGAAGTGTCAGTCCAAGGGGAACAATGCCGATAAAGATCTGATCCAGCATGTTCTGGAGGTTCAGAACAGATTCACCTTTCATCGTGAGTTCATAAGTGGAGTTAAAGGTTACCATGCTGGCAGTCATACCGCCGACCATGATCAGACCTACAATGCTGGCAGCCTTTGTCAGGATGTTCATAAGACCGCTTGCATAAACCTTCTGGATGTATTCGGAACCAAGTTTGTATCCCAGGAATGTTCCGTAATATTTCACAAGAATAGACGGAATGTTGAAAAGAAGCAGGAACACGATCGGTGCCAGAACGTTTCCGGATGCACCAAGTCCTACTGCGATTCCGGCTGCGATTACACGGAGAACGCCCCAGAAAATGGAATCACCAATACCTGCCAGAGGTCCCATCAGGGAAGATTTCACCGCGTTGATGGAACTTGCGTCAAAATCTTTCTGCTCGCTGTTTTTCTTCTCCATGGATGCCACAAGACCCATGATGAATGTAGATAAGGTGATGGTTGTATTGAAGTAGGACATACTTCTTGTGAGGGCAGCTTTTTTGCCTTCCTCATCGTTTTTGTAAAATTTGTTGATAAACGGCATCAGGGAATAGCAGAAACCGGAAGCTCCCTGTTTTGCCGGGCTTACTGCCGCATACAGAGTAAAGGAACGCCAGAACGCTTTTCTCAGCATTTTTCTTTCATCTGCAGGAATGGATTTCGTTAAATTACTCATGAGAAAAATTCCTCCTCTTCTTCGTCAAGATATTCGTCAGAACCACCGGCCGGTGAAACTGCTACTCTCTGTGCTGCAAGCTGGTTCAGCTTGTAATCGTTCATACCAATGGAAATGGCAATGATCACACCGATCACGGCAAGGGCGATCAGCGGAAGGTTTAAGTATGCTGCAAGGACAAATCCCAGGAAGTAGAACATGCAGATCTTGTTGTCCCAGAGCATTTTCATCAGCATCGCCATACCTACTGCCGGAAGAAGTCCGCCGCAGACGGTCAGGCCATTCATAACAACATCCGGGATCGCATCCAAAAGTGCGCTGACTGCGTCAGATCCAAACAGGATTCCGAAGAATGCGAACAGGGAATACAAAAACCAGTTTACAGCCCAGAGTCCGTAATGAAGGGCGACGATCTGTTTCTCCTTGCCCTCTGCTGCCAGACGGTCGAAGGTTTTTGCAAACATACCTACAATAAAGATGTAGAGAACGGTCTTGATCTGAAGACCAAGGATACCAATTGGAAGTGCCAGTGTAAGAGCTACCTCAGAACCTTTGCCAAGCATGATGGCAAAAGCAGTTCCTACGGCTGTGGCGATTCCGGGTTCTGCCGCGGAAGCACCGCCGATATTTACAACTCCCATGAATACGGCTTCCAGTGAAGCTCCGATGATCACTCCTGTGTGAAGATCTCCAAGGAACAGACCTACCAGCGGTCCGATGACGATCGGACGGTTCAGCATGGTAAATCCGATCAGCTCTGCACCGCCGACACAGATGAATACGGCAAGTGCTACAAGAAATGCGTTTAACATTTTTTCTTTCCTCCCTTTTTTGTTACGTTTTACTTATTCCGTGGATATTCACATTCCACGATCTGCATTCCGATAACTATTACGTTTATTCTTTTTTATATGCATCAGTTTAATTTATCAAGCACATCCTTCACAAGTTTCTGCTCATCATTCGGTACCTGCTGCATACAGGTCTTCGGGTCAAGGGCAACCAGGTCTTTCAGCGCCTGCTGCTCTGTTTTTGTCAGCATGATGGTCGGTGTCAGGACAAGTTTCTCGGAAACATCGATTCCATCGAAACGTCCGGTATTTCCTACATTGAGGAATCCGATCTCGCCAACGCTCTGTCTTACTTTCAATGCATCTTTTACGGTTCTTGTGAGAACCAGGATACGCATCTTGGATGCTTTCGGGTTATTTAAGATACGGATGGCTTCGTCCACCGGTTTGATCAGGGATTTAATTCCGCCAGGTACTGCCATTTTCAGCGCCATTTTCTGGGTATTGTCGTTGGCTGCCTCATCATTGGCTACCACGATTCCCTGTACTGCCAGCTGCTTGGTCCAGGTCATGGCAACCTGTCCGTGGATCAGACGGTCATCTACACGAAGTGCGGTGATCTTTGCTGTGGAATTGTCGTAGGACTGTGGGACTGGTTCTTTTTTCGGTGCGGATTTCTCTGCAGCTGGTGCAACATTTTCTTTTGCCGAAGATTTTTTCTCCCCACCCAGATCCACCACCTGAAGTTCTTCCCTTGCGTCATCGATGAACTCCTGAATCTCCTCTTCTGTTACATCGTCATCTGCCATCATTACCTGCATCAGGACCGGAAGATTGGTTCCTGTGATCAGTGTGACATTTTCTTTCTGGCTGTATCCCAGAAGTTTCTGGTTTACACTTCCTCCCATCAGGTCTGTGAAAACGAAAATCCTGTCGTTTTCATGCTGTGCGAAATATTCTTCAAACTTTTTCTCCACATTGTCTTCCGGTGTTACATAAGCGTCGATGGTTGTGATCTCGGCCATTTTTCCAACGATCAGCTCTGCTGTATAACGAATGCCGGAGGCCATTTTTCCATGTGTGGCGATCAGAATCTGTTTCATCTGGTATTCACTCCTTCTGTACTCTTTCCCTTTAGTTATGTACCTAACCTTTATGTTCACACTATAACATCAAAGATAGGTTGTGTAAATAGGTTATGTACATAACCTATTATTGTGACAAGTTCGAAATTATGGTTTTGTGCAGGTTTCACATAGATAATTTTACCAAAAAAAGCCGAAAATACTCTGGCTGTCAGATACTGACAGTTCCCGTATATTTCGGCTTTTGACATCTTTATATTTCAGATTCTCTGTACTTTTACTGTGTAATTCCTTACTTTTCCTCTTCCTGCGGCTGTAACGACTTCCGCGGTATCAGTGTAACCGGAAGTTCGATCTCATTCTCACGCTCTTTCTCCACACCATTGATCCGCTCCATCAGGATTTCCACGGCAAGGGAAGCTTTCTGCTCCACATTCTGGCTGATGGTAGTAAGCCTCGGCACGGAAAATTCCGCATAGCTGATGTTATCGTATCCCGCGATTCCAATCTCCTCCGGGATCTTCACTCCACGGCTGCTGAAAAAGCTGATCGCTTCCAGCGCATAAAGGTCTGACAGGAAAAACAGGGCAGTCTTCGGTTTTTTTCGCTGGATCAGCCACGCATAGCTTTCTTTTCGTTTGGCGTAGTTCATTCCAAGAGCGGTAAACTGCACCTTCTGCTTTTTCCCTGCAAATTCTTTCGCTGCACGCTGGGCACCCATGTAACGGAAATGATCCACACCATTGTCACGGCCTGCACAGACCTGGATATGCTCATAACCGCATTCCAGGAGATATTTTGTCATAAGGTAACCGCCGCTCTCGTCGTCCAGTCCAATATTCAGGACATGGTTTTCCTGACCTGCGTCAAGCTCGCCGTAGGCATCAATGGAAACGATAGGCTTGTTGATCAGCTGATAAATTTTTTCGCAGTTGCTTTTGCTGAATGAGATGGCAATGACGCCGTCCACATCCCAGCCCATAACCATCTGAAAGATCTTGTCCGTATCCTTTGCAGAATAGAGCATCAGATAATAGCCAAGTTCCTGCACGTATTTTTCAATAAAACCAATGATCTTTCCGTAAAAAGGATCTCCGATAACAGAATCCTTGAAGTCTTTATGATAATTGATCACAACTGCGATCAGCTGAGATTTCTCCTTATTGAGAACTCTCAGTCCCATTTTCTGGACATATCCCATTTCCCGGATAAGATTCTCGATCTTCTCAATGTTTGCAGGAGATACTTTTTTTGTTTTTCCATGTATGACGTTGGAAACAGTTGTTGTGCTTACACCTGCTCTCTGCGCGATTTCCTTAATGGTTGCCATTGTCTGTCCTCCAGAGATATTTCTGTGCGGAAGCCACTGCATTGGCTCCGTCTGAAACAGCAGTTACTACCTGGCGAAGTGCCTTGGTACGAATATCCCCCGCTGCAAAAACCCCAGGTGCGCTGGTAACACCATCTTCTCCTGCACAAATATATCCGTTTTCATCCAGCTTAAGCTGGTCTTTTACAAGTGCCGTGCTGGGAACAATGCCTACTGCGATAAAAACGCCGTCTGCTTTCAGTTCCCGTTCTTCCTCTGTTTTCACATTGCGGATCTTAAGACCTGTCACTTCTTCCTGGCCCAAAATCTCAAGTGGAACACTGTCCCACACCATTTCTATATTTTCGCAGGCAAAAACCTTCTCCTGAATGGCCTTATCCGCCCGAAGCGCATCACGGCGGTGGACAAGATATACTTTTTCGCAGAGGCCGGAAAGAAAAACCGCGTCCTCTGCTGCCACGTTTCCGCCGCCCACTACCACTGCAGTCCTGTCCTTATAAAAAGCTCCGTCACAGGTAGCACAATAGGAAACTCCAAGGCCGCCAAGGTCATCTTCTCCCGGAATATCCAGTTTCCTGTGCTCAGCTCCAAATGCAAGGATCAGCGTTTTTGCCTGGTATTCGTGTTTTTTTGTGCGGATCGTCTTGATCTCCCCGGAAATATTTTCCAGGGAAAGGATCTTCTCGCGCTGCGGTTCCAGCCCCAGCTTCCGGGCATGCTCCCCGAACGCTTCCCCCAGATCCATACCTGAGATTCCCGGCATTCCCGGATAATTATCCACCTCATAGGTAGCTGTGATCTGGCCGCCCGGTGCGAAATTTTTGTCGATCCATATAGTATTTAATCTGGCCCTGGACGCATAGATCGCTGCCGTGATCCCTGCCGGACCTCCGCCTAAAA
>OMNT01001741.1_pt1 | contig 19205 bp, 17 predicted proteins | sample 1672551 | NCBI WGS metagenome assembly OMNT01 (sample SAMEA3136698, study PRJEB25190) | human gut metagenome
TTGGTCGGTGCGCCGATTGCAGATGCAAGCACAATGTGCATTCACACATTTTTATGTAATGCAATTAAATAATCTCACAAACTCCAGCCAGTACAGGTCTGACAATCAATGGATCGCAAGCCCTGCCTGTGTATAATGACATTTCTCGCGAAGCGCCTTAATCACTGCTCCTGTAACATGTTGACTCATCTATTCGTACCTCCTATAGTCACATCATACGCCACAGGAAAATTTTTTCTACTTACGAAAAGTAGAATAATTTTTACGGTTACTAATGTGTAAATCATCCCCGGTACAGACTAAATCTTATACTCCCGGTAATGTTCCCATTGCCAAATCTGCATCTTTATTTTCCGATCTTAAATACTTAAGTCTTCTCCGTTTGATTCGATTACTTTTTTGTACCAATAGAAAGATTTTTTTCTATATCGTTTCAGAGTTCCTTCTCCGGCATCGTTTCTATCTACATAGATAAATCCATAGCGTTTAGACATCTGACCTGAACCGTTTGATACAAGATCTATCGGTCCCCACCACGCATATCCGAATAAATCCACTCCGTTTCTAATCGCCTTTTTCATAGAAATAATATGATCTCTTAAAAATTCCATTCGGTATGTATCATCAACTGTCCCGTCAACTAATTCTTCTTTTACGCCAAGACCATTCTCAGCAATGAAAATCGGAACCTGATATCTGCTATAAAGATCTTCTAATGCCAGGAACAGTCCATCCGGATCTATCGACCAGCCGGATGGCGTTATTTTCAGGTATGGGTTCGTTTTTCCTGTATTGACGATATTATCATCTCCTCTATATGATGTATCGCCTTCTACTTCCTTATCCGATTTATTTGTCTCTTTTTGGACGGATTCCACATAATCCTTCGATGCAATTCGTGAACGATAATAAGTAAAGCTCAAGAAATCCACAGGATATTTTGCAATGAGTTCCATATCCTCATCCGTATATTCAATGTTAATATCATTATCTTTAAAATACTCCCATGCATATCCCGGATACTTTCCACGCACCTGGACATCCGAGAAAAAGTAACCTCTTTGCTTTTCTCTGCATACTACCAGAGAATCCTTTGGATCACAACTCATCGGATATATTGTCTTATATTCAATCACAGATCCCACTTTTGCCTGTGGATCGATTTCATGAATTGCTTTGACAGCCAGAGCACTTGCTACGAATTGATAATGTGACGCCTGATAAACATCCTGAAGTGTATCGTTCAATGGGTCGATTCCTGCAGTCATCCACTCCATTTTATGTATATTGTTTCCGATTTCATTAAATGTTAGCCAATACTTAACTACACCTTTCCACCGCTTTACCATAGCTTTAACAAAACGTACATAAAAATCAATCATCCGGCGATCCTTCCATCCGCCATATTTGTCAGCCAGATTCAGCGGCATTTCGTAATGAGAAATCGTAATCATAATTTCCATTCCGTTTTTCTTCAATTCATAGAACATCTTGTCATAAAATTCCATTCCTTTTTCATTTGGCTGGTCTTCCTCCCCTGTAGGAAACAGCCTCGTCCACGCTATACTTGTACGATATACTTTGAATCCCATTTCCCCAAACTCGGCAATATCTTCTTTATAATGATGATAAAAATCAATACCTTCATGAGTCGGATAAAATTTAGCATTGCGATCCGGGCGATTACAAGGTGCCGGTGCTCTTCAACAACAACTGCCTCACTGAGATTCTCGCCTGCCAGAAGGACTACTGGGAAGGCCGCATGAGCGAGTCGGAGTTCCGTCATCGCATCGGCTCGCCGAACAACGATTGCCCGCTGCCGAACATCCAGATGATCATCTTCGAGAACAACTACGGCAACAACCATTCCAACGTGAACAAGCGCTTCGCGGGCATGGCTGCAACCGAGTTCAACTGGGGTTTCCAGTGGCATTTGAACCAGCCAACCGCTGAGCTGTGCGACATCATCTTGCCTGCTCCCATCTGGCAGTTCGAGGGCATGGACGAGTACATGTACGGGCATCAGCGCTTCGTGTCGGGCCCGAACGGCATGCGCAACTACTTCACGTTCTGCGCGCGCGGTCTGGAGTTCCCGGGCGAAGTCCGCTCGAAGGAATGGGTCTGGACGGAGATTGCCAAGCGCTTGGGCGTGGCTGACAAGTACAATCCCCGCATGCTCGATGTCGACGCCGAGCACTGGGTTGACGCGCAGGAGGCGGTCTATAAGGAGGCCTTCGAGAACTGGGCGAACAACGAGACCGTTATGGCGTATCTCGGTTACGAAAAGCGCCCGACCTGGGAAGAGTTCAATGCGAACCCGGTTGTGCGCACGGAGATCGATGTACCGTACTACCCGTTCAAGTCGATGATGGAGCGCGGCGAAAGCCCGTTTGGCACCCCGACCGGCAAGATCGAGTTCGTGTCGAACTACGTGAAGACTCACGACATGACCGAATCCCGCTGGCGTGGTAAGATCGACCCGATGCCGGTGTGGAGCCCGAGTTACGTGGAGGGCGACATCGGATCGGCCTCCAACGACGGCTTCTACAACCCGAAGGTGAAGGATTACCCGCTTTCGATGGTGTCGCCCGTCTCGATTTACCGCCAGCATTCCTCCAACGACAACAACCCGCTCATGCGCGAGGACTGCTATCGCCATGCCGTGTGGATTTCAGGCGTCGATGCCCAGGCGCGCGGCATCAAAGACGGCGATATCTGCCGCGTGTATTCCGATCGCGGCGAAGTCGAGCTTACCGCCTATGTCACGAACCGTATGATGCCGGGCACGGCAGCCGTGCACCATGGCGCCTGGTTCCAGACCGATGGCACGCCGGCCGAGCGCAACAAGTTCGGCGAGGACCTTCGCGGTACCCCGAACATCCTGATCGACGACGGGCATCTACCGCACATCCTGGGCGCGCTCATCATTGCCGGCCTCGTCGAGGTCGAGAAAGTCCGCGATGGCGATGCGGAGGGCTTCGGTAACGAGGCCGAACGCGGCGGCATGCGCGGTGCGAAGGCGGCGCTGGACTTCCGCCGCACGCTCGGTGAGGGGAAGGAATAAGACGATGACCCAGTATGGATTCATGTTCGATATGAACCGCTGCTACGCCTGCCAGGCCTGCAGCATCGCTTGCAAGGATTGGCACGGCATCGAGCCGGGTGCCGAGAAGTTCATGACGGTGTACGAATGGGAAGAGGGAACGTTCCCGAACATCCGCCTGCACTCGCTCGCATTCCCCTGTGCTCACTGCGAGGACCCGGCGTGCCTGAAAGTGTGCGAGTCGGGAGCGATCTATAAGGAGGACGAGTTCGGTGCTGTCTTGGTTGACCAGGATAAATGCACTGGTTGCCGCAAGTGCTACAGCGCGTGCCCCTATGGTGCGCCCCGTTTCGCGACCGACGAGCCCACGTGCAAGATGAGCAAGTGCGACATGTGCATCGACCGCCTCGCCGAGGGAAAGCAGCCCGCGTGCACCCAAAGCTGCCCGCTTCGCGCCTTCGATTTCGGTCCGATTGACGAGCTTGTCGAGAAGTACGGTGATGTGCGCTATTGCGCGGGCATGCCCGCTCCTGAGGCCACGAAGCCTTCCTATATCATCTGGAACCCGCGCGAGAAGACGCCGCTTCTGCCTTACGACGCCGATGAGGCGATCAGGCTCAACCAGCAGCGCGGCGATTTGGGCACGATGTTCGAGAGCGCCGAGGACCTGAAAACCTTCGATGAGGGCACCATCCGCCGCAACGAGCTGCAGATGAAGCACGATTCGGTCATCGGTCTCATGCGCGCAACGCGCAACGACATGGCCTAGGCGAGAAGGGGATTCCGCGGGCTTCGAAAGTCGCCCGCGGAATAGGCCGCCAGTTTTGAATGCACGTCGCTGCGTTTGAGCCTTGTCGCCGCCATCGGTCGGGCTTGACTGCAGCGGCATTGCAGATAATCAACCTGCTTTACGAAAGGGGAAAGCAACATGGAGTGGATTGGAGTTATCGGCATCATCGTCGGTCTCGTCTTCTTCGTCATTGCAGCCATGAAAGGCTGGAATGTTCTTATCACCTCCGTCGTGACTGCCGTCATTATCGCGGTCACGAACGGCATGGGCATCGCCGATGCGATGCTCGGCGCGAAGTCGTCGTATGTGACGGGCCTCGCAAGCTTCGTTCAGAAGAACCTGCTCATCTTCGTGGGCGCGGCCATTCTGGGCGAGTACATTGACAAGTCGGGTGCTGCGAAGTCCATCGCGCAGGCAATCGTGGGCAAGGTCGGCACGAAGAGCCCGTACCTGGTTCTTCTGGCGATTGCCGCTGTCGGCGCGATTCTCACCTATGCCGGCATCTCGATGTTCGTGGCGATGTTCGCCCTCATCCCGCTTGCTCGCCCGATCTTCAAGGAATGCAACATTCCCTGGCATCTGTTCTGCGCTGCGTGGTCCCTGGCTGCCTGCTCGTTCACGATGGCCATGATCCCGGGCGTTCCCGCCATCGCGTGGATCAACGCTGCTAACGGCTGTGGCGTCTCCATGACCGCAGCTCCCGTGCTCGGCATCGTCGGCTCCGTCATTGCGATCGTTGTTTCCTGCATCTACATTAAGTTCGCTTTGAAGCGCGCTCAGGCCAAGGGCGAGACCTACGAGATCACCGCTGCCGACTCCGAGGCTGCCGAGCAGAAGGAGACTCCGAGCCTGTTCATGTCCTTGCTGCCGCTCATCCTGCTGATCGTCATCATCATCGTGGGCTCGCAGCTCGGCGTGGCGAACGTGGTCTACATCGGCATGATCGTCGCCGTCGTGGTCTCCATGATCGTGTTCAACAAGTACATCCCGAGCCAACGCGACACCATGGGCAACGGCGCGAAGAACGCTCTCGGCCCCGCGCTGTTCACCTCTGCCGCCGTCGGCGTCGGCACGGTTGCCGCGGCATCCGTCGGCTTCACCGTCATCTACGAGGCCATCTTCAACATGCCTGGCGGCACCTACGTGTCCGCCGCCACCATGGCTGCCGTTCTTGGCGGCGTTATGGGCTCCGGCTCGGGCGCTGTGGGCATCATCGCTCAGAACTTTCTCGAGCCTTACCTGGCCACCGGCTGCGATCCGGCTGCGCTCGCGAAGATTATCGCGACGGCTGCGACCATCGGCGGCGCACTTCCGAACTCCGGCGCGATGTTCGGCATGCTGGCTGCCATGGGCTTGAACCACGGCAACTCCTACAAGCACATCGCCGCCATCTCCATCGGCGCCGGCCTGTGCGCGCTGATCGTCATGATCGTGCTCGCGAACCTGGGCGTCGCGTAGTGCGAAGTTGCTCTTAGCGGTCGCGGCCACGCGCATGCGACCGCTTCCCATCCTTCTATTCGCAGGCGGGCGGATGGTGGGATCTCGTTCGACGATGGGTGCCCGTCTTGGGCGCCCATCTCTCAGGGAAGAGGGCTGTTCCCTCCACAAAACAGCTCTTCTATCCCCCCGCAAACGGCTGTCCCTCCAAATCAGGTTCCTTTTCCCTCGCTCGACAAGGGACCGCTTGGCAGCCCTCTTCCCTGAGATGTTCGGCTCATCTTCGCATCGCTTGATGATTCAGACTGCAAGGAAAAGGGGAAACATGAACAAAGGGGAATGTGCAGCTTCGGCTGTGAAGGGAAAAACACCTGTCGAAGTGGCAGCTCCGGCTAAGGGCAGGGCGCCGAGCAGCGCGTCTGCCAGCGGGACAGGCTCATCGGGTGCGAAGGAATCCCTGTTCGAGCGCGTGCCCGATTCGGCGCGCCTGGCTTGGCCCGACATCGCGGCTATCCTCTCAGGGGTCGTCTCCTCGCTCTCCAAGCTCATGGGCGGCGGCATCGTTGCCTTCTACGCGGGCTGTCAGCTCGGCGGTGTGGCGATGGCTATCACGTTCGCCCTGTCGTTTGTCCTCACCTACCTCGTGGGCAAGATCACCTTCCGCGAGGGACTGCCCAACAACGTGGCCTCCCGTCTCTACATCTTCGGCACCAAAGGTTCCGCGGTCGGCTCGCTCATCTGGATCTTCTTGCTTGTCGGCGTGCTTGCAGTTGGTACGGTGCAGCTCGGCAACGCCATTCTCTATGCTTTCGGATGGGATGCGACCTGGGAGCGCTGGGCGCTCTTCGTCGGCATCTCGTGTGTATGGATCTTCATGGCGCTCTTCGGTACGAAGGTGATCGCGCGCATGAACGCGGCGTTTGTGGTGGCACTGTTCTGCGTGATGGGGTACGTCGTGTACCTGATCGCCGCGAACGGCCAGATGGGGGACGCCCTCACTCACGGTGTGATGATTCCCGGTGTTGAAGTGGGGCAGGGCTTCGCCTACGGTGTGAACTACGCCATCATGACGAGCGGCTTGCTTGCGCTGTTCGCCGCCGACTTCACGCGCTATGCGCGCAAGGAGAGCGACCTTGTGCCCATCGCCGGCGTGGGGAGCCTGTTCGCCGTGATTACCTACCTCTTCGGTGCGCTCATCACGTACTTCGGATTCTCGCAAGCCGTCGAGTACTTCAGCGCGCAGGGCTACGACGCGACGGGCGCTGCGCACGCGGCGATCACCAATCCCGGCATCTCGCTTGTGCTCGCGGCGGGAGGCGTCGGGCTTGCCATCATCTGCCTCTCGCAAATGAAGGTCGAGACTTCCAACTCCATTGGCGGTGCGAACGCGGTGACGAACCTGTTCGATTCGCTTTTCGGCGTGAAGCTGTCTTGGCCGGTCGCTGTCGTCATCGCGAACGCCATCGGTCTTGCCTTCATCCTGGGAAACATCTTAGACCAGGTGAATGCTTTCATGAGCTTCGGCAGTATCCTCACTATCTCTTGGTGCATGCTGCTCATCACGGACTACTACATCGTGCGCGGCCCTTTGAAGATTGGCAGCCGTGGGGTGCCGCTTGCTTCGGTCGAGATCGTCAACTGGCGCGGCGTGGTCACTCTTGCCGTGACGAGCGTCGTGAACATGGTCCTGTATTCGGCAGGCATCGTGTCCGTTCCCTTCCTCACTACCGCTCCCATGACTGTTGCGCTCTACCTGGTCTTGAGCCTCGTCTTCAAGACCCGTGTGCGTGAAAACGAGAAAGCGCGGCTTGAAAAGTTTGCTTAGCAAAGGGGCGTTCGGGGGTATCATAGGGTCATAGATTGCAGGGCACACCCGTACGCGCCCTGCTGGACCCGCGAGAAAGAAGGATGCTATGGCGGTTATGCCCAAAGAGGTACAGGACGCGTTCAATCAGATGAAGAACATCGTGCTTGCAACGGCAACCCCCGATGGCGTGCCGAACGCCGACCCGATGGGAATGAAGAAAGTCATCGATGCTGAGACGGTCTACATCTCCGACCAGTTCTTCAACAAGACGCTTGCGAACCTGAAGGAGAACCAGAAGGTCGCCATCACTTTCTGGGGGGACGAGGGCGCCTACCAGATTCACGGCACGGCTACTTACATCAACGAGGGCGAGCAGTTCGAGGAATTGAAGGCGTGGGCGGACGGCTGCTTCGCGGCGATGGGTGCGCCTATCACGGCAAAGGGCGGCGTGCTCGTGCATGTTGACGAGCTCTTCACCTGCTCGCCCGGCCCCAACGCCGGCGCGAAGCTCGCGTAGGGCGGCTTTCTCGACATAGTTGCGTCTCCTTTTGCTGGGGTGCGCGTTCTTGGCCCCAAGGTGGAAAACCTTGGGGCCAAGTCGTCTCTTGGATGGGAAAAAGCCTGCTCCGAGCTGCCGTTCTATTCGAGGCTTCATTCTTCTGGTATGAGCATATCTTCTCGTCGCGACAACGACTTTCAGCACATGACGGGGATACCCCGCGCTTGCGCTCCGCTACCATCACGTCATGTTCATCGGAGCGTTGGCGGCGCTTGTGTTCGCGCCAGATCGCAGCATCCCTCGCGACAGCGGTGATGGTCTTTCTCATCGGGTGCTTCCCACTATCGGGCGAGATTATGGGCTTTCACGCCGCGCTCGGGTTCTCGGCGCTCCTTGCGCTCGGCTGCCTTTTCGTGGTCCTTGCGAAGATCCCTCGCAGCGGCAGGGGTGCGAACTCGTAAAGCGTCCCCCTGTTTGGGCAAGCCCCAGCGCACCTTCCCGCAAATCAAGGAGCACTTCGGCGCCATCCGTCCGAACTCGCTTATGATGCGGCGGTTCATTCGCGCCGGATTGCGCCTGGCATATACGACGACACGGCAAATAATACGGAGTCGGGGGCTTCTTGTCGGTCTGTGTAGCACATTGCTGCTCTTCCTCTCCTAGAATGCCCGCGGCACCTCGTGGGCGTTCGTTTTGTATAGGGGGTGCTTTCCCTCGGCGCGCACGCTCGTTCTCGGGTATCATAAATAGGTTATACTTTTGGCATTTCAGAAAGACGAACGATACCTATGATCTTGCAGCTTGAGCATATCTCCAAGTCATTCGGCGGCCGCGTGCTGTTCCACGACGTCACCTTCAAACTTGAGGAATACGACCGTTTGGCGCTCGTCGGCCCGAACGGTGCTGGCAAAACGACCATGCTCAATATCATCTCCGGTGAGGAAGATGCTGATGAGGGACGCGTTCTGTTCGCGAAGGGCGCGCGTGTGGGCTACCTCGAGCAGGAGGCGATCGAGATGGACGAGCAGCCCATCTTCGACGAGGTCATGGCCTCCCAAGTGGAGGTGCTTGCCGCCGAGAAGCGCCTGCGCATGCTCGAGGAGTCGCTCGGGGAAAACCCCACCGAGCGCGACCTTGCCGCTGCGGGCCGTGCGCGCGACGAGTTCGAGCGGCTGGGCGGTTACGTCATCGAGGCGAAGGTGCGCGGCGTGCTGTTCGGACTAGGCTTTAAGGAAGACGACATGCGTCGCATGACGAGCGAGTTCTCGGGTGGCTGGCAGATGCGCATCGCGCTTGCGAAGCTGCTGATCAGAAATCCCGAAGTGCTGCTGCTCGACGAGCCGACGAACCATCTGGACCTGGAGAGCGTGAAGTGGCTCGAAAGCTTCCTTCGCAGCTACTCGGGCACCGTCATCGTCGTCAGCCACGATCGCGCATTCATGGACAACATGGTCGATCGCGTGGCCGAAGTCGACAACCAGCAGGTCAACCTCTATAAGGGAAACTACACCGCCTACCTGCGCCAACGTGCCGAGCGGATCGAGCGGCTGAAGCAGGAGCGCACCAAGCAGATCGAGGAGATGAAGCGTCTCGAGGCGTTCGTCGAGAAGTTCCGCTACAAGGCGACGAAGGCTCGCCAGGCGCAGGAGCGTGCGGCGAAGCTCGAGAAGCTGAAGGTAGAGCTCGTGGAGATTCCCGAGGAAAAGAAGACGGTGCACTTCAACTTCAAGCAGCCGCCGCGCACGGGCGACATGGTGGTCGAGGCGCGCGGTCTGCGGAAGTCCTTCGGCGACCATCACGTCTACGATGGCTTGGATTTCACGATGTACCGTGGCGAGAAGGTGGCGCTTGTCGGCCCGAATGGTGCCGGAAAATCGACGCTTCTGAAGATGATCGCCGGCGTGCTCGAGCCCGATGCGGGCACGATCAAGTACGGTACGCATGTGTCGAAAACCTACTACGCACAGCATCAACTTGAGGAGCTGACTTCGGGAAACACCGTGTTCGAGGAAATCGACCACGTGGCGCCGGGCTGGACGATCAGCCAGGTGCGCACGCTTTTGGGCGCGTTCCTCTTCAATGGCGACGACGTCGACAAGCGCGTGAGCGTGCTCTCCGGCGGCGAGAAGAGCCGTCTTGCGCTGGCGAAGATGCTCGTGGCGCCGCGCCCTCTATTGTGCCTAGATGAGCCGACCAACCACTTGGACATCGCGAGCGCCGACATCTTGGAGCAGGCGCTGAACGCGTTCGAGGGCACGGTGCTGTTCATCACGCACGACAGGCACCTCATCAGGGGCGTTGCGAACCGCATCGTGGAAGTGAAGGACGGTCGCGTCACCAACTACGCGGGTGACTACGACTACTATCTGTATAAGAGCGGCCAGCTCGATAGCGAGGCACCGAAGGAATCCTCGCTTGTCGACGAGGTCATGGGAGGCTCGGGAAGCAAGGCCGCAAGCGCGATGAAGGCGGCAGGGAAGGCCCCGGCGTCAGGTAAGACCGGATCGGGCAACACGGCTGGCGCCAGCACTTCGTCGGGTGCGAAGACGCAGCTCACTGCCCCGCGCGGAAGCGCCCCGAAGACCAAGGAGCAGAAGCGTCGCGAAGCCGAGGCGCGCAATCGGGCCTATGCAGCGCTTAAGGGCCACCGCAAGCGCATTGCCGAGCTCGACAAGCAGATGGAGCGCGACAACGCGCGCATGGCGGAACTGCTCGAACTTATGGCCGACCCCGACTTCTACATCAACGAGGACGCCTCGTCGGACGCTATCGCCGAGCATGCTCAGCTTAAAAAGCGAATCGCTGCGGCGGAGGAGGAGTGGTTCGCGCTTAACGAGGAGCTTGAGGCCGAGATGGAGAAGCAAAAAGCGCAAGCGTGATTCGGGCTTGATGCATCGCGGGCCAGCGGGCGCTTTCCTTCATGCTCAAACAGTCCTGAGCTCGCACGAACAGCCCACTGGGCTGTTCGGCTCGTGCGGAACTGCGCTTGAAGGAAAGCGCCCGCCGGCCCGCTTTTTCTTATACGACGAATCAAGTTGCGCGGAATAAGAGGCAGAAGTGAAACCCCTGAACATTGTGCTTGTTGAACCTGAAATCCCACAGAATACGGGCAATGTCGCTCGCACGTGCGCCTGCACGGGCTCGGTGCTGCATCTGGTGGAGCCGATGGGCTTCCGCTTAACGCAGCGCAACCTGCAGCGTGCGGGCTGTGACTATTGGGACGACGTCGAAATCGTGCAATGGCCATGTGCCGACGCGTTCTTTGAGGCGCACGGGGAAGACGAGCTGCACCTGTTCACGGGACACGTATCGCGCAACTACGCCGATGTGGCTTACGGTGAGGGCGCGTTTCTCCTGTTCGGACGCGAGAGCCGCGGGCTTGATGAGGCGTTTATCCAGCGCTATCTCGATGCGTGCGTCCGCATCCCCATGCGCGAGAACGAGCGCAGCTTGAACCTCTCGAATGCCGTGGCCATCGCAACATACGAGGCCCTTCGCCAACAATCCTGGCCGAACATGAGCTAAGTTCCGCCCATCGCCAGCGCACGTCGTTGTGCGCTGGTATGTCCGGCGACGGCGAGTGGCTCAGCAATCTCAACGTCGTTGCTTGTTCGATCGAGCGGGTCTTGCTACCATAACCGTCTTCTCGGTATGGCGCCGCATACGGTGTTCGCGAGTCTCGTGAAAGTGGCCATCATGGGCGGGCGCCGCTGCTGACGCTCTGGCTTCTTGCGCCCGCAAGCGCAACGTTTCCTCGCTTTCCATCTGCGCACTTTTCGCGCAGGGGAGTGAGGTGCGCGCTTCGCGGGCTTTTCCTTGCGCTACACTTATGACCCATGTCATCACAATATCTTGCCTACATAGTCTGCTCGGTCCTAAGCTTCGTGCCCGCCATTGTGTTTCACGAGGTGGCGCACGGGTTTGCGGCGTACAAGCTTGGCGATCCCACGGCCAAGCGCGCAGGGCGCCTGTCGCTTAATCCGCTCAAGCACGTCGACCCGTTCGGCACGGTCATCCTGCCTTTGTGCATGCTCGCGATGAACGGCCCCGTGTTCGGCTATGCGAAGCCGGTACCCTACAACCCGTCCTATTTCAAGAATCCCAAGACGGGCGACGTCATCGTCGGCCTTGCCGGACCTGCGGCGAACCTCGTGATGGCCGTCCTCGCCGGTGCCATCGCCTGGGCTCTCTACGGCCAAGCGCCCGCGCTCGTCGCGCAAAGCGAGGCGTTCGCATACTTCTACCTCATGTTCCTGCCCATGTTCGCGCTCATAAATCTCTATCTGCTCTTTTTCAACCTGCTGCCGATTCCGCCGCTCGACGGCTCATCGGTGCTCGCGCTTTTCATCCCGAAAAAGCACATGAGCACGTACTACCGCGTGCAGCAGTACGCCATGCCCGTCTTCATGATCGTCCTCGTCGTTCTGCCGTATGTCCTGCACGTGAACCCCGTCGGCGTCTACCTCGACGTCACGGCAGGCAATGTGGCCAACCTGCTGTTCCCGTTCAGGGTTTCCTAGGGGGGCGAAACTGTGTCCTACAAAGTCCGCACCGCAAGCTTCGAGGGCCCGTTCGATCTTCTGCTGTACCTGGTGAGCAGGCAGAAAGTCGATATTGGCGCCATTTCGATCACCGAGATCGCCGACCAATACCTCGCTGAGGTCACGCGCATGAAGAACCTCGACCTCGACGTGGCGAGCGATTTTCTGCTCGTGGCCTCGACGCTGCTCGAGATTAAGGCGCAAAGCCTTATCCCGCAGGATGCGCCCGAAATCGACGACGATATCGCGGAGCTCACCCCGAGCGAGGCGCGCGATATCCTGGTGGAACGCTTGCTCGCCTACAAGCAGTACAAAAATGCGGGCGCCGCCCTTCATGCGCGGTTCATCTCGGAAGGCCGCATGTACACGCGTCCGTTTGGACCCGATGTGTGCTTCTTGAACCTCATGCCCGACTACCTGAAAGACGTCACGCTCGACGGTCTCGCGCTCACGTGCGCCCGTGCGCTGGCCCGACGCGATGTGTTCCTTCTGGAAAGCGAGCATATCGCCGCAAAGCCCATTCCCGTCGAGACGCACGTGCGGGCCATCCACCAGCGCATCGTCAACCGCGGACACCTGCGGTTTTCCGACTTGGTCGATGGGCGTACGCCGACGCCGGTCGTTGTCGTGACATTCCTCGCGGTGCTCGAGCTCTACAAGCGCTCCATGGTGAAGATCAACCAAGACGAGCTTTTCGGCGATATCTCGATCGACTACATCGAAGGGTCGGGCGAGCTTGACCTGACGGGCGAAGATGCGCTCACGTCGGTGGGCGAGGAGGAGTAACCATGTTCGAAGGTTTGCAGAAAGACCAGCTCGCAGGCGCAATCGAGGCAATGCTGTTCGTGACCGACGAGCCGGTGGGCACCATCGCGCTCGCCGACATGCTCGAGGTCGACCCCGCCGATGTCGAGAGCGCCCTTGTGGGGCTTCGCGATAGGCTCGAGGCCGAAAACCGCGGCATCCAGCTGCGTGAAGTGGCTGGCGGCTGGCGGCTGTACACGCATCCCGCTTACCACGAGCTCATCGAGAAGTACGTCCTTTCCTGGGACACGCGCAAGCTCTCCCAAGCCGCCATGGAAACGCTCGCGATCGTGGCGTATACCCAGCCTACGACGCGCGCCCAGGTGGCGAGCGTGCGCGGCGTGAACTCCGACAGCTCCATCAACTCCCTGGTGGAAAAGGGCCTCGTGCGCGAGGCGGGGACCGCGGACACGCCGGGCAACCCCACTCTTTACGCCACGACGCGCGCGTTTTTGGAGAAGTTTGGCCTGCGCTCCACCGCCGATTTGCCCGACCTTTCCGAGTTCGCCCCCGACGATTCCACGCGCACGCTCATTCGCGAGCGTCTTTCCGCAGCTCACGAAGCAAGCGGTACCGCGCTCGAGCGCGACGAGGGCGACGTGCTCGACCGCGTCGTGTACGACGACGAGGAGGGCGACATGAGCGGGGCTGTCGCGGGCGAGGCGCTCGTGGGGCATACGGCGCCCGAGTCGCTGTTCTCGCAGGATGCGGGTTTCCGCGCGGCTGCGTCGCGCAACGAGGCAGGGGAAGCCGTCGATGACGAGGGCTTTTCCGGCATGGACGACGGTTCAGCTCAGGAGATGCTTCGCCAGGCCATGGCTCAGGGCTTCGGCGTGGTCGACAAGATCGACTTCGATGAGCTCACGTTCGAAACGGAAGACGAGTAGCCATGATGCGTCTGCAGAAGTTTCTTGCGCGCGCGGGTGTTGCGTCGCGCCGCCATGCCGAAGAGCTCATCGTCGCCGGTCGCGTTATGGTGAACGGACAGCCTGTTGAGCTGGGGTGCTCGGTCGATCCTGGCAGCGACGAGATTCGCGTCGACGGCGGAGCGCCGGTGCGTCTTGCCGAGGGCGACGTTACGATCATGCTTCACAAGCCCGCTGGCTATGTCACCACGATGGACGACCCCCAGGGGCGAGCTACGGTGGCCGACCTCGTCCCCGCCGATCGGTTCCCGGGGATGTTCCCCGTGGGGCGCCTCGATCGCGACACGACGGGCCTTCTTCTCTTCACGACCGACGGCGAGCTTGGAAACGCGCTTCTGCACCCGCGCCGCCATGTGGAGAAACGCTACCTTGCCCTGGTCGAAGGGACGCCCGATGCCAAGGCGCTTGAGCGGTTGCGCTGTGGTGTTGCCCTCTCCGATGGCATGACGCTTCCCGCTCGTGCCGAGCTTTTGCGGGGCGGTGATGCGCAAAAGGCTGCGCGTGCGATCGGGACGGGCAAGGGCGCGGGCGGCATCAACGCTTCGCATACTGGCAAACGCAGCCGTGCGGTCCGTGAGAAGACGGGGAGCTATGTGCTCGTCGGCTTGCGAGAGGGCCGTAAGCGGGAGGTTCGCCGCATGCTCGAGGCGGTGGGTTATCCGGTTATCGCGCTGCATCGCTCTTCCTTTGGTCCGCTTGAGCTGGGGGATTTACCCCGCGGCTCATGGCGCGAGCTCGCAGATGTGGAAGTGGGCGAACTGAAAGCCGCAATCCAGTCGTAACTGCTAAACTAACGGACTGCTGCCCAGGTGATAAGGATCCGGGCACGCGAGGAAAAGGTATGCGCATGTCTGAAGATATAACAAGCAAGGCTCCTCACGGGTTCGACCATATCGTAGTGGTTGGTCTGGGGCTTATCGGCGCATCGCTTGCGGCCGCCATCTCGAAGTCCGACTCCGATGTCGAGGTGTTCGGGGTTGACGTCGATTCGCGGACTTGCGGCGAGGCAATCTCGCGTGGGTGGGTGGCGAACGCTTGCGCCCCCGAAAGCGAGGCGTTCTCCGATTTCGTGAAGGACCGTGCGGATCTCGTCGTCTTGGCGACGCCGGTTGCTGCGGTCGACGATTACCTGCGCCTTCTGCGCGATTGGGATTACCGCGGCGTTATAACCGACACGCTTTCCACGAAGGCGCATATCCTTGCGGCGACGGCTGAGATTCTGCCTTACCGTCGCAATTACGTGCCGGGCCACCCCATGGCAGGTTCGGAGAAGAACGGCATCGACGGCGCCCGCCCCGATCTTTTCGAGGGCGCTAACTGGATTCTGTGCCCCGACGCGGACACGCCGCCCGAGCATTTCCAGCGTCTGCATGAGCTCATCACGAGCTTGAACGCGCGCGTGGTTGCCATAGCGCCTGACGAGCATGATGATTCCATTGCCGTTGTAAGCCATGTTCCGCATATCATCGCGGCTTCGCTCGTCCAGCTGGCGCATCGCCACGCCGACGAGCAGCAGTCGCTCATGCGCCTTGCGGCAGGCGGCTTCAAGGATTCCACGCGCATCGCGGCGGGCTCTTCGAAGCTATGGTGCGGCATCGCGTTCGACAACGCCTGCGCGCTCACGAGCGGATTGCGCGAGATGCAGGGCATCATCGGCGATTTCGCCGACGCCATCGACGCGCACGATCGCGAGGCGACGACTCGTCTTCTCGAGGAGGCGGCACAGGCCCGCCGCGCTCTGCCCGCCGCTTGGGTTCCCTCGACCGACAAGCTCCTCGAGGTTCGCATTCCCATGTCCGATCGAAAGGGCGTGGTCGCGGAAGTCACGACGATCGCGAGCTCCGCTGGCTGTAATATCCAATCGATCGAAATCGATCACATCACCGAGGATCGCGCCGTGCTCTCGCTCGTTCTAACCGACGAAGGCGATGTTGGGAAGCTGTCTGCCCAGCTCATCGGCGCAGGCTTCTCGGTGTCGTTCAATCCGCTCTCTCCGAAGGAGCATATCCATGTCGATTAACGATCAATTGGTGTCCGCCGTGTGCAACGACGCCGCAACGTCTGCTGATCCTGTAGTTGCGGCAGAGCAGGCGACCCTTATCGAGCCGCTCGCCCGCTCGCTGTCCGGTGCGGTGCGCGTCCCCGGCGACAAGTCGATCTCGCATCGTTCGGTGCTCTTCTCCGCGATGGCCGAAGGCACTTCGCACGTGTCCGGCGTGCTCGACTCCGCCGATGTGCGATCTTCCATCGGCGCCGTGCGCGCTCTGGGCGCCGAGGTCAACCTCGAAAAGCGGCCCGACGGAAGCCTCGCAGGCGACATCCGCGGCTGGGGTGGCTTAGGTCCTTCACAGCCGGAGGGCGCCATCGACTGCGGCAATTCCGGTACGACGGTTCGCCTGCTCATGGGTGTGCTCGCGCCATGGGACATCACCGTCGAGCTTACAGGCGACGATTCCCTTCGCCGCCGCCCGATGCGCCGCATCGCGGCCCCGCTCGAGCTGATGGGTGCTCGATTTGCGCCGGAAGGTGCGACGACGCTGCCGCTTTCCATCACGGGAACGCGCGGCCTCGCTGCGATTTCTTATGATTCGCCGGTCGCCTCCGCCCAGCTGAAAACAGCGATTCTGCTCGCTGGCATCTTTGCGTCGGGCACGACGAGCGTTCACGAGCCGGCGCCCTCTCGCAATCACACCGAGCTCATGCTCCCCGGCTTCGGCGTCGACGTCGAAGCGGCGCCAGGGGAGGCTTCCGTTGCTGGTGGGCAGAGCCTTCACGCCTGCGACGTCGATGTCCCGGGCGACCCTTCGTCTGCGGCATTCATGGCGTGCGCGGCGGCTCTTCGTCCCGACAGCGCGATCGACATCGAGAACGTGAGCTTGAACGAGGCACGCATCGGCTTCGCACGGGTGCTCGAGCGCATGGGCGCCGACATCGCCCTGAAGCCGACGGGCAGCGCGGGGGAGGAACCTTGCGGCACCATCTCGGTTTCCTACGTCGAGCATCTGCACTCGTGCGAGGTCGTGGGGCGCGAGATCGCCTCGCTCGTCGATGAGATTCCCGTGCTCGCCCTTGTAGCTGCCCACGCGGAAGGCACGACGGTCTTTCACGAGGTGGGGGAGCTGCGCGTGAAGGAGACCGACCGTCTCGCGGCCATCTTGGAGGGGCTTTCCAAGCTTGGCGTGCGCGCGTGGGCCGAAGGCGATGACCTGCATATCGAGGGCAAGTCGGGTCTCGTCGTGCCCGAGGGGCTCGTGTTCGATTCCCTGGGCGACCATCGTCTTGCGATGACCTGGTCGCTTGTTGGCTTCACGGGAGCCCATCCCGTGTCTATCCGTGATTTTGAGGCAGTTCGCGTAAGCTATCCGGGCTTTCGCGCCGATATTGAAAGGCTGGCGAAATGATCGTCGCAATCGATGGCCCCTCGGGGGCAGGCAAGTCAACCGTCGCTAAGGCAGCGGCAAAGCGGCTCGGGTTCTCGTGTCTTGACACGGGGGCAATGTACCGCGCCATCGCGTGGAAGGCGCTCGCCGATGGCGTTTCCTTCGACGACGCCGAGGCGCTCGGCGCGATCGCGCGCGACAACGAAATCGAGTTCGGACATGTCGAGGGCGACCCCGTTCCCCGTCGCGTCTTCATCTCGGGCACGGAAGTGACCGATGCCATCCGCACGTCCGAAATCGACCGCGCCGTGGGACCAGTTGCCGCCGTTCCCGCAGTTCGCGAGGCGCTTGTCGCCCAACAGCAGCGCATCGGCCGCGCGGGCGACTACGTGGTCGAGGGTCGCGACATCGGCACGGTCGTTTTCCCCGAGGCACCCGTGAAGGTGTTCCTCACGGCAAGCGCGGAGGAGCGTGCAACCCGTCGTGTCAAGCAGAACGAAGAGCGTCACGTGGGTTCGACGAACTACGAGGAGGTTCTCGCCGACATCAGGAAGCGCGACGAGATCGATTCCTCGCGCGCCGCGTCGCCCCTCAAGCCGGCGGAAGACGCCGTGCATCTCGATTCCACCGGCAAAACCATCGAGGAAATCATCTCCTTCATCTGCTCGCGTGCCGAGCAGGCTCAGGGGTAATCGCGAAATGGCGTCCGGCCTCTCGAGGCGGGGCGTCCAACTTGCGGGGTTCGCGCGCATATTCAAGAGAAAGGGCTGCGCATGAGCGTCTTTTTGCCATACGAGAAGATGTGGGACATGCCGCTCGGGGGCACGTCGACCGAAAAGCAGATTCCCCATTGGTTTGGGAACATCGTTTGGGTGGTCGTCGCCTTCGTGTTCAAAATCTGTTTCCGCTATCGCGTTGATGGGCGCGAGAACCTGCGGGCGTTCAACAAGAAATCGGGCGTGCTCCTTGTGGCGAACCACACGTCGTTTCTCGACGTGGCCTGCATGTACATCGCATGCCGTCCTAGCCAGTGGGTGCGCCTGCTCGGCCGTGAGACGCTCTTCGACAACGCCCGCGGTCTTGCGGGCCAGATTCTCTCGCGCGTCGGCGCATTTCCCATCAAACGCGATGCGGCCGACCGCGTGGCCATCAAGCGCGCGACGCGCAACCTGAAGAACAACGAGCTCGTCGGCATCCTCCCCGAGGGAACGCGTCGTGGTAAGGGAACTAAGAAGCCCGAAATCCATTCCGGCGCCGCGTTCATTGCGAAGATGGGGCATGCGCCTATCCTCCCTATGACCGTGCGCAATGCCGAGTACGTGAAGCAGAAGGGCAAGTTCTTCCGCTTCCCCAAGATCACGATGGAGTTTGGGTCGCCCCTGCTTGTCAGCGATTTCGACTTCCTTCCCAAGGAGGATCGCCTGGAGGGATGCACGTGGTATGCGATGCGCGAGTGCTTCGCCCTCTCCCAGCGCGTGCCGCGCGATGAGGTCGACATGGTGGCACTGTTCCCTGACGGGCGCGATTTCACGGACGTGTTCGCGAATCATGCGATTCCCGAGCACACTCCCGAGGAGATCATCGCGGCGAAGGAGTCGAAATGAAGGTGACGCGTGCGAAATGCGCGGGGGCCTGCTACGGGGTCCAGCGCGCGCTCAACATGGCGCTTGATACCGTGTCGGAAGGATCGCGCGCCGTCACGCTTGGCCCGCTGATTCACAACCCTCAGGTCGTGGCGCAGCTTGCCGAGCGGGGCATCCGCGCTGTCGAAAGCCCCGAGCAAGCCGTCGAGGGCAGCGTCATCATTCGCAGCCATGGTGTTACGCCGCAGGTCAGACGCGAGATAGAGGCGCGTGGGCTTCCCGTGATCGACGCCACGTGCCCCCATGTCGCCCGGGCGCAGAAGGCGGCGGCGAAGCTTGCTCGCGAATGCGGGCGCGTCGTCGTCGTGGGAGAGGCGGGCCATCCCGAGGTCGAG
>OMNT01001742.1_pt1 | contig 19175 bp, 19 predicted proteins | sample 1672551 | NCBI WGS metagenome assembly OMNT01 (sample SAMEA3136698, study PRJEB25190) | human gut metagenome
CTGGACGAGGGCTGCGGCGTGACGCCCGGTGAGATGCTGGCAAAGCTGAACGAGGCTGGCATCGAGGGGCGCTACCTCTGGAAGCCCATGCATTTGCAGCCGGTCTTCGCAGGCTGTCCCTTTGTCAGCGTCAGCGATGCGCCGGTGGGCGACGATCTCTTTGCGCACGGCGTATGCCTGCCCAGCGATACGAAGATGAGCATGGACGATGTTGACCGCGTGTGCGAGGCCATTCGGGGGATGTTCTGATGCGGCATAAGGCGGGGTTTTATGAAAAATACATCAAGCGCCTGCTGGACATTGTGCTGTCCGCTTTGGCGCTGATCGTCCTGTCGCCGCTGCTGCTGGTGACGGCGATTCTTGTGCGCGTGAAGCTCGGAAGCCCTGTAATCTTCTGTCAGGAGCGTCCAGGAAAAGATGAAAAGATTTTCAAGCTCCACAAGTTCCGCAGCATGAGCGACGCGCGGGATGAAACCGGCAACCTGCTGCCGGACAAGGAACGGCTGACGGGCTTTGGAAAGAAGCTGCGCTCTCTGAGCATCGACGAGCTGCCGGAGCTGTGGGATATCTTCCGCGGAAAGATGAGCATCGTGGGGCCGAGGCCGCTGCTGGTGAAATACCTGCCGCTGTATAACGACGAACAGCATCGCCGCCACGATGTGCGCCCCGGCCTCACCGGCTGGGCGCAGGTACACGGGCGAAATCTTGCCTCGTGGGAAGAAAAGTTTGCCTATGATGTGGACTATGTAGACCATGTCAGCTTTGTGCTGGATGTGAAGATTATTTTCATGACCGTCCGCTGCGTCTTGGCCCACGAGGGCATCAGCGCGGAAGGCAGCGCAACAATGGAAGCATTTACGGGAACGGCAACAAATGTGGAGGAAGTAAGATGAACATCTTATTTTGCAGCGCTGGACGGCGCGTTGAATTGCTGAAAGATTTCAGAAAGTCTATGGACAATGACGATAGAATCATTGCCGCTGATTTATCTAATCTGGCACCGGCTCTGTACGTGGCGGACACACATTACCTTGTCCCGCGTATTGATGATCCCACCTATCTTGATACTATACTTGACATTTGCCGCAAGGAAAAAATCAATGCGGTCACAACGCTGATTGATCCGGAAATCGAATTGCTTGCAAAAAATCGTACCCGTTTTGAAGAGATTGGCGTAGAGGTATTGGCTCCCTATGCAGAAACAGCAGAACTCTGCTTTGACAAGTTCAAAATGTATCAGCACCTCATAGCACATGGTATTCCGACGCCGGACACATGGGGCGACTATGCCTCGGCAATGGCGGCTATCGAAAGTGGCAGTCTTGCGTTTCCCGTGTTTGTCAAGCCGAGAACTGGTAGCGGCAGCGTTGGCGCGCGAAAAGTGCAGAATGCTGAGACGCTGAAATCACTGTGTGAAGCAGACCCTTCGTTGATTATTCAAAGGTTGATGACTGGCGACTTGGATGCCGATGTCTATATTGATACGATCAGTCACAAGGCGGTTTCTGCCTTCTCCAAGCGTAAGTTAGAAACTAAGATCGGTGGTGCCAGTAAAACAATCTCTTTTAAGGATGAGAAGCTGTTTGATTTCATCCAAAGGATTACCAGCCTGTTGAAGTTCAGTGGCCCTGTGGACATGGACTTCTTTTATCAGGATGGGACTTACTATCTTTCTGAAGTCAATCCGCGCTTTGGCGGCGCGTACCTTCACGCTTACGGTGCCGGTGTTGACTTTATCAAGCTCATAAAAAACAACATAAATGGCATTGAGAATATCCCAGTTTTCGGAAATTATGAAGATGATATTGTCATGATGATGTATGACAGTGTAGTTATTACGAAGATTGCCAAGGCGGAATAAAACATGCAAATCTTGATTTTGGCCAATCACAGCGGTGGACTGTATGACTTCCGTAAAGACCTGATTGCAGAATTAAAAAAGAACGCGAACGTTACGGTTGCTGTCCCCCATAATGACCGCTGGGAGGAACTTCATAAGTTAGCGGACAGGGTGATTGAGCTTTCAGTTGATCGCCGTGGTATGAATCCGCTGCATGACAGCAAGCTTTTCAAGCAGTATCGCGCCATACTGAACGAGGTCAAGCCGGATTTGGTTCTGACATACACCATTAAGCCAAACATCTACGGCGGCCTGGCTTGCCGGATGGCGCACATTCCCTATGCCGTGAACATCACCGGCCTTGGCAGCGCTATTGAAAACGGCGGCTGGCTGAAGCGGTTTGTGCTGGCGCTCTACAAACCGGCGTTGAAGAGCGCGAAAGTCGTGTTTTTTGAGAATGCAGGGAACCGAGATACCCTTGCCGCCACTGGCGTTGTGCCGAAAGGGCGCGATGTGGTGCTCAACGGCGCGGGTGTCAATCTGGAGGATTACCCTTACCAGCCTTATCCGCAGGAAGGGCCGGTACGGTTTCTTTTTGTGGGCCGCGTCATGCACGAAAAAGGTGTGGACGAGCTGTTTGCCGCCGCAAAGCTAATGAAGCAGGAATACAGCGACGGCGTAGAGTTCCACATTGTTGGCTCATTTGAGGAAGGCTACAAGCCCCTTATGGACGAGCTTGAGCAGGCTGGCGTGGTCAAGTACCACGGCTATCAGTCGGACATGAAGCGATTTTACGCTATGGCGAGCTGCGTGGTGCTGCCGTCGTATCACGAGGGCATGTCCAATGTGCTGCTGGAGGCTGCCGCCTCCGGGAGACCGCTCATAACCAGCGACATCCCCGGCTGCCGCGAGGCGGTGGGGGACGGTGTCAGCGGGTATCTGTGCCCTGCGAGGGACGCGGACGCGCTGTATGAGGCTATGCGGCGGTTTGCGGAGCTGCCGGAGAGCTGGCGGGGTGAAATGGGCCGCCGTGGCCGGGAGCAAATGGAGCAAAGGTTCAGCAAAACCGCCGTCGTGGCGGAAACCATCAAACACTTGGAGATTTAACATGCGCGATTTAGTCACCCTCATGCTCATAACGGTTGCCCTGGCGTGGTGCGCGGATCATATTTCGATCGGACCTGCAAAGTCCAATCGGCGGCAGCGGCTGATTTTCTGCACCCTGCTGATTATTATACTATTGGCAGGCTTTGCAGGATTGCGGACGCATTGCAATGACACGGGAGCGTACCGTCATGGTTATGAGTTGATTACAGAAAGCTCATGGGATGCGACTGATAAAAGTGTAGGGGCGAACCCTCTCTTCAACTGGATTAATTACCAGTTGAAAATGCGCGGTGTTTCCACGCAGAATTTTCTGATGTTTTGGGCTTTTCTAACTGTCAGTTGCTACATCATTTTTGTGCACGGATATTCAGCAAATTATTGGCTGACGATCTTCCTGCTATTTACAACCGGTTGCTACACATTTGCTTTTGCAGGCATCAAGCAAGCTGCTGCCATCGGCATTGCGGTCATCGCGGTGATGCTTGCCCTCAAAAAAAAGTGGGTTCCGTTTGTTGCCTGTGTTCTGGCTGCGGCGCTGATCCATCCCTACGCGCTGATGTACCTGCTGGTGCCGTTTATGGAGTTCCGTCCGTGGTCAAAGAGAACTTACTGGATGCTGGTGATTTTCCTCGCGGCAGGTTTCCTTCTCCGCCCGCTGATCGGTACGGTCGTCAGCATTACAACTTTGCTGGGCGAGGAATATACAGTTTCGTCGTTTACCGGCGAGGGCGTTAATATTTTCCGAGTACTTGTCTGTAATGTGCCGTTGGTGCTGTCGTATATTTACCGCAAGAAATTGTTTTCGGACAGTTCAAAAGCAGAGAACCTCATGGTGAACCTGACCATGCTCAACGGTGCAATCATGTTTGTCGGTTTATTCGGTACGGCAAATTATTTTGCGCGGCTTGCAAACTATTTCCTGATTTTTCAGTCACTCTCATTGCCGTGGATGTTAAAGAAGATCGGCGGCAGAGACAGAAAAATGCTGACCATTCTGATGGTACTGGGATTTGTCGCTTATTTTTACTATGCAAATGCGATCAATCAACCGTTTGATCAAGGCTTTGCGCGACTGAGTTTGTCAGAATATCTCGCACAATTAGGAGGATAATCGATGACTCCAATTCGTGTTTTACAAGTTGTCACCCACATGGAGCGTGGGGGCTTGGAATCCATGATTATGAATTACTACCGCCACATTGACCGTGAGAAGGTTCAGTTCGATTTCCTTGTTCATCGGCAAGAACAGGCATCGTTTGATGATGAGATTGAATCCCTTGGCGGGAGAATCTATCGTCTGCCGCGCTTAGTGCCGTGGAGTAAAAACTATTTATCTACCCTGAACCGCTTTTTTGATGAGCACCCGGAATATAAAGTCATCCATGTACATCAAGACTGCCTGAGTTCGGTGATCCTAAAGATCGCTGCGCAGCATAATGTCTCAGTGAGAGTTGCCCACAGCCACAGTGCTAATCAGGATAAAAATTTAAAGTATCCCATCAAACTGTGGTATAAGCGGAGCATCCCTAAATATGCTACCAATCTCTTTGCCTGTGGTAAAGGTGCAGGTGACTGGATGTTTGGTGGAGCACCGTTTCAAATTATTAATAACGCCATAGATGTTGAGGCTTATGCCTATAATCTAACCAAGCGTCAAGAAATACGGAGACAGCTTAACTTCGAAAATGAATTAACTATTGGGCACGTTGGCCGATTCAATCAGCCTAAAAACCACCCGTTCCTCCTCGATATCTTTGCCACACTGTTGAAAAAAGAACCAAATGCAGTCCTTTTGCTGGTTGGTGGCGGTGAAGATATGCCCAAAATACAGACAAAAGCTCAAGCGCTGGGAATTGCAGAACATGTCCGCTTTCTTGGGATTCGTAGCGATGTAGCGGATTTGATGCAGACAATGGACATATTTGTGTTCCCGTCACTGTATGAAGGGCTACCTGTGACGATGGTGGAAGCACAGGCTGCGGGCCTGCCCTGCATAATCTCAGATAAGGTTCCGCCTGAATGTATCATCACAGAAGGCTTGGTAGATATCCTGCCGCTGTCGGCGGGGGCAGAGACTTGGTCGGAGAAATTTCTTGAAAAACGAGATACTCCTCGAACTGATCGGCGAGCCGAAATCGCCGCTCGTGGCTTTGATATTACCACCGAAGCCGTAAAACTACAGGAGTTCTATTTGGAGGCTGCTGAATGAGTTTCCTAAGAAAAATTCTAATGCTGCTGAACCGCGAGGTTCCCATTGAAACCCTGATTAAACGAGGAATGAAGGTCGGGGAGAATTTCAACCGTCAGCAAGGCTGCTTCCTTGATCCATCACATTGCTTCCTGATTACGATTGGCAATGACGTGACGATGAGTATCCGTGTGACGGTTATGGCGCATGATGCCAGCACAAAGAAGGCCCTGGGATACACTAAAATTGGGCAGGTACATATTGGCGACCATGTTTTTATTGGGGCTAATGCAACGATCCTGCCAGGCGTTACCATCGGTGACTATGCTGTGATTGGTGCTGGCAGCATTGTTACGCACGACGTGCCAGCAAGAACAGTTGTTGCCGGTGTTCCGGCTAAGGAAATTTGTGGTGTGGACGAATATGTCACACGATTTCAATCTCAAATGAATGAAGCAAATACATTTGGTGATGAGTACCGTATGGGCTATGGCCTTGATGAAAGCAAGAAGGAAGAAATTCTTGCCGCTACAGAAGGAAAGATTGCCTTCATCAAATAAGTAAGGGACTTGAATGTAAAAATGCCGAAGATAACTGTTTTTACCCCGACCTATAACCGCGCCTATATCTTGCCTAAGTGTTATGAAAGCCTGAATCGTCAGACCTGCAAGGACTTCGAGTGGTTGGTTATCGACGATGGCTCAACAGACCATACAAAAGAACTCGTCGCAGAATGGCAGGAGCGCGAAAACGGATATCCCATTCGCTATATCTATAAAGAAAATGGCGGCCTGCACACAGGATACAATACTGCTATCGCCAACATGGAAACGGAACTATCAGTCTGTATCGATTCTGACGATTCTTTGCCAGATGACGCAATAGAGCGTATTCTCGCTGAATGGCAAAAGGTTAAGGACAGCGGTGCAGCTGGACTGGTTGGTTTGGATGTGGATCAGAATGGAAACTTAATCGGCAAAAAGCTGCCGGACAGTGAACTGATCAACGCGGCATCCCTACTTTGCGTTCCGGGTATGGGAGACAAAAAATATGTTGTGCGCAATGACTTGTTGCGCACCGTGGCTCCGATGCCTGTGTTTGATGGCGAGAAAAACTTTAATCCACACTACTTGATCATTAAGCTTTCCAGACAGTATCGGTTTCATCCTGTCAATCAATGCTTTTGCTTGGTGGAATACCAGCCTGACGGTATGACGGCGAACATCTGGAAGCAGTACGTCAACAGTCCCCGCAGTTTCGCTGAACTCCGGCGGGCAATTATGGAAGTGCCGGGGCTAACGTGGCAGTATCGGCTCAAGAATATCATTCACTACTGCTCCAGCAGTCAGATCGCTGGGAATCGGAATTATATCAAGGAATCCCCGCACAAGCTGCTGACGGTGTTGTTTATACCGGCAGGATGGGCGCTGACGGGGTATATCAGGAGAAAAGCTCAATGAAACCATCCATTCTCATCTTTTCTCAGGCCATGGAACTTGGTGGCGTGGAGCGCAGCCTTCTGGGCTTGCTGGATTCCATCGACTATGACCGCTACGGCGTTGACCTCTTTCTGATGCGGCACAGCGGCGAACTGATGCCGTATCTGAACCCCAAGGCAAATCTCCTGCTGGAAATTCCGCAGTATGCCTCGCTGGCCGTGCCGATGGCGTCGCTCGTCAAGCGCGGACAACTGGGCGTGCTTTGCGGGCGGCTGAAAGGAAAGCTTGCGGCACGGCGCTTTGATAAGCAGCATCCCAGTGACAAGCCGTCCGTCACCGCGCTGACCTACAGCCACAAGTACACGCTGAACTATATGCCGCAGATTTCGGACAAGACCTACGATCTTGCCATCAGCTTCCTGACGCCGCATTATTTTGCGCGGGAACGGGTGAATGCAAAGAAATACGCGGCGTGGATTCACACGGACTACACGGCGCTGACCTTCGACCGCTCGACGGAGCTTGCCATGTGGGAGGGCTATGATGCCATCTGCGGCGTGTCCGAGCATACGTCCGAGAGCTTTCAGAACGTCTTCCCGGAGCTGGCGCAGAAGGTCCGAACGGTGGAGAACATCCTGCCTCGGGAGCTGACGTGCAAGCAGGCGGCAATACCTCAGGCCGATATGCCCACGGAAGACGGAATATCCCTGCTCTCCGTTGGCCGGTTCTGCGAGGCGAAGAACTTCGACAATGTGCCGGATATCTGCCGCCGCTTGGTAGAGGATAGTCTTGATGTGAAGTGGTATCTCATCGGCTATGGCGGAGACGAGCCGCTGATCCGTCAGAAGATCGACGAGGCCGGGATGCAGGAACGTGTCATCATTCTCGGAAAGAAGGACAATCCCTACCCCTACATGCGCGCCTGTGACCTGTATGTGCAGCCATCCCGCTACGAAGGCAAGGCCGTCACCGTGCGGGAAGCTCAGCTGCTGGGCAAGCCGGTCGTTATCACCAACTATGCGACCTCCAGCAGTCAACTGGAGGACGGCGTGGATGGCGTGATCGTCCCCACGGACAATGCGGGCTGTGCCGCCGGTATTGCGGCTCTGCTGCGGGATCCTGCACGGATGCAGCAGCTTTCGGAGAACTGCAAAAAGCGAGACTATACGAACAGCGCCGAGGTTGAAAAAATCTATGCGCTAATGGAGGACTGACCCATGATCCCGAAGATCATCCACTACTGCTGGTTTGGCCATGGCGAAAAGCCGGAGCTGGCAAAGAAATGTATCGCCAGTTGGCGCAGGTTTTGCCCGGATTTTGAGATCCGTGAGTGGAACGAGGACAACTGCGATTATCTTGCTATGCCCTTCATGGCGGAGGCTTACACCGCAAAGAAGTATGCCTTCGTGTCTGATGTCATGCGCCTGATTGTGCTGGAGCAGTACGGAGGTGTGTACTTCGATACCGATGTAGAGGTCGTGCGGGATATCTCGCCGTTGCTGGATGACGAGGGTTTCATCGGGTTTGAGAACGATCAGTTTGTCAATAGTGGGCAGGTCATGGCGGCTGTGCCGCACCAACCCGTTGTGCAGACCATGATTGAGGAGTATAAAAAGCTGCAATTTACCAATGCAGACGGAACGATGAACGCTGTGGGGTGTCCGCACCTGAACAGCGACGTGATGGAACGCTTCGGACTTGTCCGCAATGGACAAGAGCAGGTTGTAGCAGGGGTTCATGCTTACCCGGCAGACTGGTTTAACCCGCTGGATAGCGCGACTGGAAAGCTGAAGAAGACAGAGAATACATACTCGATCCACTGGTACTCGATGAGCTGGCTGCCGAAGCGCAAGAGAATTAGGGCTCAGTTATTACGTTATCTAAGAAGATTGTGTTATGCGAAAAAGGGGTGAGGCAGGTGAAATTATTACAATATCTGTTCTTAGAAGATAAATATATTGTTGGGTGCAGAGAGCTATCCACTGATGATACACTCCCATCAATAGATAGCAAAAAAAAATACCATTTTCTCATGCCGACAGCAAACTATTGGTACGCAGATCCGTTTTTATTTGAGAAGAGCGAGAAGACATATGTTTTCGTTGAAGCATATAATTTGTGGCTTGCAAAGGGCGAAATAGGAGTAACGCTTTTTGAAAACGGAAGGTTTACTCCAGTCAAAAGCATTTTAAGAAAAGATTTTCATATGTCATATCCTAATATCTTTGAGTGGAATTCAAAGATATACATGATACCAGAGACTTGTGCGATACACCAAATACAACTGTATGAGGCGATTGATTTCCCGTATAAGTGGTCCTTGAAGAAAGTCTTAGTCGATAATGTTAATGCAGTAGATACATCAGTTCTGAAGACTGAAGAGGGAAAGCTGCTGTTGTACTCAAAAGAAAATTACAGAAATGGAAGAGTCTTGTGGTTTTTGCTCGAAAAGGATTTGTCTATCAAACCGATAAATATAAGTGGTGTGTCACAAGAGCGGCCTGGGGGAAATCCAATAAATACCCAGAATGGAGTTATTCGGCCATTGCAAGACTGTCAAAAGTGCTATGGTCGTCGGTTGGTGTTATATAAATGGACTGCTGATGGCAAGGAGACCCTTGCTCAGGTGATTGATGCTGATTGTATTTCAAATCGTCCAAATCAAAAGTACAGTAAAACTCATACTCTGAATCGAAGTAAAAACTATGAAGTCATCGATGCACATGGAGATTTTGTTGACCCGCTAAAAATATTACGAAAAGTCTTTCGGAAGATGAAGATGGTGTTAACCTGGAGTAGATAATGAAGAACATATTATTGCTTAACCCGGCCATTGGAACAGACAATATCGGGGATTATATTATCCATGAGTGTGTTTGCAAGGAAATGGCTCAAATACTTAGGCAAGCATTTGTTAGGGAAATCCCTACCCAGATGCCAGCATTTCATAGCTATGCTATCTGGAAAAATTCATTTGCGGTTCAGAACTTTGCATCGTGTGATTATAAATTTATCGGCGGCAGCAATATTCTGGCGAAAGATATGCGAACGCATTATCCGCAATGGAATGTGAACATTTTCAACTGCAAACCATTGTCAGGTTCTGTCTGTGTTGGAGTGGGCGCAGGTGCCGGAGAACATACCGATGCTTACACAACGCATCTTTACCGCAAGATACTCAGCCATTCTTATTATCACAGCGTTCGAGATGAGCGCAGCAAGCGTTATGTTGAAGATGTTCTTGGTTTAAAGGCAATCAACACCGGCTGTGTGACCATGTGGGCGCTGACACCTGATTTTTGCGCACAGATTCCAGCAAAAAAAGCGAATAACGTAGTTTTTACTTTGACCGCAAGAATGCAGGTAGACCCACGCGATCAGATGTTGATCGATACACTTAAACGGGAATACGACCATGTTTCCTTCTGGATACAGGGTGATAAAGATGAAGCGTATTTTCAAACACTGTCCAATACGGATGATATTGAAATTATTCCACCGCACAAATCGGCTTATGAGGCCGTTCTCCTGCGGGACAATATCGAGTATGTAGGCACACGCCTGCATGGCGGTATTTACGCACTGCGGCACAAGAAGAGAGCAATTATCATTTCAATAGACGAGCGTGCACAAAGCATCAGTGCAGACACAGGCTTAATAACCATTGAAAAAGACTCGCTGGATGGATTGCCTTCACTGATAAACAGTGAATTTGAGACCAAGCTAAATATTCCGTTTGATGAGATTACACGTTGGAAAGAACAATTTGAGGGATAATATATGGGCAAGATCAAACTCGAAAAGCTGTTAATATCCAAAGATCGGGTTGATTATTGGTTTACGACCACGGAAGATTTGCAGCGCTTTTTCAAGTCACCGATGCATCTCTTTATGCAGTATGACCGCTGCATAGAATGTGTCCCTGAAAGCATTCTTGTTATCCCTTTTTTGGGGAATGTTATGCAAATTGCGTGGCTTACAGATGCTGAAGTGTGCGTCGATAAAGTAGACAGCACATTTTACCGCAGCTTGCAGCGCCTACGGGATGCATATCAGAAAATGTATCCGGATTGTCCGCTAAGCGGCACGTTGCGCGCAGAGTGCGAGGACAATGACGCATCAGCCACCGCAAAAAGTGCGCAGATGTTTACTGGTGGAATGGATGCTGTCACAACCTTCATTCGCCATGCAGATGAGAAGCCCTTGCTGATTTTAGAATATGGTTTCTATCAGGAGGCTTTGGTGGGGCAAGGGGAGTACTCCAAAGACGCTAAGAGCGACCGAAACTTTACTTCAGACCGCAATGCGGCGATAGAGTTTGCCCAAGAGCATGGAACGAACACCGCGTTTATTCGAGCCAACTACGGGACGTTTATCAACAGCAGAGCAATCGACAAGAGGTTTGCTGCAAAAATGGGCGATGATTTTTGGCATGGACTGCATCACGCCATGGCAATTCTTGGGGCTGCTGCCCCAATTGCCTATTTAGAAGGCATCCAGACGCTGTATATTGCAAGTTCATTTTCTGTTGGAAATACATATCCTTGTGCGTCAGATCCGACAACGGACAATGAATTTCACTTTGCTGGAACGTCTATCATCCATGATGGTTACGAAATGACAGATCAGGATAAAGCAAGGGCGGTTGTCGCTTATCAAAAAAAGATCAATGCACCACTTCCGCTTAGAGTCTGTTCTTGGAACGATCATAACTGCTGTGCCTGCGAAAAATGCTTGCGCAGAATGCTGCAAATCAATGCAGAAGGTGGAGATCCGCGAAACTTCGGCTTTGCGTATGAGCATTCTGTACTCGATACGACCAAAGCGTACTTAAGGAAAGAGATTCAATTCTTTACGCATAAAAACATTGATAAATGGGGTCGCATTATTACTCGTATGAGTGATAACTATGATGGGCTTTTTGAAAAAGAAGTCTACGATTACCTGAAGAATTTCGACTTTGAAAAAGAAAAAAAGCATGGCCTTTGGCGTTACTACCGCCAAAACTTTTTCTCAATTGTCGAAAGAAAGCTGAAGGGCATTATCAGAAGAGGGTAGCCATGGATACATCCCGCACATCAAATTCGCTGAAAAACATGGCATTTGGTATAGGCAGCCAAATGCTCAGCATCTTAATGGGCTTTTTTACCCGTTGGATGTTTATTGCTCTGTTAGGGAAAGAATACCTTGGCGTATCGGGATTATTTACCAATGTGCTTTCGCTATTGTCCCTTGCAAATCTGGGGTTCGATACGGCCATCATTTACAGCCTGTATAAGCCGCTCGCAGAAGGCGATATGGTTGCTGTAAAGGGCTATATGCGCGTATACAAGCGTGTATACAGTATAGTAGGTGTAACGGTTTTTGTGCTCGGATGCATCTTGATGCCGTTCTTGCCGTATTTGATTAACGGTGAGGTCACGATCCCGGAGAACATAAATATTATTTATATTCTCTTTCTGCTGCAATCCGCAAGCTCATACTTTTTCTCTTACAAGCAGTCTCTTTTGACGGCCAGCCAACAGAACCGGATCAATTCCCTATACCATTCGATCTTTATGGTATTGCGAAATTTGGGCGAGATGGTGGTTCTGTTTTTCTTCCATGCATATATTCCGACGTTGATCTGTATTATCGCTTTTCAGCTTGCCGAAAATGCATGGATTGCAAGAGTAACGGATAAAAAGTTTCCGTTCCTAACAGATTCAAGTGCTGGAAAAATTTCTTCTGAGCAAAAGAATGCGCTGAAGGAAAATGTAAAATCACTGTTTCTTTATAAAATCAGCGGGACGATTATCAGCAGCACGGACAATATCCTGATTTCAAAGTTTCAAGGACTGGCTTCGGTTGGCCTTTATTCCAATTACGTTTACATTGTAGATGTGATTCGGACATTCTTGAGTTACATTTTTTATTCAATGACGGCCAGCATTGGCAATTATAACGCTACAGAGAGCAAAGAAGCGAATGAAAAGATGTACTATAATCTCTTTTTTGCATCTTTTTGGCTGTATGGCTTTACTGGTATTTGCTTGGGGGTATTGCTGAATCCATTTATTGCACTGTGGATCGGAGCGGATTATTTGCTCCCGAACTGGACTGTTTTTATTATCATCGTCAATTACTATACCGCTGGAGTCCAGTATGCATCTACTACATACCGAGAGGTTACCGGCCTATTTAAGGTAGGAAAGTACCGTCCGCTCATTGCTGCCATAATCAATTTGGTGGTTTCTATTATTTTGGCCTATCCGCTTGGCATTTCTGGCATCTTGCTTGGCACCATTATTAGTAGGCTGTGCGTATATTTCTGGTATGACCCATACATTATCCATAAAACGCTGTTTGGGCGGAAACTGAAGTACTACTTTGCAACCTATACACTCTACGGAATGTCAGCTCTTGGCGTGGGCACGCTTTGCTTCGTGATTAGCAATAATCTGCCTATTCAGAATCAAGGCCTTGCCTTTTTGACGAGTATGATTCTGTGCGCAGTACTCCCGAATGCTCTCTTTTTTCTCTTGTTTAGGAGACGTAAAGAATTTCGGGTCATTCTCAGCTATATGAATGCCATTAGCAAGAAAATCATCCGTAAAAGTTGATAGCCATGCTTCACTACATTTATAAACTTCCGCTTATCGCCGTTTTCCTCTTCATGGTGTTAGTACTCGTCGTATGGGGAAGATTATCCGCGCATATAGCCGCAAAGCGTTGGCAACGCGGAAACCTCGTTCTGACGGCCTTGATGGCTGCGGCCATACTTTATGCAACGATCCTCATCCGCTCGGAAGGCAGCACTGGCCTGATCCTCACGCCGTTTGCCACCATCGTCGCCGCCCGGCAGCAACCGGAGCTCTACCGCGAGATGCTGATGAACGTATTCCTCTTCTTCCCACTGGGGCTGACGCTGTCTAATGCGCTGCCGCGGAAATGGCACTGCTGGGTTAGAATCGCCATTACAACGTTCGTCGGCTGTATTCTCAGTGTGGGAATTGAGTATGTCCAGTACTGCTATGCCCTCGGCATGGCGGAGGTAGACGACGTGATCTGCAACACGCTGGGCGCGTCCATCGGCTCCACCTCGCTGCTCATCGCCCACGCTATCGAAAAATCCAGAGAAAGGGCTCGGCACACGAACATGACCCTGACCACCATCGAAACACAATTTCTGCATATCGCCAAAACGGCCATCTCAGGCGGTGATTTGCCCGCCGAAAAGGTGGACTGGCCTGTCATCTTCACGCTGGCCAATCAGCAGAAATTGCTGCCGATCCTCTTTGAGGCCGTTCGCAAGACTCCTGCCGCTGAAGAAAACGCCACTTTGTTCGCAGTGACCAAGCAGCAGGTCATCGGGCAGGTGCTGAACCAGACCGTGCGCTCGGCGGAATTTACCGAGCTATATCAGAAGCTACGTTCGGCGAGTCTGCACCCCGTTGTGGTCAAGGGCCTGCTTTGCAGCCGCCTATATCCGCTGAAGGATCACCGCATCAGCGCGGACGATGACCTGTACATTCCCGACGCGAAGTTTATGGCCTGCCATGAGCAGCTTCTTGCAAACGGCTTGACCACTGATACGCCCACGGATGAACTGGCCACAGCGGACGAGGTGTCTTACACAAAAAAAGGCAGCCCGCTTTACATCGAGCTGCACCGGCATCTATTTGATTCTTCCGAGGACGTCCACGATGAGCTGAATCATTTCTTTGTCGACCTCAACCCCGTCGAAATCGACGGCTTTCTGGCCATGCCGCCCCACGAGCACCTGCTGTACCTGATCCTGCACGCCTACAAGCACTTTGTGCGCAGCGGCATCGGCCTGCGGCAGTTCTGCGACATCGGCCTGTGGGCACGGGAATACCACGATGTAATCGACTGGCAGCGCCTACATGACCAGTACGCCAGCGTTCACGCGGCAACCTTTGCCGCGGCGGCGTTCCGTATTGCACGCACCTATCTCGGCATTGACTTTGACCTGCCCGCACCGTGGAGCAATTCCATCGACGTGGAGTCGCTGCTGCACGACACCCTCTGCGGCGGCGTGTACGGTTCCAATGACTACACCCGGCTCCACTCCTCCACCGTGACACTAAACGCCGTCAAGGCCAACCGCACCGGCGAGAAGAGTAGCGTTCTGAGTACGGTGTTCCCCAAGCGGGAGTATCTGGAGCGCCGATACCCCTATCTCAAAAAGCGTCCCTATCTGCTGCCAGTTGCATGGGTGCAGCGCATTGCGCACTACGCCAGTGAGAAGCAGTCCGACGTGGACAACAGTGCCTCTGGCTCCATCAAGCTAGCCAAGGAGCGCATTGAACTGATGAAGCAGTATGGAATCATGGAATAATAGTTTTTAGAAGTAAACGCTGAGGATAGCTTCTTATATGAATGTGTCAAGTGAAAGGCATATCTCATTTTACAATAGACACTCTGATTGAAAAAGAACAGAGGATACAGTATAAAACTATAGCGGCGCAATGAAATTGAAAAGGGGCGAGGCTAATGTTGAAAAAAGAAGATGTGTATTTTCGATGCCTCGAACGTTGGAATGCAGACGATGAGAAAACTGTCTATTTTAAGCAGCATTACGATGAGTGGTTTTCTCAACTTCCAGAAGAAATTCATGAAGTTGTGTTGCAGCTTTTGGAGATGTTCATGTACTACTCTCAAGAGCGTGTGAACCAGTATCTATTTGAACTTCACCCGAAACTGGAGGGAAAAATTGAGCCAGAGAATACGCTCTATACACCGCTTCTATCCGAAAAAGGTATAGTTAACAGCTCTGTCGATTACCTATGCACGTACCGGCAGATGCACAGAATCAGCAAGTATCGAGTTACCCTTGACATAGATACATATATTGCTAATTCACCAGAAAAATTCGAAAACGTTCAGAATATTGTTATCGTTGACGACTACTGTGGTTCTGGGAAATCGCTAAAGGCTTTTATTGAGGGACACAGCAGCCAACTAAAGGGAAAATGTATTTATTATTTAGTTACGTATTTCATGCTTGAATCTCAGCAGTTGATCGATGAGATATCTAAACAGTATGAGATAAGTATCGAGGTCATCTATATCAATTCTGGGAAACGTGCTTTTGATGACGAAAGATTCTCTGAACATGGTTCCGAATTAAGAAGGGCACTTAAAGGATGCTCAAAGAGGTTAAATATAGCTAGACAGTACCCACTAGGAAAATATAACACTGAGTCGCTTGTATCTTTTTATAACGATACGCCCAACAACACAATAGGTATCTTTTGGTATGACTCCAATATATATTTTTCAATATTTCCGCGAGAGTTTGAAGATACGGATGGCCACAAACGGCCAACTCTTCAGAGCTTAAAGCGGCAAAAAGAAGAGAGAGTCGCCCAAAATTATACTTCTGCAATGAGGAAATCCCAGAATGAATGACTTTTATAGAGGATATATTCTTTCCTATTTTAAGGATCACAAGCAACACTACTCGTTCCTTTTCCTTGCCCAAAATCTAGGCCTTGCTGTATCCAGCATTGATGAACTGGTTTCTGAATTGATTGAAGACAACCAATTAGCATACGGTAGTAACAATATGCTGATGCTTACACCAAAGGGCAGACTGACAATTTTGAATGACCAAGCGGATTATTTATCGTTTGATGGAAAACACGAAAAAGAAGGAATTATCCATCCCGAAAATGCGCTCTCGTTAGATGAAGTATACGTTCCAGCGGGGTTTATGTCGAAGCTCAAATAGCAGATAATGGCCCAATGTGCACATTAGAATGCGGAACGCGAGTCGTGTTTCTAAGTTTACAATGGTTCTTATTTTATCAGCATAACAATTCGCATGGAATTGTTATGCTGGCAAATTGCTTGGAATGAAGCAATTTGCCACGGCATTCACGAAAATTTGAAGCGGTTCAAATTTCCGTGATGCCATGATTTTCAAAGTCAGTATAGGTAATGTGCACATTGGGCTTTATCATAATCATTGCTTACAGGGTGGAGGTCTGTTATGGATAAAATGGAATATTTGACTGCCCTGCAAAATAAATTGAAGTCTTCTGGTAGGGGCAATAAATACTCTCTTGCCTGCTGTGATTATGCATCGAACCTGTTGGACAGTAACGTGCCCGTTTTGTTTGACAACCGACATCTTGCACTTGTACTTGGGATTTCCCCGTTTGATTTCGGAAGATTGCTCTATTCAATTGATGATTATTGTTATCATGAAATAAAGATTCCGAAGAAGAATGGCAGTTTTCGTACTATTGATATTCCTTCTGTCGATTTGAAGTACATTCAGAGATGGATATTGGATAACATCCTAAATAGGATGCATATTTCTGAGTATGCAAATGGGTTTGTGAGAAATAAATCCATCCTGACAAATGCACAAAACCATATTAATTCGGATTGCATAATCAACATCGATTTGAAAGATTTTTTCCCAACCGTAAAATTTGAGCAGGTTTTTGGCATTTTCAAATATTATGGCTACACCAAAGAATTGTCGTATACGCTTGCTAAACTATGCACATATCGCGGAATACTTCCACAAGGTTCTCCGGCGAGCCCAGCTATTACCAATATTACATGCTTAAAGTTGGACAAGCGACTTGCAGCTCTAAGCAGAAAATATGAAGCGACCTTTTCGCGATACGCAGATGACATAACTTTTTCAGGTAAAAAGGCCATTGTACATCTTCTTCCTTATGCCATGGATATTATCCGAGATGAAGGCTTTGCTGTTAATCCGGATAAAACACGTGTGGCCTTCAAACATCAAAGGCAGGAGGTAACTGGATTGATTGTTAACGGAGATAGCGTTCGGGTATCTCAGCAGTTCAAGAAACATTTTCGACAGGAAATTTATTATTGCAAGAAATATGGAGTAAAAAGCCATCTGGAGCACACAGAAGATCAGCATTCTTTTTATAAAGAGCATATGTATGGTCAGGCGTATTTCGTCAACATGGTTGAGCCATCACTGGGCAAAGAACTGCTTAATCTTCTGGACAGTATTCAGTGGGAGTATTGAGATATGAAGTTGGACATTGAGAATGTTATGATGCTACGCGCAGCAATGGAGTTATTATCCCAAGGCATTGATCCAACATCAAATATTGAATTCCCGAACGACACAATTCTTAATTCTAATACTTTGAAATTATACTTTTCGGAAGCGGCTGAGTTGTTTGCCCTCCTTGAAGCTAATATTGATAAAGTCAATCATCTTAAGTTGGGGAATGCAACGCCTCGGAAAATCCCATTCCATTTAGACCCCAACGAGATAGAAAACATCCGATTGAGCGATGAGCCAATCACAATCAGTCGATTTGTATTTCTTATTAATGAAACGTGCCACAGTCAGAATATGAAGAAACTCAAAGCAACTCAGATTACAGCGTGGCTGGTGGCACACGACTATCTTGAAGAGATTGAAGTCAACGATGGGGATGCTTGTAAGTCATCAACTGAGCAAGGTCAAAAAATCGGGATAACATCTTTTAAAAAGCAAAATTCCAGAGGCAACGAATATATTACAAACATGTACAACAGATGCGCACAAGAGTTTATAATAAACACTGTACTTCCTCAAATTGCGACCGCATTGCTGATTGATACTTAATAGTGTGTCCCGTGCACAAGAGGACGTACACCATGTGCCCAATATCAAGCAACAAGAGTTACACAGTATCAAAAAAACCTTTTGGGCAAAAAAGAAAACGGGCGGAAGGGATTGCTCCCTTCCGCCCGCTACTCATCGCTCCATGCCCACGGCCTTCTGCTTTTTCGCCTGCTGCACGGCCTTTTCGGCGCTGCGGCGGCGGTTGAAGAGCAGCAGATCCCGCGTGTTCTCGTAAAGATCGCCCTTGCCGGACTCGAACACGGCGACCATGTATTTCTTCGTCTTATACTTGGCGTAAATCTCTTTCAGCCCCTCCCGCAGGACGGGGTCAATTTTTTCTGCATTCGTCAGCCAGATTTCAACAAGCTTCTGATCGTCCCTGACGTTCATCTCCAAATAGAACCAGCCTCCTTTAACATCCTTAGTTTCCTCATCTTTCCTGCGGCTTATGCGCGGCCACCTGCTTCGCCGCCTGCAAAATCTCCGGCGGGATGCCGTCCACCATGCGGTGCAGCTCGTCCAGCTCCCGGAGCTTTTCGTTGATTTCCAGTTTTTTCAGGACGCTTTCCTTGGAGGCGGCGCCCAGCTGCTTTTCGAGCGCTGCGTTCTCGGCGGTCAGCGCCTTGTAGGCCGCGTCGTACTTCTTGAGCTTCGTCCGCAGAGCCTCCGCGCCGGGAACGTATTTGCCCAGCAGCGCTTCCAGCTCGTCCAGCTTGGCCTTTTTGTTGAACGGATTCGTGTCGTTCAGAATCGCCATGATCTGTTCCTTCATTCGGTTCAGGTGGACAGCCTCCTTGAACAGCTGCGGCGGGATGTGGTCGCGCCCGGTTTCGCTGGCGCTTTCGCCGCGCTCCAAGTCGGGGTATTTCTTGACCATGTGCTCCCAGAACCTGTCCTGCCACTGTGTCAGCTTCTTCTTGTTGCCGACGATCTCCTTGGCGGAGAGCCGCTTGTCCGCTGTCAGCGGGACAAAGCAAAGGTGCATAT
>OMNT01001749.1_pt1 | contig 19098 bp, 27 predicted proteins | sample 1672551 | NCBI WGS metagenome assembly OMNT01 (sample SAMEA3136698, study PRJEB25190) | human gut metagenome
CACAAGCAGCATCGTAGTCAGACATATGGACATCATAATCAGTATACTTCTTGTCTTGTTCTTTTTGTCATTGCTATATGCAATCCTGCTTATTGTCTTCATCTGAAATCCACCACCTGTCCGTCCTCAATCACCAGAATACGGTCAGCGACCTGTGCAATTTCGTCATCATGGGTAATCATTACAATTGTCTGTCCATATTTTTTTGCTGTCATCTTAAGCAGGGCGATTACCTCATCACTGGTCTTGGAATCAAGATTTCCTGTCGGTAGGTTCAATTTAGTAGTATGAAAATCTCTGTTATTTTTTACGTATTTTACGTATATTTTTATTGACATTACGTAAAATACGTGTTATTATATACTTGTAAGGAGGAAACAATACAAATGAGATTTCGAGAAATTGAAAAAATAGTCCTCAATGACGGATGGGAGTTAGTAGATGTGAGAGGTTCACATCATCAATACAAACACCCAACCAAAACGGGAAAAGTTACAATCCCAAATCATCGAGGCGACATTCCTCAAAGGGTTGTCAACTCCATACTCAAACAGGCGGGTCTCAAATGAGACCTGCCACCCATTAAAGAAAGGAGCGTTATCATGAATTATATTTATCCTGCTGTTTTTTATCCGGAGGGCGACGGGAAATATTCAGTTATTTTCCCCGACCTCAATGATTTAGCAACTTACGGAGATAACCTTGCGGACGCTTTCGCAATGGCTCAAGAGGCTTGCGGTCAGTATTTATTCACATCCTTGCGTGATGGTGATGTTCTTCCCGCTCCGACCCCTCTTGATGCAGTTGAAAAGGACGAGGATGCAGCACTTGTCAATTTGATTTGTGTCAACCTCGACGAATACGCCCGTGCGTACAATGACAAAGCGGTCAAGAAAACTTTGAGTATTCCTGCATGGCTCAATACTGCATGTGAAAATTACGGTATCAACTATTCAAAAGTTTTGCAGGATGCGTTGATTGCCAAAATTCAAGCACGTTCATAAATCCATTATAGTATAAGGACGACACCCGTTTCCGGATGCCGTCCTCTTTTTTGTCTGTATGCTCTTATAACTGCTCGAATTGTACATGCTCCGATTCTCCGGAGAGGTAAAGGTCGCCGATTGTTCTGACCATCTTCTTTCCGTCCACAACATGAATCTCTTTCACATAATATGACTGTCCTCTGATAGCACGACCGCAGATGTTCTCATTGCCCCACGCTGCGGAACGTCTGATATTGAGTGAGCCGTCGCAAATGACCGTCACTTTCATTTTTCCCTGCGGGATGATGACTTTGTCCTCCGGCTCGTCCTCTACCTCCTGTGGCTCTGTATTTGCCCCATTCTCGCCCGTTTCCGGTTCAGACGGAGGATTTGTCGTCTCTGCATCGTTTGAGGCTGTTCCCCCGTCCTCTGCGTCCTCCTGCTGCCCTGCTGCATCCTCGTCACTCTCAAATGTTGTCATTTTCTCAACGGTTTCCGCATCGACTGTTCCGACCTTATTTCCGTCTGCATCGTATGTGTTGACGCTGCCGTCCGGATTTGTCTGCAATGCTCCCTCCGGAACATTGTCCGTGAGTGAGCCGATGAGGTTTCCGTTTTCATCCCACACAACAAAACTCTCGTCCTTTGCTGCTGCTTTCATTGCTCCCTCAATGGTCTTGTACTCTTTGCAGTCCTCTTTCTTGAACTCTGTTCCTTTGCCTAAATAGTATAACATGATTTTCCCTCCTATTTGCTCAAATACTTGCTTGACGCATATCCGACGATGTTCTTGTAAACCACATACAACCATTTCACACCGTTGCAATCGTTATAATATCCATAGCACTGGACTTTCTCGCCGTTTTTCATCACCGCAAGGATTGACTTTCCTGTTCCTGCTCCCGCACGGAGATTCAATCCGGATGCAGTCACCTTGTAAGTTCCTGCAAGGCTCTTGTTGAACCCGTGTGCAACGTCGACCTTTGCATTGCTCTTGACTGTTGTTGTGTTGGATGCACCTGTTCCGGATGACTTTGCCCCGTCCGTGAGGTTCACTGCAACGTGAGCATTGTCATTGAGGGTGATGTCTCCCTCAAGCAAATACGCATCCGATGTCAGATATTTGCTATCTGTCAACACCTCGAATCCTGCTGCCTTGAGACCTGCTCTCATGTTTCCGGTATAGAGATAAATGCTCACATTCTTCATTTTCTCATTTCCCAGTCTGTAACCTGCACCCTTTACGATTGCAGCGACACCGGATGAACAATCTGCCTCACACGCAATCGTGATTTGTGCAGGGTCGTAATTCGATGCCTTGAGATGCTCCCAAAATGTGTATCTCTCTGACTGGTCATATCCGATTTTATTGTTGACTGCTGCTGCCTTTGCCATGCTCGCAATCATTTTTCTGACCTTTGCATCCGGATGACGGAGGACACATTTCCACGGTCTGTTATACCAATTTATAACCCTCCACTCTGTACCTGTCTGGTCTCCTGCCTTTCCTCCGCTGTATCTGTTATTTTCATCATGTCCGCAATTTGAAATCATTTGTTTTCCTCCTTGTCAAATTCTTCTGTGTTTCTGTCCGTCATGTCTCCCATAAGTTCCGGACAATGTTCCTCAAGTTCTGTGTACACAATCAACCCGCAAATCAGTAACGGAATACCGACCCATAAAATCGCACATCCCAATGAAAGAATGAACCATACTACCACCGACATTCTTTCCGCAAATTCGTCATCCGGATAATAATATTCGTCATAGTAAAGCTCCTGTTCCTTTTTGCTTGCCCTGTCGACCCAAATGTAAAACGCTGTCATCGCTAAAAATACGACGACCGCACCCACAACGTACACAATCCCGATTGTCCTTGCGTTCTGCACGAAAAAGTCTACGATTTTACTCATTGACCTCACCTGCCTCACCGCTCACAAGCGTCTGCATCGCTTTGTTGCTCTCAAGCATCTTTTTCATTCTCTCAAGTGCCTCGTCGACCATCATCGAAAAAGCCTCAAAAGAAATCACTCTCGCAAGCCACGCAAACCTTGTGACAAACATGTCATATACATAACGCAGCTTGATTTGACCTGTACCGCCTCCCAGTTCTTTTTCTGCCTTTGTGACTGCATAGAGCAGCCATTCTCTCACTTTGTTCAACTGCTTGTCTGACGGCATTTTCACGAAAACATATATTGCATATCCTCCCGCTGCTAATACCGCAATCAGACCCACAATCACAAACCAATTCTCGACGATGTATTTCATCCTTGTACCTCCTCGTCATCCTGTTCCGGTTCGTCATTGTGTTGTATTTCTCCGTTTGACTTTGTTCCCTTGACCGTTTTCACGGACTTAATGAGTGCCATTGCACCGCCCTCGACTGATAGAAAACGGAATACATTCTCAATCAGTGTCGACGGTTCTGAACCCATCCGCAAAAACACAAATATCATCACGACTGTAAAGATAAATGCTGCAAGAATCAAAGTGAATACAACACGTTTCATGAACAGACCGGACACCTTTTTGTCATGTCTCTCTTTTCGCTCCCTTATCCGGTACATTCTTTTCAGATGCCGGATTCTGATGCGTCGTTCCTGTTCTGTCATTCTCATGTATTGCCTCTTTTCTGTGAGGTTGATTCTTGCCTGTTCCCTGCCCTCCTGTTATCGGTCGGAATGTTGTTCTCCGTCCAGTCTCTTGTGATAACTCTTGAGTGACTGTTCCACTATGACAACACGCTCTCTCAATGTTTTCATCTCCTCACGGTTCTCTCTCGATTCCCGCTTGATGTCTTTGAGGTCATCTGCAATGTTCTCAAGTTTCACCATCACCATTGTGTCGGTTGTTGCTCTCTGTTCTGCATCTTCCTGTGTGTCCTTTTTCTCATTTCTCTGCTTGGAACAGATTCCGAAAAAGATTGCAAATGCAACAGATACTCCGGAGAGCAACAGGGATAATTCAATCGTCAACGGCGTTCTCCTTTCCGAACTCTGTCTCCTCTACCTCCTGCCGGAGTTCCACTCTGACCGCCTCCTCGATTTTCGACTGTTCAATGATTGTTTGCTGCTTTTTCACGATTGCGGATAGAGTTTCCGTCACATCACACAATCGTGATATTATTTCAAGCGGACTCATTCTGCACCACCGCCAGAGTATGCCTCCCCTGTGATGTATTCATATTCATCCACTGAAATACTACCCTTTGAGACACGCTCGGAAATCTGTTCCTTTGTGAGAGTGCCTTTTTTGTACATTCTTTTGAGACTTTCAACAAGCATTTTCATACTAAATCAACCCCTCCTCAATCAACTGCTGTGTGTATTCGTCAATGACTGCATCTTTCTGAAACTGTGTCACGGATTCAACGATTCCTGTTGTGTTGGATGCAACAACCTCCTGCATGAGCGTCAATCTGTCATATTCCTCCCGTGACATCTCACGCTCCTCTCGCTGCCATCCGGTGATTTTCTTTCCGTCTGCATCCTCTTTCGTTGCTTTCTTGATATTGCGTCTCTGATATACCGTTGTCGGTGACGCTGTTGTGTCGAACTCCTCCGGCTGTTCTGCCTCCGTTCCGAACACTTCTCTCCATTCTTTCATGTTTTTCTCGCTCCTTTCGCTTTGAATGTTTGCTAACTATTTTCTTTAATTTCTTAACATTCACACAAGGCTTGACCCTTTGCAGGTACATGTCGTATGTGTCTGTATTGCTCAAGTAACCCATGTATGACAGAATTGCGGTTGCATCGTACCATGTGATTTTCTCTTTCTTTGCGACACGGTTGACTTTCCGTGTGCAACTCAACATGATGCTTTCCCGCAGAATCGTCTTGTCGTGATAGAACTGGAATCCCATGAAATCGAGTGGTCTCCCTTTTCTCTTTCCGGTCTTTTTCTCTGTGTAATCGAACCGGAACACCTGCCAGTTTCCTTTCATCTGCAAGTTGAACTTTTCTCTCAAGAATCTCTCAATCTCCTGCTGCATCCTGTGGAGTTCCTTTTTGTTCTTTCCGAACACCACCATATCATCCATATACCGGATATAATGCACCGCTTTCAACTGTTCTTTGATGAAATGGTCGAGAGGCTGCAACATGAAATTTGACAACCACTGCGATGTGTAAAACCCTAAAGGCAACCCGACCTCGCTCCCGTCAATTATCAGTTCGAGGATGTACAACATTCTCTCGTCTCTGATTTTCTTCTTGAGCCACGCTTTCAAGACATCATGGTCAACACTCTCGAAAAAGTGTCGAATATCCATCTTGAGAACATATTTGCAGTTCTTTTTGTCTCGCTGAATCCACCTCTCGATGTACTTTTTCCCATAATGAGCACCCCTGTTCGGTACGCTCCCACACGAGAACTCATACATCCCTTTCATGAAAATGTCATAACACGCAGAGACGACAATGTGGTGAATCACCTGCTCATAATTGTATCGAGGTTTCTCAATCATTCTCACTTTTCTGCTCGTTCCCTCGTTGATGCAGACTTTCCCGTGTCTTGATGGTTTCCATGCCTTTTCCGGATGCGGTACGTCGTACCCCTCCGGTGCAGTGTTCTCAAGTTGCTCGACGACGTTCTTGACATGTCTCTGAATGTTGGTCGGCTCTAATATCACCGCAACGTCCGGACGCTCTGTCTTGCCCTTTGCTGCTTTATGAAATTTTTGCTCAACATTGCTATGTTCTAACATAGGCTTGTACAGGTTATTGACGGATTTATTTCCCATCTTTCTTATCACCTCAAGGTCTTTCTGATATTCTTACTCGACCCTGCCTGCATCGGTATTATTTCCACTGGTTAGGTGTATTTCAACACCCTGCGGTGTAGGAAAAAGGTGTGCTTTTGGTTAAATGCTCCATAATTTGATAAGATTGGCTCGCCACGACGTTCGTGCTCACGTTCGTCGCAGGGTTGTTCACATTCCAGTACGACAAACCGCACTTCGACCCGTTGCCACGGTTGCCACCGAACAGGGCAAGGACGCACACCGATTCCCCTGTCATGTCAAGGTCATCTTTTTTGTCATGTCGGAGATTCTATCACAATTTTTTCTGTTTGTGTCGGATGTGCCTCCCGTTTCCATCATCGTGGAAAATCCTTGTCATGCCGGACACCTCGGAGGGTAAACCCTCCGAACCTCCCTTTTTATTGCGGGGGAGTATCTCCCCCGTTCCCCCTCGCTGCTTACGCAGCAGCAACAGGCGGTTTACAAGAAAGGCTCGCCACGACGTTCGTGCCCACGTTCGTCGCAGGGTTGTCCACATTCCAGCACGACAAACCGCACTTCGACCCGGAGCCACGGGAGCCACCGAACAGGGCAACTGCAACGATCGTATTGTTGAACCATAACCCATCACATTCGTATGCGGTCTCACTTCCGGATGCAACGGTCGGGATTCTTCCGATGTCGGATGCCATTTCCATTCTTGAACAGTAGCCTCCGGATGTTCCGGACGGTGTCAGTCCTGTGTTTGTGTACCCCGCACCTGTTGAGTTGTACGGAGGAACTGCTTTCACATGATACACTCCGTTGATAAGCAGCAGACCTCTCAAACGTTTCCAGTAGTTCGCAAAGAAGTTCTCGCAGTAAAATACTTTGACTGCCTGTGTGGTCGATGTATAACCGAAAAACTGTCCTTTTCCGTTGAGTGTTCCGGTCTGCAAGAAATTGTCGGACTGACTGTTTCCGTTTCCAAACTTGCCTTGTGAGTTGGTGCTGCATGTAATCATCGTACACATTTCATACATGAGGTTGATTTCAGAAAATGACTGTTTATCCCATCTGTCACCGTTCTGCTTTGCTGCGGTCGTCTCCTGCTCGTCTGTCATGGACGCTGTCGGTGTGAGACCGGAGAGTGAACGCATCCTGTTGTTGACAACCGAACCCTCGTACATCGGGAAATATGTCACAGGCAGGACATTTCCGTCTGCGTCGGTGTGTGCGTATGCTTTGTATGTGTCATCGTACTGCTCCTCACAGAACACAACAAAATGATAATTGTTCTGTGTCCATCTCTTGACCCAAATCAGAGGAATCTCGGACATTGCATTTCCACCGTATGATGTTTTTGTGATGTCCGATGCTCCTCCGTTCAGCTTGAGAGCATGGTTTTCATGATTCAGTTCATAGTCAACCGTTCCGTCAGTTCTTACCATGACCGGACGGTTTTTCTTTACGAACCAAATATCTCCCCAGTCTCCATAATCGAACCCGCCTCCTGCGAAATTCATTCCTGCGGGTGTCATTCCAACCGCATCATAAAGATATTTGACACGGGTTGCCGGATTGCTGTCGAGGAGGTTGATTCTCATTCCGTATCTTTTCGGTTTTGCTTTTGCGTCCTCGATAATTTTCTTTGTGTTGGAAAGAATCTCCTGCGACGTGGATTCTTTCGCCATGAATATTCTGTCTCCTGCTGCCATTATTCACTTGCCTCCTTTGTGATTTCCTCAAAATACAACGTACCGTTTGAGATACCCATTCGATACTTGATTTGTGTCGCATCGTCCTCCAGTTCGACAGTCGTTGCCAGTGCTTTCATTTCTGCAAGCAACTCCGTTCCCTTTTTTACCATGTCGTCATAGTACGTTTTTGCATCTTTGTCCATTCCGGTCTTGATTTCTCTGACCTCCTCGATGTCAAATGCGACAGGGAGGCTCATGAACTCGGTCGAACCGTTACCGATTCGGATGATTCTGTGACCGCTTGTCGTGGTTTCGAGACCCAGTTCTCCATCATCGAGAACCCTCTTGCTCTCCGTCCACTCTGCGGTCGTTCCCTTTTTCAGAGTGATTGTTGCTGTTGCCATTCTTTTTCACCTCTTTCTCAAATTGTGTGTGACGTTCCTGCGATATACTTGTCATAATCGGTCGTGAACGGTGTTCCTCCCTTGACAAGCAGGAGGTCGGTTGATTTTGGTGTTCCTCCATCCACATTGATGTTGATGTCCGTCTCAAGTTCTCTGATGCGTTCATAATAGTCTTTGACTGCTGCCAGTATCGCATCAAGACCGGACTGACTGATGATGATTTTGTTTGCCTCCTCGGTCGCTGTCAGACATTTCTTTGTCTGCTCGATTGCTGCCTCCATCGCCTCGACGCATTTTGCGATCGCCTTTGCGGTGTCATCCTCTCTCCGGCTCTCTTTGATTTCTCTTGCCTTTTCAGCAGCCTCTCTCAACCGCTCCTGTGCCTGTCTGACCGCCTCTGCTGCATCAATGGTGTTCTGTGTGTCCTGTGCGATTTGCAGAGCCTCTCTCGCTGCTGCAATGGTGTTCTCCAGTCTTGTGTATTCTCCGGAGTGAATGATTTCCGATTCATCCCGCTGTGACGGAAATATCTCCATCTCAAACGTCGCACTCGTCAGCAATGCACCATTTTGATACAACTGCACCTCACACAACGCTGTTCCGTGAACCTGCAACATGCCTCTTGTGAGAGGAATGAGAGCCTCATTTCCGGACTTTTCTCCATCGTTGTGAACGTGTGTCTTGTCTGGTTTGGTCATGTTGATAATGACCTCCACATTGTCCGGTATCTCATACACGACACCGTCCTCCATGAGTGTCACTCCGATGTACCGTGTTCCCATGTCCATCTGTTTCGCTGCGACTGCAAAATGCTTTGTGTCTCCATACAAATCCACTTTGATGTGTCTAATGATTTCCAATTTTCTCACCTCCTCATGACAATTCTTGCTCGGTTCTCTGAACCTCCTCGAATGACAGTCTTGTGTTTGCCAGTTCGACCTTGTTCTTTTCTTTCGTCAACGGGTATTCATAGAATTTCACAATCCTGTGGCTCTCACGGATTCCCGTTGACTTGGAGATTAGCAGCACCGTGTCTCCCAGTGCTATACTGAACACCTCTTTGTACTGTTCTTTTTTCTCCTCGTCCTGCACTGCCTCAACAAGATTGATGATTTCTGCTGTGTACGACCTGTATGGTTTGGAAAGTTCGTCCAGTTTCGCCTCCGCATCCTCTTTCAGTGATTCCGCATCCGTGTATCTTTCATCTTTCCACGTCATCGTTTTCACTTTCTTTGAATACTGGTGATTCTCAACATAATTTTTCCCGTCGATATTCAGCATCAATCCATCTTTCCCTATCGGAATGAGCCTTGTTGCAAAGTCGTATGAGTTTGACTGCACCTGCAACCGCTTGAGGTTCAGACGTTCAATGAAATATGCTCCTCTGTCCTCTCCGTATTTCTCATATACCGAAATTCCCTTGTTCAGAGAATCGAACACCATCTCGCATCTATACGTTGTAATTGCCTGTTGAGCGACATCCCATGCAGAACAGTTCTGCTCTATCCGGATTGTTCTCTTTTTGGAAACATCGCACCGGATGACTTTCCATCCAGTTCCGTCGATTGCCTCTGTTAGACATTCATCGACCGTCTTTTCCACAGTCTCGAATCCCTGCGGATATTGTTTGCCCTCCAGTTCCTCGACGTTCAATGTTCCGGTGCATTTGTACCATTCCCCGCTCGGCTCGACCTGCTTGATAACAAATTCGTCCGTGTCGGTTCTGATATATCCCTCCTCTTTGATGTCCGCTGCATACCTGTTTGTCTTTCGGAACTCGAATGTGATTTCCTTATCTCCGGTCTTGAGAGTGCTTGTGATGCACGTTTCTTTTATTCCGGATAAAATACACACCTTTTCGTGTGAATCATTGTACAAATCCATCTGACCGCCTCCTATAACCACATAGGTTTGTATTGAATTGTTACGATTGCATTTTTATCCGAAAAAATGATGTGATGTTCTTTATCCTTTCCGGTTTTCAGATACGGAAATTCAAACATTTCCACATCTTTGAATTTGTTTTCGCCATCCATTGTTACGAATCCGGTCTCTCCATCAATCACGACTGTCGCACCTCTCGGAATTGTCTTTATTGTTATTTCATCCGAAAGACCGTTGATTTTCATTGTCTCGATGTATTCCAGTGCTGTGATTGTCAATCTGCATGGTGTCCACCTGTTTCCTTTTGTCTCGAAAATTATTTCATTTTTCTCCTGCCACGAGATTGTCACATCGTCGCTAAACCAGTACCCCGTGAACTTGAACGATGACTTGTATCTCTCTTTTGAGATTGTCTTTTCCGGTGCATTCGCTGTCATAAATCCCTTGAATTTTCTCCGATATCCGTCAAGTGTCAAAACAACGCCTTTTTGCAGGAGTGCATTGAAGTCGCTAATATGTGTCATGACTTCATCTCTGTCTTTGCCTCTGAAAAGCACCTCAACCGTGATTCCGGACAGTGGTGTATATGTCTCTGATTCTGACGGAATCAAAGCACCCTCGAACATGTCCACTGTCACGGTTGTTTGAGGAGGTGTAAACTCGACCGATAACTGTTTTGCATCAAATTCTCGAATGTCTGTGCTATCTATTTTCATTCCTTACCTCCTCTTTTTGTGTGCTATCGCTAGATTGTCACTCACCTTGTCAGTGGTCACATTTGCGACCTCCTCGCTGTCGATATATGTGTGTACCTCCACTGTTGCATTGATATTCTGATTGATTGTTTGTATCTTTCTGTCAAGTATTGTATTGAGTTTCGCGTAAAACTCTGAAAGTGGCAATATTGCCTCGTCTCCTGCCTCTCCTCCTACCATGAGGCTGTTTCCATTGATTCCGAACACTGTCGGATTTGTCATGATACCACCGTTTTTATACCATTCAATCGAGAATGACGGGAGTGAACCTTTTCCTCCGATTCCGAACGGTGCTTTTCCTCCGCTCACGCTAATATGGGGCAGGTTTAAGTGTGGCAATGACCACTTGAAATTGAATGCCGATTTGATTCTCGACAATGCACCTGTCACCACTCCGTGTGCGGATTCCATTTTTGAGGAAAATGACGACTTGATATTCTCCATCGCAGATGATGCGGTCGATTTCGCACTCGCTAATTTGCTTGAGAATGCCGATTTGATGCTGTCAAGTTTCCCGCCCGTCAAAGTGTTCGCCGTACTCATGAGAGAGTTCATTGTGTCCTTTACGCCTGTGAACGTAGCAGACACGATTCCCTTGATTCCCCCGCCTTTTTCACTGTATGCGGATTTCATATTATTGAGTTTCGTTGAAACATTGGACTTTGCCGTCTCCATGAGTGAGGTTGCCTTGTCCTTTATGTTCGTGAAATCCGTCGACCATTTCGTTTTTATCTCCGAAACTTTTGAGGAAAATCCGGATTTGATTTCCGTCAATTTATTCGATGCGTTGGTTTTCCATTCCGTCATTTTTGTTGTGACGGAGGTTTTCATATTCTCCCAACCCTCGGAAACCTTTGTCTTGATTTCCGATGTCTTTTCAGAGAATTTTGATTTGATTTCAGAGAGTTTTCCTCCGGATAAATTATCAACAAAAGTAAATCCTGCTGAATAATATCCTTTGATTCCCTCCCATCCGGCAGCAACAACGCCCTTGATACCGCCTCCGTTTTCTTCATAGGCGGTTTTCATGTTCCCCAGTTTTTCCTTTGCCGTTTCGGTCGCTGCCGACATGACATTATGAACCGTGTCCTTTACGCCGTTGAATACTTTCGATGCAGCTTGTCCTATTGTGCTGTTTTTTATGTTGTCGCCGATTTCCTTGACCTTATTTGTGACCGCCTCTTTCGCTTTCGTGAATGCTCCCGTGATGGTCTCTTTGATTTTGTCGAATTTCTCTTTGATATTGCCCCACAATTCGGACAGTTTTTCTTTGACCTTATCCCAATTTTTATATAGTGCGACACCTGCTGCAATCAGTCCGGCAATCCGTGCCACAATCAAAATAATCGGACACAAGTTCATAACTGCATTGAGTGCCGTCTGTGCTACCGTCATTCCTCCGGTCGTCGCCGTGGCTGCTGTTGTAGCTGCCGTGTGTGCTGCCGTGGCTGCTGTTCCTGCCGTATCTGCTGCCGTTCCTGCTGCCGTGGCTGCTGTTTTAGCCGTAATCTTTGCAATGATTTTCGCAGCACCGGAAACAAATTTCTGTCCGGTCGTTATTGTGTCGGAGATACCCTTTGCCACCTTACCGAATCCGATTGACAACGGACCGATAGCAGCGACCACAAGACCGACCTTGAGGATTGTTTCTTGCTGTGCCGGAGAGAGCGACGTGAACCACTTCGTCAACTCTTGAATCTTTCCGGTCAGTTTCTCAATCATAGGTGCTGCGGATGTCTGTGCTGTGGATGCCAGTGTCGACAACGCCAGTTTTGCGTTGTTCATTGCAACCTTTGCATTGTCAATCGGGTCGAGTGTTCCGTTGTAGGTGTCCTCGACTGTTGAACCGTATTCCTCCATTGATGATGAAAGACTGGTGAGGTCAATTCTGTTCTCACGAATTGCCTTTGTCATTTCCGCAGCACCTTTTTTCCCGAACAATTCCGTTGCAATCTGCATCGCCTCGGTCTCTGTCTTTGCGTTCTTGATGCTGCCGATAGTATCTGACAACGCCTCGTCCATTGATTTGCCCTCTGATGTGGCGTTCTGTAATGCTTTTTTCAGACCCGCCATTGCTTGAGTGGAATCAACACCGTTTGCATCGAATTGAGCCATCAAATTGATTGCTTGAGGCAATGACAATCCCATTTCTTTGAATTGTGCGTTATTGTCGAGGACATATCCCTCTAATGTATCAACAGAGATTCCGGTTTCCTGTGCCTTTGCCGTGAGTAATCCTAACAAGTTTCCCGTCTGTGATGCATCGACGTTCCACGCTTTCATAATTTTGTCAACTTGGTCAACTGACTGTGTGACATTTGTTCCGTTGATTGATGCGAACTGTATGAACTGTTTCGATGTCTTTTCAAGTTCCGTTCCCGTTGTATGGAATCTTGTATTGACTTCTCCGATTGCCTCGCCTACCGTCGACATATCCTCCGGCATTGTGCCGAAAACATTATCCGCAGACTTTGTCAATCCCTCAAGTGCCTCTCCGGTTGCTCCGGTCTTTGTCACTATGGTGTCATAACCCTCGTCGAGTTCCGTGAATGCTTTGATTGATGCTGCACCAATACCCGCAATTCCGGCAGAGACAACTGACATTTTCTTTCCGAAACTTTCCATCTTTGTTCCCGCTGTATCGCAAGCGGTCGCAAATTTTTCAAGTTTATTATCTTTTAACTGGTCATTAACATTTTTCAGTTCTGCCTCCATGTTCATGAGGGCAGTCTTTGACTTTTCCGTCTTTACCGTCTGATTTGCAAGTGCGGTCTCTGTCTTTCCGATTGCTGTCTCATTTGCGGTGAACTCTTTCTCTAACTTGTCGAGTTCATCCTTGAGTGCTTTTGACTGCTCGGAGTTCTTTCCGGTCTCTGCCGTTGATTTCTCATAAGCCTCTTTCGCAGCATCAATCTTTGTTTTGAGTTCCTCCTGCTTTGTCTTTTGGTCTGACAGTTTCTTTGTCAACTTCTCCTGCTGCTCACTGTTCAACTGCACGATGTTCTTTTGCACCGTGATTTTTTGAGTGAGCGATTCGGCTTTTGCCTTGAGGCTGTCTGTTTCTGACCCGAACAACTTTGCTTTCGTCGCTGCCGTCGTATATTCCGCAGACAAGACTTTCATCTGCGATGCTGCCGATTTCATTTGTGATTGATAACTGCTCGAATCTGCCGATATTTTGACGCTTGTATAAGCCATTCGGTCGCCTCCTCTCTTACTGATTTTCGTTGATTGTATCTAATTCAAATTTTAAGTAGTCCAACAACGTGACAATGTTCTCTTTCATGCATTGACTGTATGAGTTTTTCAATAGCCGAATCGCAATTTTCACAACACGGTCAACAATTTCCCCGCAGACTTTCCATTGATTTTCCTCCGGTTGTTCATCCTCGTCCTCATATCCGTTTTCACGGTCATAGTCATCGAATGCGGATGCCTCTTTTTCTACCTGTTCAACCTCGACAATGCTCAACATCTTCTCTGCAACAATGTTCTGCATGATGAAATGAACCGTCTTGATTGCCGTCAGAAATTCAACTGCATCAATCTCCCCAACTGCTGCAAGCGACAATTCATTCCCGAACATCTCCTGCATTATCTTTTTGTTAAAAAACATCACTCCGGAGAATTTCTCCGTGTCATTCTTTTCCATGAGACTGATGTATTTTTTATACTGTTCTACCGTTACGGAATTGATGAAAAGTCTCTCACCTCTGCAAGTGACCTCGATTTCCGGTATCACTTGCCACTCTGAAAATTTTTCTCTATCTTCTCCATACGTTTGGTGAGGTCGTCGGCGATTCCCATGTCGATGAACTGGAACTCAAGAATCAAACCTGCTGCATCAAGTCCGGTCTCCGGATTCTTTAATTCCTCAACGGTGAACTGGTCTCCGTATGCTTTGCAGATAAAAAGACCCATCGCCTCAATGTCCTGCTTTGAATATCTCTGTTTTGCGTCGATAACCTCTGCAAGTTCGAGATATTCCGTGTATGTGTCGATTGACATTTTCGGCATTGTAAACTCTTTGTTATTGACTATAATTTTTCTTTTCATGATTTATCCTCCTGTTATATATCCTCTTATTAGCCTAAACCGCCGTTTTTCTCCTGCACTTTGCTGAACCAATTCTTGATTGCCTCTGCTGCCTTTGTATCTTCTGTTACAAGGTTTGATTCATCAACAGAAATCTCATATGCATTGTCAAGACTTCTCTCATAGAATGAACCCTTGACGCTCTTTGTTGTCGGAGACAGTTTTCCCTCTTTTGTGCTTGCCTCCTCGCTGATTCCCTCTGCAAACTTTCCGGCATACAACCACTTGAAATCATACTTTCCGTTGAGTTTTCTTTCTCTCCATCCGACAGCGACCTCCGGTGCTTTGTCGTCTGCCGTCTTTACGAGGAAACCATTCTCATACAACTGACCGAAAAGAATCTGTCTGTCCTGTGGTGCAAGGGCGTTGACCTCAAGTTCGATTTCAGTTCCCTCATATGAATTGATGACCTCCTCTGTTCCGTCGTCAGAGTAGATTTTCTCCGAACTCCATTTTTCATCAACTTTTGCCTTGATTGCTCTTGCCAGTTTTACGGGTGTACCTGCTACATACCCCGTTGCATCATTCTGTGTGAGTTTTGCGATGTAAAAATCTCTACAACCGCATGTTCTGCTTCTGACAATCTTCTGTTCTGTCTCGCTAACCTGTGTTACTGTTTCGCTCATGTCTATTCCTCCATTTCATAAAACTTTGAAAACCTTTGTGCTTTCATATAGATTCCGTCCTCCGGCTTGGAATCGTCTCCATTCCTGCCCTCAAACGAAAAATCATTTTCTTTCATGATTGACTTGATTTCCCTTGCCAGTTCAACCTCGTCACTTTCCGAAAATATAGTGACCTGCACTGACAGCGTCACTCCCTCTGCATCGTCGTCCGAAAAATTCTCGTCATTTTCTCCCAAATCCCACAATGTCACATGTCTGTCATGGATGTCTTTGTCATACCATCCTTGCATCACAGTGATTCCTCTGTCTGATATAGGTCTCAATGCGTCGGATGCATCTTTGATGATGTCCGGACTGCTGCTCATGCTCTCACCTCATTTCAATGTGTTGTCTAAATAGGATTGATATTCTTGTTCTGCGATTTTTTGCAGTTCCGCATCTGCCTCACGCCCTGTTGCGTAAATAAATTCTTGAGGCGGTTGATAGATAGTTCCCCAGTTTATGAATTTCACATAAAAGTGTTCGCTATTGTCCGACTTTTCCCATCCGACATCTGCTGTTGCTCCTGTGTCTTTCATTTTGACTGCTCCCATCGGTATGCTGTCCGCTGCATGTGATGTCACGGATGACTTTGAACCGAAACCTCTGCCGGATAATTTGATGTCTGCCGATTTCGGAATTTTGCCGGACATGATGTTTTTCACAACTGGTTCGCTTTGCTTTACAATCTTTTGATTGACCTCTTTTATGTCCTCGTCGCTTGCTGCGTCCTCAAATGCTTTCATGAGTTCTTTCAAACCTTGAAATTCCATTTCGATTTTCACTGCATCACCTCCGGTGTCAGATTATGACACTATGCTCCCGCTCTACATTTCAACTGATATTTCCTGTCGTCTGTGAACATCGTACACGCATCATATATCTTGAACTCAACGCCTTTATATACTGCGTAGAACTCTTTCAGATTCAATCTGATTTCCTCCATCTTGTCGCAGGCTCTCGTTTCAAACATGATTGTGTTCTCAAGACCTATCTGCAACGCATTGTATTTTTCATTTGTTCCCAAACTCTTGACATCACACCAACATGAGAAAAACTCCTTTTCCTCCTGCTGTCGTCTACCGTCAACAACACTTGTTGTCTTGCGAATTATCTTGATTCTGCCTGTCATTCTGCTGCACCTCCGTATATTTCTTTCAATAGCATGGAGGAAACGGCAGCGGATAGCGTTTTCGTGTCGCTCCGGTACTTGTCACGGTTGTCGTACAGTTCTTTCACAGACATAAATGCAAGCAGTTTTTGACGGCTTGTGAGGTTGTTCCGGTCGAAATTCGGAATCAGTTCCGTCATTTCATCCAGTGTCGTGTCAAGCATCAATTCAAGGATTTCGATGTCGTCATCATAGTCGATGTGACAATATGTCTTGCATGTAGCAATCAGACCGCCTCTGTACTTCTCTTTTTCTTCATCCGTCATGTTCTCACCTGCTTTCAATAGCAGGACGGATTCACCGCCCTGCTGCCATATTACCCGTTGATAACTTCTGTAATCTGACCCTTGATGACTGCTCCCTTGTCAACAGGCTGCACATCGAATCGGTCACGCACCTTGATTCCGGTCATGTCCTTATCCCATAAACCCGCACCTTTGTCATTGAGGTCGATTGTGAGGACATTTCTGTCAAAGAGTGTGACTGCCTCTTTTAAGTCACCGCAGAAAATAGGATGCTTGTACCCGTCGATTGTGTGACCATCGGTGTTCATAATCTTCTCGGATGCAAGAGTTTTCTTTGATAATTTGATGATAGGATATTCACCGAAAAGCATCTTTCCCTTTGTCTGCTGTGTCGGGTCTTTCTGTAAAATATAGTTGCCGTCTTTATCCTTTAACTTGTCAAGGTAGTTGAAACCGCTCTGATTTGTGATAACAACTGCATTGTCAGCGATTGCAGGGTCTAACTGCTCGTTGAAAATGTCCTTGAGGCTGTCAAGGTTCTCGACTGTGACCTCTTTCCCTTTTGTCATCTCATTGAGTACCTTGAGAATCATTGCGTTACGGGTTGCCTTTGTTTTCTTGGCAATCCATTTGTTGATGTATGCCATGATGTTGGATGCTGTGTCCTCAAGTAACTCTGCTGTCATCTTGAGGATTCCACCCTTTTTCTTTACCTTGTACTCAATCGGTAAAAATTCCGGTTCGTCCATCTCCGGAAAATCCGCAGCCTCGTCAACATTGTCAAATGGTGTTGATTCTGCATCAACCTCAATGTTTCGTGTTCCTGTCTTAGTTGTTACGCCCTCGACATTGACATACTGTTCAAGGTTGTCGGATGAACGACGCAACTCGATGATGTCTGTTCTGATGTCCTCCGGAATTGTCACGCCGATTCCGACCTCTCCCTCACTTCCTGCGGTTGTGTCGGATGTGAGTGCATCCTTGTACACCTTGATGTCTGCCTCGTCTGCCTCTTTGTGTAGGAATCCGGCTTTGACAATGTTGACAAATGATTTCACGATGTTCTTTTTGTCCGGCTTGACATCCCCGCCGACCTGCTTTGCAGCTCCATCCTTGACCTTGTTCTCGATGCCGTCCTGCTCGTCCTCGTCCAAATCATAGAGGAGGTCGAATCTGTTCTGTAATTCTACGAGTTCCTCCTTTGCTGCTCTTGCCTTGTCGAGTTTTCCATCGTTCACAAGGCTCTTGACTTCATTTTTCTTGTCGTTAATCTGCTTTAATAACTTCTGTAATTCCTTATTCATGACTTTCTGTCCTCCATTTCTTACATACCATAAAGGTATAAATCATCAAGAATCTGCTGCTTTTCTGCCTCGATTCTCTGTTTCTCTGCCTCTGCTGCTGCATTGTTCCGGTTTTCCAATTCCGCAATTACCGCATCGACAATGTCCTTTGTGTCGATTCCCTTGAGTGCCTCCGGAATATTGTTGTATTTCTCGAAAAAGTCAGATGCACACGCTGCAACTGCTGCCTTTTCCTCGATTTCAACATTGAAATACTGTTGCATCTTCTTACTGTCGAACCATGTCTCATTGCTCATGAGAGATTGAATTTTGTCTCTTGTGACACCCTCCTGCACATGTTCCATGTAGACATCAAGAATTGAATCCTCGCAGAGATTCAACTGCTTTATGACTGCCTTGAAATCGTCTGCGTTTCCGTATGCCATGCATAACGGTTTGTGAATCATTGCTTGAGCACCTGTTGCGAAATGCAGTTCGTCACATGCAAACATGATGACTGATGCAATGGATGCAGCCATTCCGTCAACATATCCGACTTTGTGTCCGTCATATCGCTTTAACTGGTTGTAGATTGCCAGTCCTGCAAATACATCTCCACCGCCGGAATTGAAATAGATGTCAATGTCCTCATATCCATCTAACTGGTTGAGGAAATCTGCGATGTCCTGCGGACATCTGTCCTCCTCATACCACATAGATTCCCATGTCGCTGATACAATGTCACCGTAGAAATACAAGGAACATCTGCTCTGCTCCTCGTCCTGCTCTAAATCCAAATAGCCGACATTCTCAACTTTTCCGCTGCGTTTATTTTTCTTTGTGAAATCAAAACGTCTTTTCTTTGCCATGCTTATTCACCTCCCTCCTCGTCAGTCTCGTCCTCTGCCGTGTCGGTTTCGTCCGGTTCTGTTGCTGTGTCCGGCTGCTCTGTGTCCGGCTCTGTTTCTTTCTCCGGTTGCTCCGGTTCATCGGTGTTCTCCTGCTCGGATTCACCTTTCAAATATGCTGCACCCGCCATCGTCAACGGTACGATGCTACCGTTAGCAAGTAGGACATCGCCTCCCTCCGCATCTTCCATGTCGAGTTTACGTCTTGCCTCATTCGGTTTGATAATCGTTCCATTGACACCGTTTCTCAAATACTCCATCTGCGTTTTTGAATCGGTG
>OMNT01001755.1_pt1 | contig 19046 bp, 19 predicted proteins | sample 1672551 | NCBI WGS metagenome assembly OMNT01 (sample SAMEA3136698, study PRJEB25190) | human gut metagenome
CAATCTCCAACAGGTGCGGGTACAGCTTTTCGTTCAAAATCAAGTTGCTGTAAAGGCCGGGCCGGTGTTCCTTCAGGTAGCGTAGACGTCAACAACCTTTAAACCTGTATCTCCGTCCCATCCTTAAAGGTCACTCGGATGCCCTTCTCGCTGTACACCGTTACGAAATCCACCAAACTCGACCACAGCCGTTCATCAAACTCCGTGACTGGCGCTTGACCCTCAACTGTGTGGAGGAACTGCTCCAGCAACTTTTTGCGGTCAGCTTTGTCGGCGACCGCCTGGGTGACCTCATCAAACTGTGCCTTGACCGCTTCATATCTGCTGACCAGACCATTGTAACGCTGCGTATACTCGTCCTGGTCGAGGGCAACACGGGCATTCTCCGCCACACATCGCTCCACCAGCCCCACCACAACCTCCAGTTCTTCCTTCAGTTCTGTCTGTCGCTTTTCCAGTTCTGCACTGTCGCACAGCATGGCGATGACCATCTGCACATTGACAGATAATTCTTCCTTCTCGGAGAGCAGGATGTTGACTGCTCGGACAAATGCATCCTTGACCTGATCTTCCGTGACATGGGGCGTACTGCAGGGCTTTCCGCCTTTGTACTTGTGATTGCACTGGTAGATGACCCGGCGGTATTTATCTGTGGAGTGCCATACCTTCGAGCCGTACCAACATCCGCATTCGCCGCATTTGATCTTGGAGGAAAACATACTCACGCCGCTGTAGCGGTGCTTATCCTTCATCCGCCGCGCCATCTCCGCCTGGACATAGTCGAAGGTGGCAGGATCGATGATGGCTTCGTGGTTGCCCTCCACATAGTACTGCGGGACCTCGCCCTCGTTCTTTTTTGTTTTCTTCTGGAGGAAGTCCACCGTGAACTCCTTCTGCAGGAGCGCATCGCCTTTGTACTTTTCATTAGTAAGGATGCTGCGGACGGTGCTTTGGCTCCAGACTGCCTTGCCGCCCGGAGTCGGCAGTTTCCGCTCCGTCAGCTCCTTTGCGATGGCGTGGCAGGTCAGGCCCTCCAGAAATAACTTGTAAATCAGCTTGACGGTCTTTGCCTGTTCCTGATTGACCACAAAGCCGCCGTTGGGACCCCGGTCGTACCCCAGGAACCGCTTGTAAGCCACGCTTGCCTTGCCATCGGCGAACCGCTTCCGCTGACCCCAGGTGGTGTTCTCCGAAATGCTCCGGCTCTCCTCCTGGGCAAGGCTGGACATGATTGTGATGAGCAGTTCTCCCTTGGCATCCAGCGTCCAGATGTTTTCCTTCTCAAAGTAGATTTCCACACCCTTTTCCTTCAGCGTCCGCACGGTGGTCAGGCTGTCCACTGTATTTCTGGCAAATCGGCTGACACTTTTTGTTACTATGAGGTCGATCTTCCCGGCAAGGGCATCCGCCACCATCGCCTTGAAGCCCTCGCGCCGCTTGGTATTGGTCGCAGAAATCCCTTCGTCCGTGTAGATAGCAACAAACTCCCAATCGTCCCGCCCCTTGATGTAATTCGTGTAATAGTCCACCTGCGCTTCGTAGCTGGTGACCTGGTCTTCGTGGTCGGTGGAGACGCGGGCATAACCGGCGACACGGCGTTTCCGCTTGCTGCCAATAGGAACGGCAGTATATTTGGTGATGGTCGCCGGGATCGCCGTTACTTTTCTCTGCGCCATTTGTCTCCACGCTCCTTCCGTAATTGCTTCATGTGTTCGCTCATCTGCCGGCGCCGCTCTGGCGTATAGGCGCCCTTAATGGATTCCTTAAATTTTGCCCTCTGCTCCTCAGTCCAAGGCCGCCCCACACGTTCCGGCGGCTGCCAGTTGCGGCTTACGGTTCTGCCATCCTTAAAACAGAAGCGGAGTTCTGAAGAGGAAAGCACCTCAACTCGGTCGATCTTCTCACGAAAAGCGGCGGCGTCAAACGCATCCAGCCCAAGTACCTCTGCGGCCATCTGTTCCAGCAAATCCTCCCGCAGGCTGGGGGAATCGCAACCGTTATGCTCTGCGCACCGCCAGTGGCTGACCTTGCTGCCATCTTTGCAGTTCCGTGTTGCCTTGCGGAAATTACAGCCGCAGGATACGCACTTTATCTTCCCCGTGAAGCAGGATGCACCGATGGGATTCGTGCCGTTCTTGCGCCGTTTCATGGACACTTCAGCACGCCGCTCCGGTGTCCAGCAGTCCCGATGCCCCGTGTTCAGGCAGTCCTTTGTTACCACATTGCCGTCCGCCATGTGAAACTCCAGCGTATAGCGTTCTGGCACATCGATATGGTCCACCTTTTCCAAAAAGATAGCTTCATCAAATTCATCAAGCCCCAGAACTTCCGTACAGACTTTAACCATGTTTTTGTGGTTGATGGTGCCGCCCACAGGACAGCCGGTTCCTTTCTTCTTTTTCTTCTTGCTGCCACAGTTCCAGAACTCCATATCGCCACGGTCTGTCCGCTTGTTGTGCATATAGCTCTGCCCGCAGTATGGGCATTTGATCTTTCCCGTAAAGCAGGACGTGTTCAGGCTCTTATTTGCCAGTGCGCCAAGCTCCCTGCGCCTTGCCATCTCCTCCTGTACAAAGTCAAAAGTGGCCTTGTCGATGATGGCAGGATGGGTGTCCTCCACATAGTACTGGGGAAGTTCCCCTCGGTTCTTTTTCCGCTGCTTGGAGATAGGGTCGGAGATAAACTCCTTTTGCAGGAGAAGGTTTCCCGTGTAGGTCACATTGGTCAGTACCACCTTGATGTTGGAATCCACCCAGCGGCAGCCGTCCCTGGTTGTGATGCCCTCGGCAGCAAGCTCCCGCTCGGTTTCCAGCCTGGATTTCCCGTCCAGGAAGTTCCGGAAGATTCTCTTTACAACCTCCGCTTCCTCTGGCACGATGACCAGTTCATCGCCCTCCCATCGATAACCGTAGATGCGGAAGTGGCCGTTTGGGATGCCGTTTTGCATCCTTTTTCGGATGCCCCATTTCACATTGTCGGAAATGCTGCGGCTCTCCTCCTGGGCAAAGGACGCCAGGATGGTCAGCATCAGTTCGCCGTCCCCGTCCATAGAGCGGATACGTTCCTTCTCGAACCGCACCTCAACGCCTAAGTCTTTCAAACGCCGCACCGTTTCCAGAAGATCCACCGTATTCCTGGCAAACCGTGAAATGCTCTTTGTCAGGATGATGTCTATCTTGCCTGCCTCGCAGTCGGCAAGCATCCGTTTGAACTCATCGCGCTTTACCGTGTTGGTACCGGAAATAAAATCATCTGCATAGACCCCGGCATACTCCCAGTCTGGGTTCTTCTGGATCAGCCCGCTGTAGTAGCTCACCTGTGCGGAAAGGGAGTGGAGCATCCGTTCCGACTGCATGGACACTCTGGCGTAAGCGGCTACCTTCTTCTTTTCCCGGATGGCGGGTACAGCCGCTTCGATTTTTCTTAAATTCGGCATGAAATCACGCTCCTTTCCGCTACTATACATCACTCTAAAAGGCTGTAAAGTCAACAGATTTCGGAGAATAATGTGCCGAAAAGAGGGTGGTATTTTTCCAGGAACATTGTATCAATCTGACGGTACTCTTCCTCGGTGATAAGCCCCTCCGCAAGCATCTTTCTGACCATGCTCATGGTCGCCTGGTAGAGCTTTTCCTGTCTCATCTGCTCCTTACTCATCCGCGCCACCTCCGAACCGGTGCCGGATGTAGCACGCATGGCTGCAGTACTTCCTCGCCGCCTGTCCATAGACAGAAAAAGTCTTACCGCAGCCGGCACAGGTGACCTCCCGAATCACCCTGCGGTCAACCTTATCCAGATGGGCGTTCCACCATTTGTTCCTGCACTTGTCAGAGCAGAACTTCTTTTCCTTCCGGCCGGCGTTCTGCGCCACAGGCGTTCCGCAGCAAAGGCACTGATGCTCGTCCGCTCCAGTGACCGGCTTATCCTCTTTCTGTGCGTTCCTGCGGCAGAAGGATTTTACTGTATTTTCTGAGATCCCGACTTTCCGGGCGATTGCTCCATAGCCCATGCCCTGCGCCCGGAGAGAGGACACGATCATTCTCTGTTCGTTCGTCACCGCTGTCCCTCCAATCTGTAACCTTCTATTTCTGAAAGGACAGAAACCGGGAATTTCAGCGGATAAAAAAAGACCCGTGCGCAGCCGACCATAGAGAGCCGATTGCACACGGGTTTTCTTGTTTCCTTATTCGGTTTTTACTGCATAGTCCAGAGAAATCCATCCCGCGCCGGACTTCAGCCGTCCCCAGCCAGCAGAGGACCCCTGGCCGGACTGAACCTCCACAATGGTAAACACGCCCTTGCCGGTAAACTTACCGGTCTTGGCATAGTCCGTCCCTGGCCCTTTGCGGATGTTCAAATCGGAGATACTGACCTTGACGGTAAACGGCACATCCGGTGCCGTCTGCGTTGATGTGTTCGGTGTGTAGATGTTTACACCGTTATTATCGAACACGCTATATCCCGGATTGGCATCAGCGCACTTCTTGGCATTAGAGAGGATTTTGTATGCGCCTTTCTGCGATTTGCTGTCAGACCATGCCTTACGGACACGGTAATAGCCCTCTGTCAGCTTTTCAGGATACTCAGTCTCGGTGCCCTCGGATGCCCCGCCGCCAAGCTGTGCTGTGACCTTTGCGGCAAGATCACCCATCCGGGCATACATCCAACTGCCCGGACAGGACTTGTTGGCAAACCAGCGATGGACAGTCAGCACCATCTCATCAGACTTCGGCTCATAACTGAGTGTCTTATCCTTATCACCCAGCCAGAGGAGCTTTTTCTTGCCGTTGCGCTTGCAGATATCCACGCAGAGCTTAATGAGCGTCTGGTAGACCATATCCTTAAAGGCATACGGCTCTGTGGTATCGGACGCGCACTCGATGGTGACCGCCCGCTGGTCGTTGGCGCTGGAGGAGGAACACCAGGAGCGGTTTTTCTCCTCCACATACATTCCCACACGACCGTCCACGCCGATGCCGTAGTTACAGCTTGCCTGTCTGGAAGTCGGCAAGAAGATATTGCCCAGCGTCTCCACCGAGCATTGCCCCACCACGCAGTGGGGCGTAATGCGGTCGATGCTGTGCGTCCGCTGCCCGGAGTGGTTTGGGCTGAGTTTCGTATAAGATACCAATGAACTGTTTGTGTAAGTCACTTAATTTTCCTCCTTTTCCGCTCTGTCATGGAGCTGTGCCAGGATGTCCTTCATCTTCTCCGGCACAGGAAGCCCCAGGTGCGCCGCGTTCTCCAAAAGGCTCACACCCTCGTTGGAGAGGTAAAAGAAGATGACCGCCGTGCGAAGGACGCTGCCTGTGCCAATCACCTGCACATCCAGGATGTTGGCGATCCCAACCAGCAGGAAGATCAGCACCTTCCGGCAGATGCCCTTAAAGCCCACCTCGCTGGACAGTTTCTTGTCCGAGATGGCGCACATCACGCCTGTGACGTAATCCACCGCCACGAATACCACCAGGGCGATGAGCAGCCCATCGCAGCCGCCCAGGAAATAGCCCAGCCACCCGCCGATGGCCGCAAAGATCACCTGCGCCGTGTTCCAAAGTTCCTTCATGTTGATACCTCCGTTTCTTGAAATGGTTTTGTGTATGAAAAAAGCGGCCGCCCCGCAGGGCAGTCGCCAGTTCCCGTAAGTTATTCTGTTTGCTTCGGCAGCCATTCCCACAGCCGCATATCCTCCTGACCCAAAGACCACATACACATCCCCCGGAGCTTCCAGCGGTACGCCGCCTGGTTTGCCCAGTAGACCAGGGAATCTACGTCCTGGTAGTAGAGGATGGAAAAGCCGTCCGCGTCTCCAAGGAACAGCCGGGATATCCAGATGTTGATGTCCTTCGGTATGACCTTTGCCGTGTAGTTCCCGCCGCAGGAAATCTCCAGCAGGTCGGAGTGAAAGAAATCATAATCCAGGGAGATGTCCTCGCTCCGGGTGGAGGTTTCCTCCACATCGGAGGTCAGCGTGAATACCTGGAACTCCTCATCCCAGGTGCAGTTCGTGCGGGATATCCTTCCGTAGCTTTTAAAGCTGCCGTCCGGCATCTCCACATCAAACCGCTCATACGGCTCGTAGGTCCAGGCGTCTCCCAGACGCAGAAGTTCGCAGACCGTGGTGTTGTCCGAGCGGTACCCGGCGTATCCGCCGGAAAAACCGCTGGCTGTCGCCGTAAAGCGCAGGGTATAGGAGGAGCCGGAATATACCCGCACCTGATTTCCACGGACACGCATCTCCACCGTGTACATGGAGGGATTGCCCCGCAGGTCCGCCGATGAAGTCCTTGCGATCTCCTGGCTGTAGCTGCCAAGAAGCGTGGAGCCGTTGTACAGCTCCACCGCCTGGGTGTCGTAGTTTAAGCAGCAGAACAGGCTGCCGCAGAATACGCCGGCCCGTCCGCTCCCGTTTGCCGGGAAGGCCAGCCTTGCCCGCAGATGCAGCTCCGAAAAGCCGTCATACTGCCACGCAAGCTCCCCATGCCCTTCAAGCTGGGAGTAGACGCGCTCCATCGAATATTCATCCGACCGCCACACCTCGAAGGAGCCGGAGCGCACCGTCCAGTAGTCCGTCTCCAGCACACCGTAATCCTGGAAGTCCTCATACCAGATGAGCGCCGAATCCGGCTTCCTGCGGAGCATTTCCAAAGTCAGCTTGAAACCTTTATCGGGTACGGCCATATTGCCGTTTACATCCTTAAAGCTCCTGGGCGCAAGGGCAAATGTAGCCTCCCCGGCGGTAGGTTCCTCGGAAAAAGCCGAGCAGACCCGGAAGCCGTAAAACTGGACGCCTTTGACGTCCAGAGAGATGGTGATGGTATGCGTCCCGACTGAGAGCGTTACGCTGCTGGCAAGGGACGCCCAGAAGGTACTCCGCCAGTACGGCCACCACAGGCGGCTTTCCGTGAAGTGCTTTGTGCTGCCGTCCAGCGCCGCATAGATGCCGTTCTTGTCCCAGAAGGGATAGCAGAGCCGCACCGCCACATCGTAGGTTCCCGCCGACTCCACCTTAAAGCTGTAGGTCACCGAACCGTTATCGCCCAGGGTTGCGATGCCGTTTTCAATGGAGACAATGCCGGACGCGCTGGAGTAGCCGTCAGCGTCCCGGTCGATGAAAATAGTTCCGAACTCGGTTTTCTGCTCCTTGCCGTAGGCAGTCAGGTAGCGCCTGCGGTTGTATGTGTCCGCAAGCTGAGGGTACTCGCGGGAAACTGCGTCCGCTCCTTCCATGTAGTCGTAGACATGGGGATACGCATAAGGAACCTTATCATAATCATCCCAATAGGCCACGATAGGGAGAAAAGGCTGGGGCGGTGCATCGTCCGTGAAATTATAGCCGCCCGTCATCCACAGCTTGGCGGCATAGTAGGTGTTGGACGTTCCCCGGTAGGTTTTTCCCAGGTTCTCCGGCGTGTCGTAGATCTGCCAGTTCCAGCCGTAGGCAGGCATACCGAGAAAGATCTTATTCGGGTCCATGACCTTCGTGGCGTAATCGTAGATGCCCTCCAGCCAGCTTCTTGGGGAAACGGGTCCCGGTGCGGAGCCTGCCCAAGCCATGCCGTAGGACATGATGGACGCGGTATCGCAGTAAGCGTCCAAGTCGCCGTAAACGCACCAGTTCTCACCGCCCACCGAGCCGTTGACGGAAGTCATCCCCGGCAGGCAGATGTTCATGTGCTTCGTGGCATCGTAATTCTTTACCGTATTGTAGATGTTCTGGAACATGGCGGTTGACGCGGCATGGGTGGAATAGCCGTCCCCTCGTTCCAGGTCAATGTCGATGCCGTCACACCAGGGATACTTCTCCATGATGCGGATGATCTCCGAAAGGAACATCTCCTGCGCCCCGTTTGTGTTGTCCCGCAGGGCGCGGAAGATGCTGTTCGCCCCGTCGTTTGCCACCGTCAGCAGCCACTTGATATGGGGCCATTTGTTGATGTAGGTGAGCATATCCGAAATCGCCACGCCGCTCTCGTAAATCTCCCCGGTGGCCCGCACCTTAAAGGAGAACAGCCCGATCTGGCTGATGCGGTCGCCGTAGTCCCGGAGGGCTTCGTACATCCGGGCATTGCCCATGAACGTCCACACCATGATCTGTTTGCCTTTCAGTGTGTCCATCAGATCGGCTCACCTCCATCCTGCATTTCCTGCATCTCAAACAGCACCCGCGCCGTTTTCCCTTCCGGGAGCGTCACCTTATGCTTGGAATCCCAGGCGGCGCTGTACTGGTAAAAGCCCTCCTTTTTCTCCGGGCTGCCGTTCTTCGTACACTGCCGTATGCTGGCAAGCAGAGCAAGGTCCGCTTCGGCGGGGACGGCGTTGGGGAAGGATACCTTCTGGCCGCCCACGCCCTGGCAGAGGGAAACTGCCCCCGCTTCCAGGTCGGACTTGGGGTACAAATGCACATCCAGCCCAGCGGAAGTCTCCCCAAGATTAAAGAGGATGACCGTTTCCTCGCCCCGCACCACGCCGTTGAACCAGACAGGGGCCTTGACCTCGCCGTCCACACGCAGCTTTTTAAGGAATGGTTCGGTATGTGGCGTGTATCCCGTCAGCGCCGGGCCTTCCTGGAGCATCAGGTCAGTAAAATAGATCGTGCCGGAGCAGTCCGCAATGGTAGGCTTCACGGTAACGCTCACGACGCGCATATCCTGTTTCCGGTTGATAACCTCCGCCAGCCGGATAAAAGCAATCTCAGCCATCCAGCGTCCACTTCATCTCGCAGGGATGGCCTACCCATCCCGTCACCACGGACCCTGCCTGCAGGAGGATATCCGTGATAAAAAGCGTCCCGGTGCAGTTCGTGATGCACACCCGCACCGTGATGGACTTGACCCTGGAGGAATAATTCTCCGGCGCGATCCGGGCGGAAGTTGAAGATAAATATGCCATGCCGTCCTCCTTCCATCAGTACAAATCAATGAACCGGCTTTCCGTACTGCCGTCCTCATACTCGATCACCACTTCAATGCCCACCTGGGAATCCTCGCTTAACTTCTCCAGATTTTCCGAGCCGATCTGCGCCGACAGAGTGTAGCTGGAGCGGTTGGCGGGATAGACGGTCTGGGACAGGCTCTTGGTCATGCCGGCCACGCCCTCCGCTTTGAAAGACGCCGTGCCGGACGCGCCGTTTTCACTGTCCGCCTCAAAGCCGGAACTGACCCAGTAGGCAAGCCCGTCATCGGCGCGGGAGTTTCTAAGCAAATTGAAAGGAACCATTTCCCGGATGTCGTTGTTCGACACCATGCTGGTGCCTTCCAGCGAGTCCGCCGCGTTGTCCCATTCGCTGGCGGAACTGCCCAGGTTCTTCAGCGTGGTGGAAAGCTCCAGCACCGTGTTCCACGGCTCCTGCCGGTTGTATTCCCGGCGCACGATGCGAGTCGTGACGGAAAGACCGAGTTCCTTGTCCTCCACACGGACATAATCGCCAAGTTCCCACGCTTCATGCTCATAGCCCGTCAGCACCGACAGATCCATCGCATTCAGCACATAGGAAACGGACGGCTTACAATACTGCGCCAATCGCATCTCAGCATACTCCAGCATCTGATAGGGATTGGTGAAAGAGGAGCAGTCTAACGTGGAAATGCGGATGTCTTTGGAATAGGTGAAGTCCTCGATGTAGGGCTTGCCGCCGTTGATGTCGGCAAAGGTCAGCCCGTCAGCACCCACGGCATAGAGCCGGGTCACAAGGCTGCGCGTGTCCACCACCCGCTCGATGGACTTCATGTTCTTTTTGTATGCAAACAGAGCGCCGCTGTCCTTGCCGTTGACGGTCAGCAGATGCACCAGACGGTTCGGACAGTCAAATACCAGGTCGCCGCCGTGGAGGTCTGCCACCGCCCGGAGGATGGAGAGCGCGTTCTTCTCCGTACTCGTCCAGGTGCGCTTGGTGCGGACATTGACCGTGCCGACCGACCATTCCGTCCCTTCCAAAGCGTAGGTCATCGGAACTTCGGCGGTCACCGCGTCAAAGACTTTCTCCTCCTTGCGGACGCTGAAAGTCAGATCATAGAACTCCGCTTCGGCATACACCGTGGTCACCGTATTGCCGGAGGTATCCTTGGTGTCCGTAATAGTGCGAACCTTATACACATCGTCCACGATCTGGATTTTCTTCTCGCTGTCGATGTACTTCCGCTTGCTGTCCCGGTAAGGGATGGAGAAAGACAGTGTGTCCTCGCCGTTGATCTCGCCGGTCACCACAATGTTGTAGGCGTTCTCCAGCACCGCTTCCCACGCGCCGTTGCCGTCCAGCACCACCGGCCTTGCGTAGCCAATCTTCTCATAGGGCGACTTCGGAATGTCATACAGACGAATATCCGTCACCTTCGGTGTTTTGGAAGTGTCCGTGGTGGAAAGCGTGACCCGGAAACGGATGTACGCCCGGTTCGGGGAAACCAGCCGCCCGTCAGCGGGAACAGCCGCCCACTCCGACCATTCCTCAAGGTCATCGCTGGTGGATGTCTCCACGCTGCCCACAGAGGTCACGCCGGAGGTGTATTCGCTGGTCACAGAGACGCGCCCCGTGCCGGAGAGATTGCAGACCGCAGCCGCCGAATAAAGGACACCCTCGGAGGGATAAGTGCTGCCCGATGCCCGAAGCGTGACCGCACCCGGCTCGGTGATGGCATCCACCGCTCCGCTGGTATCGCCGCCGTTGGCGCACAGAGAGGAGCGGAAATAGTCCGCCAGATCATCTGCCGTAAGCCGAGAATCGCAGTCCAGAAACCAGTCATCAAATCCACCCGCGTACCAATAGGTATCCTGGAGCATTCCCATCACGATGTCCGCCGTGCAGGAACGGTTGAGTTCGCCGGTTATGGTCAGCGCACTGGAAATCCAGACCGCGCCGCTCCCACGGTCACCGACCACATACCGGGCGACACGGTTGTCCGGCTCGATCACCGCCGCGATGAAGTAATTGCCGCCGTTCACCAGAGAAAAAGGCGGCGTCACCGACTGGTCGAGGATCAGGGTACCGCTGGAGTTGTACAGCATCAGACGGGGACGGCCGCTGTACAGCGAGAGATAGAAAATGGGCTGTCCGGGACCGTTTCGTGTACTGATCAGCGGACAGAAAGTGTTTCCCACGGAGTAGGTCGTGGGGTTCATCCAGCCGCCCACGATGATGCACTCCCCAATGCTGGAGAAGATGCTGCCATCGTTGGCGATTTTCAGATAGGTGCGCTCCGTGGACGGGTTGTTGATGTTGAATTTGAAGTACCGACCCTTCTGCCCATTAGCAAGGCTGGCAGTCGTGCCGGACCAGTTGATGATCTCCATAAGGCGGCCGCAGCCGGACGCATCCTGCAGGCAGTTATCCTCGTCCGGGACGGCTTCGTTAAAGCGCCATAAGCCGGACTTGGCATATTCTGCGGGAAATTCTCCCGTGAAGTCTGACTCCCGGTTCAGTATTGTTTTGAGTGCCATGTGCGGTCACCTCCATCTGCTCCTGGCTTGAATATGAATTTCTGTCAAAGTGGCGCCCGCCACCTCGACCTGCACAGAGTTATTGCCTACCGCCAATGTCGGGAAGTTCAGTTCTTCCAGATACGGCAGTGCGTTTCGTAATGTGATACCGCTGCTGTTTTCCACCCAGGCGGTCATTTTGTCCGTGTCCACTACCAGGACTTCTCCAGCGGAGAGCGCAGCATTGGAAATCCGCATCGCTGCACCGTTGGTGGTAATGGTAATGGACCCGCCGCCGGTAATCACACCCTTGATGCGATAGACCGGCAGTGACTCTGCGTTGCCCGTTTTCCGGGTAACGGTGTGTGTCCCGGCGGCAGTGATGGTATAGGACTCGTCAGCGATGGCATAACCGAAAGGGTCCGGGCAGAAGAATCTGAGGTCAAACCGCCCGGCCGAGCGGATGAGCCGCTCACAGTCCACCGCGTCATTGAGCCTTGCCATGAAATATCTGTCCGGCACATCGTCCAGAATCAGCTGATGGAGTCCCTGGGTGGGATCAAGCCATGCGGCGATACCATCCAGAGCCTCCACCAGCGCCGTGAAAGTGTGTCTCGGAAAAATGCTGCAATTCACCGCAATCTCCCGGTAATCCAAATCAGCGCCGAAATCCGCCACGCCGTACTTGCCGGGGACCGTGGTAGTAAAGTTGCGGAGCCGCCCGCTGACCTGCCAGGAGGTAAGCCGAGCCTTGATGCCCATTTCCTTGGAAGTCACATCGTTATATGAAAAACCCATAGGCGCACCTCCTTAAGCGGTAGTGAACCGGCCCTGCGCACGAGAGCCGGACTGGATCAGATTATAAAGTTCCTGGGAAATCCTGCGGATATCCTCCTCGCTGCGGACGATCATCTGCTGGACGGTAATCAACGTGCCGTAGCCGGCCGTGCCGCTGTTGGCACCACCCGTCACTGTGGCTACGGCATTGCCGGAGATGGAGAAGTCCGTGGGCAGCGAGGTCTGCATATCATCCGCAAGTCCCTGCATGACGCTGTTGATATCGTCCGCCATGTTCTCGGCGGCTTTCACAGCGTCATCACCGTTGTCATCAATGGACCCAGCGAGACCCTCAACCAGCATTTCACCAATCCACGCCATCTCGGTAGACGGCGAGTGGATGCCGAAGAAGTTCTTGATGCCGCTCCAGATGCCGGAAATCCACCCGGACACCTTATCCCACAGCCATGAAGCCAGCGACTGGATGCCGTTCCACAGACCTTGCACCAGGTTCTTACCCACATTGGCAAGCTGGGACACGCCCTGTCCGAATGCGGATACCAGACCAGCGATAATCTGCGGCACCGCTTTGACAATCTCCACGATGATGGTCGGCAGGTTCTTGATGAGGGAGATAAACAGTTCCACGCCAGCCTGCACCAGCTGGGGGATGCTGCCGATGATGGCCGTCACCAGCGAGGAAATGATCTGTGGGATCGCTCCGACCACCGTGGTGATGATGGTGGGCAGATTCTGGATCAGAGAAATCAGCAGCTTGACCCCGGCGTCGATCAGCTGGGGAATACTGCCCAGGATCGCTGTGACCAGCCCCTCAATGATCTGAGGGATAGCCGCCACCACTGCCGTGATGATCTCCGGCAGTGCGGAAATCAGCGAGGTCAGAAGCTGTATCCCGGCGTCAATGATCTGCGGAATGGCCCCGATGATAAATTCCACGATGGAAGTAATGATGGTGGGCAGAGCTGCAATCAAAACGGGGATGGCGTCCAGCAATCCCTGGGCAAGCCCGGTGATCAGCTGCAGCGCCGCATCCAGCAGCATGGGCAGATTGTCAATGAGGGCCTGCACCATCTGTGTCACCACAATGACCATCTGTGGAATCAAAGCAGGCACCGCCTCCGCGATGCCCTGAATCAGAGAAACGATGATCTGCATACCTGCTTCCACGATCTGCGGAAGGAGGGTCACCAAAGCGCCAATAATTTCCGTGATGACCTGCAGCACAACAGGCATCAGCTGGGGGATCGCGCCGATTACACCTTCGGCAAGCGCCTGGATGATGGCGGGCGCGCTTTCCAGCACCGCCGCCGCAATCGTGCCGATCAACTGGACAGCCTGCGGAATCATGGAAGAGATGGTGTCAATGACCGAAGTCACGCCGTTTTTGATTTCTTCTCCAGCCTGTTCATTGCCGACCACGAGGTCAGACAAACCGTCCATGATCTGTGTAATGCCTGGGAGCAGTTCGCCGACCATGCGGTTCTTCAAACCGCCCATTGTGTTGTTCAGCCGCGTCAGACTGTCCTCAAAGGTGGCGCTTGCCGCCACAGCCTCGTTGCTCATGACCATGCCGTAGTCATGGGCTTCCTGCCGGAGCGCGGCGGTCTCTTCGGCGGACGTATTCAGCACGGCCGCCATGTCTGTTGCGGATTTGCCGAGCAGGTCGGTAGCGGCAGTGGTTCGTTCCGCACCAGCCTCCATGTCCTGCAGGGCGGAGATTACCACTTCCAGCTGCTGTTCCTGGGACAGTCCGTTCAAGTCCTCAATGGAAAGACCGACCGCCGCCAATTTCTCCGCCGCCGACGCAGAGCCGTTCCCGGCATCCGTAATGACGGTGGACAGGGTCTTCATGCCCGCTTGGAGGTTATTTACATCGGTGCCGCAGCGTTCAAAAACATACGACCATTCTTGGTACGACTCTGCGCTGATGCCGATCTTCTGAGACATCTTGTCGATCTCATCACCAGCGGCGGCGGTGTCGTTAGCCATGTTCCAGATGGCTTTGCCAGCGGCAACGGCAGCGGTACCAATGGCAGCGACAGCGGCGGCAGCGGCTTTGCCGACAGTGGCAATGACGCTCTTGAAGGTCTCAAACTTGCCGCCGGCTTCTTCCGCTTCCTCGCCGGTGTCCTCAATGGCATCGGCAAAATTCTCTGCATCGCCCTCGGCATCGTCCATCTCGTTGCCCATAGCATCGATGGCTTTCTCGTTGTCAGCCACCTCACGCTCCATGCTGTTGAGGGCGGCTTCAGCGTTGTTCAGCTGAATCTGCCAGTTCTGAGTGCGGCGGTCATTTTCTCCAAAGGACTCGGCGGCGTTCTGAAGGGCGGCGCGGAGCGTTTCAATTTTCTGTTTCTGTGCCTCGATCTCCTTATTCAGCACCTGGTTCCGGGCAGTCAGCGCCTCGGCAGATTTGTCGTTTTTATCGAACTGTGAAGCCACCAGCTTCATTTCCGACCCCAGGACTTTGAAGGTCTGGTTGATATCCGAGAGGGATTTCTTGAACTCTTTTTCACCCTCCAGACCGATTTTCAGACCAAAATCATCCGCCATTCATTCCACCTCCTCGCAAGCTACGTATCGCTCGTTTCCGTGTAAACACGAAAACTCACTCGCTCCGCTGCTCGTCCTCTCCCCAAAAAGTCTGCCGACTTTCCGGGGACCCCTATATACCGTCCGGGATGATGTCATCGATATACAGTTCCCGTTTGGGCTTTGCCCAGCCCATGTACTGCTTGTGACACTCCACGAGGTCGAGCAATAAGCCAAACGGCATCAGCCACACCTCATCCTGGGACAGATGGAGGTGGGCGATGCCGTAATAGAAAAGCCGGGTAAACACTTCATCATCGCTTACCCGACCACCGCGTTTTTTGGGTCTGCCTCGCTTTCAATATTGCGCCTTGCGCCCTTATACAGAGCCTCGGTGATCGCCGTTTTGTATCCGGCAATGTCCACCGGGCCGGTGAGAAGTTCCACTTCCTCCTCGGTAAGAAGCTCTCTGGGCTGGTCTTTATGCTTGAGGTTGTAGACCAGGATGCTCTGGTTGGCGAGGAGCGTGATGAGCCATACGATCTCGCTGAGCGCCATCTCGAAGTTCTCGGACTTCATCAGCTTGTCGCCCAGGTTTTCCAGACCGCCGTATCTCCCGGCGATCTCCTTGGTGGCTCTGGTGGTGAGCAGTAAGGTGTGCTGCTCGTCACCAATCATAATGTCAGCAGTGCGTTCTGTGCTCATAGGTTAACCCTCCTTCACTTTCACGGTCTGCTTTGCAGACAGGCTCACAGTTGAAGCATAGGATGGCTCGTAGACAGAGTCGTACCAGTTCTTGATGGTGTCAGCTGCGACATCGGCATCGCCCTCAGTGACCTCTGCTTTCCAGGGATGCTTGCCGCTGCCATCCGGCTTGTTCCGGCGCAGGACGGTCCCCTCAATGGTCGGTGTGGAGAAGGTGATGCTGTCGCCCTTGGTGGCAAGGTTGGTGGCGGGAATGCCGAACTTCACGCGGTACAGCCAGTAGTAGCGGTACTTGCCGTTGGACTTCTTGGCGCGGAAGCCGATGGCGACAGGCGCGCCGCCGTCCTCGCTGGCGGAAATTACGACATGGTTTTCATCGATGGTGGAGCCGGTCAGCACGGACGCGGTCTCACTGCCGATGTCATCCACGCCCAGGGACAGAGTGCCGCTCTGGAACTCCTTGATGATCTCCGCAGCGCCGTCGTCGGCATACAGTGTTGCCTCGGCCAGTTCCACCGAAAGATCAGCGGACATGGCCTTCGCCAGCTGCTTCGGTTTGCCGTAGGTTTCCTCGCCACTCTCATCCTCGGTGATCGGAGCGTAGAAAAGTTTATCAAGACCGATTGTTGCCATAATGTTCAATCCTCCGTTTCATAAAGTTTCGCCACGTCTATGGCGTAGTGATGGAAATCGGTATCGTCCTCATGTCCGATGTACCGTCTTTCCGTGATAACAAAATCAGCGGCAAGGAGAGCCTTGGACAGCTGCTTCTTCCGCTGCATATAGTTTCCTTTGGAGAACAGGGAGAGCCGCGCCTCCTGCGTCTCGTATCCAGGAGCATCGTCCGCATGAAGTTCGTAGGTATCCGCAAGCGGAGTCACCACCACATATTCATCCGGCGGCTCATCCGAGAATACTCCCGTCTCCACAGGAAGATCGCAGCCTGTGACCACGGTCTTTATTTCCGATAACAGGCTCATATGCCGTTCACCTCCGATTCCAGCTTTGCCTTCATCGCTTCAATGCAGGCGTTCTTTGATGAAGATTTCGCAGGCTTTAAGAACGGCCTTGCAGGCTGTCCGCTTTTGCCGTATTCGAGAATGGTGGCGATCTTGGCGTTGCTGTTGCCGTCCGACCTCGGCTCCGAAAAGCCGACCTTCACATTGAAATCGCCGTTCCTGTCCTGCAGGGCGGGCGAAGTTCCGAGAGCGGACAAAAGCTGTCCCGTGGAGCGTGACGGCTCCTTTGTGCCTTTGCCGATAACGGATGCCAGATTTGAGCGCACTTTCGCTTCCACGACCTCCGCGCCCGCTTCCAGCACCTTCGGCAGAATCTCATCCGTCTTGTCCGCCAGCCTGGAGACTTTCATCAGAAAATCCTCCGGCATCTTCCATGTCGCTTTAGCCACTCTTCTTCACCTCCTGCCCCAGCACCTCCAGATACATACCGCGCCCTTTGACATCCTCCACGGAGGTGATTTCAAAGGTATGCCCGTCGCAGAGGATGCGCATATCCGTGGTGACCGTGACGCCGGGTATGACGCGGAAACGGAAAAGGTCGGTGGCGGTCGAGAAAGCGGCCATGTTCGCCCATTTCTCGCTGCCGTGCCGGCCTTCCCGGTAAGTGCGCACCTGTGCCACGGTCACATCCGTTTCCGTCTTAAAGCCCTCATCGTCCTGCGTGAACTGTTTCTCCACGATGGTGATGAGGGTGTTCATCTTGCCAAAACTCATGGTCACACCTTCCAATCCCGGTCGAGCCGAAGGAGAAGGTTGACCGTGTTCCATATCTGCTGCGCCGCATTCGTGTTGTCTGCGAAGAAGCCGCCTGTGGAGCCGTCCCGCGATTCATAGAAGTGGCTTGCCAGCATGACGACCGCCTGCTCCGTGGTCGCGGGCATGGCGTTCTCGGAATAATAGCCCTCCGCAATGTGCTGGTAACTCTCCGCATAGGAAACGGCGGCGATGATGTACCGCTCAAGCAGCGCATCATCCGCCGAATGCTCCAGTATCAGATTTGCCTTGACTTTCTCAAGCAGAGTATCCATCACCGCCGCCCCCTTTCCTTATCAAGAGCCGGACTTCATCTGGAGAAGCTGGATGCCCTCCGGCAGGATAACCTTGCCGTCCACGCGCTCCGTAGCCACATAGCCGATCTGGCCGTTGGTGGCATACAGTTCGTTCAGTCTCTGGACGGTGCGGCCGGCGCGGTCGCCGATCCAGTAGTTCTTGAAATCGCCGAACGCCACGGTGTAGGCGCTTGCCGCCATAGTCGGGACATACGGGGAGGTGTACAGGTCGTAGCCGAGCAGCCTGTCGGGCTGGCCCGCCTGGAGGGACGGCTGCCACAGGTACGCGCCGTTCTGATCCTTCAGCTTGCGGATGGCGGAGATGGTTGCATCATTCATGAGGAACTTGGCGTTCCTGCGGTACGGGGACTTCAGCGCATACACCAGACTGATCAGTTCATCCGCAGTGATCGCCGACGCGCTTGCCGTCTCCACACCGACCGTGCCACCGTTCGCGGTGAAGATGCCCGTGGGCTGGTTGGTGCCGGTACCCACGCAGAACGCTTCCTCCTCGGCAATGCCAAAGGCGCGGGCAAACTCCTTCATAAGGTAGTCCTCAATGTCAAAAGCGGAATCCTGCAGAAGTTCCACGCTCACACGGGCAAGGTCGGTCAGCTTGAACGCATCGATCTGCTTCTGGCCAAAGGTCGGATTGCTCTCGGTGTACGCGGCGTTCTCCGCCGTCCACTGTGCCGTGGAGTGGCCGGTAGCGACGGGAATCTTGCGCTCATGCTGCGTGGTGATGACCTTGGCGAGGGAACGGATCACGTTCTCCTCCGTAAGGGCGGTCACGATGTCGCGCTCGAAATCCTCCGGCACGAGGTAGCCGCCGTCTGCGTCCGTACCCTCGGACAGGACGTTATGCACCAACATCTTGCCGCGCAGGTGGCGGTCGAAGTCCTCCTTGTAGGCATCGGACGCCCTGCCGATCTTGTCCGGCTTAAGGGACGCAGCCCTTTCGGGCGTCTCGGTGATCGGCTGGTTTACGGGCTTGTTCAGTTCCGCTTCAATGGCGTCACGGCGCTCCATGCGCTTGATCTCGTTGGTCATGCTGTCCAGGTCACGCTCCATCTTGGCGTAGGTGGCATCGTCCTCGGCGGACAGCACGCCCATGTCGTTCCTGTGGGTATCGAGGAAGCCCTCCATCGTGTTCCACAGCTTGGCCCTCTTGTTTCTCATCTCGGTGATAGTCATGATAAAAATCCTCCTTAAAGCAGTTTTTTGTAAAGGGACGCCCTCAGTTCATCGACCGGGCGTCCGACGGGTTCCTTCTCCGGCTTGCGGGATGCCTTGCCGGAAATCTTATTGATGAGGGAGCGTTCCACCGCAGACGCGGCAAACTCATAGCCCTCGGTGTCCGCTGCGGACTCGCGTTTGTCATCTGTCAGGATGCCGTCCGCAAATCCAAGGTCGATGGCTTTCCTGGCGTTCATCCAGGTGGTATCGTCCATCATGCGGGCGAGCTGCTTGTGCGGCAGTCCCGTCCTGATCTCGTAGGCGTTGATGATGCTTTCCTTGACCTCCGAGAGCA
>OMNT01001769.1_pt1 | contig 18953 bp, 9 predicted proteins | sample 1672551 | NCBI WGS metagenome assembly OMNT01 (sample SAMEA3136698, study PRJEB25190) | human gut metagenome
TCGGAGGGAGACGTATGAGCGTATCGGGCATCATCGAGAACATCGTGCGCCACCACCTAAGCCTTTATGAAGAGGACTTCGAGGCTTGGCGCAAATTGTGAGAATTAAGGTCTGCGACCTTGGGCGTGGATAGCTGAAAGGCTGTAGTTCCAACTAACGTGTTCTGAGAGGGAGCGAGGTTATGTTTTGGGAACCCCAAAACGCCTCGCTCCACCATGAGGGCGGAGGAATTTTGCTCCCGACGGTCGCAGAAAGTGAGTGTACCAACTGTAAACAGTATATCGAATGACAAGCATACATGAACAATACAAGAAAAAGGGCGGAAGACCGCCCACAGGCAGGGTTCGCAAGTTGTCGAAGTCTGTCACGGTGAAGTTCTCGAAGCCAAGCTACGAGGCTTTGAGACTGAGGGCGAGAAAAGCCAACCGCAAATTGGCTGAGTACATCCGTGAGTCCGCCTTGAACGGCGAGGTGGTCAGCGGACACAACGCTGAGACGATAGCCATCGCCAAGAATCTCATAGGCATGGCGAACAACCTCAACCAACTTACCAAGCTGTCGCATCAGAGAGGTTTCCACGAAACCCATGTGTATGTGGTGGACTTGTTGAGAAGATTGAAAGCCATCCTTGGCGAGTATCGCCAAGCAAGTCCAAAATCGAAGCCATGCGGAATAGGCAGAAAGGAGGATGCCACATGATAGGCAAGCTAAAGAAGGGCAGCTCATTTGGTGGTTGCATCCGCTATGTTACAGGCAAGGACGAGGCGAAAATCATCGTCTCGGATGGTGTGTTACTCGGCACGAATGCCGAGATAACGCAAAGTTTCGAGCTACAGAGGCAGCTAAATCCAAGGATTAAGAAGCCTGTGGGGCACATTGCATTGAGCTTCAAACCCGAGGACAAGTCACGTTTGACGGATGAGTTCATGGCTAAGACAGCCCTTGAATACATGCAGATGATGGGCATCACCGATACCCAATTCATCATCGTAAGGCATCACAATACGGACAATCCACATTGTCATATCGTGTATAACCGCATCAATAACGAGGGCAAACTCATATCAGACAGGAATGATTACAGGCGTAATGAGCAAGTTACCAAGGTCCTAAAATCCAAATATGGGCTGACTTACGGAACGGATAAGAGCAAGACTAATACTCGCAAGTTACGCAATGCTGAGCGAGCCAAATATGAGATTCACAATGCTGTAAAGAGCGCATTGAGAATGGCAGATAGCTGGGACGAGTTCAAAAGTGAACTTGCAAAACGAGGTGTTCACTTAGAGTTTGTCTATAAGGATAAGGAGCGAACCAAGGTTAAAGGCATCCGTTTCTGCAAGGATGGATATAGCTTCAAGGGTACGCAGATTAGCCGAGACTATAGTTTTGGCAAACTGAATGCGAGATTAGAGGGAACGGAGAACCTTTTATCAGCAAGTGCCAACTCTGCTCAGCAATATGAGCAGGACTGTTGCAAGAATGAGCAGGAGCCATCCATATCGGAGAGCAGCCAGGACCCTTGGGACGGTATTTCTTCCATTGGACTTTTTGCTCCAGCCAATGCTCAGACCTTTGAGACATTCCCAGAGGATGAATCAGTCAAGAAGAAAAAGAAGAAACGCAGAAGAGGCTTTAGCCTTTGATGCAAGTTACAAACCATTCAAACAACAAAAGAAAGATGAAAGAAGAACTATTGGAAGCCATCTACGGCACAGTTGAGAGATTGGAGCAGAAAGTCGATGAACTATCTGCTTCCCAAAAGTACGCAGGAGCGGAAACCGTTCCTGCAAGTAATGACACAACCAAGTTGGAGAAATCAATCATTGCTATGTTTGGCAAGGAAGAGGAAGTCAGAGGTAAAATATCCAAATTAAGAGATGCCATTGTTGTTTTTGTTGACCTTATCAAGGCTGAACTCGGCAAAAATGAGCAGCGAAACAAGTTCTTGGTTGATGCTGTCAAGCAGATGAGACAAGAGAATGATGTTTCCTCAAAGGCATTGCAGGACAAACTTGAAGTGATGAACAATTCACCTCAGAAGAAACTTGTCACCCATCGCTTCGAGCCTACATCAAAGTATGTTCTTCTTTTCACTGGTGGCTTGGCTCTATCTCTTGTCATATCCATTTGGGGCAATCTAACCCAATGGCGAGAACACCAAGACAGGGAGGAGGCAGACTTGAAATATCGTGCATTGAAGATGGTTCTTCCATCTGACGACCCCAATGTTCGATACATCGAAAAGAACTTTTCTGTATGCCCAAATAAAGAAGTTATTGAGAAAGTGAGAACTCATGTAAATATTTACGAGGACTCAATTCGCTATCATAACGAAATGATACAGATGGCAGCAATTAAAGATAGCATTGCTAATAGCCTATTTAAAGGGGCGAATGAAATAAAAAAGAAAATTAATCAGAAATAATAGACAACGACCATCTGGTACAAGCGCATCCTTCGTTTCGGCAAGATTAAGACCAACGGCATTCGCATCGTATTCGATAGCGCAAGGGCTTGTCCGTGCATCAACAATGTTTCTGCATACTATCTTTCATTAAACTCTCAACTATTATCCGTGTCCGTGATGCCACTCGTTTGACATTGCGGTCACATTTTCTTTTATGACGGTTATGAAAAAGAAATTGATAATAATAACTGTTTTGGTTATCGCTTTGGTTACATCTTATATATTCTGCGGTACTGACAAAAATGATACATGGATTGACTCAATTAAAATCGAAGAATATACGGCTGCTTTAAGCAACAAGATTGATTTGGATTCTATTGCGGGAACTTATTGCGGTGTATTACCGCCGAATGTGGAAACAACACTCATATTAAATGCTGATGGTACCTACTTATTGATACAGACATTCAAAGGAAAGCAGCACGAGCAGGAAAAGTTAAGAGGTTCTTTCCATATGCTTGACGGTAACATATTGATGCTTGCACATCCTTCGAGTGGCGACAATATATTCTATAAGGTGAGGGATGCCAACCATATTATTCTGATAGATTCGTTTGGCTATGAACCCCCAATAGAGGAAAGAAAGAATTACATTCTGAGGAAGGAAAGATAAAATGCAAATAAACTGTGTTAAACCATAATTATTATAGCTTGACACTTTTATAGCTTTACACAGTTTATTTTACACTCTCCTCATCTCAATATAATTGGTAAATTTATTTTTCAGTCAACCAATTTTTACGGATTTTCCCATACTCATCCCAGTTCCAATAACAATTTATTTTTACTGGGTAACATTTTCGGTTCGGGATATCCAACATTGAAAGCTGCTCTAAATTGTATATTGGTGTCAAATCCATATCTTCTATTAAGAAATTTTTTCCAAATAAAGCAAGAGCTTTAATCCTTTTTAAACTAGCCAAAGACTTGATTGAAGCCAATTTATCTGTTTCTATAATAACAACCTCAATATTTTTTGAGTTTGCTAAAAAGGTGATGTCGTGAAGGTTTTTGACGCCTCTAATCTCTATTCTTATTAAATTTCTAAGAAAAGAAATGTCCGAAAACGACTGTACCTTTTTGCAATTTAGTATAGTTAAACTTTTAAGTTGCAATAGTTCCTTCGCAAAAGATAGAGATGTTATATTGGAATTAGCTATTGTTAAATCTTTCAGGTTTTTCAAATTTCCAATACAATGCTTATCCCCAATTTTAAAATCATCAATATATAGTTTTTCTATACTATTACAAGAAAATAAAGAATCATTTCGTTTATCACCATAACAAAACACATTTTTTAGATGGTAAAAGGCATGATAATCAATATCATTAGCATTGGGTAAATTCAAACACAATGTTACCAACTCATGCTGTTGTTCAACATTTTTAATTCCAACAGAATGAGTATCTATTATTTCTAATGTTTCTATCGGCTTTATATATCGTAAAAAAGTATAGTCTGAACATTTCCATCCCAATGAATAGTTCAGGAATAAATGCTTTATTTCATTTTTTTGGATGATGTTTACAAACGAATCTTTCCATTCACTGTAAATAACCAAACCTAATCCATTTAATTTTTCCTTATTATATGGATTCTCTGTTACTATTCTATATTTTTCTTTATACCACATATTTCATTGTTATTATGATGTGCAGTTTTTACAAAGCATAACTTCGTAAATTCTGCACATCATTTACTTTTAATTTTTACTTTATTGGTTTAACTTTATATTTGCTCCAATCAGAAGGGCGTATTTCATTTCTTTTATTGTCCAAATGTTGTACACCTCCTCTTTGATTCATTGCATTTTGTTCAGCAATTGGTCCCGCCTTAGGCTTTTTGGAATCATAATGGCCTATGATTTTTGCTTTTGTTCGGTCTCTTCCATCTGTATTCTCATTCATTCTTCTTTTAAAATTATTAGACCTACCAATATAAGGTTTTCCACTCTTTGTTGCAGAACCAGGGACTTCATAAATAACATTTTTATATTTATTTTTGTTTAGTAATTTTTCAAAAAACTTTTTAACGCCTCCTCCTGTCAACGCAGCACCAGTAATATTGCCTAAATCTTCACCAACCTCATATTTTTGCCCAGCTGAAGCATTTCCATTTAAGACAGCTTCATATGCATCAATTTTTTCACCAACTATAGTTTTTATAGAACCTATAGGATCATTTACAAGTATTTTTACACCTTCATTGATTTCATTTCTAAGATCTCTGTCTGTTGTATAATCAAATGTAAATTGAATTATTCCTAAAGGTGAGGCTCCAACCACGCCATCAATATATCCTGCTGCAAATGGACTTAAATTTATGCCTAATTGCTTTATTAATTCAGACGCTTTTGGACTTTCTCCATTTGGATCAATAAATATGATAGGATTGTTAAATGAATAAACATATCCAGAAACATTACTGAATTTCTCCGCTAATGGATCTACTGAAATCCAAAGGTTTACCCTTGGGTCATAGTACCTCGCCCCATAGTAATACAAACCTGTCTCCTCATCGAATTCCTTCGCATTGAAAAGATAAGGCGTATTCCAAATGTTATTGCGCTCCTCAACGAACACTTCACCGAAAGGTACATACTCGATATGCTGCACCACCTCACCGTCAAGGTTGGTGATGTAACTACTGCTACCCAAGTGGTCTGGGTGATAGTAGAACTGCATCTTCTCGTATGTATCGCCTTCTTGGAAGTTGTTCTTCGCTGCTCGTGCCATAGCACGTGCCTGCGCAGCCTCCAAGCTGCCGTCATTGCAGCAGAAGCCCTTGCCGTCCACATAGTCGTTGTTGTCCTCGCCATTGTACGGCACTGCAAAGGTTGCATAATTATCCTTGATAACCTGCAACTGCTGGACATATTTTTGCTTATAGTCAACAGAAAGTCCATCAGTCTCACTACCTGCATACTGGATGCGGCGTGGATCTGAGCCGTAAGAGTCGAAGTCACCAATCTTGGAAACGACACGCAGACTACCAATATAGATGTGCTTGGTATAGCGTCCGCCTTGGTTGGCAACGAGGTAAGGGGATACATACAATGAGAATTTGGCAGTGTTCGTGCGACCTCCAGCAAACTCAGAGTTCACATAGACTTGGTCACTCTCGCCCGATGTCTTCACCGTGCGTTCTCCGTCTGCGTCATACCAATAGTTGGTCACGAAGCCATTGTCGTCAGAAGCAAGGAGACGGTTCTCCTCATCCCATTTGAGTTTGCGTTCCGTGGTCTTCTCGTCAGCCATGCCATCCTTCTTTGTACGGCTTGTATTGACATAGACAAGATTACCGTTGGCATCATACTCATAAGCATGATTGTTGTTCACATTCTCGCTTTCTGAAGGTGTCTCCTCCGTGCGATAGTTTACATCCTTCACATTGGCGAGTTGGAACTTCTTGCCTGTCTCTGTTCCATAGGTGTATGACAAATCATAACCTGCATTCAATGTGCCGTTGAACTGCACATTGTTCTGCGTGAGAATCTGACGCTTTGATGTGATACGGTGCATATTGTCGTAACCCATCGCAAGGGTGTAGCTTGCGGCCTTGTTGTCAGCACCAGTATATGTACCTGTTGCACTGACAAGACGGTAGAGAGCATCGTATGTATAGGCATGAGCCATTTGTCCGCCAGCCTTGCCACTCTGTGGGACTGACGCACCGTTTACTACGCTGAGCACATTGCTCACCGCATCGTAAGTGTAAGCGTTATCCATAATGGTGTTGCCACCACTATTCACCGTAAGGTTCTGCAATCTGCGACGCTGTGGGTCGTAAGTGTAGAAGGTCTCAGCACCGTTGCAATACTTCAAGTATGTGCGCTGCTCGAACTTGTCATAGCCAATCTTGCTTACATAATCGTAGCCGTATGACTTGTAGCCATGAACCTTTTCAAGCTGACCACCGAGATTGTAAGAGTAAGTGATCTTCTCCTCATCAGGATAAATCATCTCCAACAGACGGTTGTGGCTGTCGTAAGTCCATTGCGTCACGTAGGTTGCTATCGCCTGGTTAGGCACAATCATCGTGCGGCGGGTCTTGGTGACTTCGCCCATCTTGCCATAGAAGTATTCAATGGCACCTGTTCCGTCCTCACGGAGCATCAAGCGACCGATACGGTTCTGAGAGGCGTTGCGACCACCATAATAATACTTCACGTTGTTCTCCGGATGGTCTGGATAGTTGATACCCGTCAGACGCTGATAGTCGTAATCGTAGGTGATGAACTTTCCTTCCTTGGCAAGGTTGGCAGTCTGCTTGGTCAGCACATTGCCGAGCGCATCATAAGTGAAACTTGTGATGCCGCTTGCAGGATGGTTCACCTCAGTACGGCGGTCACCCATGTCGTAAGTAGAGGTCGTTACATTGCCCTCCGTGTCGGTGACACGAACAAGGCGCTGTATGCCGTCATACTCAAACGAGGTGGTAATCTCACCGTCAGGACCGCTCTTCTGGATGGTCTTCAAGGTCTTGCCACTGCCATTAGTATGGGTAGCCTGCACATTATGGAGTGCGTCTGTTACGGTTGTAACAAGTGCATGACTGCCGTTGTCAACAGTATATGCCGTAGTTGTCGTAGAGTTGTCCGGCAATATCACTGAGGTAGCACGGTCGAGCACGTCATAAACAGTAACCGTTGGAGATACATTGTCAAATGACTTGCTGAACGTTGATTTCGATCCAGTTCCTTCCGTTGTAGGATAGAAAGTCTTTGCCACACGTCCGAAAGCGTCATACACGTTTCTTCCGCTGACTATCATCACGTTCTCATCCTTGGCAGAGTTGCCCTTGGATGCACTTGTCACAACACCGTCCTTCTTCACCTGCACGGCTCTTCCGAAACCGTCAACGAATGTAACGGTCTCCAAGTCATCGTTAGGGTGCTGGATGTCGTAGTGCTTGGTCACGGCGTATGCAGGAGCGGTAATGCCACTCTCACCAAAGGTAGCCAAAGGCTGATATTCAAAGGCGATGGCATAAGGCACACCCGTAGCCAACTCGTTAGGACCACGCACGCCAGTAATGCGACCGAGGTCGTCAACATCAGTCTCGTAGTAGAAGTTGTTGAGGTCACGATGCTCCTTGGCGATACCATACCGATAGTCGAAGTTGCCTTGCTCGCTGCGGTAGCCCCACGCATCGTCAATGCGCTCAACATACATGTTCATCTCAGGCTCATAGCGGTACTTGTACCACATACGCTGTCCCTTGCCGTTGGCAGGGAGAGTCTTCTGGATGATGTTGCCGTAAGAGTCGTACTTGTAATCAGTAACTGCCGCACCGTCATTCAACTGCTGTGTAATCTGAGTGATATGGTTGGCGTAGTTGGTATTATACTTCGCCGTCACATGGTGATAGAGTGAGCCGTCACCGCCTGTAACAGTCACATCAACAGGAAGTCCGAAGATGTGCTTGCCTGCATTGTCGGTATATTTGATAGCAGTCGCATAATCGAACTTGCCGTTTCCGTCCTCGCCAAGACTGCCCTTGTCGCTGTACTTGTAGGACTTCAACTCACCATGATAGCCAGTGAGGTAATACTCATTCCAAGCCTCGGATGTTACCACACCGTTTGCCGCTCCCTCATACTGCAAGTTTGCTGTATAGCGGAGAGGAACGAATGCAGATGCACGGTCACTCCAAAGGTTCACGTCACGCTTTGCGAACGTGTACTTGTCACCGTCGGCAGTCATATAATAACTGTCGTAGCGATTCTTTGTCTCCGTGTATTTGTTGCCGTTGGCATCCTCTACGGATGTGGCGGTAACATTACCCTGCGTGTAGTAGTTGGCTACATCGTAGTTCTCAACAGCCTGTCTGTAAACAGAATTGCCATTCTCAGTGTCGAGGTTCTTGGTGATAACCTCACCGAAACCGAGGAACTCACGTTCATGGCGGTCACGTTTTCCGTCCTTATACTCAAAGGCAGTTGTCATGACTGGACCATCGTCATGGATTCCGTCGTCAATCGTCAAGGCAGACATTACCCACTTTCCACCAGGAAGTCCGTAGGTAGGAGTGGTATGCGCATAGTCGAGTGTGAAAGTGCCGCCCAAGGAGTTGGTGACAGACTTCAACATGTTTGTCCTGCCAATGGCAGAGCGTGTAACCTTCAACTCGCTTTCCTTCTCAGACTCAACGATGTCAAGATAACCGTCACCATCAACATCCTGCAAAGAGTAGGTAGGACGATTGATACTGTGCGAGGTTGATGCACCAGGGTTGGTTGAAATCTTGATGCTGATGACAGGAATGTTGATGGTCAAAGTGAACGCTGCATTTGCAGACTCTGAGGTAGATGCCGATTCGCTGAGCGCACTCACACCCTTCCAACTGATAGGCTCGTCAAAGCCGTTACCAGTGTTGAGGGCAACAATGATACCATGGTCGCTCTTCCATACCTTGTCTGGAAGGCCATCGGAGTTGATGTCGATAAGATTGTATTCCTCCTCACTTTCAGAGGTTACGATGCCAAAGCCTGCTGAGAAACTGCCGGAGGCCTTGTTTATCGACTGCTTTGTGCTCTTATTTTGGGTAGTTCCCCAACCAAAATCTTCCCCTGCACCTGCACCAAAATTATAGGAAAGAGACTTACCGCCTTGGATGCGGTCCAGCCCCCAGTCAACAGGCTCAGTGAAGGCATAGCCAAGGTTCAGTTTTACTTTCTTGTCTGAAAGAATCTTGTCGGGAAGTCCATCGCCATTGATGTCAATGAAAGATTCAACTGCCTCATCCGTATTCTTTGGCGCACTGCCAGAAATGGAGAATTGAGCCAGCCATGCAGTCTGCTGGTTCAGTATGGTTGCCTTGCCCTTGGAGATTAGATTTGTGATGCTTGACGCTGAAGCCACAGGGTTACCGCCATATCCCCATGCCTGTGAAGCATTGTCGGAGTTGCTGGAGCCGATGCCCTTATAGATTTCGCCGCTCAGTCCACCAAGAGAGTTGGTGTATTGAATCGTACCACCAGCGATGATGTCCGGGAAACCATCACCATTCATGTCCATCATGGTGACCTCCGTCTTGGCACTACCGCTCGCATCGTTGTGTGTGATACCAAGCGCACCGCCTTGCACAACGGTACTCTTGCTTGATACCACTTGGCTTACAGCTGCCGCACCAGTACCCTGCAAATATTCACCAGCAAGTCCTGCCACCTCCGCATTGTTATCCAATGGATTGGTAAGGAGTACATCCTGTTCTGTCAATCGGGCTGTACTTGCCTCGGTTGCAGTAAGATAGATGTCCTGTCGCTGACCGACCCACTTGTCCATAGAAGTCTGGTCTGTACCCAATGGGGTGAATGCCATCGTGAGAGGATCAACCTTGTCGTTCTCGTTTTCAGGCAATTTCAGCAAGGACTCGTCAATAGGCTTTGCATATCTGCCCTCTGCCGAGTTATAAACAAAACCTCCCCAGCCACGGTAAAGCATACCGAAGCCAAGATTGTCATTCTCTGCATAGAATCCAGCAAGCACATTCTCTGTTACGAGACCTGCCGCATCTTTCAGAATGGAAACAGAGGCTGAAGTAACAGTTTCATTAGAGATTGCTGCCGGATAGCTGTATTCAAACCAGATGTTCTTTCCTGCAGTAGTTGCAAATCGCAGAGTATCGGCTTTCAAAATGCCATTCTCGATAGTGAAAGACTTCTTGCCAACAAGTGCATCCTCTGTCTTGGCGGTCAAAGTAATCTGACCGCTGATAGAATTGTCTGAAAGGGTAAGCACTGGTGACACGACCATAATTGTATCAGTCGCTGTGGTCAAGTATGGCTTGCCCTCTGCCAAGGCATTTGCAAATGTATTGTAGTGTGCAGGAACGGCTACCGTCTGTTCGATATTGGCAGAGTCCTTATAAGTCACAGACGCTTGCCAACTGATATTCTTCCAATCAACATTTGAGGTGGATGAAATCTCAAAGCTGAAGTTGGTCAGCTTTTCTGTATTCTCCAGACTGATGTTGAGTGAATCGCCATTGAAAGCCTCATTAGCCTTTAATGTTTGAGCAAAGACCGTCTTCTCGATATAGTTCGGGTTGTCGTTTCCGTCACTGTCTTTCTTGTCGTTGCTGCCAATGATGCTGAGAACAACATCGTCGGTTGTTACAGGCTTGTGGAAGGCACTGTGAACTTCAACGCTTGATCCATTCTCCACATTGGCGGAGGTGTTCACATCGTAGATGGCACCATCCTCTGGCTTGTACTCTGTTGAGGAAAGCCCGTTAGGCAAGATATTTGACTCGCCTGCGTAAGTAATGGCAGGTGACCAGTTCACCTTGTCAAATGAGCCGTTGCTTGTTTCCTCAGAGCCAGACTGCACACGGAAATAGATTCTGTCACCACGCTTGACGGCAACAGATGATACGGCTGCGCTGTATGGACTGTTGTCACCCTTGGCTATCGTCTTGTTCCAAAGTTCATTGCCTCCCTTTTGGATGGCAATTCTTACGCCGTCTGCCTTCTGATACTCGTCAGCATCATAGTCATCTGTTGGTGCAATGAGGCTTACTTGACCAGTTACGCTGACAGTTCCGTCCTTAGGAGCCTGCCATACACGCACAATATCCTCCATCGGTGAGTTCTTGATGGCTTCCGCCTGCTCGTCCTCGCTAACCTTCATGACGGAAGTGTCAACCTTGCCACCATAGATGATAGGGCTTGGCGTGTCGGCACTGCTCAATGTAAATGTAGGAACGGCATTGCCTGCCTCGTCAAACTCCAAGTGGTTGAAATAAACCTTGCCATTGGAAACGAGGTCAACAAGTCCGTCACCGTTGATGTCGCTGAAATACTGAGTGGTCTTTGTCTTAGTGGTTGACTTGTCCGTTCCGACAACGGCAGTCAGAACATTCCAACCGACAACGGCTTTCGCACCGAAAGAGTTCGTAGAACTTTTGGTTGTCGAGAAGTTACTGATACCCTTTACCTTGACAGGCTCACCATATACTACTTCTCCGTTGTCAGTCTTGACCTGTGGACGATAATATACGGAACCACCAGACTTGTATACCTTGTCAGGAAGTCCGTCACCGTTCAAGTCAACGAATGCGGAAAGTCCCTTGCTGGTATCGCTGGAGTAGCTGTAAGAACCTCCTATTGTATTGCTTTTCCATTTGCTTCCGTCCCAAGGTCCCACACCTGCATAGAACGAACCGCTTACAGAAGAACTTGTCGTTCCGCCAAGTGCAGTTGGCTTGTCGCTGAAGCGCTTGCTGACAGTCTTCAATGGATTGACGAAACCAGCGTCAAGTCCGTCATCGTGCGTGTTCCATTTCTCGGAATCGTCCTTGAACGGAACATATCCCTTTTCAGCCTGCACATCATCATAATAGTCGAAGTTCTGGAAAGCCACTTCCTTTCCTGTGTTGTCATACTGTCTGACACCTGTGAGCATTTCCTTGTGGAATGCACCTTCCTTGTAGTCAAAGGCATAGCTGCGCAATGTCTCGCCCTGGAAATTCACGGTCACTTTCTCCAACAGCTTGTTGGAGGAGGCGAGGAATCCATAGCGGGCATTGTTGGTCTTTACCTGCTTTACCTTGTTGCCATCAAAGAGTACAACGGTGTGCGGTTCCTGTCCTGCATTACCTGCGTGAACCTCCTTCAGATATGCCGCCTTGGCCTTCAAGCCGCCACGCACATCCTCATCCACGATGTCATACACATATTCTATATAGTCACCGTGGAGTTCCTCGACACGTTTCAGCTTCCATTCGGCAATCACCTCACGGGTACTGCCCGAAGCATCGGTGACATTGCCCTTTACAACAGCTCCGTCACCGCCATAGATGTACTTGACACCCTGCTTGTCTGTAACCTCCCAATAATAGTTGGCAGGACTGTCACCCTTGCGGATGATACGGCTGAAATCACCGCCTTGGCGGGTGTAGAACTGGCGGTCAGCCTTTCTGTTCATCTTCTCGCCACGGTGTGCGACTCCCATCTGTCCGTTGTCATCCATAGTGGAGAGCATTGAACCGGACAAAAGATAAGTCTCCGTCTCTTTTGCCTGGTCATAACGAGGCACGCCCCACCGGGTGTCAAGCGTAATGCTTGGCACGCTGACGTTCCAACCTTCACCGAGCCAACCGCTACCGCCCTCGCTGCTGTACTGCAAGCCGAGACTTGGCTGCATGCCGTTTCGTGCTGGCGGCATCTCGAACGGATACTGCAGGTTGGCAGAGCCACGGTTGTTTGCGCTTGGCGGTGCAATGACATTTATCTTCGCCGTAGGGTCAGCCGCCTTGATGTCGTTCATCATCGTCGGGGCAAAGCCTTCGGTCTGCGGTGACTCCGGGGCCTGTATCACGCCGTTAATCATGTCTGTGAAGTGGGTGGTCTTTGAAACGACACACTCTTCCTTCTTGTCCACACGCACACGTTCCAACGCAACCCAATGCTTCTCGACCGGGTCGTAGTAATAGGTACGGATGTCGTCCTCGGTATAGCCGCTTGGTATTCTCGTGCGGTCATACTTTATCTTGACAGTCGCGCCCTCGCCTGTGAAGTGTGTTCCGTGAGGGAGGAAACGGTAGCCATGTCCTCCTGCCGTGACGTTGGTCATGGCAAAGTCAAGCTCAGGAACATTCTCCTCTCCGATGGAATTCACGGAAAGGCTTCTGTTCCGAATGAGGTCTTTCTGAAGAACGACCAGTTTGCTACCTCCTACGGAGATACTGTCAGAGACACCCTTCTTGAAGAGTTTTCTCACGGCTGTCCCGTCCTTTGCCGAAAGGGACAGTGTGGCGGCAAGCAGTAAAACCAATGCCCACGCCACCTTCTGTATATAATTCTTCATGCGTATCTTCCTTTAAGTTACTTTACTGAGATTTTCCTTGTATGCTCCCCATTCTCGGAGATTGCCTTCACGACATACACACCCGATGCGGGAACCTTGAAGTCGGCCTGCTTGACGCTTTCGCCTGTCATTTGGCGTGACACTACCAGTTTGCCTGATACGTCAAACACCATCAATGTGGCTGCAGAAGGCTTGTCCTGTGTGAGTTTAGCCTCGTAGATGCCTGTCGTAGAACCGTTGCCATTGACAGTGAAATTCTCGTCTTCTCCAGATATGAAGGTATTGTCTGCCTGTCTGTCCGAGCTGCCCACATGGTTCTCCCTTGCCTGTGTTCCGTTAGGCATACTTGCATCACACTCGCTGCCGACATAGACGGTCATCGTTGTCGTACACTTCTTGGGTGTTTCTATCTGCACGTTGCCCCTTGTGGTGAATGAGGTTACAGGCGTACCGTTTACGGTAAGGTCGGTGATATGTGTCTCGCCCTTTCCGTACTTGATGCAGAACCGCCATGCACGAAGTGACCAGACATATTCATGATGCACGGTCTGTCCGTTCAACTTGTATGTGACCTGCATATTGCGGACTGTAACACTGAGCACATCGCCCGGCTTGATGGTGACATATTTGGTTAGGCTTGTATATCCACCGGTTATGATATGCGCCTTGTCGCCTCGCACGTCGAAGCCATATTGGGTGATCTCGTCCGTGAGGCTTGGCTCCAATCCCACACGGTAGTTTGATTTTGTATCGTTCACCGTCCATGAGATGTCGCCAGACAGATAGGTCCTGGTGTCATGTGAGTATGAGGTGTAGAGAGCATTGCCAGTGGCATAAATCTCGTTGCCTCCACCTTGTGATACGGACAGCGCATAGGTGCCGGGGGCAAGATTCGTGATTCTATGCGTGTCACCGAAGAATGTTCCTCTGGCAATGGTTTCTCCTTTTACTTTTCCTGCAACGGTGTCAACGCTGAGCACATAGGAATAGACTGGTGTACCGATGTTGATGCCGATGTCGATATACCCGTCATTGCGTGGAACTCCATTCTCGCAACTTGACGGCGTAGGAGTGGCATCATAGGAAATGCCGTCATAATAGGCGAATGTGAACACATCGCTTCCGCTTCCGTCTGCATCCCATAGGATATTGCGGAATATGGTCTTGCCCCTTGTCATATCAGGCTTGGAGCATCTTATGTTGCTATTGCTGTTGATGTTGAAATCACCTTCACCGCTTGGGTCTATGAGCATGACGGTACGCTTGCGGCAATAGTCCGAGAACTCCCTGTCCGGCGTGAGGTCATAGCTCAACTCTGCCATATAACCGACATCGTCAATACCTCCAGTCCTCAAACCTGTCAGATTCAATGCGGCTTCTGTTCCTTCCGTTCGGATAATGCCTACGCTGGTATCTGTTTCTGCCGCATCCGAAAGGGATATGGTTCTTGTGGCACTTCCTATTCCGTCAACACGCAGATAGATGTTTTTGCTTTCCTTGCGGATAGAGATGTCCGTTCCGTCAACATCCGTGGCGATGTATGAATTTGAGACCGCTCCGTTGATGATCGGATAAACAACTCCAGCATTGGTGAACCGGAATCCATACTTGCATGTGCTGCCACCGATGCTTCCGAAGCCAACGTCAAAAGTCGGGTGACTTGTAGGACAGGTAAACTCCAATGCGCCGCCACCCTCAACAAAGGCAGGAGTAATGGCATAAGCCCCAGAAGCGGCTTTCTCTTGAATGATGTTGTCGGTAAAGCCATTCCTCGAAACCTCAAATCCTTGTGCAGTCCATCTTGTCATTGTACTGTCAGACGTTGACGGCACATTGGTCTTGACCATCCATGTACGTTTCATGATGTGCCACAGGGAATCTGTCGGGGATGTGTAGGTTGCAAGTGACGCATCATCATCACCCCAAAATGTATATCCCTTGTCTGGCATCGGATTGCCGCTTTCACGTCCCATAACAAGCAGACGTGAGGCAGATGAAAGACTATAAGGGTTGGCATCATAATAGGTGTCATTGTCCTGCAATGCCGCATAAGTCGGACTTTCCTCATACGAGGTAGCGGAAAGCGGTTGTAAAAGACTTCCTGCTATATCGTTTCCAACGGCTGTCACACGATGATGATAGGCTTGGTTCTCCGCCAAGTCCCAAATCAAGTTTCCTTCGCTGTCAAGATATGAGCCTTTGAGGGTGATGCCATACTTCACTGCCAAGTAACTTTCCACCTTCCTGCGCTCGTCAGGTGTCAGCATCCTGCTGAACACGATGAGTTCCGGCGCATATCCCCGAATGGAGTTATTGCCGAAAAGTGAGGTCGTATAATCAGTGTTCATGTTATTTGCTGAATAAGGTGTACCCAGCAAGATTGTGGAATTGGAGTTGTCTCCCCATAATGATGTTGACGGATTGTTTGTCTTTAAGTAAGAAACAACTCTCAGGGCACTTTCCTTGAAACCGTTTTCAGACAAAGAATCACTTGATTGGTACAGCAAATCCTCACCCGATGTCGAACCATAGTCCAACGGTTCAACACCTGTACCTCTAACAACTTTGTCCTTGCTGAGAATGGCTCCGTCGCCCTTGCGGCCGTCAAGAGCATAGACAACCATATCCTTGCCGATGGTTGCCAGTTCCGGTGAAAAGACACCGATGACGGTAGCCTGTGAGAGGTCGCCGTGCTTGAGTTTGGCACTCAGACTACGAAATCCGTCTGCGAGCCAGAGACTCGGATTGAAGTTGAAGTAATGGACTGAACTGTTCGGAAGAGTAAGTTCAGACTTGACGCCACGGCTGTCCAATAGCATCAGCCGTATGGAATCCCCAGAGAAATCCTGCCAACGGTAATAACCTTGCAGGTCTGAGTTCAAAGGCGCAGTCTTGAACCACAGTTCGCTTCCGCTGACTCCTCCGGGCGTTTGCGCGAAACTGCCGATAGCGAAGCCTAACAGTAACAAAGAAGTAAACTTTCTCATGCGCTGTCAATTTGGAGTGTTTGAAAAATATAAAAACGTCTGCCTCTGCCGCGCAGGGAGAGACCAGTGAGAGAGAACGGACTGTTACTACGGAGAAGAATTGTGATATAGGCTGCTCCGTAAAGTCCTATTGTCACGTGGCAGGCCAACAGGCTTTACCACCAAAATAATGCTGCAAATATACAAAAATAATCTTAATAAACAGATATAATCTTTAAGAAATTTGCTGGTTTGGTGTTTTTTTCTTATGATTTCGGTCGATTTTGCAGAAATCTTTTACATCTGTTGTATATACTGGAGTTAGTTTGGCAAAAATACACAAATGGTCACGGCTTCAGTTTCTTATGTTAGAATGTAAATCATGGTTTGAAACTGTACACACTCGGAGTACAAACGAAAACAATATATGCTTGTGTCGGAAAGGTATATATGAGCTGATGGTAGAGTCGTCATCAACAACAATAAGAATTAGAGAACTATCTTTCTCCATTCATGGACGCCTGGCAAGGTGGGGCAATGGAGCAGTTGGCAGGACAGATTGCAAGCGCAAAGATTCCGCAGTCACGAATGATCTCACCACAACTCTACTGGGTGATGTCCGCAAGCGAGTTTACACTCGACATCAACAATCCCGAAGAACCGAAAATTCTATGTGTCGACAACAATCCCGACCGTCAGAACATTTATGGTGCTGCACTCGGCTTGTACAACAGCCGCATAGTGAAACTCATCAACAAGAAGGGACAACTCAAATCATCCATTATCATTGACGAGTTGCCGACCATCTATTTCAAAGGCTTGGATAATCTGATTGCTACGGCACGAAGCAACAAGGTTGCCGTCTGCTTGGGCTTCCAGGACTTCTCGCAGTTGGTTCGCGATTATGGAGACAAGGAGGCTAAGGTGGTTATCAATACGGTAGGTAACATCTTCAGCGGTCAGGTCGTTGGCGAGACCGCTAAGACTTTATCCGAGCATTTTGGAAAAGTACTCCAAAAGCGCCAGTCTATTTCCATCAACCGTCAGGATGTTTCTACATCCATCAATACCCAGATGGACAGTCTCATTCCGCCGAGCAAGATTAGCGGACTCACCCAAGGAATGTTTGTCGGCTCTGTTTCCGATAACTTCAACGAGCGTATCGAGCAGAAGATATTCCATGCCGAGATAGTAGTTGATACCGAAAAGGTGAAACGGGAGGAAAGTCGTTATCTGAAACTCCCCATCATCAACGACTTCAAGGATGCGGATGGCAACGACTGCATGAAGCAGACCATACAGGACAACTACAACCAAATCAAGGAGGATGTCAAGCAGATAGTCAGGGATGAGCTGGGGCGTATCGCCAACGATGAGAACTTGAAGCACTTGATACAGAGGGCATAAATGCGCTTTTCACAGTTGAATATAAATAGGTTTGTCCTATTGCTTTTTTCCGCGAGTGCCAAGAATAATAGTTAAAAATGATTATAATATAGCTAATAATTAGTTATCAATTTTGATAATCAAAATATTTATTGTAATTTTGCACACAGATAAAAATAACATGGCTGAATAATATATGAACATAACAAGTGAAGACGAGGCTTTGTTGGAACTGTTCGAAAATGGAAAGACATCTGACAAGAAGTATAAAAGACTTCCTATAGCCGCAATCAAGGGTTATGTTAAGGCTGTCAACAAAATGAGAGCTGCAACAAGAATTGAAGACATTATGCGTGATCATGGCTTGCGCTACGAAAGATTGCACGGAGACAGAAAAGATCAAGAATCCGTAAGATGCAATGATGTCTGGCGATTGATTTTCCAAAGCTCTCCTGCCGATGGCAGTATTATCATTACCGAAATAGAATTAATTGAAATATCACATCATTATGACTAAGTTTAGTTTCAATCAGGCAGTCCCATTTGAGGCAACTCATGTGGGCGAGGTGATTAAGGACGAATTGTCTGCTCGTAATATGAAGCAGAGCGAATTGTCCGAACTCACTGGCATACAGAAATCCATTCTGAATGATGTCATAAAAGGTAAACGTTCTCTGACACCTGAAATGGCATTGTTGTTGGAAAACGCTCTCGGCATTTCTGCGACATATCTCATGAACATCCAGACGCAATACGAATTGGATTGCGCCAAACAGAGCGAAAGGGTTGTGTTGCAGACTAAAATGCTTGAGATTTGGAATGTACTCAAAGACCAAGTATCAATTCCCTTTTTCAGAAAAGCCGGTATCGTTAGAGGAAACATCATCGAGGATGTAAAACGCATCTTCGAGGTCTTTTCCGTGGATAACTTGGATGATTTCTTTGGCTTGAAGGCAGAAGAGATGGAACTTTCTTATTACCGCAAGTCAGAAAAGGTGAAAACCAATCCCGTGGACATTCTATCTTGGAAATATTATTGCTATCATCTCTCTAAAAATGATGATTCAACTTTATGCCCATTTGACAAGGGGGCAGATACAGAGATGCTGGCAAGAGAGTTGAACAATGTGTTTAAAGAAAACAAGAATACGGTGAACAAAACCCAAGAGGTTCTTAACAAGTATGGCATTCGTTTTCTTGTAGTCAATAAGGTTGGGCAAGTTCCTGTTGATGGGATGTCCTTTTGGATAGGAGATACACCAACGATTGCCATCACTGAGAGAATAGCTTCCATTGACAATTTTGCTTTCACCACTTTA
>OMNT01001772.1_pt1 | contig 18924 bp, 19 predicted proteins | sample 1672551 | NCBI WGS metagenome assembly OMNT01 (sample SAMEA3136698, study PRJEB25190) | human gut metagenome
TCTTCCGCCATGAAGGCGTGGCTGCTGCGGGTGCGGCCTGCACCACAGCTTTCCCCTCCGGCAGCAGCAGATAGTCGGTGGTGACGCCGAACAGGCGGCTGAGGGCGATGACGTTCTCCGTGTCCGGCACCGACGCGCCGCTCTCCCACTTGGACAGGGCCTGCCGGGAGACGTTGATCTGCGTGGCCAGCTCCTCCTGGCTCCATCCCCGCGCCTTGCGCAGGGCCTGCAGCTTTTCACCAAAGGTCATGAGCGCTTCTCCTTTCCGTTTCTGATGTTATTCTATCAGAAACGGGATGTAAAGTCTACCTATCATGGCTTCCAAATCCGCAACCAGAGTTGACATGGGGAGAAAATAGGGGCTGCAGCAAAGAAAAACAACAAAAAGATGAGCTGCATCCGCAGCTCATCTTTTTATGTAGCTTCAACCTTACTTATTGCTCAGGTACTCGTCGATGGACTTGGCGCCCAGCTTGCCGGCGCCCATGGCCAGGATCACGGTGGCCGCGCCGGTGACAGCATCGCCGCCGGCATACACGCCCTGGCGGGAGGTGAGACCATCCTCGTTGACGATGATGCCGCCCTTCTTGTTGACCTCCAGGCCCTTGGTGGTGGACTTGATCAGGGGGTTGGGGGTGGTACCCAGGGACATGATCACAGCGTCCACGGGAAGCTCAAACTCGCTGCCCTTCTTCTCCACGGGACGGCGGCGGCCGGAGGCGTCCGGCTCGCCCAGCTCCATCTCGATGCAGGTCATGCTCTTGACGCAGTCCTGCTCGTCGCCGTTGATCTGGACGGGGTTGTTCAGGGTCTTGAAGATCACGCCCTCCTCAATGGCGTGCTCTACCTCCTCGTGACGGGCAGGCAGCTCCTCCATGCCCCGGCGATACACCACATACACGTCGGCGCCCAGGCGCTTGGAGCAGCGGGCAGCGTCCATGGCCACGTTGCCGCCGCCTACCACGGCCACCTTCTTACCCTTCAGGTCCATGATGGGGGTGTCGGAATCCTCGCGGTACGCCTTCATCAGATTGATGCGGGTCAGGAATTCGTTGGCGGAGTACACGCCCTTCAGGTTCTCGCCGGGAATGTGCATGAACATGGGCAGACCAGCGCCGGAGCCCACGAACACGGCCTCGAAGCCGTTCTCCTCCATCAGCTCGTCGATGGTGATGGTGCGGCCCACCACGGTGTTGGTCTCCACCTTCACGCCCATGGCCTTCAGACCGTCCACTTCCTTCTGGACGATGCTCTTGGGCAGACGGAACTCGGGAATGCCGTATACCAGCACACCGCCGGCCAGGTGCAGAGCCTCGAACACGGTGACGTCATAGCCCTTCTTGGCCAGGTCGCCGGCGCAGGTCAGGCCCGCAGGGCCGGAGCCCACCACCGCCACCTTGTGGCCGTTGGGCTGGGGCTTTTCGGGGGCCTCGGTGCTGTGGGCGTTGTGCCAGTCGGCCACAAAGCGCTCCAGACGGCCGATGCCCACGGGGTCGCCCTTCTTGCCCCGGACGCAGTGCATTTCGCATTGGCTCTCCTGGGGGCAGACGCGGCCGCACACGGCGGGCAGGGAGCTGGTCTGGTGGATGACCTGATACGCACCCTCATAGTCGCGCTCCACGATCTTGGCGATGAACTCGGGGATGCGGACATTGACGGGACAGCCGTCCACGCAGGGATGATTCTTGCAGTGGAGGCAGCGGGCGGCCTCGTCCAGGGCCTGTTCCTCGGTGTAGCCCAGGGCCACCTCCAGGAAGTTCTTATTCCGGACGTTGGGGTCCTGAGAGGGCATGGGATTCTTATCCAGGCGCATGTTGATCTTGGCAGCCATGTTACTTTACCTCCTGCTTGAACAGATTGCAGACTTCCTCGTGCTTGCGCACCTCGAAGTCGTGATACATCTGGTTGCGCTTGACAGCCAGATCCCAGTCCACCTGCTGGCCGTCGAAGTCGGGGCCGTCTACGCAGGCAAACTTGGTCTCGCCGCCAACGGTCAGGCGGCAGCCGCCGCACATACCGGTGCCGTCGATCATGATGGGGCTCATGGATACGGTGGTGGGCACGCCGTAGGGCGCGGTGGTCTTACAGACAAACTTCATCATGACCATGGGGCCGATGGCGAAGATCTCGTCATACTGGTTGCCGGCGTCCAGCAGCTCCTGCAGCGCCTGGGTGACCAGACCCTTCTGACCATAGGAGCCGTCGTCGGTGCAGACCTTCAGCACGGAGGACACGGCCTTGAACTTGTCCTCCAGAATGACCACGTCCTTGCTCTTGAAGCCCACAACGGCGTGGACCTCGGCTCCGCAGTCGTGGAACTTCTTCAGAACGGGATATGCGATGGCGCAGCCCACGCCGCCGCCGACGACACAGACCTTCTTCTTGCCCTCGGTTTCGGTGGGCTTGCCCAGGGGGCCCACAAAGTCGTGCAGATACTCGCCCTGCTGCTTGTGGCTGAGCTTCTCGGTGGTGGCGCCCACGGTCTGGACAATGATGGTGACAGTGCCCTTCTCGCGGTTATAGTCATGGATGGTGATGGGGATACGCTCGCCGTTTTCATCCACCCGCAGGATGATGAACTGGCCGGGCTGTGCCTTTTTGGCAACCATAGGAGCCTCGATCTCATACAGGATCACGGTGGGTTTCAACGCTTCTTTGGTCACGATGCGATACATGGTCGTTCCTTCTTTCCTATTTCATGGGAGTCCGGCCAATAGGGCGGGCCAAGACCCGCCCTATGCCGTATGCCGTATATTTATGATATCACAGGCGATGGCTGTTCGTCAATTGGTATCACCGCTTTCGGGAAATTTATTGCGTGGGGCCGCACAGAGTCACCTGCCGCCCGGCCACCTCCACCAAGCGCTCGTTCTTCATTTTTTTCAGCTCCCGCATCATGGCACTGCGGTCGGCGGAGATATAGTCCGCCAGGGCGCTGAGGGAGAAGGGCAGCTGGAAGCTCTGCCGCTGCCGCTGGCCCGCCAGCAGGCCAAAATAGCACAGCAGCTTTTCCCGGATGCTGCGGCGGCTGAGAACCTCCACCCGTTCGGACAGGGCGGCGGCCTTCTCCGTCATGATGTGGAACATATTCTCCACCAGGCGGCTGTGGTGGGCGCAGGCCCTTTCGCAGCGGCGGGTCATGTGCTCGTCCTGCATGAACCATACCCGACAGGGCTCCTCGGCGATGACGGTGATGCTGTCGCCGGCCACGTTTTCAAACATCAGCATCTCGCCGAACACGCCGCCGCTTTCCAGGTGCTCCAGGATGGCGCGGCCGCCCTGGCGGTCGATGCGCTGGAGCACGGCGCTGCCGTGGGCGATGAGGCCCAGATATTTCCGCCCCTCGGAGAAGTCATAGATGGTCTCCCCGGCCCGGAAGGCCTCCTCCCGGACGCCGAAGCACACCCGCATCTGCTCCTGCTCCTCCGGGGTGATGCCCTCAAGAATGGGCGTTTTGATAATGTCCACAGCGCAGCCTCTTTCCCTCCGCCAGCAGGCGATCTCTTTTTTTGCCGATGATGACGTATACGATGACATAGCCGATGGCCCCCACCAGCAGACCTGCCACCATGTCGATGAAGGCGTGCTGCTTGACAAGCAGGGTAGAGGCGATGATGACCGCGCCCAGGACCATGGACCCGGCCCGCCAGCCCCACTTTCGCAGACCCGGCGTGTGCCACGCGGCGGCTACCCCCGCAACGACCCCCAGCACATGGACGCTGGGCAGAACGTTGGTATTGGTGTCCAGATTATACGTGTTCTGCAGCAGCCAGGCGGCGATGTTCTGGTGCTCCATCACCGCCGGGCGCAGGTCCTGCCCGTTGGGCACCAGGGCGCAGAACACCGTGGCGGTGGTGAAGGTGATCATAATGGTCCACATATACCGCCGGAAGCCCTCGGCGTCCTTGACGATCAGGTAAATGCCGATGGCCACCAGCAGGAACGACCAGGAATCATAGGGGAAAACGAACCACTCGCAGAAGGGGATATAGTCGTCGATGGCCGTCTGGGTGGCCCAGTAGTTGTCGGTGATGAGATGCTCGATGATGAAAAACATGGTCAGATATACCGGCAGATACAGGCCCCACCACATATGCGGGTGCTCCCGTATAAATTTCTTGACTTGCTCCATGGATGCTCCTCCGTAATCGATAGTGAAAAGCATGATAACATAATTCCGGATAAAAGGGAAGAGGGTAAGTGATATATGTCACAGTTTTTTTACAATTGGAAACGGTTGCGGCGGCGGGGCTTTTCCGGTATAATAGGGGACAAGATCATAAATTTGGAGGAGCATCCATGACCGTACTGAACAAAGAGATGAAGGAAGACCGCCGGGTGGAGCTGACCATCCGGGTGGAGCGGCAGGAGTGGCAGCAGGCCCTGGACGACGCGTATCAGGCCAACCGGGACCTGTATCCCGTGGACGGCTGCGCCCCGGGCAAGGCCACCCGCCAGGCCCTGGAGCAGGCGTATGCCCCGGACGTGTTCTATCAGGAGGCGGTGAACGCCACGTTCCCCCGGGCCCTGGTGGAGGCCTTCGGCCGGGAGGAGATCCTGGTGGCCGGGGCCCCGGAGCTGCGTATTGTGGACATCGGGCCGGAGGGCTTCACCTTCGCCGCTCTGGCAGAGCTGTATCCGGAGGTGAAGCTGGGCCAGTATAAGGGCCTGTCCGCCCCCATGCCCCAGGCGGAGCTGTCCAACGACGACGTGGACAAGGCCATGGAGGAGTGGCTCCAGGCCCACCTGGTGGAGCAGGAGCGGGACCGGGCCGCCATGGGCGACGAGGTGACCCTGGACTTTGACGGCTCCGTGGACGGCGTGCCCTTTGAGGGCGGCAAGGCGGAGAATTATCCCCTGCTGCTGGGCAGCGGCATGTTCATCGACGGGTTCGAGGAGCAGGTGGCGGGCATCCGCCCGGAGGAGGAGCGGGAGATCCATGTGACCTTCCCCCAGCAGTACACCCCGGAGCTGGCGGGGAAGGCGGCGGTATTCCGGGTGAAGGCCCACCGCATCGTCCGCCGTTCCGCGCCGGAGATCAACGATGCGTTTGCCCGGACCCAGGGCTTTGCCGATGCGGCGTCCCTGCGCCAGGCCATTATGGCGGCAGCCCTCCAGCGCAAGGAGGCCCAGGCCCGGGACGCCTTTGCCGACGCCCTGGTGCGCCAGGTGCTGGACGGCATGGAGGTACAGGTGCCCGACTCCATGGTGGAGAGCCAGCTCACCGGGCTTTTGCAGGAGCTGGAAAGCCGCCTCATGAGCCAGGGCGCGTCCCTGTCCGACTATTTGCAGATGGCCGGCATGACGGAGGAGGACCTGCGGTCCCACGCCCGGGAGAACGCCCTGGAGTCTGCCCGGTATGAGCTGGCCATGACGGAGATCGCCCGCCTGGAGCACATCCAGGTCACCGATGAGGACGTGGAGCGCCGGTATCAGGAGATGTCCCGGCAGTTCGGCGTGCCGGTGGACCACATCCGCCAGCAGCTGCCGCCTATGCAGCTGAGCCACGACCTGAAGCTGGCCTATGCCCGGGCCGTGGTGGTGGACAACGCCGTCCGGCTGTAAGGCGCTGCGGGAGCCGCGGAAGATATACAGCGGGGGCATTGAGGATGCCGCCCCTACGCATGGAAAACGCACAAAGGGAGGGGCTTTGCCCCTCCCTTTGTGCGAGCTTGTCAAAAAAGGGCGGCGCCCTTTTTTGACAAAAGAGTTTTCGCTCCGACCCGCGCGTTTTCACGCATAAAATGCGCGAAAACACACTCTCTCCGCGCAAAGTATTTTTCGCGACGTACACGCCGCCGCGAAAAATGGATCAAACCTTATTCGCGGCCTGCGGGCCGCGAACTCTGCGAGGCTTTTTTGACAGGCTGGCTGCCGCGCTGATATGCTCCAACGGCAGGACGCCTCCCGAACGGAGATATAGACCCGGAGCCCGCTGGTCCCGCACCTCCGCCAATACCCAACACGATACATGGTATACGAATATCCGAAGACGCACAAGCCAGCAGGATGAGAATGATGATGGCTATAAAAAGCAGCACACCCGATTGTCTAAAACCGGGTGTGCTGCAATTACAGAGATGCATATCTTATTCAAACATGGCTTCCAGATAAGCGCAAAGGGCAGAGGACAGCTTTTTGATGTCAGCGTCGGAGGTATTCACAAGAAGGTCGTAGTTTTCCCGCGCACCCCATTTCTGCTCACTGAAGAAAGCGTAATATTTTGCGCGGCTGCGGTCGATTTCCGCAATCCGTTTCTTCATCTGCGCTTCTGTCAGATGCTCGTCCTCCGGACGGCGCTCCATGCAGCGTTTGATTCTGCTCTCCATATCTGCATAAGCAAAAATACGCACAGGCTTCTGTTCCCGGAGAATATAATCTGCGCAGCGTCCGACGATGACGCAGTCGGATTTGCGGGACAGCTCGCGAAGCAGCTCATGCTGTTTCGTGTAGATGGAAAAATCGGGATAGAAGGTGGGCTCTGAGATCAGATATATGCTGTGTCCGGTATGAATGGGGAAATGCATAACGGGGCGTTTTTCCTCAATCCGCCGGACATACTCCTCAGACAGCGCGGTTCTTTTTGCAATCTCTGTTATGATCTCCTGATCGTAGTAGGCAATCTCCAGCTTTTCTGCGATTCTGCGGCCAAGCTCGCGGCCGCCGCTGCCAAATTCACGGCCAATGGTGATGATTCGTTTCATATTGTGCTCCTTTCCGGCAAAAGCCTGTGGGGCGGGGTGATAATGGCTGCGCATAAGTGAGAATGGAAACTGTATGAATCAGTGGGCAAGGGCACTCTTTCATAAGGGCTCCACCCCTTTATTGAATTATATCATGGAATGGGTGCTGCTGGCAACTGGGATCGCGGGGCATATCAATAGCGTGTGCAATTTGCCTGAGGCGTTTTTGGCTGATAGCGGAGCACAACATTGCCCCTTCACTTCTGATTCAGAAGCCAGGCTGTCATATCCCCCAAGGTCTCCTCAATCGGGCGCGGCTGATATGCAAAGCGTTCCGACGCAGCAGCATGACTGAATTGCCCGTTTGAGGCAAGGACGGAAACGGAATACGGGGTGAAGAACAGCGGCTTTCGCTCCCTCAGGCTTCGACGTTCATAGTATGGAGCCGCCAGCCTTGCAAGCCCCAGTGGCAGGCAGATGGACCGATACTTCAGCTTTGCAGCCTTTCCCACCAGCTGAAGCATCCTGCGAATCGTGACATAGCAGCCGGACAAAATGTAGCCTTTGCCGGGCTCTCCACTTTCGGAACAGGCGAGAATACCTCTTGCCACATCCCGCACATCTACAAAGTCATATCCACCGCGAACGGCAAAGGGCAGCTTTCCAGAAAGGAAAGATTTCGCCATAGAGGTGAAGCTCCCGCCCTGCAAATCGCCCGGTCCGATGATGCCAGAGGGGAATACAATGCTGGCATTCAACCCGCGCTCCGCTGCATCGAATACCAGCTCGGTTGCAGCTGCCTTGCTCTTGGCGTAATCTCCGTCCACAAGCCCCGGAGAGAATTCGCAATCCTCCGAAATGATGCAGCCCTTTGGCTTTTCCGGTATGGCATGGACGGAGCTGACATAGACCATTTTGCCCACATCATGCTCCATACATTGCCGGAGAACCTTCCATGTCCCGCCTACATTGACCTGATAGAGCCTCGGACCGGGTCTGGATGCGACGGAGACAATACCAGCACAGTGAATCACACAGGTACGGCTGTCGGCATCCGCGAAGAAGTCTGACAGTGAGCCTTTATCGCACACATCACCAATGACGGTGCGTACCTCCTTCGGGAGCAAATCGGTATAGGGGTCATCATGCAGCACAAGCGCATGCACTTGCGCCTTGCGGCGTACCAGCTCCTCCGCAACGGCCCTGCCAAGGAAGCCGGTAGCGCCTGTAACAAGATATTTATCAAACATTCAAAGAGCCTCCTCTCAAATAAGTACACAAGTGTTGATTATCTTTCACAAGTACAGTATACTTGAGAGGAAAGACAGAAACAATCAGCACTTGCCGTGCGACTGAAAGAAAAGCAACACTGTCTGTTGAAGTGTTGATAATCTTTGTAAACTTTTTTTGGAGGGGCTCTATATGGAGAAGCTGGATGCAAGGAAACGCTATACGCAAATGGTGCTCAAGCAGTCTTTTCTGAAGCTGCTGAAGGAAAAACCTGTAAACAGAATTACGGTGAAGGAGGTTTGTGCGCTGGCGCAGCTTAACCGTGCCACCTTCTATGCCCATTACAGCGATTGCTTTGCCCTGATGGAGAGCATTGAGAATGAACTCATCGATGCATTCGAAAAATCCCTTCGCTATGTCAATTCGTTTGATGTGACGGCTCTGATCGAAGCCATCTACGATATGGTCGATCGGAATCAGGCAGCCTGCCGGGTTCTGATTCTGGGGAATACAAGCTCAACGGTCCTCATGCGGATGATTGCCCTGGCCAAGGAGGACAGTATCGCCTATTGGCGGAAGGAGCTGCCCAATGCCAGTGAGACAGAGCTGGAAATGATGTATACCCATCTGTCAAACGGCTTGATGCATGTCGTTGTGGAGGGCTATGACAAGTACAGCAAGGAGGAAATGATCCGTTTTGTCAACCGGGTAGTAAAAGCCAGTCTTTCGCTGTTCCAATCGCCCCAAAGACCTCTTGCTTAACATACGGCGCTGCCCCTGCCGATCCCGGAAGTGTCCGTAAATAAAAGAAAAGGCGCAGTCGTCAACTGCGCCCCCCCCTGTGAACCCGCTGTATAAAAAGCGAGTGTCCTCACAGCCTTTCAAATGCCGTAAGAACACTCGATATGGTGCGCGAGGCGGGACTTGAACCCGCACGCCCGTAATGAGCACTAGAACCTGAATCTAGCGAGTCTGCCAATTCCACCACTCGCGCATATCCAATGTTCTTTTCCCTGCAAACGAAAGAGAGAAGTGGTGCGAGTGATGGGACTTGAACCCACACGTCCAGTCGAACACAAGCACCTCAAGCTTGCCTGTCTGCCTATTCCAGCACACTCGCAAATCGGCCTCAAATCGAATGCTTACTCATTATAGCATGCCGGATGGTTTTGTCAAGGGGGAATTTGCGGAATTTCTGTTTTTTCTGAAAAACCTGCCCCGGCAGCGTTGCGCCGCCGGGGCAGCCGTGGTATCATAGCTGGGAAAAGACCTGGCCGATGGGACCGTCGATGGTCAGGTCCGCGCCTACGTTGCTGCCTACCTGGCCCTTGTTCACCACCACCAGGTGCCGGCCCCGGAAGTACTGCACCAGCCCCGCCGCCGGATACACCACCAGGGACGTGCCGCCGATGATCATCAGGTCCGCCTGCCGGATATAGTGAACGGCCTTGGCCAGCACCTCCTGGTCCAGACTCTCCTCATACAGCACCACGTCGGGCTTGATGTCCCCGCCGCAGGCTGGGCACCGGGGCACGCCGGTGGAATGCAGGATGGTGTCCAGCCCGTAAAAGGCCCCGCACCTCTCGCAGTAGTTCCGCAGCACACTGCCGTGAAGCTCCAGCACCTCCCGGCTGCCGGCCTTCTGGTGCAGGCCGTCGATGTTCTGGGTAATGACGGCCTTCAGCCGTCCCTCCTGCTCCCACTGGGCCAGCTTCCGGTGGGCGGCGTTGGGTTCTGCCCAGGGGGCCAGCATCTTGGCCCGGTAAAAATCGTAAAACTCCGCCTTGCGGCGCACATAGAAGCTGTGGCTCAGGATGGTTTCCGGCGGGTATTGGAATTTCTGGTGATACAGGCCGTCCACGCTGCGGAAATCCGGAATCCCGGATTCGGTGGATACCCCGGCTCCGCCGAAAAAGACGATGCTTTCCGACTCTGCCACCCATTGCCGCAGGGCTTCGATTTGCTTTGTCATCAATAGGACCTCCGTTCTATTATAAATAAGGAGTATGTTATGAATATTCAGATCTTCGGCGCCCGCAAGTCCTTCGACACCAGGAAGGCGGAGCGCTGGTTCAAGGAGCGCCGCATCAAGTATCAGTATATCGACCTGGACACCAAGGGCCTGTCCGCCGGGGAATACCGCAGCGTCCGGGCCACCGTGGGCTACGACGCCCTGGTGGACCGGGACAGTCCCGATTATCGGGAGCTGGGCATCGACTATCTGCTGCCCCAGGCGGCGGAGGAGAAGCTGCTGGAGAATCCCTGGCTGTTCCGGGCGCCCATCGTCCGCAACGGCAGACAGGCCACCGTGGGCTACTGCCCCGATGTGTGGAAAACCTGGGAATAACGCCATTATAGCACATTTCCGCCCACCGGGCCAGACGCGGCAGGGGAGCGGGCCGGATTTTGTGAAAATGCTGGATTTTGCCCGCATATTTCAGCCAAATTCACAAACTTTTCTTCCGATTCCTCTTGACGTACCCGGGGGAACTATGCTATAATTTCAAACTGCGCGGGTATGTATTCCGCGAATTTTGCCATGCGGCAGACATACCGCGCCGAGGAGGTCCCCCTGTGCTGGAAGATCTATCATCCAAAGACAAGGTGGTGGGCCTGAAGCAGGTGCGGCGGGCCATCGTCTGCGGCCGGGCCGGCCATGTGTTCCTGGCCCGTGACGCCGACCCGCGGCTTACGGGGCCGCTGGAGGATTGCTGCCGGGAGGCTGGGGTTCCCGTTGCCGGGGGGCACACCATGGCCCAGCTGGGCCGTGCCTGCGGCATCGACGTACCCACGGCCGCAGCGGCGCTGCTGGCAAAGGAAAAACCGCTTCCAACGGAATAAAATTTTCTGTTCCGTGGAAAATATAGGGAGTTATCCCACAAATCTTTAGAAAGGAGTTCATTGCATGCCTACTTTTAATCAGCTGGTCAAGCAGGGCCGGAAACAGGCTACCTACAAGTCCAATTCCCCCGCTATGCAGAAGGGCCTGAATACGCTGAAGAACAAGGAGACCGATCTGTCCTCCCCTCAGAAGCGCGGCGTCTGCACCGCAGTGAGAACTGCCACCCCCAAGAAGCCTAACTCCGCTCTGCGTAAGATCGCCCGTGTCCGCCTGACCAACGGCTACGAGGTCACCGCCTACATTCCCGGTGTCGGTCATTCTCTGCAGGAGCACTCTGTGGTCATGATTCGCGGCGGCCGTGTCAAGGACCTGCCCGGTGTTCGTTACCACATCATCCGCGGCACTCTGGATACCCAGGGCGTTCAGGGCCGTATGCAGGCGCGCTCCAAGTACGGCGCCAAGCGTCCCAAGAGCAAGTAATCCCCGCATGAAATGAGCTTTGCCGAAAAGGTTTATATATATCGTATGTACCTCTTTGGCAGGCCGTACAACAGCCTCTCCGGCTGTTGAGTACCTATGAAATCATATTTTTATGAAGGAGGGAAGCATAGTGCCCAGAAGAGGTAATGTTCCCAAGAGAGAAATTCTGCCCGATCCTATGTACAACTCCGTGCTGGTGACCAAGCTGGTCAACAGCATCATGTTGGACGGTAAGAAGGGCGTTGCCCAGAAGGTTGTCTACGGTGCCTTTGATATCATCAAGGAGAAGACCGAGAAGGAGCCTCTGGAAGTGTTCACCCAGGCCATGGAAAACATTATGCCCAGCCTGGAAGTCAAGGCCCGCCGTGTCGGCGGCGCCACCTATCAGGTCCCCATGGAGGTTCGTCCTGCCCGCCGTCAGACCCTGGGTCTGCGCTGGCTGACCAACTACTCCCGCGCCCGCAGTGAGCGCACCATGGCCGAGCGCCTGGCAGGCGAGATCATGGACGCCGCCAACAACACCGGCAGCGCCGTGAAGAAGCGCGAGGATACCCACAAGATGGCCGAGTCCAACAAGGCCTTCGCCCACTTCCGCTGGTAAGCCCCGCAAACTGATTAAAAGGAGAACGTTATGCCGAGAAAGGTTACACTGGAAAATACGAGAAATATCGGCATCATGGCCCACATTGATGCAGGCAAGACCACCACGACCGAGCGTATTCTGTACTACACGGGCGTCAACTACAAGATCGGAGAGACGCACGAGGGAACCGCTACCATGGACTGGATGGAACAGGAGCAGGAGCGTGGTATCACCATCACCTCCGCCGCTACCACCTGTTACTGGAAGGGCTCCAAGGACCAGTTCCCCCAGACGCGTATCAACATCATCGACACCCCGGGTCACGTGGACTTCACTGTGGAGGTGGAGCGTTCTCTGCGTGTGTTGGACGGCTCTGTCACCGTGATGTGCGCCAAGGGCGGCGTGGAGCCTCAGTCCGAGACCGTGTGGCGTCAGGCCGATCACTATCATGTGCCCCGCATGGTGTACGTGAACAAGATGGACATGCTGGGCGCGGATTTCTATCACGTGCTGGACATGATCCACGACCGGCTCAAGTGCAACGCCGTGCCCATCCAGCTGCCCATCGGGAAAGAGGAGTCCTTCAAGGGCATCATCGACCTGGTGGAGATGGACGCTGATATCTATTACGATCAGCTGGGCAAGGACATGCGCGTGGAGCCCATCCCCGCCGATATGGTGGACCTGGCCAATGAGTATCGCGAGAAGCTGCTGGACGCCGTTTCCATGTTCGACGACGAGATCATGGAGATGTATCTGGAAGGCAAGGACATTCCCACGGATAAGATCCGCGCCGCCATCCGCAAGGCCACCGTGGCCGTGGAGATGGTGCCCGTGACCTGTGGCTCCTCCTACCGGAACAAGGGCGTGCAGAAGCTGCTGGACGCCATTGTGGACTATATGCCCGCCCCCACCGATATTCCCGCCATCGTTGGCACCAACCCCAAGACCGATGAGGAGGAGGACCGTCACGCTTCCGATGACGAGCCGTTCTCCGCGCTGGCCTTCAAGATCATGACCGACCCCTATGTGGGCCGTCTGAGCTTCTTCCGCGTGTATTCCGGCACACTGAACACCGGCTCCTCCGTGCTCAATGCCACCAAGGGCAAGCGCGAGCGCGTGGGCCGTCTGCTGCAGATGCACGCCAACCACCGGGAGGACCTGGAAACGGTCTATTCCGGCGATATCGCCGCCGTGGTGGGCCTGAAGAACACCACCACCGGCGACACCCTCTGTGATGAGAAGCACCCCATCGTGCTGGAGTCCATGGAGTTCCCCGAGCCCGTGATCCGCGTGGCCATCGAGCCCAAGACCAAGGCCGGCCAGGAAAAGATGGCCATTGCCCTGGCGAAGCTGGCCGAGGAGGACCCCACCTTCCGCACCTACACCGACGAGGAGACGGGTCAGACCATCATCGCCGGTATGGGCGAGCTGCATCTGGAGATCATCGTGGACCGTCTGCTGCGCGAGTTCAAGGTGGAGGCCAACGTGGGCGCGCCCCAGGTGGCCTACAAGGAGACCATCCGCAAGGCAGTGGACCAGGATACCAAGTATGCCCGCCAGTCCGGCGGTAAGGGCCAGTATGGTCACGTGAAGATCCATGTGGAGCCCAACGAGTCCGGCAAGGGCTACGAGTTCATCAACAAGGTAGTGGGCGGCGCTATCCCCAAGGAGTATATCCCTGCCATCGACGCCGGTATCCAGGGCGCTATGCTCTCCGGCACCGTGGCCGGCTACCCCGTGGTGGACGTAAAGGTCACCCTGTACGACGGCTCCTATCACGAGGTGGACTCCTCCGAGATGGCGTTCAAGATCGCCGGCTCCATGGCCTTCAAGGAGGCCATGCGCAAGGCGGATCCCACGCTGCTGGAGCCCATTATGAAGGTTTCCGTCATCGTCCCCGAGGAATATATGGGCGACGTCATCGGCGATATCAGCGCCCGCCGCGGCCAGATTCAGGGCTACGAAATGCGCGCCGGTGCCCAGCAGATCGACGCCTTTGTTCCCCTGGCGGAAATGTTCGGCTACGCCACCGATCTGCGCTCCCGCACCCAGGGCCGTGGTCAGTACACCATGGAGCCCAGCCACTATATCGAGCTGCCCAAGGGCCTGCAGGAGAAGCTCATCAACAAGCGCACCGGACGGGAAAATTTCTAAATCGTTAAAAAACGATTGCTTTTCCCCAGCGAATACTGTAGAATAGCAATGTTAGAACAAGACATTGCGTTGAAAACCATGATGCAAATTTGTTAAGGAGGATTTTTTCAAATGGCTAAGCAGAAATTTGAGAGAAACAAGCCCCATGTTAACATCGGCACCATCGGTCATATCGACCATGGTAAGACCACTCTGACCGCTGCCATCACCAAGTACCTGGCGATGAAGGGCGGCGCTGAGTACACCGACTATTCTTCCATCGATAAGGCTCCCGAAGAGCGCGAGCGTGGTATCACCATCAACACCGCTCACGTGGAGTATGAGACCGAGAATCGTACCGGCCACAACTTCAAGACCGGCGAGGACGGCGAGATCCAGGGCCGCCACTATGCCCACGTCGACTGCCCGGGCCACGCCGACTATATCAAGAACATGATCACCGGTGCTGCCCAGATGGACGGCGCTATCCTGGTCATCGCTGCCTCCGACGGCCCCATGGCTCAGACTCGTGAGCACCTGCTGCTGGCCCGTCAGGTGAACGTGCCCTCCGTGCTGGTGTTCCTGAACAAGTGCGACCAGGTGGACGACGAGGAGCTGCTGGAGCTGGTGGAGATGGAAGTTCGCGAGCTGCTGGACTTCTATGGCTTCCCTGGCGACGACACCCCCATCATCCGCGGTTCCGCTCTGAACGCTCTGGTTTCCGAGTCCACCGATCCCAACGCTCCCGAGTATGCCTGCATCAAGGAGCTGATGGAAGCCGTTGATACCTGGATCCCCACCCCCGACCGCAAGGAGGATATGCCCTTCCTGATGCCCGTCGAGGACGTGTTCACCATCTCCGGCCGTGGTACCGTTGCTACCGGCCGTGTGGAGCGTGGTCAGCTGAAGCTCAACGAGAAGGTTGAGATCGTTGGTCTGTCCGACGAGAAGCGCGAGACCGTCGTCACCGGTATCGAGATGTTCCACAAGCTGCTGGACTACGCTGAGGCCGGCGATAACATCGGCGCCCTGCTGCGCGGTGTTGCCAAGACCGAGATCGAGCGCGGCCAGGTTCTGTCCAAGCCCGGTTCCATTCACCCCCACACCAAGTTCGTTGGCCAGGTGTACGTTCTGACCAAGGACGAGGGCGGCCGTCACACCCCCTTCTTCAACAACTATCGTCCCCAGTTCTACTTCCGTACCACCGACGTTACCGGCATCATCACCCTGCCCGAGGGCACCGAGATGTGCATGCCCGGCGATAACGTCGACATGAACGTGGAGCTGATCACCCCCATCGCTATCGAGAACGGTCTGCGTTTCGCTATCCGTGAGGGTGGCCGTACCGTGGGCTCCGGCGTCGTCATCGCCATCAACAACGACTGATTGACGTTCCCCCCACCGGCGTATAGCTGAATAAAAAGGCCCGGCAGAGTGTGCTCTGCCGGGCCTTTTTGAGACAAATGGTGGAAGATGTTTAATACTTTTTTAATATTTATACATGAACTTTTGTAACATCCCTTGGGTATTCTATACTTGCAAGAGACAAAAAACTTTTTTCATCAATCTTCCTGCCATTCAGGCGGAGAACCGGCTTCCGGTTCTCCGCCTTATGGTTTCTGTGCATAAAAACGGCCCCGCAGGCAATGCGGGGCCGTCTGACGACCTTCTCGTCAGAATAACGGCCATTTGGGCCAGGTTTTCCGGATGTACGCCGGGACCTCCTCCCGGGGCAGGCCCAGCACCGCGCCCAGCTCCCCGTACAGGGCGTCCTCCGCCCGCTTCAGATAGCGCTCGTCCATCTGGCTTATCTTCCGCCCGTGATGAACGGCCCAGCTGCGCCGCCGGCACACGCCCTTGATGAGGCCCGCCAGCCGCCGGCAGTCGTAGGAGGTCAGCACCTGGTGATACAGGTCCTTGATGGCCCGCATGCTGTGGCTCTCGGCCTGCTCCTCCGGCAGCTGGTCCAGCTCCGCAATGAGCTGCGCCGTCTCCTCCGCCGTCAGCAGCGGCCGCATGAGCACCTGAGTGTCCACCGGGGTCATCACCTGACCGGACCGGTACAGGGGCGACAGCGTGTAGTACAGTCGGGTCTTGTCCATACCCGGCAGGGACGGCGCGCCCACGCCCTCCACCCGGCAGACGCCCTCGCCGCCATATACCACCAATTCGCCCGCTGCATACATGACCCTCATCCTCTCTTTTCTTCTTTACCATATTATACCACTTTTCCCCAAAAGGGGTAAGTCTTTTTTTTGCCGGTTTGACAAATTCCGCCGCCCTGGGGTATAATGGGGGGCACGAAACGCGCAAGGAGGTGCGGACTGTGGAAAGCGCACTGGATCAAAAGCTGGACCTGTCGGCCCTGCATCTGGGGACCATCTCCCTGGGGAAGCTGCTGGGAGCACTGCTGACGCTGGTGATCTGTCTGATCGCCGTGCGCCTGGTGACGGCGCTGCTGCGCCGGGTTCTGGATAAAACCCATATCGACGCCCGGGTGCGGAAATACCTGGTGCAGTCCGTGCGCCTGGTGCTGTGGGTGGTGACGGTGCTCATCACTGCCGATCAGCTGGGCATTCCCGTCACGTCCCTGGTGGCGCTTTTGTCGGTGCTGTCCCTGGCCGTATCCCTGGCGGTGCAGAATGTCCTGGCCAATGTGGCCGGGGGACTGGTGCTGCTGGTGACCAAGCCCTTCGCCGTGGGCGACTATGTGGATACCCCCTGCGGCGCGGGCACGGTAAAGGATCTGACCTTGACCTATACCTATCTGGATACGCCGGACGGCCTGCGCATTGCCGCCCCCAACAGCAGCATCTCCGCCGGGAAGATCACCAACTATACGGCTCTGGGCACCCGGCGCATGGAGCACGCCGTCAGCGCGTCCTATGACGCGCCGGTGCAGACGGTGCGTCAGGCGCTGCTGGATGCCGTGGCCCGGACCCCGGGCCTGCTGGACAAGCCGGCGCCGGAGGTGTATGTCAATGCCTACGGCGAAAGCGGCATCGAATATATTGTCCGGGCCTGGGCCAGAACCGACGACTATTGGCCGGCGTATTACGCCCTGCTGGAGGGGATCAAGACGGCCTTTGACCAGCGGTCCGTGGAGATGCCGTATAACCACCTGAATGTTCATATTGTGGACCCCGTGCGGGTAGAAAGAGAGATAAAAGCATGATCTGTTCCCTGATTTTAGGCGCCCTCATCGGCTGGATCGCCAGCAAGCTCATGGGCAGCCGCGGCGGCCTGATCCGTAACCTGATCCTGGGCGTGGTGGGCTCCGCCGTGGGCAATTGGCTGGCGGGCACCATCGGCATCGCCGCCACCGGCTCCGTGGGGGCCATTCTCATCGGCGTAGGCGGGGCCTGCGTGGTAATCCTCATCGCCCGCTGGCTGTTTCATTAAGGAGGAAATGTCATGAAGCCTGTGATCCACGAATCCGCCTTTGTGGCGGAAAATGCCACCGTCCGCGGCAGCGTCACCATCGGCCCGGAGGCCGGCATCTATTTCGGCGCTGTACTCCGGGCGGAGACGGCCCCCATCACCGTGGGGGAGGGCGCCAATATCCAGGACAACTGCGTCGTCCATGCCGACCCCGGCTTCCCCGCCGTCATCGGCCGGGACTGCACCGTGGGCCACGCCGCCATTCTTCACGGCTGCACCATCGGGGACAACACGCTGGTGGGCATGGGAGCCATCGTTCTCAACGGAGCCGTGGTGGGCCGGGACTGCATCATTGCCGCCGGAGCCCTGGTGACCCAGGGGGCCGTGATTCCCGACGGATCCATGGTCATGGGTGCGCCCGCCAGGGTCCGCCGCCCCTTGACGCCGGAGGAGATCGCCCAGAACGCCGCCTCCGCCGCCGGATACCGCCGGGAGTCCCAGCTGTATAAGGCCGGGGAGCTGTAACGCACGCAATAGCTCATCATAAAAAGTGGGAGGGGCTCAGCCCCTCCCATTCGGCTTGTCCCAAAAGAGCTTTGCCCTTTTTGGACAAGCCAAAGGCCCCGGGGCTTCCCCCGGGGCCTTGGTGCGTTATCAGTCTATGTTGATCTCACCGATATCCTCCGCCGGGATGCCCAGGTCCAGCAGGGCCTGGGTCAGCTCCTTGTAAGAGGACTTGGTGGCGCTGATGGTGCGGCTGTCGCCGTCGCGGAACAGGGTGATTTCGACGCCCAGCCAGGCGTAGTCGCCATCCACCGGAAGAACGTTCTTCGCCTGAACATCCCGCCAGGCGGCGTCATACAGGGCCTGGGCCTCCTCCGCCGTCAGCTCCCGGCTTTCGCCGGCGGCGTTCAGCCACAGCCCGCCGCCGGTGGGCTGCCAGCCGGACGGGGGAACGTTGCCGTTGAACATAACATAGGTCTGCACCTCCTCCAGCCGGGCCACCTGCTCCAGAGCTGCCTTGACCGGCTCCGTCATCGCCAACCGGTAGCACCGGGCCATGGAGGTGCCGTCCTTCAGAACATAGTGCACCACAAAGGTCATCCGGCAGTTCACATCTGCGGCGCGATTCTCCGCCAGCTCCGCCTGGGCCTTTACCAGGGTCTCCAGGGACCGGGGATCCTCCAGGGTAAAGCTGGTGTCCAGGCAATATACCCGGGCCCGGGCCACATCCTCCGCCTGGGGCGTCCGGTCGGCGTAGCCGAAAACGTCCGCCCGCAGGGCCACGCACAGCAGCACCAGCACCAGCGGCAGCTCACAGGAGATGATAGTGACCATCTCGCGGCTGAGGCCGACGCCCGCGTAGGGTGAGCCGCTGGCCGCTCCGCCGAGCATGGCGGACATGGCCGGGATGAGCAGCAGGTAGAGGATGACGGCCACGCGGTCGACACCCTCGAACAATGACATCTGACGGTTATTTCCTGTCCTCGGCATATATCGGGTAATAGATGTTATAGGCCTTCACCTGCTCAACCAGCTGCGGGCGGGTGATGGTGTCGGTAAGGTAATACTCCTCCAGCAGGCTGGCT
>OMNT01001786.1_pt1 | contig 18822 bp, 16 predicted proteins | sample 1672551 | NCBI WGS metagenome assembly OMNT01 (sample SAMEA3136698, study PRJEB25190) | human gut metagenome
CATAAACTGTTACGCCTGGCACGAACCAGTGCAGATATTGATAAAGAAGAGAAAATACGTTTGCAGGATATCCGGAAAGTGTTGGATTGCAGAGATCTGGATAAGAGCAACAGTAAAATGTTGGTGGTAAAATAATGCTTTTTGATATATGGCTGACCCTTCTTCCTTATATAGGCCCCGTGAAAGCACGGTATTTACTGAAACAGTTTGGAAATGCAAAAACGGTATATAATGTGGAACCGGCTGAAATAGAAGAAATGAGGGGATTATCTTTAAGGCAGAAAAAAAGTCTGATAGAAAACAAATCTTTGAATAAGGCAGAGCAGATTCTTCAAAAATGCAGAAAATACAATATATCTGTTCTGACAATAGAGAATCCATTATATCCTGACCGAGCAAAAATGATTAAAGATGCACCAACCGTTATTTATTATAAAGGAACTATCAAAAAGATGGAAAAAACAGTGGGGATCGTAGGAGCGAGAAGATGTAGCCAGCAGGATAAACGGAAAGCTCTTTGTACTCGGCGTCGGTCAGCGCGTTCACTTTGGAAAGGGTGCGCTTTGCAAGCTCCCGTAATCCCGCGTCCATGTAAGGCAGCGCAGCGGTCATGTTCTCTATAAGCTGCGCCTTGCTTCCCTCATGGTAAATGCTCAAAAGGTTTGTTTCCTCAACAGTAAATCTATTCATGCTCATACCTCCAAATCGTGATTTTTTCTTTTTGCCGCTGCCTTTTTCGGGGCGGCTGTTTTCTTGTCTGCGGTAAGCTGCGCCCGGACAGAGGGGCGCGCTTTTCGGATATTCCGGCTTCTGTCCTCGCTTTTGTCTAAAAATGCAAAAGTGCCATGCCTGCCCTCAATCTTAGAAAAAGAAAGTGTTTTGTATGGCAGCATAGCAAACAGACGGTCGGTGTCCTTTGTAGAAGCTAACTGCATAAAGTAAGGCGAAAGCTCCACCATGAAATGTGTTTTGTTGGGGCTGTTAGGGCTGTCCTGCCGCTTCATTTCCGCTACAATGCGCTGTGCTTCGGCTTCAATCCGGCTGTCATGCAACGCGGTAATATGCGCCTTGAAATCCCCCGGCTTTAAGCGGTCATAGCTGTGCTTTTCCTCCCGCATGAGAAAATGCAATGCTTCCGGGTCATTAGGCTGCGCTTCAAAGCGTTCAAACTTCCCAAGCTGCGGGTCGGGATTGCCGTCAAGATACTGTCCGGCGGGCTGCACCCGTTCTCCATGCTCATAGAGCAGCGTGTAATTATCTGCGGGTAATGCCTGTTCCTTAACGTGCCGGAAATGCTGCGGATAGTCAAGCTCATAGAGATTGCCTTTGATTATCCCATTTTCTTTCCCGGTCAGCTCCACCGCATAGGCAAGGATTTTATCGCGGGTCTGCTCCCCATAAAACCGCCATGTGTTATGCTGCCTTGTGTCCTTTAGGAAAACGTCGCGTTCCCGGAAGCAGCACGTCCCCGACGGGCGGGAAAACCATAGCAGCCGTTTTTCTTCAGCAGCGGGTCTTGACGCTGCTTCTCGCAAAATCCGTTTGTCTATCTCAAAATCACTCTGATAGAAAGCGGTATTCTGTTTCATAATCGCTTCAAGGGAAGCGATAACGTCCACATTCTCAAACTTACTTAATTTACCCAATCGGTCAGCTCCTTTCTAAGTCCTGCGACTTGCTTTTTTGTGGTTTCTTCTGTGCCTTTTCCTTATCTGCTTTGAGTTGCGCCCGGATAGAGGGCTTCTTTTCCGGCTTTGCTGTCTTTCCCTGTTCCTTGTCGGCTTTGATAGCGTCGGCAAGGTCAACAAGGGAGATAACCTCGCCCGCCTTTGCTTTCTGCTCCAGAGCGTCCACGGTCGGCGTCTGCGGCGTGTTGTTGATGATACCGTCAAAGTTATTGTCGTTCTGCTCGATAGTGTCCTCGATATGTTTTAACGGGTTAGCTTTTTCCGGCTGTTCGGCGGCAACGGCAAACGCCCGCGTACTGTTTCCCATAATCAGATATTTCCCGTCGTCGGATTGATGATGAAGTCCATACCCGGCTTCTTTCATCTGTTCAACGCTCATATCCGATACATAAAAACTGCCGCGCGGCGTTCTAATCTGTTTCCCGGTCAAATGCTCGTCGGGGATAAGCTGCGACTGCTTCTCCTGCAAAAATTCCGGCACATTCCGAAAACTGCCGCTGTCTACATAGTGGGCGGTATTTTCGCCGTTCTGATGAAGCACCACAATATCGGAAACGGAAAGGCTGTGTCCCTTAAAATCTTTCGGGTGGTCGATATTGAACTTTTCCCAAATGCTGTTAAGGGTAACGTCTGCCGTAAGGGGCGCGGTATAGATAAGCTCATAATTCGCCCGGTCTACGGTGTGTCCCGTCGCCTGCAGGCGGTCGTAAGGCTCAAAGTACAAGTCCCTTGTGGCGTCGCCGCGGGCTAACTGATAAATCCCGTAGCTGTCCTCCTTGCCGTAGAGTAAAAGGGCTTCCTTTGTCGGCACACTTTCCCGTAGCTGCTGCTTCATGGCGTTGTATTCATGCAGGGCTTCCCAAGTTTCCTTTTCTACACCGAACAAGCCGCCTTTTTCTGCGTGTTCCTGTAAATCGGTCAGACTGGTAACGGCTCCCTCGGTGCCGTCCTCATAGATACGGAAAACCTCGATACCGTCCTGTGTAAACAAACGCTCGGCGGCTTCCTGTTTCAGCGGAAACATACCGTCCCAAGAATAGCCGTAGTCCTGCATTTCCTTTACGCTGATAGTGGCGTCGGGTACGGGGATTTCCGGCTTCTCCTGCGGCGGCGCGTCCTGCGTCACTTCCTGTACCTCGGAAGTCTGCGCCTGTTCCTGCGTCTTTTGCAGCTCTGCGATATGTTCATCAATGCTGTTGATGATTTCCGCTGCGGTGCTGCGGATTGTTTCAAGAGAGCTTTTCAGTTCAGCAAGCTCCCGTCCGGCACTCCACCCGGCAACATATCCAAAGGAATAATCAGAGGTATCAAGCCCGTAATGCTGGCACACGGTATAGGCGATACTTTCTGCCTGTACCTCACGGGTGCGGCGGTCGGGTCTGTTCTCCAAGTCCTCTAAAGGGGCGTTTAGGTCAATGTCGTGCAGCTTCGCATGGGCGATTTCATGGATAAGTGTCTTTAAGGTTTGCAGCTCGCTCATGCCCTCATCAAGGGCAATACGCTTGTCCTCCAAGTGGTAGTAACCATGTGCGCCGCCCTCGATTTTTTCAAAGCCGACAGGAACAGGAGAAGTCTTTTCAAGGGCAGCGAAAACCTCCTTGTAATGCTCCACGTCCCCGGTCAGCATATTTACGGCAATATCGGGGATTTCCCTGCCCTCGGTCTGCGATACGTCAAAGACCGATACCACCTTAAAGGCGGGGATTGTGATTTCCTTTTCCTCGGTTACGGGCTTTCCGTCTTTGCCGATAATGGCTTTCTGTGTCTGCGGGTCGATTTTCTCCATTTCTTTTTTAATCTTGAACGGCGACGGGGCAAGGATTTTGATACCCTTTTGTCCTTTCATCACGTTTCGTCCAAAGTTATTTTTCCATGCGGAAAATCCGGCGATAAGGGAAGCGTCGGGCTTTTGCATGGCGATCAGCAGCGTATTGTTAAAGCTGTAATTATGAAACTTTGACATGACGCGCAGATATTCCTTGTAACGCTCGCTGTCAAACAGTTCCGTAATGCCTTGCTCCAAACGGTCGGTAATCTCTTTGAGCTTTTCGGCGGGCTTCTCGCTCGTCAGCACGATAGGGATAACCGGGCGCGGCTCCTGTGGCTGCTCTGCGGTCTGCGCCGTTCTCTGCCCCGGCGCGGCTGCGTCCATTTCTACCTTTGACGGGTCGGGTCTTTCCGGCTGCGGGGGCTGCGGCGTTACCCGGTATTCCTCCGGCACGTCGCGCCCGTCGTACCATTCTGTAAAGGTGTTGCGGTTGTTGTAGATATAGCCCTTTTCGGTAAACATACCGTCGTCGTTAATGGAAGCGTCCCGCCCGTATTCCTCATACATGAAATACTTTTTCGCTTCTTCGGGAAGTTCCGGTTCTTCCAGTTCATCAACCAGATAACGCCCGTATTCTTCTTCATTGTGGACGGACGGATAAATCCAGTAGCAGTCAAGGTTCTGTGCAAGGTTGATAATGTCCTGTAAGCTGTCGGCATGGTCGCCGTATTCAATGGCTGCAATGAATTTCTCCCGGTCGTCGTCAAACTGCATTTCCAAGAGCTTCCCTAAATAGTTCAGCTCGTCGGGGTGGGAATACTCGCTTAAATGCTCCGTCAAGCCGGGGATAGTGGATTGAAATTCTGTGAAATGCCATTCCTCATAGTGCTTGAAGTCAATCCCGATACGGTCAAAGACTTCTTTCAGATGTTCGGCAGTCGTGGGGAATGTCACCCATTCGCCCGCGGGTCTGCCCTCGGTGTACTTCCCAAGATTGGAAAGATAGCCGCTTAAAATCGGTTCTGCCATTTGTTCGCTCCTTTCTTTTTCAATCATGCGGTGCATAAGCTCAAAATCCTCAATGCTCATGCTCCCGTCAAATACATAGGGGTTAAAATCCTCCCCGTCCCGGTAGGGCTTTTCGGAAAAGGGAAGCCCCGCTTCATGGGCGGCTGCCCTCGCTTCCTCGATAACCTCCGGGGGAAGCCTGTCGTCATGCGCTCCGATAAAACCGTCAATGTCGTTCATGCTGTTTTCGTAGTGGTAACGCACTCCGGCGGTCAGCTCGTCAAGGCTCATGTCCTCGCCTAAATACCCGCAATAGTAGCCGTTTAAGATAACGGCGGCGGGGTCAATGCTTTTTATTTCCTCTAACCGGCTCCTGTCCTCCGGGTAGAGCGTATCGTCCATATCAAGATGAAAATATTCCGCGTTCCATGAACGCCCCTGTTTCCAGAACGCCACCCATGCGATACCGTCCCTAAGCTCGTCTTGATAGTCCTTTACGGTGTCCCGTAAACTTGCCATAGTGAAAAACCTCCTTTCTCTGCGGCAGCGTCATAAGCTGCATTTTTTGGCTGCATGGTCTACTACGGGTACGCCCGCATTTCTGCCAAATATTTTTGAAAATTTTTAGAGGGTGAAGCCCTCCGCAAAAGAGGGTTTGGGAAACTTCCCAACAAGCAAAATCCCCGTCCGGCGCGTCAGCGTCGCAACGGGGATTTACGGAAGTGGGTACCCGCTTCCTATGCTTGCTATTCCAGTTGTTTGTCCTTTGAAATGGTTACTTTGTAATTCACATACTTACCGCCCGTGTCGGCTAACAGCACTGTTCCGTCGTAGGTTTTGCCCGTTTTCTGGGAGTACAGCTTTTTGACTTTTGCCTTTCCGGATTTAAGAAGTGCTGTGGCAATCTTCGGGGTAAAGACGGTTTTTCGTTCCTCAAAGAAGCGGTCATTTTTCCACATGGCAAAGCTGCACTCTTTGTTGGAACAGTAGTAGTTTTTCTTCCCCTCATAGACCGGGGACTTGCAGCGGGGACACTTCCCAAGCTCTGTTTTTTCTGTCTTGAAAAGCTCTTGTTTCTCACCCAACACGGAAGCATAGGTTTTTACAAGCTCCCGCGCCATAGCTTCAATGCCAGACAGAAATTCGTCGGGGTCGGCGTTGCCCTTTGCAATCTGCGTCAGATTGTTTTCCCATGCAGCCGTAAGCTGCGGAGAGGTAAGGCTATCCGGCAGGACGCACACAAGGTTTGTACCGCTTTTGGTAGGAAGTAGCTGCTTGCCCTTGCGCTCCACAAAGCCGCCTCCCACTAACTTTTCTATGACAGCGGCGCGGGTAGCGGGCGTCCCAAGCCCCCGGCGTTCTGCGTCCGGGTCGGTGTCCTCGTTCCCGGCGCGTTCCATAGCAGAAAGTAAGGACGCTTCATTGTGGGGCTTCGGGGGTGTGGTGTCATGCTCTGTAACTTTAGCGGCAGAGTTTTCAAAGGTCTGCCCCTCGGAAAAGTCCGGCACATTTAACGCAAGCTCGTTTTCCTCGTCGTCGCTGTCCGGCTTCCTTTTGAGGGTCGCCCGGTAAAGCCGTTCAAGCGCTTTCCACCCGGCAGCGATTACCGTCTTTCCTCTTGCCGTAAAGTTATGGTCGGCGCAGGAAAAAACCGCTGTTACCGCTTCGTAAACGTGCGGCTCTGCGGTCGCCATAAGCAGCCGCGCCCCGGTAAGGGTAAGGATATTTCTTTCACTTTCCGGCAGCGTGTCAAGGTCAGCTTTTGCAAGCTCCATAGTGGGAATAATGGCGTGGTGGTCTGATACCTTTTTACTGTTCAGCACCTTTGCAAGCTCCGGCGTAAAGGAAACGCCCGCCATAAAGGGCAGCTTGCCGCAGAGAAGCGTGATAATGCTTTCGGCGGTGCCGCCCATGTCGTTGGTCAGATAGCTGCTGTCCGTTCTCGGATAGGTCAAGAGCTTCTTTTCATAGAGGGCTTGCGCCAGGTCAAGGGTCTGCTTCGCGGTGTACCCGTAAATACGGTTTGCTTCCCGCTGTAAACTGGTAAGGTCAAAGAGCTTCGGCGGGGCAATGGTTTTCTTTTCTTTCACAAGGGAAGTACAGACAGCCGCCGACGCTTCGCAGGCTGCTTTCAGTTTGCCCGCTTCATCAGCGGCGCAGATCTTCGCGCTTGCCGCTTCCGCGCCGGGAAGCATAAGGCACACATGGTAATATTTTTCTTTCTTGAAGTTCATAATGGCAGAGTCCCGGTCTACAAGCATTTTTAAGGTCGGGGTCTGCACACGTCCCACGTTCAAGGTCTTTCCATACAGGCAGGAGAAAAGGCGGGTCGCATTGATACCGATAAGCCAGTCAGCCTTTGCCCTGCATAGTGCGGAATGATAGAGGGCGTCATAACCGCGCCCGTCTTTTAAGTTGTCAAAGCCGCTTTTGATTGCGCCCGTTTCCATTGAGGAAATCCAAAGACGGGTAAAGGGCTTCTTGCAGCCCGCTTGATGATAGACAAAGCGGAAAATCAGCTCGCCCTCACGCCCTGCGTCGCAGGCGTTGACAACCTCGGAAACGTCGGCGCGGCGCATGAGGTCTTTTAAGATTTTGAATTGCTTTCCCTTGTCGGCAGCTACGGTGTACTGCCATTCCTGCGGCAGAATGGGTAAGCTGTCATAGCTCCACTTTTTGTACTGTTCCCCATAGGCGGCAGCTTCCGCAAGTCCTACCAAATGCCCGATACACCAAGAGATAACATAACCGTTCCCCTCGATATATCCGTCTTTCTTTTCCCTTACGCCAAGGGCGGCGGCAACCGCCGCCCCGACGCTGGGTTTCTCACAAATCACAAGTTTCATGCTTCCTCGTCCTCCTGTTCGGTGTCTGCGATGTCAGTTTCTTCCTCCGGCTCGTCCTCGTCGTATTCGTCAAAATCAAACTCGTCAAGGTCGGTGCTGCCTTTTACGTTCTGTTTCGGTTTCATAAACTTAACGTAGTAGAGGGCTGCGCCGCCGCCAAGCAAGCCCACAACAAGGAAAATCAAAAGCCCGCCCATGCCGTTTTGGGGCTGCTCCTGCTCGGTGGGTTCCTCCGGCGCGGCTTCCTTGCCTGTGCAGCTATCCATGTTGACAGAGCAGACGGGGCAGGCGGTGTTTACTTCGCCCGCCTTGCATTTCTCGGTACAGTTGCAGACAGCCGGGGGCTGCTCGGTCTGTTCCTCCCCGATAATCGCCATAAGGTCGCTTTCGTCTACTTGATTTAAGAAGTGGACGGAATTTTCCCCCTCGGCTGCCCGGTCAACGATAATGTAAAAATAGTTGCCGCCTTTGCTTTTCACGACGATAAACTGCTTATCCTCGGCAGCGTCCCCGTCGATGTCGTCCACAAGGGTCATGTTGCCCTCCGGGGTAAGGGGCTGCGGTTCGGTTTCCACGATTACGCCGCTGTCGTCGGTTTCCTCTGTCGGGGTCTGCGCGTAGGCAGTAACGGAAAAGCCGCCCACAAGGACAAGGGCGGCGCAAAGTGCGGTAATGCTTGCAAGGATTTTATTCTTCATCTGCATTGTCCTCCTGTTCGTCATAGTCTGCGGGCATAGGGGCAATGCCCGGAATACCGTTGCCGGAAAGCATAGCGGTAAGCTCCTGCGGGGTCAGACGCATAGCGCGTACAAGCTGCACGATTTCAAGGTTTTCCGCTTCGGTTTTCTGTGCTTCCAGTCCGCGCAGCTTGTTCTGATACTCCGTGATTTTCTCACGGGTCTTTTGGATTTCCTTTTCAATTCTTTCGATTTTACTCATTGCCATAAATTTTTTCTCCTTTCGATTTTCAAAAATGTGTCAGTTCCAGTTCATCAGCCCGTACCCTTTGATACAGGCATAGTCAAGGGGATAGCTCTTAATCTTGCAGGCGTCGCCGGAATTGCCCTCCACGGTATAAACGCGGTTTGCGTCCCTGCCGATAACAAGCCCTACATGGTCTGCGCTTCCGTCTAAGTCCCAGTCAAAAAAGATAGCGTCACCGGGGGCAATGTTTTCATAGCCCCGCGCTCCCCATTGTCCGTGAGAGGTAAACCACGGAATACCCTGCGATTGGCAGGCAGCAAAACGCGGCTCGGAAAGTCCCATTTGCCCGTAGCACCAAGACACAAAACAGGCGCACCATTCCACGCGGGAATTAAAGCCGTACCAGCTCCAATAAGGGTAGCCGCCCACATTTCCGACTTGCTGCTTTGCAAGGTCAACGATAGCGGTATTGCCGGGGCGCGTTCCGTTTACAAAGTCCACGCCGCTTAAATCCTCGGACGCGGAAGTGTCGGGAGAGCCGCCGCCAAAGATAAGGGGCTTGTTCCCACTTGTCTGCAAGTACACCCGGTACATTTCCAGTTGTTCCGGGGTCAGATTGTTTTCCGCAATGGTGGATAGCGGGGTGTTCGTCAGCTTGACGTTTAAGATGTAATACTCATAAGGCACTTGTACCGTGTAGGTGTCCGTATGCTCGTTGCCGTCCTCGTCTGTCCATGTGTCGGTGCGTTCTTCCTCCCGGTAGCGTATTTCCACTTCCTCGGTCAGCGTCAGCTTGTATTGCTGATTGAAAATCCGCTGTAATTCGCTCTGTACCTCGGCGCGGGTGTAGCTTTGGTATTTTGCGGTCAGATAGGACGCTAATTCGTGGGGGTTATGCCCGATATTTGCAAGGTCGTAGCGGTACTCGTCATAGCCGGGGTGGGTGCTTTCGATAGCGTCAATCTCGTTTTGTAGCCCGCTTTCCAGTCCGGCATAGGCATTTTCCACTTCCACAAGGTCGCTGTCCTCGGACGTATAAGACGTTCCAAGTACGCCGTTTAGAGTGCCGGAAAACATTGCCCCGCAAGAGGACAGCCCGGACATTACCATGATAAAGAGCAGCAGCACTCCGACAGCGATTGCCACGCCCGCCGGGTGTCTTGCCACAAACGCCGCTGTCTGCTTCGCTTTCTCGGCGGCTTTGGCTGCCGCCTTGCGGGTGCGTTCCGCCGCGCCCTTGATACCCTTTGCGGTATTGCGGGCTTCCTTTGCATACTGCCGCTTGATTTTCTGCTTCTGCCAAAACCGGGAAATGGGGTTAGAGGTAAGCTGCGGGTTCTCATGCAGGGTCTTGTGATACTGAAAATCCACATTTGCCCGAAAAGCAGCTTTTTCAGCCTTTGCCGCTTCCCGGTAGGGTTTCAGCTTGTGGCTGCGGTAGCCCTGCTTGATTTTTCTTACCCCGTACTTTGCGCCGCGCTCGGCGGCTTCCTCGCTCTTATGTGCGCCCTCCACGCCGGAATTATCCTTTTCGACAGAATGGATTTTGTTATGGACGAAAATACCCGCTTCCTGTGTGGGGCGGGATAGCGGGTTGTGCTTCTCCTTAAATCCGGGCGGCTTGTCCTTTTCCTCAAAGTGCAGGCGGGTCTTGCCTTTCCCGGTGGCTTCGTCAAAGGTGCGCTCTTTTACCAGTTTCTTTTCTTTGGGGATAGCTGCCTTTGCCTTATCCAAGCGGTCGGCGGCTTTATCGGATTTCTTGATATACTTTTCAAGCTCCGGGGCAGCGCGTTCCTCGTCGGTAAATTGCAGCCGGGAAGATTTCGTCCCGGCGGTAGCTTCTGCCTGTGCCTTTCGTACCGCTTTTTTAGACGCTTTGCGGGTATGGGCGGCTTCGATATGCTCCATGACGCGCTCTGTTTTGCCTGTGTCTGCTTTGGGGGCAGCTCCCGGCACATGGGGCAAGGGAGAAGTCGGGGAAGCTGCACCTTGTAGCTGCGCTGCGTCTTGTGCTGCCTGTTGCTCCGGGGATTTCTGAAAATCCGCGTCCTGCGTCCGCTTGCTGATACGTTCCGTGTCTCCCGTGGTCTGATTTTCTGCAATAGCCCCGTCGCGGGTCATTTTCTGCGTGATTTTATCACGGGGCTTTAATGGGTCTTTCAAGTGTTACCACCTCCAATCCGCGCCCCTGCAAGGGCGCAATACTCGGCGTTCAGTTCAATCCCGATATAGCGACGGTCAAGGCTTTTCGCTGCAAGCCCGGTTGTACCGCTGCCGAAAAACGGGTCAAGGACAACGCCGCCCGCCGGACAGCCCGCCAGTATGCACGTTTCCGCAAGTTTCGGGGGATAAGCGGCAAAATGCCCGCCCTTATACGGTACGGTATTGATAATCCAAACGTCCCGCTTGTTCCTTGTGGTCGGCATAAGGGCGTCGTCATAATAGCCGCCGCTGCGGGCTTTATTGATACCCTGTACCTTGCCCTGTCCCGGTACTTCCTCGGCGTATTTGTGTCCTGCGCCGCGCCCTTGCCTGTACCGCGCTGCCGTTCCCGGCGCGATTGGCTCCGCAATGGCGGCAGCGTCATAGTAGTATTTCTTTGATTTCGTCAGTAAAAAGATATGCTCATAGCAGCGGCTCGGTCGGTCGCGGCAGCTCTCCGGCATGGGATTTTCTTTCAGCCAGATAATATCGCTCCGCAGATACCACCCGTCAGAGCGCAGGGCAAAGGCTAAAAGCCACGGAATACCGATTAAATCCTTTTGCTTGCAGCCCGCTTTCATACCGCTGCCGCAGTAGGTATCTGCGATATTCAGCCAAAATGTCCCGTCGTCTTTGAGTACCCGGCGCAGCTCCCGGAACACTTCCACAAGCCGCCCGATATACTGCTCCGGCGTGTCCTCCCGTCCAATCTGCATATCAAGCCCGTAGTCCCTTAGTCCATAGTAAGGCGGGCTTGTGACGCAGCAGTTCACGCTTTCACTCGGCAGCTCCCGCAGGGCATAGAGGGCGTCGCGGTTGATGATTACGTCCGTTTTCATGCTTTGCTCACTTCCTCCGGCTTTGTCGTAAGCAGACGGTAAAGCTCGGTATCCGTCGGGAAGCGGTCAATGAACGGCAGCACCACATTTCCGTAAAAGATAAGTCCCTCGCCCGCTTCGGTGTGGGTCACATACTTCATCTGCTGTGGGGAGATATTAAGCTGCTTTGCAAGGATAGCCCGGTCGCCCTGTGCCTGATTGAGCATGAGGACAAAATCGGAGTTTTCAAAGATATTCTCGACTTCGCGGCTTGATAAAAGGTCTTTGACGTTCTGTGTGATTGCCGTCGGTATGCCGCCCCATTTACGAAAACGCTTCCAAATCTCCACGGAATAGGCTGCGGTCTGTTCCTCTTTCAAAAGCAAGTGAAATTCGTCCATGTAGTAGCGGGTCGCTTTTTTCTCGGCGCGGTTTACGGTAACGCGGTTCCACACCTGGTCTTGCACAATGAGCATACCTAACTTTTTGAGCTGCTTTCCAAGCTGCTTAATATCAAAGCAGACAAGACGGTTTGAAAGCTCCACGTTGGTACGGTGGTTAAAGACGTTCAGAGAGCCGGAAACATAAAGCTCCAATGCCGCCGCAATGCGGGCAGCTTCCGGCTCCGGCTGCTTCAAAAGCTCGTTGTAAAGGTCGCCCAAAATCGGCATTTTTGCCGGGTCGGGGTCGGCTAAAAACGGTCTGTAAACATTACGGACAGACCTATCAATGACGGTTTTTTCCACGGGCTGCAAACCCTCTTTTCCACCGATAACAAGCTCGCAGAGGGAAAGGATAAAGTCGGATTTCAAAGCAAGCGGGTTGTCGTCCTCGCTGTAATTGAGGTTTATATCCATAGGATTCACATACTGGGGCTTGCCGTCCATGCCTTTTCCTGTTGGCGACAGGCGTATCACTTGCCCGCCCAAACGCTGCACAAGGGAGAAATACTCGGCTTCGGGGTCGCAGATAATAATATCGTCGTCGGTAATGAGAAAGGCGTTTGTCATTTCCCGTTTTGCCGCAAAGGATTTACCGCTTCCCGGTGTTCCAAGAATAAGCCCGTTGGGATTTTTCAGTTGCTTGCGGTCGCAGAGTATCATGTTGTTACTAAGGGCATTTAAGCCGTAGTAAAGGGCTGCACCCCGCTGAAAAAGCTCCTGTGTGATGAACGGGATAAAAATAGCGGTGCTGCTGGTCGTTAATCCTCTTTGAATGGGGATAAGGTTCTCTCCAAGAGGGATAGAGGACATAAAGCCCGCTTCCTGCAAATAGTCAAGGCGGGTCAGAGCGCAGTTGTTTTTCTGTGCAAAGCCCGCCGTAGCAAATACGTCATTATCCAGCTTCCGTTTTGTGTCTGCCATGTTTACCACAAGGAACGTCAGCAGAAACATTCTTTCATTTCTGCTCTGTAAATCCTGCAACAGGTTCTTTGCTTCGCTGCCGAAAGTAGCAAGGTCGGACGGAATTATATCCATGTCATACCCGCTGCGTACCGCTTTTTTCTGTTCCTCAATCTTCATCTTGTCGAGGTCGGTTATCTTGCGCTTAATGGTCTTGATTGCTTCGCTCTGGTCGATACTACGGATATGCAGATTGACGATTATCCCGTTTTCAAGGTCGAGAATGTCCGAAAGCATACGGTCATTCAGCTCCGGCGCAAGGATTTCAAGGAAACTAACCGCACCGAGCTTACGCCCCATGCGGAATGTGCGCCCGTCGCCAAAACGGAACGAGGACGGGGCGATAAAGTCCTTTGTAGAAAGCCCCGACGGTACAAGCCAGTCCCAAGAGAAGCGGAACGGCTCGCCCTCCGGGTGGAAAATCCCATGCAGTACATTCAAGCGTTCCTGTCCGTTCATGGGGCGGGCTGTTACGCCAAGCACCTTAAAATTATTGAGTACGTCGGTTTCGATACGGGAAAGGCGGGCTTTTGCGGCTGCGAGATTGTCCGCTTCAATGGAAAAGGTAATGTACTTGCACTTTTCCAGTCCGTTGTTGCCTTTTTCAAGCTGATTTTTCAGCATATCCGCGTACTCCCTGCGGATAGAGTTAAAAGCGTCGTCCTGCGCCGGAATTTCGATAGCCGCCTGTGCCTTTTCCTTTCTTGCGCCCTGATTGATGAAAGAGAGCTGCACCGATACGGAAGCGTCAAAGTAGTTGAGAAAATCGCACCAGTTTTCAAAAATGGCGGTCTTATCGTCTGCCTGTGCAAGCTGATAGTTAATATCTTCAAAGACAAGGCTTTTACTATATTTCTTTTCCGTTACCCTGCAAATCCCGTCCGGGTACATCTGCAAGTAGGGAATGGTCTGCTGTGCGGTGTGGGGCTTCCCGTCGCCCTTTGCCGCCTGTATCACGGCGGCGATTTCTTTCTTTTCTGCGCGGGTCAGCTTACGCTTCACGGGATTTTTTACCGCGCGGGTCATGGTTTTTCGTTCTGCCATTGACAATAGCCGATACCTCCTTTTCCAGTTTTCGTTGTTTTTCTATGACGGCATAAAAATTTTCCGTCTGATAGGGGCGTTCCTTTGGTCGGATAAACTTTGTCTGAATGACGTTCTTTATCACGACTTCAAGGGGCTGCCCGTGTTTTTCATACATTGCCAAGAGGAAGCAGGGAAGCATAACGACAATCATTGCAAATGCCGCCATGCTTGTTCCCGCGCTGTCTTTGAGCAAAAAGAAAAGCGGTAGTCCCATAGCGAGGGCTACCGCAAAACAAATGATTTGCCGCTTTGTCAGATTAAAAGCGACTTTCGTTTTGATTTTTGATAAGTCTTTGGGTACGGGTACATACGCCAAGTGAAAACCTCCTTTCGGTCTTAATGGGCATTAAAGATTGACTTCGCAAGTGCGCCTGTTTTGAATAGGGAGAAGCACAAAATCACGGTGTAGGCTGCAAGGGAGAAAATCGCGCTGTGCAGGTTGTCCGCTACAATCATGCTGCCAACCAAAACCGCATAAATGCCGACGCATATCATAATGAGGAAGCCTTGAAAACCGAGGGCGAACAGGGCTTTTAAGTAGTTATTGCCTATCTGTCCCCACTCTCTGTTGGTCATAGTTGCAAACGGGATAGGCGATACCGAACAGTAAAGGTAAATTTCTATCATTCTGCCGTACAGGATAACCGTGATAAGCACCGACATGATTTTCATGCAAAGGCTCACAAGGCTTGTTTCCATAACAAGCAGTAACAGTTCGGGGATTTCCATAGCGTCAAGTCCGGCTTGCATGGACGAGAGGGCGGCGTCAACGTCGATATTCGTATTGCCGCCGATCACGCCCGCCGCGCCGGAAACAACGTGCTGCGCCATATCGAACACCGCCATAGTGATAGTAAAGGTGTGGGTAACGAGATACACTGCTACCCACGCCTTGAAAAACCACTTAAAGAACATGAACGTGTCAATATCGTGCATATTGTTCTTTTCCGTTACCATGCTGATAAGCTCCACGCATAGAACGTAGGTAATGACAAGCCCCGCAATGGGTACAATCACATTTTCCGACAAGCCCTGTATCATGGAAAATATGCCTGCGTTCCACCCCTGCGGGGTTTGTCCTACCTCTGCGGCGATAGTTCCGACTTTTTCGTTTACGTCCCCGAACATAGTTGACAGATTACCGTTAATGGCTCCAATGAGGATTTCCTTTATCCATTCGTTAATCGCGTCAAGTATGCTCTGCATAAGCTATACCCGCCGCTTAACCGAACAGGCCGGAAAGCAGAGGTACAAGGGTGCCACCGATAAGGGCAACGCCGCCGCCCGCCATAAGCTGTTTCATGCCCTGGCTTTTCGCGCCCGGATTGTCGTTTCCGTAGCCCTCCAAGAGGTTGATAACACCCCAAATGCCAAGTCCGGCTCCGAGAGCGATAACGAGTGTCTGCAATACGTTTACTGCGCTGTTGAAAAATGCCATATAAAACTCCTTTCTGCCGCTTTGCGGCTGCCCGAAAAAGGGCATAAAAAACGGCGGTCAGTTTTTGATAACTGCCGCGGTCATAAGTCCCCGCGCTGCGTAATTTCTGCGGCGCGGCGGTATTCAGTTGTAAGGGTGCGGCTTCCTGCCGCGATACGCGCAAGGAGTAGGGGCGCGTACCATGTAGCCCGTGTTTATTGTTTTTACTTTAAGCTCCCTCCTTTTCAAAAAGTGGTGTGTAGACAGGCATAATGCCGTACTGCCGTTCCCGGACAGCTTCGATATACTTGATATAGGAAATACCTGCCTGTCTTGTCCTGCATTCCTGTTCCCGCTGCATTTCCTCGGCGGCTTCCATAAGCCCGCTGATAGCTCGGATTAGCTGCTGTTTTGCCTTTTTCTTTCTGATACGCTTATTCATTCTGCGTCCTCCTGCAAATCTGCTTCGTCAACTTCGTAATAGTCAAATACCTCGTCCGGCTTTACGATTGCAGGACGGCGGCGCAAGTGCTTTTCCATGTCAAAGGCATTTTTCTTGTCAAAGTCGGAAAGGTACTTGTACTTCGGGTGTTTGGTAATATCGTATTTTTCGGAGAAGAACGGGCGCACCCCGCGTAACTGCAAGATACATTTCCCGCCGTCCATGACCGCAATTTCATCTTCGCTCATAAGCTGCTTGCCTAACTTCTGATAGTTCAGCCCGTGGGAAAGCTCCCGTCCTCTTGTTTCGGAAGTATTGAAGCTGTCAATCGTTTCTTTCCCCAAGATTTCCGACATTTCTTTAAGGGTCGTTTTCTCCTTGCCGCCCAAAAACAGGGTCGTATCGCAGTTGCCGACAATGGTATCGGCGTTGTCCTTGTAGATAGCCTTTAGCTGCGACTGGCTCTGCAAGATGATGGACGCGGAGATTTCACGGCTTCGGATAGTGGCAATGAGCTTTTCAAACTTCGGTATCTGCCCGATATTTGCAAACTCGTCAAGCAGACAGCGCACATGAACAGGCAGCCGCCCGCCGTACACATCATCTGCCTTGTCACAAAGCAGATTGAAAAGCTGTGTGTAAAGGATTGATACAACAAAGTTAAAGGTGTCGTCGGTGTCAGAGATAATAACAAAAAGTGCGGTCTTTCGGTCACCCAAGGTGTCAAGCTCCATTTCGTCGGTTTCCATCAGCTCGCGCAGCTCCCGAATGTCAAATGGTGCAAGCCGCGCACCGCAGGAAATGAGGATAGAGCTTCTTGTTTTTCCGGCAGACAGCAAAAACTTCTTGTACTGGCGCACCGCAAAATGTTCCGGGTCTTTTTCCTCCAAGCGTTCAAACATGAGGTCAACGGGGGATTGAAATTCCGGGTCGTCCTCGCGGGCTTCCGACGCATTTATCATTTCAAGCAGCGTCGTAAAGTTTTTCTCATTCTCCGGGGCTTCGTACCAGATGTAGCCGATAAGGGCGCAGTAAAAAAGCCGTTCCGATTTCACCCAAAAATCCTCGCCGGATTTTTCCCCGTCGCCTTTGGTGTTGGCGATAATGGTATTTACCAGTTTCAAAATATCCTTTTCGCTGCGCAGATAGGCAAAGGGATTGTACCGCATGGATTTCTTGAAATTGATGGTGTTCAGCACCTTGATTTTGTACCCGCCCCGCTGCAAGAGCTTCCCGCACTCGATTAAAACCGTTCCTTTCGGGTCAGTGACTACATAGCTGCTGTGCATTTGCATTAAGTTGGGCTTTACAAAAAACCTCGTCTTGCCGCTGCCGGAGCCGCCGATGACAAGCACATTTTTGTTTCGTGCATATTTCGGGTGCTTCGGGCGGCTTGACATCATCAGCCTTTCGGTCTGCGTCAGCAGCACGTTATTTTCAAATATGGGGTCGATATATGGCTTTATATCCTCGGCATTGCCCCAACGTGCAGAGCCGTACTCCATGCCCTTACGGTATTTCTTTGCGTTCTTGCCTTTCACATAGACCGCAAGCCGGATAACGACAGCCCCGACAATGCTGATAAGCAAATCCATAGGGGCAAAACTCGGCAGGGCATTTGAAAAGGCGGCAGAAAAGCCGCTGCCAATGGAAAGCAGCTTGCCGGAGAGGTCAGCCCCCGGAGAGAGCCGCACCGCCTGTCCGACTTTATCAAAGAGATACACAAAGAGCAGATAGGGGGCGTTTAGGATAAGCAGTTTCTTGATATTCGGCTTCATAGCGATACCTCCCTGTCCTTGTGCTTTGTCTTTTGACGGTTCGCGTTAAGCTGCTTTGCTGCTTCTCGGAATGTGGCGAGTGCCTTTCGGATAGAGGGCTTTTGCTCCTGTGTCAGCTTCTTTGCGGAAAACTCCTTAAAGGCTGCGGTCAGAGCGTCCGCGTCCCGCCCCTTGAAAAATACAAGATAGCGGGGCGGCGTTTCGGTGCTGTCTTTCTTTAAGGCAAAGTCGATACCGTATTTTTTCGCTGTCTGCTCAAAGGCTTTGATATTGCCCTCGGTTATCTCAATGTTGGAAAGCCCCGCGTTCTGCTTTGCAAGCTGCTTTAGCGTCTGCTTCCCGTGGGGCTGTTTTTCCTGCCGCTTTTTTGCCTGTGCAAGCATGGTTTTGATTGCCTTTTGCAGCGTTTCAGCGGTCAGCTTCGCTCCCTTGACAGAGAGCGCAACCACTTTTTCGTTGATTTCATCTTGCAATGTTTACCGTCCTCCTTTCCCGGTAGTAGTGATAGTGTTAAGGTGGTACGCCGCTTTTGGGCGTGAAAAAAGGGCGTCCGTTCTTCACGTCGCCCCGTTAAATCCGTACCCGCAGCCCGTTCAAGTCCTCGGCGCGAATACCTACAAGATACCAGTTGTCCCCGTACTCAATCCGGGTCGGCTTCCATTTGCCGCCTGTGAATACGTCCATGCACTCGCCGCAATGCAAGCCGCCGTAATAATCGGCAATGTCAAAGCGAATGTCGTAGCGGTCAGCGGTTTCGTCAAAAATCAAAGCTCCTGTTTTCTGTGCCATGTGGTAAATCCTCCTTTTTTCGTTTATAGGCTTTCGCCCTCGTTGTAGGTGTAATAGTCCGGGTCGCCGTACTTCGGCTTTCTCGGTGCAAGTGCGCCGCTTGCCATATCGTGAGCGACAAGGGAAGTATAATAGCTGTCAATGGTAGACGGGGCATTGAAAAGAACCGCCTTTAGGTACTGCTTGATATTGCGGATTTTCGTGGTGTTCTCCTGCATACAGTCAAGCACAAAGCGGATATGTTCGCTGTTCAGCTTCATAAACTTTGACTTCACAAGCTCGGCGGGGTAATCGTCCCCTGCAATACGGATTTTCTTTCTTGACGTACAGACCGTTTCAAGGATAATGTCAACAATCTCATTCAGACGGTCATGGTCAAACTTCATATCCTGCAAGAGAATGTCATACTCGATATTGTCCTTGATGATTTCCTCATACACTCGGTAAGCGTCGTTCCTTTCCGTTCCTTTCCGTTCCGGCGGCTGTGCCGCTTCGTCCTCGCCATAAGGCAAGGGATTTAGGGAATGGATAGGAATGGAATGGGTAATTGATAAATCCGTATTTGATTTTTCTTTTTTTGGTAAGTTAGTTCTTGATATATCTTTATTTAATTGCGTTGGATTTTCCGACGTCGGATTATCCGTTGTCGGATT
>OMNT01001806.1_pt1 | contig 18656 bp, 14 predicted proteins | sample 1672551 | NCBI WGS metagenome assembly OMNT01 (sample SAMEA3136698, study PRJEB25190) | human gut metagenome
GGCAATCTGCCGAAAAATCTGACAACGCACCTTACGCACAAGCTTTGTGCGGTGTTGCCCAAGTTTAAATGAATACGGAATCGTCCTGTAAGGACTGGTTCTCCAGCAGGTAGCATTTTTCTCCTGCAATGACAAACAGCCGGTAGAGGAACACATCTACGGTTTCTCCTACCGTAATGGGTTCTTCCTCCAAGTCCCGCTTGGCGATCAGCAGATCTCCGTGGACACGCACCGCCAACTCGATCCAGTCGCCGCGGAACGAAGTCCGTTCTACCACGCCCTTGGAAGCGGAACTGCCGTACTTCTGCACCTCGTTCTTGCGGGTGATCTTCAGGAATTCCGGACGGACAATCGCCTTTTCCACGCCGTCCATACGCTGGAATGTGTGGTACTTCTGATAGTCTGCCAGCACGGAGGTCTGCCCGAAGAACGATGCTGTAAACGCAGTCTGCGGGTGACGGTAGATCTCAATGGGCGTTCCCATCTGTTCAATGTGTCCGCGGTTGGTGATGATGATCTCGTCCGCCACCTCAATGGCTTCGTCTTGGTCATGGGTTACAAAAATGCTGGTCACGCCCAGCTTGCTGATCATTTCCTTCAGCCAGCTGCGGAGTTCCTGCCGCACCTTGGCATCGATCGCCGCAAAGGGTTCGTCCAGCAGCAGCAGCTGGGGATTCGGTGCCAGAGCACGGGCGAATGCCACACGCTGCCGCTGGCCGCCGGAAAGCTGGCTAGGATACCGCCGTTCCAGTCCCCGAAGTCCGATCAGGTCTACCAGTTCCATCACACGGCTGGCAATGGTCTTCCGGTCTACTTTCTGAATCTTCAAGCCAAAGGCGATGTTGTCATACACGGTCATGTACCGAAACAACGCGTAGTTCTGAAACACAAATCCAATGCCACGCTTGCTCGCCGGAATGTCATTGACCACTTTTCCGTCAATGCGGATCTCACCGCTGTCGGGGTGTTCCAGACCGGCGATCATGCGGAGAATGGTGGTTTTGCCGCTGCCGCTGGGCCCCAGCAGACCGATCAGCTTTCCCTTTTCAATACCGAAGCTGACATCATCAGAAGCCTGATAATTGCCATATCGTTTCTGAATATGATTTAACTCTACGTACATCAGCTATCCCTCTTTCCTCCGCGGTGTTCGATCAGACTGCGAATCACCAGAATCACAATTGCCATAAGCACCAGAATCGACGAAGCCGCAAATGCCGGTACATACTGGAATTCATTGAACAAAATTTCCACGTGCAGCGGCAGGGTGTTGGTTCTGCCACGCAGGTGTCCGGACAGTACCGAAACCGCACCGAATTCGCCCATGGCTCTGGCTGCACACAGCACCACGCCGTACAGCAACGCCCACTTGATATGGGGAAACGTCACCTTGCGGAAGATCGTCCACGCGTTGGCACCCATCAGGGCAGCCGCCTCTTCTTCATCTGTCCCCTGCGATTCCAGCACCGGAATCAGTTCGCGGGAAACAAAGGGGAATGTTACAAAAATCGTTGCCAGCACAATGCCCGGCACCGCAAACACCACATGGATCCCCAGATCATGCAGCAGCGGATAAATCACGCTCTGTCTGCCGAATGTCAGCAGGAAGATCAAACCGGCAATGATCGGAGAAATGGTCACCGGCACATCGATCAGCGTAGTCAGCACTTTCTTGCCGCGGAACTGATACTTGGTGACTGCCAGTGCTGCAAACACGCCGAATACCGTGTTCACACCTACGGCAATGGCAGTGGCTTCCAGCGTCAGCAGTACAGCTTTTACCGTGTATTTATCGGTGACAGCTGCCTGATAGGTTTTCCACCCGTCCCGCAGTGCCTCGGAAATGACAGTCGCCAGCGGCAGGAGCAGCATGACGACCAGAAACAGCACGCTGACACCGATCAGAACCCACTTGACGATTTTCGAACCAACGGTTTCTTCATGCATACTCACTGCCCTCCTTTCAGAATCTTCGAACTTCTGGACTGCACCAGATTGGTCAGGAACAGGATCAGGAACGCTGCGACCAGCATTACCAATGCAATGGAAGTGGCACTGGTGTAGTCATATTCCTGCAACTTCGACATAATGATCAACGGCGTGATCTCGGTTTCATAGGGCTGGTTGCCGGCAATGAATACCACGCTGCCGTACTCTCCAAGACATCTGCCGAATGCCAGACCGAATCCGGTCAGGGCTGCCGGCAGGATTTCCGGAAATATCACCTGCCAGAAAATCCGGATCCGGCTGGCTCCCAGAACCCCTGCCGCTTCTTCATAAGTGGAATCCAGCTTTTCCAGAATCGGCTGCACCGTGCGGACTACAAAGGGAATCCCCACAAATACCAGTGCCACGGTAATGCCTACCCTAGTGTAGGCGATCTGAATGCCGAACCGTGCAAAGAACTTTCCCACCAGACCGGTGTCTGCTGTCAGGGAAGTCAGTGCAATGCCTGCAACCGCTGTCGGCAGGGCGAACGGCAATTCGATCATGCCGTTCAGCAGCCGCTTCATGGGGAACCGGTACCGCACCAGCACCCACGCCAGAATCACGCCCATTACCGCATTGATCGCAGAAGCGGCAAACGCCGTCAGCAGGCTCACCCGAAAGCTTGACAGCACACGGGGCCTGGTAATGGTTTCCCAGAACTCCGCGGGGCTAAGTTTTGCGGTATAGACCACCAGCGATGCCAGCGGGATCAACACGACGATACTAAGAACGGAAAGCGTCACTCCCAAGGATAATCCAAATCCGGGAATCACCCGTTTACTGCCTTTTTTCATAGTTGCTCCTTATTTTTCATAGATCTGATCGAAAATGCCGCCATCGGAGAAGTGCACCTTCTGTGCCTCGTCCCAGCCGCCGAAATCCTGAATGCTGACCAGATCGATGTTCAAGTCAAATACATCTGCATATTCTTTCAAAATTTCCGAATTAGTCGGTCGGTAATAATGCTTTGCCGCGATTCGCTGTGCCGCATCGGAATACAGATACTGCAAATACTCGGTCGCCACATCGCGTGTACCGCGGTCGTCCACCACGTCATCTACCACTGCCACAGAGGGCTGTGCCAGAATGCTGATGCTGGGATTTACGATCTCATAGTCCTCCGGATTGTCCCGCATGGAGAGATACGCTTCATTTTCCCATGCCACCAGCACATCGCCCTGTCCGTTTTCCACAAAGGTGGTCGTGGCTCCTCTCGCACCAGAGTCCAACACCAGCACATTCTGATACATCTTCTTGACGAAGTCCTCCGTCTGCTGGGTGTCGCCGTTATATTTCCGGTCGGCATATGCCCATGCGGCAAGGTAATTCCACCTTGCACCGCCGGAGGTTTTCGGGTTCGGGGTAATGACATCTACGTCGTCCCGCACCAGATCGTCCCAGTCCTGAATGTGCTTCGGGTTGTCCTTTCGCACCAAGAACACAATGGTCGAAGTATACGGAGCACTGTCGTCCGGAAACTCGTCCACCCAGCCGTCCTCGATCAGTCCCGCCTTTTCCATGGAATCAATGTCGTATTCCAACGCCAGCGTGACAACATCAGCTTCCAGCCCGTTTGCCACCTCCAGAGCCTGCTTTCCGGAACCGCCGTGGGACTGAATGACTTCCACGTCCTGTCCCGTCTGCTCTTTCCAGTGCTCCGCGAATATCGTATTATAATCTGTATAAAGTTCTCTGGTGGGGTCATAGGAAACATTGACGATGCTCACCCTGTTATGATCTCCGCAGCCGGTAAATGTCCCGCCTGCCAGAACCGCCGCCAGCAGCAGTCCGATGCACTTCTGAATCTTCATACAGCTTCCTTCTTTCCTGCGGAGAATCGAGCTTTTCCCGCTTCTCCGATAATACATACTGTTTTGATATGTTTAGTATGTTACATATCATACTGCAAAACTAGTAATTTGTCAATAGGATTTCTCCGGTTTTGTAGAATTGCACAAGCAAAGTACTGAAATTATAGTGATTTTATAGGCATTATATATAAAAGGAAATACCGAACAAAGATTGTGCGACAGATGCGTCGTCAAATTTTTGTGAAATATGACGGAAAATTTGCAAGCAGATGGCGTGCAAAGTCGCCAGACGCTCTTTATGCGGTATTGCCAAAAAGCTGTCCGATACCGTTCTATCCCCTCGCTTGTCTGCATAGGATAAAGCAAAGGCAGCACCGCAGCAGAATCTGTACGGTACTGCCCAAGCCAACGCCGCCGGACGGCAAAAAAGGAGGAGTTCCATATGGACCTGAAAATCAATCGGGAAATGCTCCCTGTGACTGAAATTCTTCTGGACGAAGTACAGGAGCAAAGTGTTGAACTGGACTACGTACTGCCGGACTATGATCCGGACATCTTTCGCATCATCGGCTGTGAGATCCAGCCGACCATTGTCAATTCCACTACCGGAACCGACCGCATCACCTACGAACTGCGTGCAGACATTCGCGTGCTGTACTGTGGTTCGGAGAGCACGCTGCTGCAATGCGTGGCACAGCAGATGACATTCACCAGAAATGTAGAACTGCCCCGCCCTGCTGAGGACCTGCAAGTGCAGATCCGTCCCCGCACCACCTATGCCAACTGCCGTGCCGTCAGTCCCCGCCGGCTGGAAGTCCGCGGAGCCGTTTCGGTTTCGATTCGGGCTGCCGGCGACCGGAAGCAGGAGGTCATCGAGGACGTTTTCGGCATGCACGTACAGCTGCGAAAAGTTCCCGTGGAATACGCCGCACAGAAACGCCGTGCCACCAAGCATATCCTGCTCAACGAAGATGTGGAACTGGGGCAGTCCAAACCGCCGATCCACAGCATTGTCCGGAGCAGCGTCCGGCTGAACCACGAGGAGCAGTCGATCCTCGCCGGCAAGCTGGTGGCAAAGGGCGAAGCAACGGTGCAGTTCCTCTACACATGGCAGCAGGAGGACGGTTCCAACGGACTGGAACAGATGCAGTTCACTGTCCCCTACAGCCAGATCGTGGACATGGAGCAGATCGACGACACCTACCGCGGCAGTGTGGACACACAGGTGGTACGGTGCGACCTGAAGCCCTGTACCGGCAAAAACGGCAGCATGGACAGCTTGCAGTGCGAACTGGAACTGTGCCTGCGGTGCACAGCGATCAAAACCGCTTCCATTCAGCTGGTGACTGATGCCTTTTCCACGCTGTACCCCTGTGAGCAGGAAACGGTTTCTCTCCAGATCGACATGGCACCGGTGCCGGTGCATGCGGTGATGCCGTGCAGTGCCTCGCTCCAGCCCACCGACACCGTGCCGGAATGCATCTATGATCTGCACTGCCACGTTCGCAACATCAACATGCAGCTGCTCTCCGACACCAACCGCATTCGCATCAGCGGCATGCTCTGCTGTAATCTCCTCGCCGGTGATGCAGACGGCATGCCCATGATGCTGGAAAAGGAGGAAGCGTTCGAGGTGTACACCGACTCGGAAACGCCGGTAGACAATGCTGTATTGCAGGCGGAGGTGCTCCCCACAGACTGCACCTATCATCTGGCTTCTGACGGCAAGATCACCATTCAGGCATCACTGCTGCTGCGGGGATACCTCCGTCCCTCTGCCCGCCACACCTGTCTGTCTGGTCTGACGGTGGACGGCGAAAACAAACTGGTGCGGGACGGCGACTATGCCCTGAAGCTGTACTATGGAGTAGAGCACGAAAACGTCTGGGACATTGCCAAGCGGTGCCGCACCAGCGTCGGGGCGATCATGGAGGAAAACGACCTGACAGACGAACAGCTTACCGCTGCGGGCATGCTCTTTATTCCCATTGTACAGTAACGGCAGGAGGTACAGAATATGGCAAACACGATTTATCAGGACATTGCCTGCCGCACAGGCGGTGACATTTACATTGGCGTAGTGGGTCCCGTGCGTTCCGGAAAGTCCACGTTCATCAAACGGTTCATGGAACAGCTGGTCATTCCCCACATTCCCAACGAAGCATGGCGGGAACGTGCCACCGACGAACTCCCCCAGTCCGCCGCCGGCAGAACGATCATGACCACCGAACCGAAGTTCATTCCGGAAGATGCGGTGGAACTGACGCTGGAGGACAATGCCCGCATGCGGGTACGCATGATCGACTGCGTGGGATATATCATTCCCAGTGCACTGGGCTACATCGAAAATGAACAGCCGCGTATGGTACATACCCCGTGGTTTGAACAGGAAGTCCCTTTCAACATGGCGGCAGAAGTCGGCACGCGGAAAGTCATTGCAGAGCACTCCACCATCGGGCTGGTAGTCACCACTGACGGCAGCATCACCGACCTGCCCCGTGCGGAATATGCCGAGTGCGAACAGCGTGTCATTGCAGAATTGCAGGAACTGGGAAAGCCCTTTGCCGTCCTGCTGAACTGTCTGGATCCGCACACTGCCGCCGCCAAGGCAATGGCAGAACAACTCTCCCAGCAGTATCAGGCACCGGTGCTGCCTGTCAGCTGTCCCGATCTGGATGAAAACGACATCTGTCAGATCCTGACAGAACTGCTGCGGGTGTTTCCGGTGCGGGAGATCAACGTCTGCATGCCACGCTGGATCTCCTCGCTGGAAAAAAGCCACTGGCTGCGGGAATCGGTCTTTTCCTGTATCCGGCAGGCTGCCGCAGAGATCCACACCATTCGGGATACGGCTCTTTTCGCCGAGGCAGTGAGCACCTGCCCCTATGTCACGCGGGCAGCCATTCGGGAGATCGACATGGGCACCGGCAGCGTCTGTGCCGAAGTGGAACTGGACGCATCGCTGTTCTACCGCATTCTGGGAGAAACCACCGGTCTGGACATTCACGGTGAAAGCGACCTGCTGCCCATTCTGCTGGAGCTGAGCCGAATCCAAAAAGAATACGCCAAAATCGAACCGGCTCTGCGGGAGGTAGAAGCCACCGGCTATGGCATCGTGATGCCGGAGCAGGAGGAAATGACACTGGAAGAACCGGAGATCATCAAGCAGGGCGGACGATACGGCGTGCGGCTCCGTGCTTCGGCACCGTCCATTCACATGATGCGTGCCGACATTCGCACAACTGTCAGCCCCATTGTGGGCACGGAACGCCAGAGCGAAGAACTGGTCATGTACCTGCTGGAGGGCTTTGAGGAGGACCCTACAAAGATCTGGTCGTCCAACATCTTTGGCAAGTCCCTCCACGAGCTGGTGGGCGAAGGACTGCACAACAAGCTGTCCAAAATGCCCATGGACGCACGGCTCAAGCTACAGGAAACACTACAGCGAATCATCAACGAGGGCTGCAGCGGTCTGATCTGCTTCATCTTGTAATCGTAAAACAGCAAAACGCCGGAACGGTTCTGACACACGTTCCGGCGTTTTGCGTTTTGTGGAATGGGTTATCGAAAAGTCCTCTCGGACTGAAAATAGCTATGGCAATACCGCACAAAGAGCGTCTGGCGACTTTGCACGCCATCTGCTTGCAAATTTTCCGTCATATTTCACAAAAATGCTCGTGAATACATCAAGTATTCACTCCGCTTTTTGTTTCATCTGACGAAAAATTTGACGACGCATCTGCCGCACAATCTTTGTGCGGTATTGCCCTATTTCTCGTAAGTCAGTGCCGCAGTCTTTCCGGCTTCGGCAGCTGTATAATTCGGACGGATCACATGCACCGCATCCATGTTGGTGATCAGGACAACTGTAAACTTTGGCAGCTGGTTCTGTTCCAACAGATTCAGGTTCACCTCTGCCAGCAATTCGCCGGCGTGAACGGTATCGCCTACCTTATGCTTCGTCCGGAAGCCGGCACCATTCAGGGAAACCGTATTGATGCCGATATGCACCAGCACTTCCAGCCCGTCAGGTGTTTCAATGCCGTAAGCGTGCAGGGAATCCTGTATGTCTACGATCTTTCCGGAAACCGGTGACAGCACCTTGCCGTCGGTCGGGTCAATGGCATAGCCGTCGCCCAGTACCTTTTCTGCGAAAACCGGATCCGGCAGCGTGTCTACCGGAACGATCTTGCCGTTCTGCACTGCCAGCAAAGTATTCGCCGGAGCCTCTGGCAGGTCTGCTGCTGCTTTATTCTTTTTCAAAAAATCAAACATTCCCATAACTGCTCAATCCTTTCTGTTCTGTTTCCACGCGAGAAATGTTTCTCGGTCGGAGTATGATGCAATGGCACCGCCTTTTCCCATGGAGTAAAACCGTATACGGCAGGAGCCGGCAACCAGCCGCTGGCGGAGTGCTTCTCCAATTGCCAATACCTGTTTCATACGCATTCCCGCCTGTCACGCCTGCTTGCCGCCGGAAAACAAATTTTCCACGCAAAACGGCTGCATTTCCCAAAGGTGTACTTCTGCCTGCTCCGCTTGTACCGTCAGCTTCGACTGCTCTGCATCGGCATAGAAGCGGGACGTGAACACGGCTTCGCCCTCGTTGGCAAAAATCTCTACAGAAGAAGTGTCACAAAACAGCCGCAGCTGTTCCAGCCGTTCCAGCGGTACCTGCCGCATGGGGCGATTACAGCCGCTTGCTCCGAATTCCAGTGTGAGGAAGCTGCCGTCCCATGTGAGCACGCCGTCTGTGCCGAACTGCACCCGCAGGGACTTTCCCGCGGTCAGGCGAATCTCTGCCTCATAAGCGGCTGCGGTCCTGCACGAGAATTCCTGCTGTACAACGACAGTCTGTTCCGCACTGCGAAGCTGCTGCAATTCCGGCAGCGGCTTCTGTTGGATCCTGCCGTTTTTCTCATGGAGCACCCGCGGAATAGTCAGCAGATTGGCCCAGCCGAATTCCCGTTCCGGATAGCCGTAGTCGCTGTCCGGCATACCCAGCCAGCCGATCAGGATCCGCCGTCCCTGCCGGTCTGTGTAGGTCTGCGGAGCGTAGAAGTCGAACCCGTGATCGTACTCCTCAAATGCAGACAGGGTGTATTCCCCGTACAGGTCACCCTCCAGCCGGCAGTAGCCGCTTTGGTAGATGTTCTGATACTTCCAGTCCTCTGCCGCCACGCCCTGCGGAGAAAAGGACAGGAAGCGGGTCCCCTGCAATTCGAAGCAGTCCGGACATTCCCACATGTACCCGAAGGGCTTCTGAGAGGTGATGCGGTTTGCCAGCGTCCACACTTTCAGGTCGTCGGAACGATACACCAGCACTTCGCCTACGTCGTCTTTTCTTCTGGCACCCAGCACCATTGCGAAGCTGTCGCCGTCTTTCCAGACCTTCGGGTCACGGACGTGACAGGTCAGGTCTGCCGGATAGTCCTCGTTGTACAGCAGCACCGTCTTTTTGGTGAAGTGCAGCCCGTCCTCGCTCTCTGCCCGAATGGTGTTGTGTTCTCTGCCGGCAGTGGTATAGTCGTAGTCCTCTCTGTCCCGCCGGAGCACGTTTCCGGTATAGAACAGGTACATGGTGCCGTCCTGCCCCAGTGCAGAACCGGAGTATACGCCGTGACAGTCGAACTTTTCATCGCTGCACAGTGCCGGTTCGCAGTACTGGTAGTGGATAAAATCTTCTGTGGTATAGTGTCCCCAGTAGTTCAGCCCCGGCTTGACATCAAAGGGAGAATACTGGAAAAAGATGTGATGGGTTTCTCCGATCTGGCACAGCCCGTTGGGGTCGTTCAGCCAACCGGTCACGGGAGCCAGATGAAACACCGGTCGCCACGTCGAAGTCCGGTCGGTGCTCCGTTCCAATGCCCGACAAGCATTTTTCAGGTTCTGTGTTCTAACAGTACTCATAGGATTCTGCCTCCGTTCACGCATTCGATGCAGTCTTTGCCGCTGCCGGTTTTTCTGCCTTATAGCCAAAGATCCATGTGAGCAGGAATGCCACGCCCATTGCCACCAGCATGGAAACGATATACTGAACCGGCTGGTTCAGGTGCAGCAGAATGGCGAAGATACCGGTTACGCCGGTCGCCGTTGCTCCCAAATGGAAAATCGAGGTCATCAGTGCACCGCATGCTCCGCCGATGGAACCGCAGATAAACACTTTGATATGCCGCAGGTTGACACCGAAAATTGCCGGCTCGGTGATGCCCATCATGCAGGACAGAGCTGCCGGAAATGCCAGCGACCGCATCTTCTGATTGCCGCGGCTTTTCAGTCCCACTGCCAGACAAGCTGCACCCTGTGCCATATTGGCAGCCGATGCCAGCGGCAGCCAGTGTGTCACGCCGTACTGGGAAAGCTGTCCCAAGTCAATAATCGTATACATGTGGTGTACGCCAGCCACAACTGTGGAGGAATACAGTCCGCCCATGAGGAATGCTCCGATGCCGTAGGGCACTGCGATCAGCCACTGCACGCCGTCCAGTACCCATGTTTCCAGCTGGGAGAATACCGGTCCGATAGCCGTCAGTGCCAGATAACCGGACACGCCCACGCTGACCAGCGGTGTGACAAACAAATCTATTGATGCCGGCACGATCTTATGCAGCCGCTTTTCCAAGAAGCACATGAGCCATACGGAAATGATTACCGGAATGACATGTCCCTGATAGCCCACCGCGTTGACATCATACAGTCCGAACCAGACGGAGAACTTCGGGATTGCCTCGCCGGCTTCCACCGCAGATGCCACGCTCCACGCATTCATCAGGTCGGGGTGGATCATAATCATGCCGATTACAGAACCCAGGAACATATTGCCGCCAAATGCCTTTGCCGCACTGGTGGCGATCAGGATCGGCAGGAATGTAAATGCAGTGTTGGAAAACATGTGGAAAATCTTATAGGTATCCGAATTTGCCATTGCCGGAAACAAGGTACTGAAGCCCTCCAGCAAGCCCATCAGCAAACCGGTTGCCACGATTGCAGGAATGATCGGTACGAAAATATCCCCCAGCACCTTGATCGCTTTCTTGAACGGATTCATCTTCTGTCCGGCTGCCGCCTTGACATCTTCCTTTGTGGCGGTTTCAATGCCGGAAACGGCTACGAATTCCTCATAGACCCGATTGACAACGCCGGTGCCGAAAATGATCTGCAACTGTCCCTGTGCGATAAATACGCCCTTGACGCCTTCAATTTCTTCGATCTCCTCTTTGCAAATGCTCTTTTCGTCTTTGACAACCAATCGCAGACGGGTGGCACAATGGGCACCGGAAATCAGGTTTTCCTTACCGCCGATTTTTTCCAGCACCTGTACCGCTGCTTCATGATAATTCATTAGATCATCTCCTGTCATTTTTTGAAACGGGGAATCGCTGTAAAAAAATCTTTCCCTTTTCTTTCAAGCTGCCGCAGGTTTCCGTTTTGCGGCAGTTCTATTTCTGCAAATGCTGTCGAGAAACATTTCCATGAATCAATGTGAAATCGATTTCTTAATGTGATTCTATTATAGCAGAAATAAAAGAAAAAGGAAAGATGTAAAATCACCAAATTTAAGGGATTCTTTTTGTATCAGAACATAGAATATATGAAATTGTTTTCATATATACAAGGCAATACCGCACAAAGATTGTGCGACAGATGCGTCGTCAAATTTTTCGTCAGATGAAACAAAAAGCGGAGTGAATACTGGATGTATTCACGAGCATTTTTGTGAAATATGACGGGAAATTTGCAAGCAGGTGGCGTGCAAAGTCGCCAGACGCTCTTTGTGCGGTATTGCCACAAAGCATTTTCAAGGCAGCATCACCGTGCCGCCGCAAAGAAAGGACGTTTCCACCATGCACAATCCCAGCCGTTCCCAGCTTCTCCGCCGTCCCCGCGTTCCCCGCATGCTCTATGAGAGCTGCGGCGGATTTCTCTCCGGTCTGCTCCTCGCCGGAACTTATGTGGGCAACATGACTTCTCCGCTGCCCATTGCCATTGCCGCCAACCTCGGCTCTGCGGGTGCCGTTTCCGTGCTTGCCGGCAGCCTGATCTCCTACCTCATCTCCAACACCATGCTGGACAATCTGCCCCTGCTATTTGCATTGGTGGTGGTCGTCTGCCTGCGGGTGATGAAACGCCCTGCCAAAACTTCCGCCGGCATCGCATGCAGCACCGGACTGTGTGTCTTTTTTTCCGGCATTGTCGTTTCCCTGCTGTTCCACGCCAGCGGTGCGGAGGTGATCGGCTACACCATGACTGCCGCCCTCACCGGCTGTGCCTCCTACTTTATGCACGCTGTCTTTGCCAGCGTCCGTTCTACCGGAAAGATCCCGCTGCGTTCCACAGACGGCTGTGCCGCGGCGGTGGTTCTGATTCTGACGGTGGCAGCATTCAGCTGCTATGGAATTCCCTCCATGAACGCCGGCGGCATCATCAGCGTCGCAGTTACGCTGATCGGGGCAAAGAAATTCCGCTGTGCCGGCGGTGTGATCTGCGGTGCACTCTCTGCCTGCGGTGCGATCCTCGGCTCGCCGGAAGCCGGCATGCCCCTGCTGATCCTGCCGGTGGGCGGTCTGCTGGTAGGGTATCTGGCAGAAAAAAACCGTTTCCTGATCGCCGGCGTATTCTTCCTGTTCTCGCTTATGGCACTGATTACATTCGGCACCAGCCTGCTCCAGATCTCCGCTGTCATCAACCTGTTTCTGGGCAGTGCTGCCTTTCTGTTTCTGGACAGCAGCTGGCTGGACAAGTGGCTGGTCACCGACCTGCCCGACCGTTCCGACAACACGCTGCCCCTGTCCTCCCGTCTGCAATACATGGCAGATGCCATTCGCAGTGTGCGGGAAGATACCGATGCCATTGCAGCCATTCTGCCGCAGGAAGAACCCACCGGAGATGCCACCCGTGAAGTCTGCGAAACCGTCTGCGGCAGCTGCCGCCACAAGCTGCGGTGCTGGGAATCGGCATACGAGGAAACCCTCACCGGCTTCCGGAAAATGGAATCCCACCTCGGAGCAGACCTGCCGCCGATTCCGGAGGAACTGGCACATTGCAGCCGGAAGGAACGACTGCGGGCACTGTTTTCCCGCCACGCCGCCAACCGCCGGAAGGCACGGTTTCTGGCGGCACGGACAGCAGAAAGCCGCACGGTACTTCTGGAACAGCTGGCAGCCGCAGAAGACCTGCTGCATGCGACCAGTGACCATCTGCATATCCGCTACAGCAGCGAACTGAGCGACACTGTCCGCCGGAAGCTGCTGCACTACGGCTACCCCTGTGACTCCGCCGCCGTATACCACACACAATCCGACCGGCTGATGATCGAAATGTGCTGTCAGGGACGGGAGCTGGACGGCTGCCTGCCTACGATCAAACACATTCTGTCGGAATCGCTGAATCTGACACTGGAAGAACTGGATCCGATCTTCTCCGGTGACACGGTTCGCTATCGGCTCTGCCAGCGACCGAAGTACCGGCTGGAACATTTCACTTCCGCCCTCCACGCCAGTCAGGAAACGATCTCCGGCGACACGGCACTGCTGTTCACCGACAACGCCGGCAATCCCTATCTGGTGTTGTCTGACGGCATGGGCACCGGCAAAAATGCTGCGATCGAATCCCGCATGACAACAGAACTGTTCCGCAAGTTTATCAGCGGCGGCATTTGCGGGACGGCGGCAATCCGCATGATGAACGGACTGCTTCTCACCAAATCCCCGCAGGAAACCTTTGCCACCCTCGATGTTGCCCGCTTTGATCTCGATGCCGGCGAAATGACCATGATGAAATCTGGTGCCGCCGCCACCTTGATCCGCCACGGCGGAAAGGTTTCCCGCATCAGTGCCACCACATTCCCGCTGGGACTGGAACCGGAGGGCGAAGCCTCTGTGCGGCACGTGATGCTCTACCCCGATGACATCATTCTGATGCTGTCCGACGGAGTCAGCGAGGAAACGTATCCCCTCATTCGGCAGCTTCTGGAGAGCAGCAGCGATCTGGAGCAAATCGTAATGGAAATTTGTGACAAGGCAGAAATTTTTGCCGGCGGAAATCGACGGGACGACGTGACAGTTTGTGCCGCAAGGCTGCTACAGTCGTAACAAATGTGATATATAGTGTCTATTCTCAGTCTATCTGTTTGTGCATTATGCCGAAAATACAAGTTTAATTCTGGTTGTTTCTATGAAATTTACTAGTTACCACAAAAATAACTTGCAATACATTCCTATATATGTTAAAATATGAATAGAAAACAAAAGGAGGGTATGCTATGCAATCCACACAGAAAACCACTGCAAATGATTTTCCACTGTATTTATTCCATCAGGGGAAAAATTTTGAAGCACATAAATTCTTTGGTGCACACCCGTTCCGACGAGGCAGAGGACAGTTCTATCGTTTCCGCGTCTGGGCACCTCACGCCAAGAGTGTATCTGTCATCGGTTCATTCAACCAATGGGATCGCACCTGTCACCCGATGTACAAGATCTCTGACACGGTATGGGAGGCAGAGCTGCCCCGACTGAAACAATTTGACAGTTATAAATACAGCATCGAAACTGAAGACGGTCAGATTCTGGACAAAGCTGACCCCTATGCCGCTCACTATGAGCGACGGCCGGGAACGGCTTCCAAGCTGTTCGAAAGCAGCTATGTCTGGGAGGACCGCGACTGGCAGCTGGAAAAGAAAAAACACGTCCCCTACAAAAGCCCCATGAACATCTACGAGGTGAACATTTCTTCGTGGAAGCACAAACCGGAGGAAAAGTTCCCCAGCTATATCGGCTTCGCAGAGGAGATCATTCCCTATCTGAAAAAGATGTCCTACACCCACATTGAATTTATGCCGCTGACGGAATACCCGTTCGACGGCTCGTGGGGGTATCAGGTCACCGGCTATTTCGCACCGACCTCCCGACACGGCACACCGGACGACTTCCGGAAAATGATAGACATGTTTCATCAGGCAGGCATCGGTGTCATTCTGGACTGGGTGCCGGCACACTTCCCGAAGGATCCTATGGGGCTCTGCGAGTTCGACGGTACATACTGCTATGAATATGCCGACCCCCTGAAAATGGAACACAAGGGCTGGGGCACCAGAGTATTTGACTATGGAAAAGGCGAAGTCTGCTCGTTCCTGATCTCCAGTGCCTGCTGCTGGCTGGAAGATTTTCATCTGGACGGTCTGCGGGTAGATGCGGTAGCATCGATGCTCTATCTGGACTACGACCGACCGGACGGCGAATGGCGGCCCAACGTCTACGGCGGACACGAAAATCTGGAAGCGGTAGACTTTTTGCGGCACCTGAACGAAGCCGCCTTTGCACGGAATCCGGACATTCTGATGATCGCAGAAGAATCCACGGCATGGCCGATGGTGACGAAGCCCACGGATATGGGCGGTCTGGGATTCAACTTCAAATGGAATATGGGCTGGATGAACGATATGCTCAGCTATATCTCATTAGACCCGATCTATCGGGCGTTCAACCACGACAAGCTGACATTCTCGTTCTTCTACTGTTTCTCGGAAAACTACATTCTCCCGATCTCCCATGACGAGATCGTCTATGGAAAATGCTCCATGCTCCAGAAAATGAGCGGGCAGAACGAGGAAGAAAAATTTGCCTCTTACCGTGCGTTTCTGGGCTATATGATGGCTCACCCCGGCAAGAAGCTGCTCTTTATGGGACAGGAATTCGCTCAGAAAAACGAGTGGAATTATGAAACTCAACTGGATTGGGAGCTGCTGGAACAGCCGGCTCACAAACAAATGGAACAGTTCTCACAGGATCTGAACAAGTTCTATCTGGAACACCCTGCACTGTGGCAGGACGATGACTCGTGGCAGGGATTCAGCTGGATCTCCCACGACGACTACCAGCAAAGCGTCATTGCATTCCGCCGCATCGACGACGACGGAAAAGAGATCATTGCGATCTGCAACTTCTGTCCGGTACAGCGGAACGATTACAAAATCGGCGTTCCCAAAGAGGGCAGGTATCAAACTGTATTCAACACGGATGCGGCAGTCTACGGCGGCAGCGGCATCACCGAAAAGAAATTCGAAACCCTGCCGATTTCCATGCACGGCTTTGAGCAGTGCATTTCTATGACACTGGCTCCCCTGTCTGTACTGTATCTGGAATATGCACCAGTGAAAAAACGGGCACCGCGAAAAACCACTGCGGCGAAAAGTACCACAACGAAAAAAGCAGCCGTAAAACCGAAAAAAGCCGTGATCCGCACAGAAAGTGCAGCAAAACCGACGGCATCGGTTTCCGCCCGTAAAAAGAAAGCCACAAAGTCAGAAAGTGTGTAATCCCTGAAATCGTATATAACCCCTTATTATTATCCTAAAGTATATTTGTGTATTCAAAAGTTTAGATTTGTGTATTCAAAAGTTTAGCTTGACCCATTCCATACGGAATTTTGAATTTATATTAGGAGGAATATCATGAAGATCAAGAAAAAGTGCGTCGCCATGCTGCTGGCTGGCGGACAGGGCAGCCGGCTGTATGCCCTGACTCAAAAAGTTGCAAAACCGGCAATCCCCTACGGCGGTAAGAATCGCTTCATCGACTTCCCGCTTTCCAACTGCATCAACTCCGGCATCGATACAGTTGGCGTTCTGACACAGTACCAGCCCATGGTGCTGAACGAGTACATCGGAAACGGTCAGCCGTGGGATTTAGACAAAATGCACGGCGGTGTTCATGTCCTGCCGCCGTATCAGACCGCCGCAGGGGCATCTTGGTATGAGGGCACTGCAAACGCCATTTATCAGAACATGGCATTTATCGAACGCTATGATCCGGAATATGTGATCGTTCTGGGCGGCGACCATATCTATAAAATGGATTACTCCAAAATGCTGGACTACCACATTGCCAATAATGCAGACAGCACCATTGCTGTTATCGACGTTCCCCGTTCGGAAGCTTCCCGCTTCGGCATCATGACCTGCGACGAGGAAGGCCGTATCGTAGACTTCACCGAAAAGCCAAAGGAACCGAAATCCACACTGGCTTCTATGGGTATCTATGTTTTCTCCTGGGAGAAGCTGCGGAAGTATCTGATCGAAAATGAAAACGCCAACACCGGTTCCAAGGACTTCGGTAAGGATATTATTCCGGCAATGCTGGCAAATGACGAACGCCTGTTCGCCTATGAATTCGAGGGCTACTGGAAAGATGTCGGCACACTGGACAGCTTGTGGGAAGCCAACATGGATCTGCTCAGCCCCAGCGTACCGCTGAACCTGTACGATCCGAACTGGAAAGTATATTCCCGCCACAACAACATGCCGCCGCAGTACATCGGTAAAAATGCACACGTGGAAAACTCCATGATCACAGAGGGCAGCGTGGTAGACGGCACCGTGGACTTCTCTATCATCTCCTCCGGTGTCACCATTGAAGAAGGTGCTTCTGTCAAGTATAGTATTGTTATGCCCGGCACTACCATCAAGAAAAACGCTGTTGTAGAATATGCGATCATCGGTGAAAACTGTGTGGTTGAATCTGACGCCATGATTGGTATGAATCCGGAATCCGTCCCGAACCGTGACGATTGGGGCATCGCCGTTCTCGGTCATAATATCACGATCTCTTCCGGCAAGCGTGTCCTTCCGAAAGAAATTATTTCCGAAAATCTGTAAAGGCGGTGGCGTAAAATGAGTATCAATCAGAATGTTTTAGGGTTAATTTTTGCAAGTATCAATGACTCCGCAGTGATCGATCTGACCAAGCTGCGGACAATGGGTTCGATCCCTTACGGCGGACGTTACCGCATGGTAGACTTTCCGCTTTCCAATATGGTAAACTCCGGCATCTCCGAAGTCGGCGTTATCACCAAGTCCAACTATGGCTCCCTGCTGGATCATCTGGGTTCCGGCCGTGAATGGGATCTGGCTCGGAAAAAGGGCGGTCTGCACCTGCTGCCGCCGTTCAGTCAGGTCGGCGGCGGTACCTATCAGGGCCGTCTGGAAGCACTGAGCAATATCTGGAGTTTCGTAGAACACACCAAGGCACAGTATGTCGTTCTGGCAAACAGCGATCTGGTAACCACGATCGACTTCACTGATGCACTGGCACAGCACCAGAGCAGCGGTGCAGATATTACCGTGATCTATGCCAAGGGTCTGTACAATCGCGACAAGAGCACAAACGGCTGCATTCTGCAAATCGACGAAGAAAACACCATTAAGGAAGTTCTGACCAATCCGATGCTGTCCGGCGAGTGCAACATCTCTCTGGATATGTTCATCATGACCACGGACTTCTTAAAGCAGGTGGTTCTGGAAGCGATCAGCAAGAACCAGAAAAGCCTGATCCGTGACCTGCTTCAGGCACGGAAGGACGATTTCGTTTTCAAGGCATACGAACACAAGGGACGCTTCTTCAAGATCGACAGTCTGGAAGCTTACTATAAGGCAAATCTGGCTCTGCTGGATACGGACACCCGCAACAACGTCTTTAACAGCGAAGCTCCGATCTACACCAAGGTCGGTGACAATGCACCGGTAAAATATGGTCTGGAATCCAACGTCAAAAATTCTCTGGTGGCAGACGGCTGCATGATCGAGGGCACAGTGGAAAACTGCGTTCTGTTCCGCGGTGTCAAGATTGCCAAGGGTGCTGTTGTACGCAACTGCGTTCTGATGCAGGGTACAGAGATCGGCGAGGGCTGCAATATTGATGCCATTGTTGCAGACAAAAACGTGACCATTTCTGAAAACCACGTACTGACCGGTTCTCCGGAATATCCGCTGTATCTGGGCAAAAAGGCAACGATCTAAAAGCTTTTCTTAGGCAATACCGCACAAAGAGCGTCTGGCGACTTTGCACGCCATCTGCTTGC
>OMNT01001808.1_pt1 | contig 18625 bp, 12 predicted proteins | sample 1672551 | NCBI WGS metagenome assembly OMNT01 (sample SAMEA3136698, study PRJEB25190) | human gut metagenome
CGCAGTTGCGGAGGTCGCGGAAGCGGCAACACTGCCGTTTGCGGGCTGAACAACGGTGATGCTGTACGCATTCGCGGTGAACACGGCGGAAACTTCAACATTTCGTGCGGGCATGATGAAAATATCGCCGTTAATCCTCTCGCCGTCAAGCGTAAAGTAATCGAGGGTATAGCCTTCCGCAGGGGTCGCGGTAAGTTTTACGGTCGTACCCGCAGTTGCGGAGGTCGCGGAAGCGGCAACACTGCCGTTTGCGGGCTGAACAACGTTAATGCTGTATTTTACCGCGCCGGGTTCTGCATCAAAGGCGGTGCTGAGCTTGATGCTCTCTTCCTGCTTGCCTTCCTGAACCGTGTAGAACACGCGTCCTGCATCGCTGCCGTAATCAAGGCCGGTGAAGCTGACTGTGCTGCTCTGAGCTTCTTTGGAAGCAATCTGCGTGTAGTTCCCGTTTGCGTCACGCAGATAGAGACGAACCGTGCTGCCCGTCGGAGCATGGGTGAGACTGAACGTGTCGCTTGCGCCCTTGTTGTTCTTTGCGGAAGCAAACTTCATGAGCACAATGTCCGTGCGGTTGCGTTCGGTCGTTTCAAACATCTGCCATTCGTAAATACGGATAGCGCCCCATGCGGAAGAGCCGCTGTTGGAGATATAGAGTCTCCATTCCTGTGCGGTGACGGGTGTGATCAGTTCATCGGTGACAGCCGAACTGTTGTTGTTTGTGCTGTATACCGTTACCCAATTGTTTCCGCTTTTGTACTGAACGGAAAAAGCAATTGTGTTCATGTTCTGAGCCTCGCCGCCGTATTGGGCGTGTTCAATTCGAATTCGTTTGATGGTTCGCGGTTGGTCGAGTTTTATCGTCATCCAGCCGCTCTGCTTATTCGTGGCGCACCATTTGGAACCGTTTTCGCTCGTTCCGTCAATAGCCTTCCATGCGGGTTCGCCGTCATTCTGAGCGGAATAGCCGGTGACTTCGGCCAAGGGGCAGATGTTTACGGGAACGGTAACATCGCTCAGCTTTTCGGTATCGCCGTTTTCATAGGGCCAATCGATTGTGAAGCGGGAGCTTTCGCCGCGAACACCGTTTGCGTTTACGGGAACGACTTCGATGGTAACATCGGCCTGATCATCGTTGCGGACAAGGTTCGGAATATAATACGCGGTGTTGGGCGTTTCCATTATAAGTGTTCTTGTGCCGTCCGCATTGAGCCTGTAAATCTCGTAGGAGGAGGCGTTATTGCCGTTCCACTTGATACGCGCTTCGGCGGTGTATGCATCGAGATAAATGATTTCTTCAAGCCTTGCATTGCTTGCGCTTGCAGCCGCCGCTTCGGAATCGGTGACGGCAAGCCTGCCGATGTTGACCTGATAGTCGGAAACATTGCTTGTGCCGCCGATTTCAAAGCCGATCGCATAGAGTTTTTTGCCGCTGAGGGAAGCGAGGGAAACATTGCTTGTTGTCCAGCCGCCGCTGCTTGCGTCAAGGGCAAAAGTTGCTTTTTGGCAATTCGCATAGCTTGAAGTGCTGCTGTCGCCGTAATAGGCAACAAGTTTCATCAGCCCCCTGTCATTCTTGGCGGTCACGGCAATATTTGTGCTGCCGTTGATGTCAAGATTCGTGCTGTAAAGCATGATATTATTGGGCTTGTTTGCCGTCAGCGAACCGTAGAATTTGATTGAAGAACCGCCGTTGTATGCGTCTTCAAAGTCGTATGCGCCGCTGAGCTTTTGTCCGTTGGAATCGATTATCCATGTCCATGTGGGCATAACATCCTGAACGGACTGATAGCTCCATTCCGCATCGCGGGATTTGACGCCGTCAATATAGAAAGCCTTTCCGTGGCCGGAGTTGAAGTTGGTTACAAACGGCGCGGAAATGATCGTCGTGTGGTCGGCAAAGAACCTTGACATGCCCGCCCAGCCGCTTGAGGAAGTGCTTCTGGGGTCGCCGCCGTTGACATAGAATTGACGTTCAACCTCGTGGAAATCCGCACCGTCACCGGAAAGCCCCATTGTGGAGTTCGGGCAGTAAAGAGCAAGAGAGAGCTTCAATTTGTTGCTGTTGTTGAGCAGATAATTTGAGCTGAAATTTGTGTTCATGCAGTTCTGCTGAACATCAAGCCCCGCAAAGGCCTCGTATTGGCTTTTGCCGAGACCCTGCATGGTGGAAACGGTCGTGTTGACATCTTGAGTCGTCCAATTGTAGTTCATAAAGAACTCGTTAACGCCTGCGGAAACCCAGCCGCTGTTGCTGCCGTTAACGGCATCCTGATAGCTGAGATTGCCGCTGTCGGTGATTGAATCGTACCAGCCGATAAGCATGTTCGGCCTTTGCTGACGCATATATGCTATCATGCTTCTGAGATTACCGGCGGTTGTGTAGTCAACACCGGTTTCTTCATTGAAGAAATAACCGTCGAAGCCGTAATATTCCATAACTTCAATCAGCTTGTCCGCAACGCTTCTGTAATTGCGAACAAAGTTCTCCACAACGGAGGAATTGCCGCCCCAGTCGAAGAAAATCGTGCCCATGACGGGAACGCCGTTTGTGTGCGCCGCATCGGTGAATTCACCTGTCGGCACAACGACTTGCCCCCGTTTTGAACCGGACCAGTACACAAAGGAGGTTGCGTACTGCCAGTAGTTAAAGGCATAGCTTGAAAAGCTTTCCTGTCCCTGTGCGTTTGTTGCATCGTGTTTGGAGTTTGCAAGGGAGCAAACCATGAGTTTAGCATCGGGGTTTGCATAGTCGTTGACCGTGAATCCCGTGTATCTGTCTGCAAGGGGAACAACGGATCTTGAGTAGTCGGAATCCGGATCGTTTGTCGGTTCCCAGCTGAGCAGCGTGTCAACCGTGAATGCCGGGCCGATAGGCATCAGCGAAGTGCCGTCCGCATATGCCTCGTTTAGCGAATCCGCGTTCGCAGCCTTAACAACGGCGGAAAGAGTGTTGAAAAAGCTCCGTGACGGCAGAACGCCGAAGCAGAACACTGCGGCGAGAAGCGCAGCGATGATTTTTTTTATCGTATTTACCCTCATATTATTTTCCTTTCAAATAATAGACTGATGGATTGCTTAAACAAATTTAAACCGTAATGATGCGGTAAAGCACGGTTTAAATCATTTAATTATGCCCAGTTTCGTGAACTCGGAGATAATTTCGCCCAAATCAGCCGCTGCCTGAGGGATCTCAACATCATATTCATCAAGAATGTGCGAAAGGATTTCATCCTCCGTTTGTCCTTTTTGAATTGACTCATAAACAAACAACGACATTTCATTAAGCAAAATCATTCCCTTTGTTTCCGTGCTGCTTCCCCCAAGCGGCACCAAAAGGTTGTCTCCGGCAATTGTTCTTAAAACGTAATTTTTGCTTATTTGCATAAGCTCCCTCCGTAATTATCTTCTTTTGTGATATTCTGCTGCAAGCCGTGTATATGCGTCCATTTTTTTGCACATAAAGGTCGGTTCTGCATCGAATCGCCCGTTTTCGGCAAAACAAACGGCGGGACAAGCTTCACAGATATTGCGAAAACGGCAAGCGGTGCATTTTGCCGGAACCATGATGTTTTCGCGCATTGCCCGAATGTCGTTCCATGCGGCGGAAAATCCGCGTTCTTTCAGCGAAGCGGACGGTTCGCACATCATTCCGCAGGGGCGAAGCTGCCCGTTGTATGTGATCCAAAACGCCGCAGCTCCCGCACGACAGCGTATACGCTCCGTCGGAATATCGCCGCACTCCGTTTCGGCAGGCGGAATATCCTTGTTGAGTGCAACAGCTTCCGCACGTTTTTCAATAATCGCCGGGTCAAGCGTTCGCAGCTCGTGCGCCCACCTTGCGGCAGCGGATTCCTCCGGCGTGAACCTTTCGCAGGTTTCGCATTCGCCGATTTTACAGGGAGAAATTTCGGAGTTCTCATCCGCACGGACAGGCGGGAACATATACGTTGCCGCTTGGAGCGGCAGATTATGCTCATTTGCAAAGCGTTCAACAGCGTCAAGATCTCCAATATTGTATGGTGTTACAGAATAGTTGATCTTGACGGGAACACCCGCTTCCGTGAGCATTGCAACCGCACGGTAGGCTCTTTCAAAAGCACTGCCGCTGCGGCAAAGTTTTTCATAGGTTGCTTCGGATGCTCCGTAAAGCGTGATATTCACCCTCTGCGGCGGGAGCTTTCGGAGCAATTCGACCTGTTTTTCGCCGATCATCGTTCCGTTTGTGTTTATCGAAACGATAATGCCGAGTTCACGGCATCGGCGATAGATTTCTTCAAAATCGGGCCGAATAAAAGGCTCGCCTCCGGTCAGCAGCAAAAACAACATGCCGCACTGCTGCGCTTCCTTTGCAATGTTCAGCCATTCCTCCGAGGAAAATTCGTCCGTTTTGATTTCGCCGTCATTTTCTTCGCGATGGATATAGCACATGCGGCAGCGGAGATTGCAGCGCGCCGTAAGCTCAAACGTTCCGGAAAGCGGAATGCCCCTTTTTGCGCTCTTTGCAAAAAGCCTGTTCACATACTCCGCATATTTCACTTCATTCACCTCCTTCCAGTGTTTCTTTCAGCAGCTGAACCGCGCGGGAGTCCGCCGTGCAGTGCAGCTCAAAAATGGGAATGCACTCTGCCGCGCGGAAAAAGAGTTCCGCATGGCTTTCGCGCATCGCTCCGCCGTAAAGCCCGACAATATTGCTCATAATTGCCCTCAAAGCGCGAACACCCGAAAGGCGGGTGATTCTGTTTTCCGGAGCCTGTCCGAGCGAAATAATTGCGGCAATCGGCAGAGAAAAGTTTAAGCAAATGCCGCTTGTGCCGCAAAACGGCAGTCCGAAAGCATTTGCCGCGCCGTCAACAAAGCCGACAGCGCATCGATCCCCGTTGAGAATCAAAGCGTTTTCATACTCCTTCCAAAGATTCGCCTGCGTGGATTTTCCGATTCCGGAACGCCCGCAAAAAAGTATTGCTCCGAATCGGGTTTGAACCGCTGCGGAATGCAGGGTGAAAATGCCCCTTTGCAGCAGCTGGAAGGGCAGGTTGATGCTCTGCCAAATCTGCTGCATACACTCCTGCTCCGGCGGGAAATCCTGCGGAAGAAAAACCTCGATATTAAGCGCGTTATCAATGTTGAGCGCATTAACATCAAGTGCGCTTTCGCTCAATGCGCCGCCGAAGCGGGAAGCAAGCATTGAGCGCTTTTCCCCGCGCTCAAGCGCGGCTCTGTCAAGCGTTTGCTGCAAAAAGCCTTCGCCGCTTTCAAACAGTCTGAAGAATGTGTTTTCATAAACAAGTTTTCCGCAGGCGGCAGGCGGTTCGGATCGCCGAACTTGAATTACGCAGTCAGCGGTTTCGGAGCTTTCAAAGTATTCAGTCTCCCAAAACAACGCACTTCGCGCATCAACATCAAGTTCCGCTTCCGAATGAATCTCGAAAACTTTGCCCGCAAAACGAAAACGATAGAAAAAATGCTTTTTCATCTCAAAAACTTCAAAACGCGTCTGCGCGCATTGCGCGCAGACGCGTCGGTGGGTTAATGTTAGGACGCAAACACCATTGTGTCGTTCACTGTAAAGTAGCAGTAGCCTTCAACGGTAACACCGCATTGAGTCTCTCCTGTGCCGAACAGCTTTGTGGAATCCAAACCGGAGAAGATAGTGTCAAACGGGGGAAGCAGCTGGCAACTGTTGCGGTCGTTGTGGTTATATGCTTGCGCAACGCACTGCGACGCGGCGATCGCCTCGCCGAGGTCAAACTCGATAACATCAAGTTCGGGCTTTACATAAGTTTTTTTCACGGGTATTCTCCTTATCTGCCGGTGATGGAAGCAATTGCGGGCTCACTCGCAACGCCGTTTGCATCATAGGCAAAGATGTAATATGTATCCGTCATTCCGCGGCGCGGAGCGCGAACGGTGAGGCTGAAGGTGTAATAATCCATCCAGCCGAAATAGGTGAACAGGCTGTTCATCGGGCGCATGTTCTCGCGTACGGGAACAAGTGAACCGTCGTCCGCAAGTCTGTAAACGCTGACATGGTCAACATCCGTGGATGTTTTAACGCTGATGCTTGTGAACCAACCGGCAAGTGCGCGGCCGCTGTAGCGGAGTTCGAACCTTTCGGGCGTGAACACGGGTTCTTCAACGGGCTGATATGCAAGGGTAACAAGGCTTGCTATATCTGCCGCAATCTGCGTGCTTGTGGCGGGGTTGATGCCGTTTGCAAGCTTAATGCCGCTGACGGACAGGATGGATCTTGTTTCCGCAGCCGCATCGGCAATATTACCGAGAACAAGCAGGTATTGTTCGCCGTGCTGTTCGCTGACGTACTTATGTACGCAATCCGTAACATCATAGTACATTTCGGTCATCTTCATGCCGGGGGAGATTACTGCGCCTTCGGCATTTGTACCGAGATAACCGAGCACGGGTTCACCGGCAACGGCCTTTGCGCTGATCATAACGGTGTCACCCTCAGTGTAGCCTTCGAGGGCAAATCCGATATAATTACCGTTGGTGAGATAGACCTCGTTCTGCGGGCCGCGCTCCTGATAGTTCGCGATGTGTGCAATCTCGGTGTCTCCGTCATATTCAACATAGACCATGGAGTTGGGAAGAATTTCAGATCCGATCGAGTTCGCGCTGTTCTTAACATAGTCATAAACGGGAGCGTACTTAAGACGCTGTTCGTTTTCGATGTACTTCGTTTCATCTGCAAGGGGCTTATAAATGCGGAACGCATCGAGATAAACGTTTGCTGCCTGCGCAGCTGTATCGCGCTTGCCGAAAGTCCTGTTCTGACTGTTCTTTGCCGCAATGCCCGTGCCGCCGTTAAGAACGCTGTTTTCGTCCATGAAGGAGGTTTCGACTTCGCAGCCGATGAATTCCTTCAGTCCCGCTTCGCGCAGGATTCGGTTCGTGTCAATGCCGTTCGCTCCGCGCGTACTGTCTTCCGCACCGGTTTCGCCGCCGTCCCAAGGTGTCGGGCTTGCAGGGCCGACGATCGCACCGGCGGTATTGGTGAGGTAGCCGAGGATTCGAACGCTGTAATCTGCGTGTTCAAGATTCAATGCGCGAACAACGGGAACCTGATAATCAAGGATGCCTTCGCCCGTGATAATGGGATTGCCGCCAATACTGTTATCGCCGCAGAAATAGGTGTCAACGATATAAACCTTGAACGGATTGCCTCCCTTGGACAGTGCAACGAGAAGAAGTCCCGTATCGGTGCCGCATTCGGAAATAATGTCAAAACCCGTTCCGCTGAAACTGAATTCAACGGCATCGGTTGTGTAGGCGCGTTTGCCGCCTTTCAAATCGAGCGTTGCTTTCAGTGCGCCGCCGTTGCTGTAGTAGGCAAAGCCTTTGTATGCATCGGCATAGCCGTAAACGCTGTTTTCGTTGTCATTAACAACGGTCGCGGTGTTGTTTGTGCCTTCGGCTTTCCATTCGCCGGTCGTCCCGCCGCGGTTGGTCATAAAGTTCTCTTCGTAAAGAACATTTGTGGCGGGAAGGAAGGTGATGGATTTTTTGACCTGATAGCCGCCTGCGAAGACAAGCGCAAGGTCAATGGTTTCACCGCTGTTCACGCTCTGCGGAGTGTAAAGCAGGGCGTTTGTGAATTTATCATAGGAAACATAGGTCTTTGAAGAGTCAAGAACCTTAATTTCCTCTGCGTTCTTTTCAACATCGTTCAAAAGTTCGGAGTAGCTGTTTTGAACGCCAAAGTCATAGGTAAATACCTTTGCCGAGGGGGCATAGGTAATGGTAAGCGAACCCGGATGGGTGTAAACCTTGTAGTTGGTCAAATGCTGATCAGAATTCGGATACTTAACAATTATCGGCGTTTGGCTGAAGGGCACGGGATAAATACCGGGGAGGGTTTGGGTCTCCGTTGCTGTAAACCTTTTAGCATAGTTGGCTTGCTGCCAGTATTGAGTGGGTTCATTGAGCTGCTGCGTTTTTGTGTTGACAGAATCTGCAACAACAATGTCCGCATAGCTGCCCTGTTTGATTGTCACATCGGAAACCATGAAGGACTGTCCGGTATAGGCATAGGTTTTGTTACCCGCATAAAAATGCACGATCTGCGCACCGGCGGGGAGATAAACAACATCGATGATGTTTTCTTCGGAATTCTCCTTGACGGTAAACGGAACGGGTGCCTGCTGACTGCCGTCCGAAACATCGCCGCCGTTGTTCTTCGTGATCGCCGCAGCACGCTTATGGTTAAGCTGGTTAACATCCGTACCGTTTGCAAGCGTGATCAGAGAACCGATTTCCTGACCGGTCATTGTGGTTGAACCGAGATAGTTTCCATCGGTTGTTTCACCGACTGCGTTCAGCCAATACCTGACGGTAACGCTTGAAGTTGTGGGCTTCTGCCTTGTGAGCCTGATTTCAAGCTCGTCCATACCGCCGACCTTGTCCATATCGATGCAGTAAATGTCGATATGAACGGTTTCGCCCGCATTGATGCCGGTTTCGCCGTATTTGTTGTTAAGAACGGTGGAAATTGCGTTGCCGTCCATGAAGGAATACCAGTAATCGGAAAGCGCCATCATACCGGCGGTTGCTGCCGTGGTGTCTGTAGCTTCTTTTCCGATAAGCGTTTTGGAGAGCATGGAGTTGCTTCTGTTCGCACCGGCGGTGTCAAGATTCGGAAGAACCTTGTAAAATGCCTTTGAAGCATATTTGTCGCCGTAGGTTGCAGGTTCGGTAACGTTCCATTCGCCGCCCCAACCGACGCCGGAACCGCCGTGGCTGGCGTCCTGAGGATCTGCATTCGGCCAGGACCAAACACCCTTGCCCGCCGTGCCTGCAAAGAATGCAAGATAATCGGAGTAATTGTTTTCAGTCAGCTGTTCGCCGTCCTTATAGACGAACACGAACATATCATCATTGATTGCAACAACTTTCTTGCCGCCGAAAGCTGCTTTAAGATTTTCGTCGTTGTTGATTGCGTCATAAATCTCCTGATAGTAGGAATCGTTTTTGGAAACGAGTTCGATGGAGTCGGAAAGCGTGTAACCTTCGGGCCACACGAACGAACCCGAGAACCTGCGTGCGGTGTAGGATTTGCCGGAGAAGGTCGAAATGGTGCTGTCGCTTGATTTTTTGCCGTAGCCTATATCCATTTGTCCCTTCTTGACGGAAACATAGTCGCTTGAATAAGATATATCAGTTCCGTCAACACTGGAAGCTTTGAAATCCTGAGCGGCTCTGTTGTTCCATGTTGCCGCAAAAATCGCCTGCTCGCCTGCGCTCGGGGCATAGGGAATGATACCGACACCGCCTATGGTACTTGTAGAGTTAATGGGGTTGGTGATCGAAGCCTTCACCGGGTCGGCGTATTGAACATCGGTGTGACCGTAGTCCCAAACTTTGTGTGCGGAATCGTCAACATCATCGGTTCTGCCGTTAAAATGCGCGGAAAAGGCCGCCCAGTCCCAATGAACCTTATTTTTATATGTGGTTACATTGCTTTCCGTTTTGGATTCCGTTGAAAGATAATCTGTTTTATCGCCCGCATAAAGTCCGCCGAGATCTGTATGCTGATTTGCCGGAGTGTCATGGCGATGTTCATATTCGAACGTTCTCTTCCATGTGATTTCGGGAACGAACGTTTCGGATATGGTTCCGGAACCGTCGCCCGTGTCTCCGTCCGCTGCAAAGAGGGACGCGGGGAACATGCCGAAAAGCATGATTCCGCAAAGCAGCAGAGAGAGCAGCTTTTTGATGTTCTTCATTGAAAAACCTCCTGAATATTTTAAAAATAAAAAACAAACTTTATATGAACCGCAGCAGCCCGAAGGCATTGCCGCAGCACTGCGGAAAACGGCGGCGCCGGAAAGGGGCAAAACTAACACTGAATTGAGAGAATTTGGGGTGTGAATATAGTCCGTAGATTCAGGTTATTCAGCGCGTTGCTGACCGAGCCGAAACGCACAACCGAGTGAATGGGAGACGGGAAAACGCACAGAGCCAAGTATTATCCCGCTCGCTCACATACATTATACCGCAAGACCATACGAATTTCAACATTTTTTTGAGTATAAAATGAATATATATAATCTGTTCGGAGAAAATACTTGTAACTGTGACAAAAGAATTTAAAATCACAAAAGTTCTTATATAATTGAAATGAAATATTAATAATTCAATACGTTCCGCATCTGACGGTTTCGGGTGATGCGGAACGCTGTCCGCTGCATTTATTCATTGCAAAAGAGTGCAAGCCTGTCGGCATGAGTTTTTTGCAGTTTTGAAATATAAGTTTCAATATCCTTGGGGTTCGGGACGCGTTCGATTCTTCCGCCGCTCGGGAAAACGCGTTTGTTCATTGCGCCCGCACCGTGAGCAATGATACTCAGCGAATCCTCCATCATATCGATGTTGTAGATGCAGATGCTGCCGGGTTTTGCATAGCCGACGTTCTCCATGTTGCCCGCCATGTATTTTTGACGGTACATATAATAAGGAAGCATACCCGTTTCTTCGGCACCGAGCGCACCGATTTCGGTCATTTTTTCAACTTCCGAAACATCGGGAAGAGCGTATTCGGAAAGATTTTCACGCAGACGGGAAGAACGCTTTATTGCAAGCGTGTGAACTGTCAGACACTCCGGAGAAAGCTCAACGAGTGCATTTACGGAATGCTGCATGTCAGCTGCCGTTTCGCCCGGCAAACCGGCGATAAGATCCATGTTGATTGAATCAAAACCGATATCCCGCGCAAGGTTGAAACACGCCTTGATATCCTCGGATGTGTGATCGCGGCCGACAAGCTGCAATGTTTTATCACACATCGTTTGCGGATTTACGGATATGCGCGTTGCGCCGCGCTGCTTGATGATGCGAAGCTTTTCAGCTGTTATCGTATCCGGCCGTCCGGCTTCAACCGTGAACTCCGTGCCGGGTGCAATATTATAGGCCTCCTCTGCAAAATCCAAAAGATCGCGCAGCTCGTCCGCGGTCAGCACGGTGGGCGGTCCACCGCCGAGATACAGCGCACGAATATTCAGCCCGAGTTCGCGAACCATTTGCGCACCGTTTGCAATATCCGTCTTCAGTGCGGCAAGATAGGGCTGCATGTCCGTCTTTGCCGTGCGGAGCCGTGAAGCAAAAGAGCAGTACAGGCAGCGTGTGCGGCAGAACGGAATGCCGATATAAACATCAACATCGTTTTTCCGCACGGAAGCAAAAATCGGTTCCTGAACGGAAACTATCCGCTCCGCAAGTGCAAATTTCTGCGGCGTGACGTCAAAAGTGTTCAACATCATGCTTTTGGCTTCGGCAGGACCGCAGCTGTGCTGAAGTTCGCGCAGCAGGCGCGTCGGGCGTATACCCGTCAGAGAGCCCCACGGGAGGTGCGCATCGGGATATGCCTTTCGCATTGCGCGGAAGACAGCGATTTTAATGCAGCGTTTTGCGAAACGCTTTTCAATAATTGAATCATCATTGCGAAAGGGCGTTCGGCATGAGTATGAATGCTCCCGACCGTTCGAAACAAGGGCGGCTTCGGCAATAAAATCCGTTCCGTCGTTTGAAAGCACAACACTCAGCGTCTTTTCGCCCGCATCCGCTGCGTGAATTTCAGCGGGGGACAAAACGGGAGCTATCTCCTCACCGGGCAGAAAAAGCCGTATTTCTTCGCATATATCGTTAAAAAAATCCTGTCTGTTTGTGAATAAAAACATATTGTTTGCCTCTTTAATGCAGCTGCGGCATTTTCTGTATTTTCCGTCAATAGTCTTGGTTTCCGCCGCCGCGCAGATACGGATTGTGTTTCCGTTCGAAATCCAAAGTTGTTTCACCCATGTGGCCGGGGAATACGCGGTAATCGCCTTTCAGCCTGCCTGTCAGCAGGAGCAGGGAGTTGTAAAGTGCATCATTGTCACCGCCGTCAAGATCGGTTCTTCCCACGCTGAGACGGAAAAGCGTGTCGCCGGAAAAAATCACACGTTCTTTTTCGATAACATAGCATACGCCGCCCTTGGTATGCCCCGGGGTGTGCAGAACGCTGAATTCAATGCCGGCAGCGGTGAAGCATTCGCCGCCGTGGAGGATGATGTCCACTTTGCAGGGCTTCACAAGCGCACCGCCGAGGTAGGCAAGGCTTGCTTTTCCGCCTGCAAGTGCGCCCGCATCCGCTTCGTGAATTGCAACAAGTGCGTTTTCATGCGATTTCAATTCCGCAACGCCCATTGTGTGATCAAAATGACCGTGCGTCAGCAGAATATGGGTGCAGTGCAGGTTGTTTTGATTTAGAACTTCAACCACCTTGTGCGAATTCGCCGGATCGATAACAACACAGGGAATCCTTTCGGAATTTGAAGGCGTTTCGGCGGATTCGTTAAAAACGATATAGGTATTTACGGAAAGCGGACCGGTTGGGACACAAAGAATTTTCATGCGGCTTTTCTCCTTTTTAAACATAGACTGAATATAGCGAAATTAAAACGTTTTTTTGCTGTCCAGCAGGATCGTGACCGGACCGTCGTTGACAAGCTCAACCTGCATATCCGCGCCGAAAATACCCGTTTCGGTGTGCAGCTGAGTGCGAAAAGCGTCGATGAGCCTTTCGTAGACGGGGATCGCCGTTTCGGGACGAGCGGCAGCAATAAAACTCGGGCGGTTGCCTTTACGGGCATCGCCGAAAAGCGTGAACTGTGAAATCAGCAGAATTTCATACCCGAGTTCACCGGCGGAAAGGTTCATCTTGCCGTCTGCATCTTCAAAAATGCGGAGTTGAGTACATTTTTTAACGATATAGTCAATGTCGCTCTGCGCATCGGAAGGTTCTATGCCGATAAGCAAAAGCAGCCCTCTTTCGATTTTGCCGACACATTCGCCGGCGACGGAAACGCTTGCGCGGCGGACTCTTTGAACAACAGCTCTCATACGGATCTCACCCTTGAAACGGATTTTACACCGTTGATTTTCATAAGATTTTTTATAATGCTGTCGAGATGCTCGGCGTTTTGGACCTGAAACCCCATTGTGGCTTCGATCATTGTGCCGTCCTCAACAGGCTTTGCGTTGACAAGATTGATGTTGATTTTCATGTTCATCAGCATCTGTGAAATATCCATCAGCAGCCCGACGCGTTCCGAAGCGGTGATATGAATTGTTACGGGGAATTTTGCACTTTCGCCGTCCGCCCATGAAACATCGATTATCCTGTCCGCATCGGCAAGCAGTGCTGCGGCATTCGGGCAGCTTCTGCTGTGAATCGAAACACCTCTGCCGCGCGTGATATATCCGAAAATTTCATCGCCGGGCAGGGGAGAACAGCATTGCGCAAAGCGAACAACCATGTTGGCCTCGCCTTTGACAATGACGGCTCTTCCGTTTGCGTCAAAACTTTTTGCGGGAGCGTGTTCCTGCTCTTCAAGTTTGCGTGCAAGCTCCTCCTCGCGCTGAACTTTTCGCCGGGCTTCCATCAGTTTATGCAATGCCTGCCCGGTTGTGATTCCGCCGTAGCCTATAGCCGCATAAATATCATCCATTTCGTTCATGGAGAAGCGTTTCAACAGAGGTTTGCACAATTCGGCCTTCGTAAGGTCGGCAAGCTTCTGCCCCTGTCGTCTTGCGGCATCGGCAAGCATTTCTTTGCCGCGGACAATATTTTCTTCACGATTCGCCTTTTTGAACCATTGTTTGATTTTTGCTTTGGCTTGGGATGTTTTTACAAAGTTAAGCCAGTCGCGGCTCGGCGTTGCCTGCGGGTTCGTAATGATTTCAACAACATCGTGGGTTTTAAGCTTGCAGTCAAGCTTCACAAGCGCACCGTTGACTTTTGCGTGCTGTGTGTGGTTGCCGACGTTCGAATGAATACGGTAAGCAAAATCAACGGGCGTTGAGCCCAGAGGCAGGTCGATAATCTCGCCGTTCGGAGTCAGAACAAAAACATAGTCGGAGAAAAAATCGTGTCGAACGTTGTCAACGTATTCCTTTGTTGAGTTTGCATCGGAATCATAGTCAACAAGTTGACGCAGCCACGCAAGCTTTGTGTCCAGCTCATCCTGCCGTGTTCTGCCCTCTTTATACATCCAGTGTGCGGCAATACCGTATTCTGCGGTGCGGTGCATTTCCCAAGTGCGAATCTGCACCTCAAACGGCATTCCGAGATCACTGAAAAGCGTCGTGTGCAAAGAACGGTACATGTTGGTTTTCGGCATTGAAATGTAATCTTTGAACCTGCCGGGGAAGGGACGCCAAAGCGAGTGAACAATGCCGAGCGCACCGTAACAGTCCTGCACGGTATCAACAATTATGCGAAGTGCAACAAGATCATAAATCTCGTTCAGTCCGACTTTTTTTATGTTCAGCTTGCGATAGATGCTGTAAATATGCTTTCTGCGTCCGCTGACTTCCGCTTTGATTCCGGCATCCTTAAGTGCAATTTCAAGCTTGTGCATGGCTTTTTTGAGCAGTCCCATGCGTTCTTCCTGCTTCGGTTCGATAAGGGACTGAAGGCGGCGGCATTCTTCGGGCATCAGATAGCTGAACGATAAATCCTCAAGTTCGACTTTTATGGCACCCATTCCGAACCTGTCCGCAAGGGGAGCGTAAACATCCATGGTTTCCCGTGCTTTGCGAACACGCTTTTCCTTTGAACAATAACCGAGTGTGCGCATGTTATGCAGTCTGTCCGCAAGCTTGATAACAACAACGCGAACATCGTTTGCAATTGCAAGGAACATTTTGCGCAGATTTTCGGCCTGTCTGTCTTCTTTCGACAGCATGTGGGAAAGATTGCTGTTGGTCAGCTTGGTAACGCCGTCCACCATTCGGGCAATGTCCTTGCCGAACATCTGTGCAATTTTTTCAACGGTGATATCGTGCCCATCCTCAACCGTATCATGAAGCAGACCCGCAATGACCGTGTCTGCATCCATGTCCATATCGAGCAGAATGAGCGCAACGGCTTCGGGATGAATATAATAAGGTTCCTGCGATTCGCGTTTTTGGTCAGCATGAACCGATTTTGCAAAATTAATTGCCTTTACTAATAATTCGGTTTTTTCCTTCGGAAACTTTTTTTCGAAGGCAGCGGTCAATCTGTCCATAGCACACCCACCTTTGGCTAAATTTTACCTTTGATAAATTTTGCGGGAATGAACGTTCGGTATCGTTCAAAAAGCAAAAAATGCATTCGGCGCAGGCACGCGGCCCGCACCGAACAGTTGATCCCGTCAAATCGGCAAAGCGCCGAGTCGGAGTTCTCGGAAGAAGGTTCGCAAAAGGTTCCGAAACAGGCCTTGCCGGGAACACTCATTCGCGAGAGTTATCTTTGGTATCAGTATTTGATAACTGAGTAAACATTATAATCACGGAGCAGGTCGGCACCGCCGAGATCGGTAAGTTCGATTGCAAAATCAGCAGCAACAACTTTTGCCCCCATTTTTTCCACAAGGTCGATAACAGCTTTTGCTGTTCCGCCGGTTGCAAGCAGGTCGTCAACGATTGCAACGCGCTGCCCCGGAAGAATTGCGTCTTTGTGAATTTCAAGGCGGTCGGAGCCGTATTCAAGTCCGTATGACACGGAGTTTACTTCGCAGGGGAGCTTTCCGGGTTTTCTGGCAAGAACAAAACCTGCATGAACCGCATATGCAACGGCGGAGCCGATAACAAAACCGCGTGCTTCCGGACCGATAACGATGTCAACATCAAGCGGGCGAAGCTTCTCGGCAATGGATTCAACAAGCGTTTCGTATGCATCGGCATTCTTAAGCAGTGTGGTTATATCGCGGAAGAGTATGCCCTCTTTCGGAAAATCGGGAATACTGCGAATCGTTGCAATCAGTTCGGTTTCGTTGATAATCATGTTTAAATCTGTTCCTTTCGTTTCATCCCCGCACGGCTTATACAGCGGGAATGTTTGTTTGCTGTTATTGAAAAATACTGAAATTTTTGCCGAATAAACCGAGTCAGCCTATATCGGCATAAAACTGAAAACTTATTCATCGGAATCATCCTGCTCCGAGTCCGGGAAATTGCGCGTGCGCAAACGTTCGACAGCGGAATATAAAGTGCTGGCGCACAGCGGCGCAGGCCGAATTTCGCTGCTGTTCCGCAGTGCACCGCCCGGAGTGAATTCGATAAAGCCAAGCTCGATAAATACCCGAACGGCGAACAGCGCACAGTAAACAGGAACGTTCAGCTTGTTGGACATCTTGCCGCAAAGCTCCCCCTGAGAACAGGGTGAAGCAGCAAGAATTGACTGCACAAGCTTGTAGCTGCAAACCATGAAATCGCGATCGCAGGCAAAATGCAGTGCGACCCTGCCGAAGTCGCTGTTCGTGCACGGCATCCGAAGCATTGAAGCGGAACTCATTCGGCGTGAAACCGCCGTGTAAACACAGCTGCAAGGGGGATTGTCGTAGAAAACGACCTTGCTGAACCCGAATGCAGGCAGATTTGCAAGCTGCGGTGCAAGCAAAACGGTGTTGCAGCAAACGGGTGAATCCGCAACGCAAGAGTAACAAATGTCAACATTGCCGATTTGACTGCTGCGAATTTCGTCAAGAATCTTTTTGGCGGATTCAACAGAAAAAACAAGCACAAGCAAACCGGATATAGAGCGGGAACAAAGCTCGGCGAGGGTTGTTTCGCATATTTCCGGGAGCTGCTCCGGTTCGGACAGCCGATAAGACAGGTTTTCAAGCAAGCCGTTGCAGAAATAGCGCATACCTTTTTCAATATAGGCATCGATGTCACGCGGCTGCTCCGCTTTTGCGGAAACAACGCGAAGCTGAATGCTGTCAAAACCGTTCCAATTATTGATGCCGGGCGTATAAAGTATGTCAACCGTGCCGGCATTCAGCAGCCGATAATAACTTGCGGCCGAGGCAAACCAAACTGCATCCAACGGAGCCGCAGAGCTCGAAATGCTCGGGCTTACGTCCATTTTTGTGTGTTGAGCATCGCTGCCGAAGCGGCGCAGCCTGCTCACGGCCACATGGCGGGAGCGGAAGACGGGGGAAGGGTTGCTCTCTCCGAACGGGGCGAGGCGGGTCAGTTCGGAAATCAATTCTCGGGTGACCTGCTCAAGCGGAATATCGAATTCGTATCGTTTGCACGGGATGAACACGGAGTCATCATAGCCTGTTTTAAGACAAGCGTTGAGTTTTAAGCGAAAATCCTCAAAAAATGCGGATTCCATTGTTATTCCGGCCGCTTTTGCATGGCCGCCGAAACGAACGAAAAATTCACGGCAGCAACAAAGCACCTCATGAATGTTGACTCCGTCTATTGATCGCGCAGAGCCCTTGAGTATTCCGTCGGATTCCGAAAACAGTATCGTCGGGCGGTGATACATTTCTGCAATGCGTGAAGCGGCAATGCCGATAACACCGGCATTCCATGTTTCGGAACGGAGGACGATTGCTCTTGTGTCCGAAAGGTCGCAGGGTTCAAGACGGCGAATTGCATCGTTAAGAATGTTTGCTTCATCCTGCTGACGCAGCTCGTTGAGCTTGTTAAGGCGGGCGATTATCTCGTCGGCACGATTGGGGTCGCGGCAAAGAAAAAGCTCAACTCCGAGTGAAGCATCGCTCATTCGCCCGGAGGCGTTAAGCCGCGGGGCAACAGCAAAGCCGAGAGTGCATGCATTATACGGCCGACGTGCAGTGGGAACACCGTTCAAAAGACGGTAAAGCCCGTTGCAGCAATTGCCGCTGTTTATCGCATCAAGCCCCAACTTAACAAAAACACGGTTTTCGTCAAGCAACGGAACAACGTCCGCAACCGAGGCAAGCCCCGCAAGGGAAACATATTGCATTGCAGCTTCAAGTCCGGCGAGTGCGTGGAGCAATTTAAAGGCAATGCCTGCACCGCAGAGGATTGAATTCGGATACTGTGAATTGCTGACCGTGTGGCAGACAACGGCGGTGCATTTCGGAACGGTTTCGGGCGGAATGTGATGATCCGTCACAATAACATCAATGCCGAGTTCGCTGCAATAGCTGATTTCATCGGCGGCGGAAATACCGTTGTCAACAGTGATTATGAGGTTCACCCCGCACGAATGCAGCTTGTCGATTGCACCGCGGCTCATGCCATAGCCTTCTTCCCGACGCGACGGAATATGATAGCCTACATCTGCACCGACTGAATGAAAATAATCAACGAGCATGGCGGTTGAACAAATACCGTCAACATCATAATCTCCGAAAATGCAGATTCTTTCGCCGTTCTCAAGTGCAGCATGTATCCTTTGAACGGCCTTGTCCATATCGGGAAGAAGAAACGGATCATGAAAATCTTCAGCGGAAGGGTGAAGAAATTTTTCGATTTGTTCCGGAGTGACGGCACCTCTTGCACGGAGCGCACGAACAAGCAGGGGGGAAAGCCCTGTAAGATTATCCTGTGCCTGTTCGGCAGAAAAATATTTCGATTTTTGATAAATAATCAAATCGAACCTCCGGCTGAATCGCTCAATGCCTTGCAGCAAAGTGCAAAGCGGCAATAAATCGCGGCAAAGCCATTAAATAAACAAGGTTTTGCAGTTAAAATAAACAGAAAAGGGAGCTTTGCATCGAGGTTGAGGCAAAACAAACCCTTGCAATGTTCAAATTTGGATTAATTATACCGCATTAGTACCGAAATTTCAATAGCCGAAAAAGAA